>ENA-UOOK01001311-UOOK01001311.1-fermentation-metagenome-genome-assembly--contig:-NODE-1311-length-32730-cov-4.319602_pt1 | contig 32730 bp, 46 predicted proteins | sample MGYA00245777_ERZ724023 | MGnify/ENA primary metagenome ERZ724023 (study PRJEB28704, sample SAMN03018312) | fermentation metagenome | biome: anthropogenic terrestrial biome; feature: soil; material...
AAAACTGCCGGTATGACCAACCATATCTCCATTCGGGTAATTTGCCCTTAGAAAATCATATCTGCCGGATTTTATAGCGTAAATTAGTTTATCGGTAACTTCAGCAGCCTTCATCCATGGACGTTCATCAAAGGATACCCTGTCTGAAGGCACCTCATAAAAAGTCTCAAGATTATCATCAAACTTCTCCGTTCTATTGCCATTCCAAAAGTATGTCATATGCCCATATTTCTGAGTTTCAGATACAGCATACTGCTTTATTCCACTTTTAACTAAATACTCGGATAATGTATTCTTTATATCCGGAGGTGCTACAAGAAAGTTCCCCGGCAGCTTTAAATCCCCATCATATTGAAATCCAGATTCTGGCAGACCGTTTCGGCAATGTAATTTATCTGGGCGAGCGGGACTGTTCCATTCAGCGCCGCAACCAGAAGATGATAGAGGAGGCGCCCTCCCCTTCCCCGGTGATGAACGAAAAAATCCGGTCGAAAATGGGAGAAGCCGCCTGTAAAGCCGCGAGAGCGGTAAAGTACGAGAACGCCGGCACGGTGGAGTTTTTAATGGACGAAAACGGGGACTTTTATTTTATGGAAATGAATACCCGCGTGCAGGTGGAGCATCCCATCACTGAAATGATTACCAACGTGGATATTGTCAAGCAGCAGATTCTCATTGCGGCAGGAGAGCCTCTGCCTTTTTTACAGGAGGAAATCGACATCCGGGGACATGCTATTGAATGCCGCATCAACGCCGAAAACCCGGCGCTGGATTTTCGTCCCTGCCCGGGCAAGGTAAAGGCGCTGCATATGCCCGGCGGCTTCGGTGTGCGGGTCGACAGCGCTATGTATCAGGGCTATGAAATTCCGCCTTATTACGATTCCATGATCGCAAAGCTCATCTGCTTTGCGCCCACCAGAGAGCAGGCCATCAAAAAAATGAAGTGGGCTTTGGCAGAATTTTTGGTCGAAGGTGTTGACACCAACATAGACTATCAATTAAACTTAATCAAAGACAAGGATTTTGAAGCCGGAAACTATAATATCGGTTTTTTGAATACCAGGAAATTTTAGAACTTTTAAAAGGAGGGAATTGCTTTGCTTGAGGATTTGTTCAAGGTGGTAAAAACCAGATTAGCCGACGAAAAGCTCCCCTTGCCCATGAGCAAGGTTTCCATACCTTCCGATTTGCTGTTTAAATGTCCCCGCTGTCAGAAGGTGCTGTACATGGATGATTTTGTGGCAAACAAAAAGGTTTGCCCCGAATGCAATTACCATGCGCGCCTTTCCGCCGACGAACGGCTGCACATGACGGTGGATAAGGGCAGCTTTTATGAGTATGATAAGGATATGTCCGATGCCAATCCCATTGACTTTAAGGGGTATCCGGAAAAAATTGCGGAGCTTCAGAAGGAAACGGGGCTTAAGGACGGCGTCGTCACCGGGGAATGCACCATCCGCGGGGAACGGTGCGTCATCGGCGTTATGGATTCCCGGTTTATGATGGCTTCCATGGGCTCGGTGGTGGGTGAAAAGATTACCCGCGCCTTTGAGCGGGCCGCCGAGCAGAGTCTTCCCGTGGTGCTGTTTACCGCCTCCGGCGGCGCCAGAATGCAGGAGGGAATCGTTTCCTTAATGCAGATGGCCAAGACCTCCGCGGCGGTGGCACGCCATTCCCAGAAAGGGCTTCTGTATATCACGGTGCTGACCGATCCCACCACCGGCGGCGTGACCGCCAGCTTTGCCTCTTTGGGCGACATTATCCTGGCCGAGCCGAAGGTGCTGGTGGGTTTTGCGGGGCGCAGGGTTATTGAGGGCACCATCAAGCAACGGCTGCCCGACGATTTCCAGTCCGCCGAGTTTTTAAAAGAGCATGGCTTTGTAGACATGATCGTGGAACGGGGGTTGCTCAGAGGCACCCTTCAGAAGCTGCTGAAGCTTCATAGCCCGGTTCCGGAGCAAAAAAACAGTTGAAAATCGTCGGGGATTCTATAATAATACAAAAACGGGTTTAATTGTTGTTGACATAAAGCCGGAAATGTGTTAATAACTTATTAGCGGGACGGAGGATGTCAAGTTTGAAAAGGGAGTTTTTTCAAACTGGGAGTTTTGCGCTTTCGTGCCAACAGCAGGGCACGGATTTGCTTTGCAGACCGCACAAAACGTCCCGGCCCTGGCGCGAAAGGATGATCGCATGAGTAAGCTGTCGGCATGGGAGCGGATAGAGATTATACGGCAGAAGGACCGGCCTACGGTAAGAGATTATATTCCGCTGATATTCGATGATTTTACGGAGCTTCACGGGGACCGCTGTTACGGCGACGATCACGCCGTTATGGCCGGGATCGCGTTTCTCGATTCCATGCCGGTCACGGTGGTCGCCCAGGTGAAGGGCCGGGACATTGAGGAAAACAAGGAATGCAATTTTGCCATGCCTCATCCGGAAGGCTACCGGAAGGCGCTGCGTTTAATGAAGCAGGCCGAGAAGTTTCACCGGCCGGTGCTCTGTTTTATCGATACCCCGGGCGCTTACTGCGGCATCGCCGCCGAGGAGCGGGGGCAGGGGCAGGCCATTGCGCAAAATCTCCTGGAGCTGTCAACGCTTAAAACTCCCGTGGTTTCGGTGGTTTTGGGCGAGGGCGGGAGCGGCGGCGCTTTGGCGCTGGGCGTATGCGACGAGCTTGCCATGCTTTCAAACGCCATCTATTCCGTGATTTCCCCCCGTGGCTTTGCCAGCATCCTGTGGAAGGATGCCACCAAGGAAAAACAGGCTGCCGGCGTGATGAAAATTACCGCCGAGGATCTGGTACAGTTCGGCGTTGCCGAGCATATCATAGAAGAGCCTGCGGGAGGAGCGCAGAAAAGCCCGACCGTAATGGCCGAAAGCATGAAGGAATATTTAAAATGTGCGCTGGGCCGGCTTAAGCAGGTTCCCACAGAGGAACTGCTGGGGCTGCGGTATGAAAAATTCAGAAAGATCGGCAGTTTTTTGGATTAGTTGAAAAGATGCTCCGTCCTCCTCGGATTTTCTTTTGGAGGGGGTTCATCTTGAAAATAATAAAATATGTGATTTGTATTTAGGAGGCATTTATATGGTATTTGAGAAAGTAAAAGAGATTATCTGTGACCAGTTGGATGTTGAGGAAGAGAAGGTTACCATGGAAGCCAGCATTACCGAGGATTTAGGCGCAGATTCTTTGGATATCGTGGATCTGGTTATGTCGCTGGAAGAGGAGTTTGACATTGAGGTTCCCGACGAGGAAGTGGAAAACATCAAGACAGTCGGCGATGTTGTTAAATATATAGAAGAAAGCCTGTAGATTTACAAGCTTACGTGACAGAACCTAACACGAAAAACCGGAGAGAGAATCCTCGCTCCGGATTTTTTATAAGCGCAGTGCGTACCCGTATTTTCTTGCATTTTACAGAAAATCGAGGTATGATAAGCAGGATTCTATGGTTTATGTGCGAAAACGCAGGAAAGGACGATTTTCGAGTTATGGCAGAGCAAAAGAAGTTAGTGGAAGAAATCACCTCGATGGACGAGGATTTTGCCAAATGGTATACCGACATTGTCAAAAAGGCGGAGCTGGCGGAATATACCAGCGTAAAGGGCTGCATGGTCATTCGCCCATACGGGTATGCCATCTGGGAGAATATCCAGCGGATCATGGACGGCATGTTCAAGGCGACGGGGCACGAAAATGTCTGCATGCCCATGTTTATCCCGGAAAGTCTGCTGCAAAAGGAAAAAGACCATGTGGAAGGTTTTGCGCCGGAGGTGGCGTGGGTCACCCACGGCGGCAGCGAAAAGCTGGAGGACCGTCTTTGCGTCCGTCCTACCTCGGAAACCCTTTTCTGCGAGCACTATGCCAATATCGTGCATTCCTACCGCGATTTGCCGAAGCTGTATAATCAGTGGGTCAGCGTAGTAAGATGGGAGAAAACAACCCGTCCTTTCCTGCGCACCCGGGAGTTCCTGTGGCAGGAAGGGCATACGATCCACGCCACCGCTGAGGAAGCGATTGAGGAAACCGAGAGAATGCTGGGCGTCTATGCCCAGTTCTGTGAGGAATCGCTGGCTATGCCGGTGGTAAAGGGAAAAAAGACCGAGAGCGACAAGTTTGCGGGTGCCGTTTCCACGTATGCCATCGAGGCGCTGATGCACGACGGCAAGGCGCTGCAGGCCGGAACCTCCCACTATTTCGGAGACGGCTTTGCCAGAGCCTTTGACATCCTGTATACCGACAGGGACAATAAAAAGGTATATCCTTACCAGACCTCCTGGGGAACCACGACCCGTTTAATCGGCGCCGTTATCATGACCCACGGCGACAACAGCGGTCTGGTGCTGCCGCCGGCGGTCGCCCCCATTCAGGCGGTGATCATTCCGGTTGCCCAGCATAAGGAGGGTGTGCTGGAAAAAGCAAATGAACTGAAAGAAATGCTCAAAGACGTCTGCCGCGTGAAACTGGACGATTCCGAAAACAGTCCTGGCTGGAAATTCAGCGAATACGAGATGAAGGGCGTACCGGTACGCATAGAAATAGGGCCTAAGGATATCGAAAAGAGTCAGTGCGTGGTAGTAACCCGCCACAACCGCGAAAAGAGCTTTGTACCCCTTTCGGAACTGGCGGCAGTGATCCCCCAGAAGCTGAAGGAGGTGCACGACGGCCTGTACCAGAGGGCGCTGGAAAACCGGGAAAAAAGGACCTACATCTGCAGGACTATGGACGAGATCGTAAACACGCTGGAAGAAAAGGGCGACGGTTTTGTCAAGGCCATGTGGTGCGGCGACGAGGCCTGCGAGGATGAGGTCAAGGAAAGGACCGGTGTCGGCTCCCGGTGCATCCCCCTAGAGCAGGAGCATCTGAGCGACACCTGTGTCTGCTGCGGAAAGCCGGCCAAATATATGGTGTATTGGGGCAAGGCCTATTAATTGTCCGGTTTCTGTATAAAAAGCGGCGGCCGGGGAAAAATCTTCCTGACTGCCGCTTACCTTCTGTTTATTATGAAGCAGCATGGTTCCGGGGAACCCGTTTGCCATCTTTGTTGGCGGTAACGGGGCAGGACTCGTATTTGCCTATTTGCGCTTCCCGGAAAGAATCAGCCGGTCATACTTGGGACGGCCGCCGGTTTCGGGCAGTTTATGGGTCCTGCGGTACTGGAGGCATGTATCATTGGTGCTTGCAATCCGCGCGGATAAGTCCCGGTTATAGCCGGAAGCACCCTCCCCGTCCTTGGTCTGCATTCCGGCGCTGATGCTGATGATCTTGCTGTGCTGGAGATTTCTCAGCTGCGCCTTGTTTTTACACCCGGTAAGCCGCCGCTCCAAGGATTTGCGTTCCAGCTGGATGGCTTTTGCCTTGGCATACAGGGCGGCGTCCCTTTGCCGCAGATAGCCAAGTTCATAGTAGGAAAGCTTTTTGCCGGAGTTTAATTTATTGGTAATGGCGGTAAGCCGGAAGCTGTCGGAATCGCGGTTTATTTTTTCCATAAAATCAGTGATGAGAGCCTGTTTTTCCTCCGCTCCGGATTTTTCCGTCTGCTTTTGGTTCTTCTGCCCGGGATCCATCTGGGGGCATGTCTCTGTCTCCGCTTTTCCGGAGCCGGAATACTGGTTATAAGTTGTCCTTATAATATTGTTTATCATAAAACTTCCCTGCCTTTATAAGGAATATCGTAATAAAAACTGGAAATTTTATCGGTATGATTTAAAACTTAAAAATATTCTCGTTTTTTAAAAAAAAGCTTGCATTCGGCGGGGAGTTGTAGTATTATAATTAGGCGTGACTGCATAAGATATGCGTTGAAGCGAGAGGTTGCTGCCTTTTTGACAGGTAATTTTCGCTGAGTATGTCCGATTTTAAACCGGGCGACAGAGATACTGACACCATAAACGGCTGAATTTTTACGTTCGGTACGTGTGAGGATGATGGTGCCGTTTTTACGGCCGCTACCCGGATGATTTTGCGCATTTTTGCGCAGAGAATCCGGTTTTTCAATGTCCTGGGATGAAACACCCGGAACAGTGTTCAGTTTTTCAGTGCGTTGCCCCGAGGCTTTTTAAAAACTGAAGGAGGCGATCGTAAGTGGCAGTCAAAGAAAAAATCAGAATCAGACTCAAGGGCTATGATCATCAGTTGGTGGATGCTTCCGCGGAAAAGATCGTGGAGACTGCAAAGCGTACCGGCGCAAAGGTTTCCGGACCTGTTCCCCTGCCCACCGAAAAAGAGATTGTGACCATCCTGCGCGCTGTGCACAAGTATAAGGACAGCCGCGAGCAGTTTGAGAGAAGAACGCACAAAAGACTTATCGACATTTTAAGGCCGTCCAACAAGACGGTGGAGTCTTTGATGAGTCTTGAGCTCCCTGCCGGCGTGGATATCGAAATCAAGCTGTAAGGCTGATTGAGATGATCCGCATAAAGCAGGTCAAGTTGGCGTCAAAGCGCCAACCAATAACCTAAGGAGGTAGGAATATGCAAAAGGCAATCATCGGTAAAAAAGTTGGCATGACCCAGCTTTTTGACGAAAAGGGAAACGTTGTTCCCGTAACCGTAGTTGAAGCGGGCCCCTGTGTCGTCGTACAGAAGAAGACTGTGGATAACGACGGCTACGCCGCGGTTCAGTTCGGTTTCGGCGACGTTGCCGAAAAAAGAGTGAACAAGCCCTTAAAGGGCCACTTTGCCAAGGCGGACGTTGCCTGCAAGAAAACACTGAAGGAATTCAGACTGGCTGACTGCGAGTCGCTGAACGTCGGCGACATCGTAAAGGCGGACACTTTTGCTCCCGGCGACGCGGTTGACGTATCCGGCACCAGCAAAGGAAAGGGCTACGCCGGCGTTATCAAGCGCTGGAACCATTCCAGACTGAAGGAAACCCACGGCACCGGCCCTGTTGCCAGACATCAGGGTTCTTTGGGCGCCAACTCGGATCCCTCCCGTGTCATGAAGGGCAAAAAGCTTCCCGGCCATTTGGGAGCCGAAAAAGTTACCGTTCAGAACCTCGACGTTGTCAAAGTCGACGCCGAGAACAACCTGATAGCGCTGAAGGGCGCTATACCCGGCCCTAAAGGCGGTATAGTCTTCATTGCCGACAGCGTTAAGAAGGCCTAAGGGAAGGAGGATGCAAAATGCCTAAGGTCGCAGTATTTGATATGGCGGGCAAGCAGGTTTCTGAAATCGAGCTTTCCGACGCTATTTTCGGTATTGAACCAAACAAGGCCGTTATGCACGCGGCTGTTGTAAATTATCTTGCCAATCAGCGTCAGGGCACCCAGTCCACTTTGACCCGCACCGAGGTCAGAGGCGGCGGACGCAAGCCCTGGAGACAAAAGGGCACCGGCCACGCAAGACAGGGCTCCATCAGAGCTCCTCAGTGGAGACACGGCGGCGTCGCTCTGGGCCCCAAGCCCCGCGATTACAGCTACTCCCTGAACAAAAAGGTGAAAAGGCTGGCGCTTAAATCCGCTCTGTCCTCCAAGGTGATCGACAACGAGATGATCGTGCTGGACGCCTTGAAGATGGACGAGTACAAGACAAAGACCATTGTTTCCATGCTCAACGCTCTGGGCGCTACCGGTAAGGCTCTCATCGTGCTGGACGCTCCCAACGAAAAGATCGTGAAGAGTGCGGGCAATATTCCCGGAGTGAAAACGGCATTTACCAACACCATCAACGTGTACGACATTTTAAATGCCGACAGGTTTATTGTGCTGAAGGATGCTGTTGCAAAGCTTGAGGAGGTGTATGCATAATGAAGGCGGCACAGGATATTATTCTTCGCCCGATTATCACCGAGGAAAGCATGAAGGGCATTTCTGTCAAGAAATATACCTTCCGAGTTGCAAAGGATGCCAACAAAGCGGAAATCGCAAAGGCTGTGGAAGCGATTTTCAATGTTAAGGTCGCCAAAGTGAACACCTTGAGCGTAAAAGGCCAGCAGAAGCGCCAGGGCAAATTCATCGGGTACCGTCCCGACTGGAAAAAAGCCATCGTTACTCTGAAGGAAGATTCCAAGGGGATCGAGTTCTTCGAGAGCATGGTATAAGCCTGAAAGAACGGCTTTTATGGGATAACCCTCAATAATCCGTGCTTTCGGCGGATTAAGAACGGCCCGGCTGTCCGGAGCCTGTTTATCCCGATAAGTAAAATGAGGAGAGTGAAACCGAAATGGCTATTAAACTATATAAGCCGAACACCCCCGGTACCCGCGGCATGACTGTGACCGATTACACCGGGCTGTCCAAGGTTGATCCGGAAAAAAGCCTTCTTGAAAGCCTCAGGAAGACCGCCGGAAGAAACAATTACGGCAGAATCACGGTTCGCCACCATGGCGGCGGCAACAGAAGAAAGTACCGCGTGATTGATTTCAAGAGAGATAAGGCCGGCGTTCCCGCCACCGTTTTAACTCTGGAATACGATCCCAACCGCTCCGCCCACATTGCGCTTCTGCAATATAAGGACGGCGAAAAGCGTTATATTATCGCTCCCAACGGCCTGCAGGTAGGCGACACGGTTGTGTCCGGCCCCGGCGCCGACATCAAACCGGGCAACGCCCTTCCTTTCGCCAACATTCCCGTGGGTACCTTTATCCACAACATTGAGCTTTATCCCGGCAAGGGCGCTCAACTTGCCCGCGCAGCCGGCATCATGGCCCAGCTGATGGCGAAGGAAGACGATTTTGCGCTGATCCGTCTGCCCTCCGGGGAATTAAGACGGGTATCCGTAAACTGCATGGCTACCATCGGACAGGTCGGCAACATCGACCATGAAAACGTCAAGATCGGTAAAGCCGGCCGCACCCGCCACATGGGTATCAGACCTACCGTCCGCGGTTCCGTTATGAACCCGTGCGATCACCCCCACGGCGGTGGTGAAGGCAAATCCCCCATCGGACGTCCGGGACCGGTTACTCCTTGGGGCAAGCCTGCTCTTGGCTACAAGACCAGAGCGAAGCACCATCGTTCCGATAAGTTCATCGTAAAGCGCCGTAACGCGAAGTAAAGCGATTGAAAGGAGGCTGAAGAGCAGTGGGAAGAAGTATTAAAAAAGGACCGTATGTGCAACCTGTTCTGCTGAAAAGAGTAAAGGATATGAATGCAGCCGGTGAAAAAAGGGTTCTCAAAACATGGAGCCGCGCCTCCACGATTTTCCCTGATTTCGTAGGTCATACCTTTGCGGTTCACGACGGCCGCAAGCATGTTCCCGTATTTGTAACGGAAGATATGGTTGGACATAAACTCGGTGAATTTGCTCCGACGAGAACCTTTAAGGGTCACGCCGGATCGAAAACATCAAATAGCGGTAAGTAGGCCGAAAGGAGGATTTAAAATGGAAGCAAGGGCTTACCTTAGATATGCCCGCGTTGCGCCCAGAAAGGTGAAGATTGTTCTCGATCTGATCAGAAACCAATCTGCCGATCAGGCCATGGCAATATTGAAGCACACACCCAAGGCTGCCTGTGAGTACCTTGAAAAGCTCCTTAAGTCGGCCATTGCCAATGCTGAAAACAATCACAACATGGATAAGAACAACCTTTATGTTGCGGAGTGTTTTGTCAGTCAGGGTCCAACATTAAAGAGAATCAGACCGAGGGCACAGGGAAGAGCGTTCAGGGTTGAAAAGAAATCATCCCACGTTACCCTTGTACTCAAGGAAAGGGAATAGGCTGAAAGAGGAGGTAAACTATGGGCCAGAAGGTAAATCCCCACGGACTTCGCGTGGGCATCATAAAGGACTGGGATTCCCGTTGGTTTGCTAAGGATAACGCTTTCGGCGATATCCTGGTGGAAGACTACAAGCTCCGTAAGTTCTTGAAAGAGAAATTATACGCGGCTGGTGTTCCGCGCATCGAGATCGAGCGCGACGCAACCAAGGTTAGAATTCACATCCATTGCGCCAAACCCGGTATCGTTATCGGAAAAGGCGGACAGGAAATCGAAAAGCTTCGCCTGCAGTGCGAGGCAATGCTGAAAAAACCCGTTATTTTAAATATCGTCGAGGTGAAAAACCCTGACCTGAACGCGCAGCTGGTTGCCGAAAATATCGCCGCTCAGCTGGAGCGCCGCGTGTCCTTCCGGAGAGCGCTGAAGCAGGCCATCGGCCGCGCTATGAAGCTGGGCGCGAAGGGCATCAAAACCAACGTTTCCGGCCGTCTGGGCGGTGCGGAAATTGCCCGCAGCGAGCATTATCATGAGGGAACCATCCCCCTGCAGACCCTGCGTGCGGATATTGATTACGGCTTTGCCGAGGCCAGCACCACTTACGGCCGCATCGGCGTGAAGGTTTGGATCTATAAGGGCGAGGTTCTTCATGACAGCAAAAAGCCTCGGAGGGAAGGAGGTAGCAAGTAATGCTTCTGCCAAAACGTGTGAAATACCGCCGCGTTCAGAGGGGACGCCTTACTGGAAAGGCTACCCGCGGCAATACCGTATCCAACGGTGATTACGGCTTACAGGCTCTGGAGCCCGCTTGGATCAAATCCAACCAGATTGAGGCCGCCCGTGTCGCTTTGACCCGTTATATTAAACGTGGCGGTAAGGTTTGGATCAAAATTTTCCCGGATAAGCCGGTTACCAAAAGACCGCTTGGAATCCGCATGGGCTCCGGTAAAGGTGCTCCCGAGTTCTGGGTTGCCGTGGTAAAGCCCGGCCGTGTCCTGTTTGAGATCAGCGACGTGTCTGAGGAAGACGCCCGCGAAGCGATGCGTCTTGCCATGCACAAGCTGCCCATTAAGTGCAAGTTTGTCAAAAAGGAAGAAATGGGGGGTGAGCAGTAATGAAAGCTTCCGAAATCAGAGAATTGTCCACTGTCGAGCTGAATGAAAAGCTCACCAATTTAAAAGCCGAACTTTTTAACCTGCGCTTTCAACTTGCCATTAATCAGCTCGAAAACCCCACCAGAATCAAAGCGGTGAAGAGAGATATTGCCCGCGTAAAGACGATTATGCGGCAGATCGAACTGAAAAACGGCGAGCAAAAGTAATGGAAGGGAGGATTAAGCTGTGATCGAAAGAAACCTCAGAAAAACCCGGGTCGGCAAGGTAGTCAGCGATAAGATGGATAAAACCATTGTTGTTGCGATTGAAGACAATGTCAGACACCCCCTTTACAAAAAGACGATTAAACGCACCACAAAGCTTAAAGCCCATGATGAAACTAATTCGTGCGGCATAGGCGACCGTGTGGAAATTATGGAAACACGTCCCCTGTCGAAAGACAAAAGATGGAGACTGGTTGAAGTTCTTGAAAAAGCAAAATAAATTTGGATTGCTGATTCCGAAAGGAGGAACGCTCTGTGATACAGATGCAGACCTACCTCAAGGTTGCTGATAACACTGGTGCCAAGGAGCTTATGTGCATCCGCGTGTTAGGCGGTACCCGCAGGAGGTACGCGAATATTGGCGACGTTGTCGTTGCTTCGGTTAAAAAAGCAACACCCGGCGGCGTTGTTAAAAAAGGCGACGTAGTAAAGGCCGTTATTGTTCGTTCCGCGAAGGGTGTTCGTCGTAACGACGGAACCTATATCCGCTTTGACGAAAACGCGGCCGTCATTATCAGAGAAGATAAAACCCCGAGAGGCACCCGTATTTTCGGGCCGGTAGCCAGAGAGCTCCGCGACAAAGAATATCTTAAGATCCTGAGCCTTGCTCCGGAAGTACTGTAATGGGAGGTGCTAACAATGAATAACAAAGTCCACGTGAAAGTGGGGGATCAGGTTGTTCTTAGAGTCGGCAGCTACCAGGATAAGTACACCGATGACAAGCGCACCCCCAAGGTCGGCAAGGTATTGGAAGTAAGCCCCAAGGAAGGCAAAGTAATTGTGGAAGGCATGAATTTCGTTACCAAGCATGTAAAGCCCCGTAAAATGGGCGAGCAGGGCGGTATCGTGAAGGTCGAGTCTCCTATCTATGCTTCCAAAGTGCAGCTGTACTGCTCCAAATGCAAAAAGCCCGTCAGAGTCGGCCATAAGATCGAAGACGGCAAAAAGGTCCGTTTTTGCAAAAAATGCGGAGAAACCATCTAGAGTAAGGAGGAAATGACATGGCAAGATTAAAAGAGCACTACGCCAAAGAAGTAGCGCCTGCTATGATGAAAAAATTTGGTTATAAGAGCGTCATGCAGATCCCTAAGCTCGAGAAGGTAATTATCAATGTTGGCTGCGGCGAAGCCCGCGACAATCAGAAGGTAATCGATTCTGTTATGGCTGATATCGCAAAGATTACAGGACAAAAGCCAATTCCCTGTAAATCCAAGAAGTCGGTAGCTAACTTCAAGCTTCGTGAAGGCATGAATATCGGCGTTAAGGTCACTTTGCGCAGCGATAACATGTATGAATTTATCGACAGATTCTTCAATGTTGCGTTACCCAGAGTAAGGGACTTCAGAGGCATCAATCCCAATTCTTTCGACGGCCGGGGCAATTATGCCGTCGGCATCAAGGAGCAGCTCATCTTCCCTGAAATCGAGTACGATAAAATCGATGCGGTTCGCGGTATGGATATCTGCTTTGTAACAACCGCTAAAACGGATGAAGAGGCCCGTGAGCTTTTAACGCTTATGGGAGCCCCTTTTGCGAAATAGGGAGGTTAAACGATGGCTAAAAGATCCATGATCGTAAAACAACAAAGGACGCCTAAGTATTCCGCGCAGGCATACAACAGATGCAAGATCTGCGGAAGACCTCACGCCTATCTTCGCAAGTTCGGCATCTGCCGTATCTGTTTCAGAGAACTTGCTTACAAGGGACAAATCCCGGGCGTGAAAAAGGCCAGCTGGTAAGCAGAAGCAAAGGAGGTTGACGGCATGCAAATCACCGATACCATCGCTGATATGCTGACCCGCATCAGAAACGCAAATACGGCGAAACACGACACCGTGGACGTTCCTGCGTCCAACGTGAAGAAGGCGATCGCCCAGATTTTGCTGGATGAGGGTTATATCAAAGGCTTTCAGGTCACAGAAGACGGAAAGCAGGGTGTTATCCACATTACCTTAAAGTATGGGGAAAACAAATCGCAGGTCATTTCGGGTCTGCGCAGAGTATCTAAGCCTGGTTTGCGTATATACGCCAATTGTGAGGATATGCCTAAGGTTATGAAAGGACTCGGTATCGCGGTAGTTTCCACATCCAAGGGAATTATGACCGATAAAGAAGCCCGCAAAAATAACGTTGGCGGCGAAGTCCTTGCATTTATCTGGTAAGGAGGAGCACCGGAATGTCACGTATAGGAAGAAAACCAATCGCTATTCCTGCGGGAGTCGACGTAAATGTCAACGGGCACACAGTGACCGTTAAAGGACCGAAAGGAACATTGGAAAATACATTCCATAAGGATATGCAGATCTCTGTGGAGGACGGCCACATTCATGTGACCCGCCCCACTGAGGAAAAGCTGCACAAATCTCTCCACGGCCTGACCCGCACGCTGATTTCCAACATGGTTACCGGCGTTACCGAGGGCTATAAGAAAGAGCTGGAGATAAACGGTACCGGTTACCGTGCCGCAAAGCAGGGAAAAAACCTGGTTATGAACTTAGGGTATTCCCATCAGGTTATTGTTTCTGAGATTGATGGGATCACCATTGAAGTACCTGCCCCCAATAAAATTACCATTTTAGGACCCGACAAGCAGAAGGTTGGCCAGTTTGCGGCTGAAGTTCGCGAAAAGCGTCCGCCGGAACCCTATAAGGGGAAGGGCATCAAGTACGTTGGCGAGCATATTATCCGCAAAGAAGGTAAAGCCGGCAAGGGCGGCAAGAAGTAATTAAAGGAGTGAATGAAAATGGTGAGAAAGCCTGGCAGCAATAAGGATAGGCTTAAAAGACACGCAAGAGTCCGTGCCAAAATAACCGGCACCGCGCAGCGTCCACGCCTCGATGTATTCCGCTCCGCAAAACACATCTACGCCCAGCTTATTGACGATGTAAACGGAGCAACTCTTGTTTCCGCTTCTTCCATGGACAAGGATTTTGACAGCTACGGCGGAAATAAAGAAGCGGCTCACAAGGTGGGTCAGGCCATTGCAAAGAAGGCGACAGACAAGGGCATTACCGAGGTGGTTTTTGACCGCGGAGGATATATTTATCACGGACGCGTGAAAGAACTCGCTGAAGGAGCCCGCGAGGGCGGCCTCAAGTTTTAATTGAGGAGGAGGAATACTTTTTGGCTAGAATAGACGCTTCAACTCTTGATTTAAAAGAAAAAGTAGTTGCCATTAACCGTGTATCCAAAACCGTAAAGGGCGGACGAATTTTCAAATTTGCAGCGCTGGTGGTTGTGGGCGACGGCAACGGGGTTGTAGGATACGGCCTGGGCAAAGCTTCCGAAGTTCCCGACGCGATCCGCAAGGGCATTGAGGACGCCAAGAAAAACCTGATCAAGGTTTCGCTCAGAGGCACGACCATCCCCCACGAGATTATCGGTAAATACGGCGCAGGCCGTGTATTGCTGAAGAACGCTGCGGAAGGTACCGGCGTTATTGCCGGCGGCGCTGTGCGTGCCGTTGTTGAGGCCGCGGGCATCAAGGATATCCGTACGAAATCCTTGGGTTCCAGCAACCCCTGCAATATCGTAAGCGCAACCTTTAACGGTCTGGCAGCGTTAAGAGACGCCGAGCAGGTAGCCGCAATCCGCGGTAAAACCGTAAAAGAAATCTATGGTTAGGAGGCGGCAGTGATGACGATTAAACTTGTTAAGAGCTTAGCTGGTAGAAACAAGGATCAGATTGCAACCGCTAACTCTATGGGACTTCGTAAAATCGGCGACGTAACAACCCAGCCTGACAACGAAGCCAGCAAAGGAAAATTGGCGAAAATTTCCCACCTCGTTGAGGTAACCGAAGAATAAGCAAGGAGGTGCGAGCATTATGAAATTGCACGAGCTATCACCGGTTCCCGGTTCCCATAAGAAGGCCTTCCGCGTAGGAAGAGGCTCCGGTTCTGGAAACGGGAAAACAGCCGGTAAAGGTCACAAAGGTCAAAACGCGCGCTCGGGCGGCGGAGTAAGACCCGGTTTCGAAGGCGGCCAGATGCCTTTGCAGAGACGTATTCCTAAAAGAGGGTTCAACAACCTGTTTGCTACCAAATACGCCATTGTAAACATTTCGGCGCTGGATTGCTTTGAGGACGGTGCGGTTGTCGATACCGGCGCGCTGGTTGCAGCCGGAATCGTTAAGAAAACACTGGACGGGGTAAAGATTTTAGGCAACGGTAATATCAGCAAAAAGCTGACAGTGAAAGCTGCCGTGTTCTCCGCGTCTGCGAAGCAGAAAATTGAGGAGGCAGGCGGAAAGGCCGAGGTGATCTAAGTGTTTGAAACCTTCAGGAACGCATGGAAAGTCACAGATATTCGCAAAAAGATTTTTTACACTCTTTTTATTCTGCTGATTTACAGAATTGGTTCGGTTGCCGTATCGGTTCCGTTTCTGGATCCTGCGGCGGTTGCCAGCATGATCAGTTCCGCATCTTCCGCCACATCCAGTAACCTGTTTGGTTACATTGATGTACTGACGGGCGGCGCTTTTGCAAAGGCTACCATTTTTGCATTGGCGGTTTATCCCTACATTAACTCCACCATCATTATGCAGCTGTTGACAGTTGCCATTCCGGCGTTGGAGCGGATGCAGAAAGAGGGTCCCGAAGGTCAACGGAAAATCAGTAAGATCACTCGTTATGTCACCATTGGTTTAAGCCTGATTCTCTCTTATTTTTACTACAACTTGCTGAGGACTTCCGGAGCGGTTGAGTTTACAGCCGGCTTCAGCGGATTTTTTGCGGCGGTGGTCATCATCTTGTGCTTTACGGCCGGTTCCATGCTGGTGATGTGGCTGGGTGAGCAGATCAACGAAAAGGGCATCGGCAACGGTATTTCCGTTTTGATTTTCATCGGTATCGTAGCCCGTGCGCCCGCTGCTATTTCCCTTCTGATGACGGCTTGGTCTGTCGGAGGCACGAATTATCTTTTTGTGCCGTTCATCGTCATTCTGTTCCTGTTTATCGTAGGGTTCATTGTGCTGATGACAAGCGCGGAGCGCAGGATCCCGGTTCAGTATGCAAAGCGTGTCGTCGGGCGGAAAATGTATGGCGGCCAGAACAGCCATATTCCCTTAAAGGTCAACATGTCCGGCGTTATGCCTGTCATTTTTGCCAGCTCCATCCTGGCGGTCCCCGGAACCATTGCGCTGTTTGCCACTCCGAAAGCCGGCGGCTTCTGGGATAAGGCGCTGAGCCTGTTTAATACGAACTCGGTTCTTTATGCCATCATTTATTTCCTGCTGATTATCGGCTTCAACTATTTCTATGTGGCGATCCAGTATAATCCCATAGAAATATCCAATAATCTGCGTAAAAACAACGGCGGCATTCCGGGCATCCGTCCGGGCAAGCCTACTTCAGACTTTATTTCCAAATCGCTGTCCAAGGTTACCATGATCGGTGCACTTTTCCTTGGCGTTATTGCCATTCTGCCGATTATTCTCGATCAGGCCACCGGTATCCGGATTTCTCTTGGCGGAACCACGATCCTGATTCTGGTCGGCGTTGCGCTGGATACCTCCAGGCAGATGGAGTCCATGATGATGATGCGCCACCACAAGGGATTTTTGGAGTAATCTGAATACTTTTGGAAAGGGGCCTATAGGAAAATGAAGCTGATTCTTTTAGGAGCTCCCGGCGCGGGAAAAGGGACCCAGGCTGAGATCATCTGCGAGCATTATTCCATTCCTGCCGTCAGCACCGGAAACATGATACGGGAAGCGCTGAAAAACGGCACGGAGCTTGGGAAAAAAGCGAAATCTTACATGGACGCAGGCCAGCTGGTTCCCGATGAGATCGTCATTGAAATCATAAAAGAACGCCTGGCCAAAGAGGACTGTAAAAACGGCTTTATTTTAGACGGGTTTCCAAGAACGGTTCCCCAGGCGGAAGCGCTCGACCGGCTCGGGATTGCCATTGATAAGGTCCTTGAGATCTTTGTACCCGATGAAGTCATTGAGAAACGGCTTTCCGGGAGACGAGTATGCGAAAAATGCGGCTCTTCCTATCACGTGGATTACAAGCCCCCGAAAGGGGACGGAATCTGCGACAGGTGCGGGGGCCGGCTGATTATCCGAGAGGACGACCGGCCAGAAACCGTTAAGGGGCGTTTGGCGGTTTATCACAGCCAGACCGAACCCCTTAAGGACTACTACGCTAAGAAAGGAAAACTCAGCGTGGTAATAGGGCAGGACGAGGTTGCCGATACAACCCGGCTTACCCTGAAAGCTTTGGAAAAGTAAAGTTTAACAGCCTCTTTTCCAAACTTTCTGCGAAAGGATGGTCATAAGCATGGTAGTGCTGAAAAACGCCCGGGAGCTTGAAATCATGAAAAGAGCCGGGCAAATATCCGCAAGGGCACTAAAGCTTGGCGGCGAAGCGGTAAAACCGGGAGTCACCACTCATGAGTTAGATGCTTTAATGCATGACTATATCAGGTCACAGGGCGCTACCCCGTCTTTTTTACACTACGGCGGGTTCCCTGCAAGCGCATGTATATCCATCAATAATGAAGTCATTCACGGGATTCCGGGCAAACGTGTGATACATGAAGGCGACATCGTAAGCATCGACATCGGTGCCTGCTATGAAGGCTATCATGGCGACAACGCCGCGACTTTCGCGGCGGGGAGTATCAGCGGGGAAGCCCAGAAGCTGCTGGATGCGACAAGAGAAAGCCTGTGCAGGGGAATCAAAGCGGCTCAGGCAGGCGCCCGCATCGGCGATATCTCTGCCGCCGTGCAGTCCTACGTGGAAGGCTGCGGCTTTGCCGTAGTGAAAAAGTACGTGGGTCACGGTGTGGGAACAAAGCTGCATGAATCTCCCGACGTTCCCAATTACGGAACAGCGGGCAGGGGAATCCGGCTTTTGCCGGGGATGACCATTGCCATTGAACCGATGGTGAATATCAAAGGCGAGGGCGTGAAGGAACAGCCGGATGGCTGGACGGTGCTGACTGCTTCGGGTTCCCTTTCGGCTCACTTCGAGAACACCATCGCCATCACGGAATCCGGCCCGGTTATTCTGACCGAGGCTTAAGGTGACGGCTTATGGAAATCGGCTGCGTTGTAAAATCTCTTGCAGGGCGTGATAAGAACCGGTTTTATGTAGTGACAGGCTTTACCAACGATGCTGCTTTCATTGCCGACGGCAAGGTCCGGAAGCTTGAGAAACCCAAACAGAAAAACGTAAGGCACCTGCAGAAGACCAACACGGTTTTTTCACCGGATGATTACAGGTCCAATCAGTCAATCAGGCGTTCTCTTTCCCGTTTTAACCGGGAGGAGGAAACCATCGCCCAGTAATGGAGGTATTTGCTTGTCGAAAGAAGACGTAATTGAAGTGGAGGGCACAGTGGTAGAAGCTTTGCCAAACGCTTTATTTCAAGTCGAACTTCAAAATGGACACAAAATCTTAGCTCATATCTCGGGAAAACTGCGGATGAACTTTATTCGCATCCTGCCCGGCGATAAGGTGACGGTCGAAATGTCGCCGTACGACCTCACCAAGGGACGCATTACATGGCGTTCCAAATAAAATCCCGTTTGTGGGCAGACGGGCAGTAAGCAAATTCTAAGAAACGAAACAGCAGGTCAGACCGTTTTATCCTTAAGGATAAGGCCGTTTGCCGTCTGCAAGGAGGTATTTCGAATGAAAGTCAAACCTTCCGTTAAGCCCATTTGTGAAAAATGCCAGATTATCAAGCGCAAGGGCCGTGTAATGGTAATATGCCAGAACCCCAAGCACAAACAACGTCAGGGCTAAATGCAAAACCGATATAATGGAGGTGCAACAGATATATGGCACGTATAGCTGGTGTTGACTTGCCGAGAGAAAAGCGAGTCGAAATAGGCTTAACCTATATTTACGGCATTGGTCGTAAATCCGCTCAGGAAATCCTGAATGCCACCGGTGTCAGTTCCGATGTAAGAGTGAAGGATCTCACCGAGGATGATGTTTCCAAGCTGCGTGATTATATCGACAAGAACTTTGAGGTAGAGGGCGACCTGCGACGCAACGTTGCGCTCGATATCAAAAGGTTAATCGAAGTCGGTTGTTATCGCGGCATCCGTCATCGCAAGGGACTTCCCGTGAGAGGACAGAGAACCAAAACCAATGCCCGTACGCGCAAGGGTCCTGCAAAGACCATTGCCAACAAGAAAAAGTAATCAAGGAGGGATCATGAGATGGCAAAGGCTGCTATTGCTACAAAAGCCACTCGGAAGCGCCGGGAACGTAAGAATATTGAGCGCGGTGCCGCCCATATCCAGTCCACCTTTAACAATACCATCGTGACCATTACCGATACGCAGGGCAATGCGTTATCCTGGGCCAGTGCCGGTGGACTCGGTTTCAGAGGCTCCAGAAAGTCGACTCCGTTTGCCGCGCAGACCGCTGCGGAAACCGCTGCGAAAGCCGCTATGGAGCATGGACTTAAGGTAGTGGAAGTTTTTGTTAAGGGCCCGGGCTCCGGACGTGAGGCCGCTATTCGCGCGCTGCAGTCTGCAGGCTTGGAAGTAAGCATGATTAAAGATGTTACTCCCATTCCGCATAACGGCTGCCGTCCCCCCAAGAGAAGGCGTGTATAACCACATTACAGGAGGTGTAACCATATGGCAAGATATTCCGGACCGGTTTGCAGAATCTGCCGCCGTGAGGGTCAGAAGCTGTTTTTAAAAGGTGACAGATGCTATTCTTCCAATTGCTCTTTCGCCGCTAGAGGATATGCTCCTGGTCAGCATGGTCAAGGCCGTAAAAAGGCTTCTGAATACGGCACGCAGCTGAGAGCGAAGCAAAAGGCCAAGCGCTACTATGGTGTTTTAGAAAAGCAATTCTATTCTTATTTTGAGATGGCGGAAAAACGCCAGGGCATTACCGGTGAAAACCTGCTTCAGATTTTGGAAAGCCGTTTGGACAATATTGTTTACAGAGCGGGCTTTGCCAATTCCAGGGCCGAGGCAAGACAACTGGTCGTTCATAATCACTTTGCTTTAAACGGCAAGAAGGTAAACATTCCTTCCCTGCAGGTAAAGCCGGGCGATGTGGTTGTTATTAAAGAAAAGAGCCGCTCAAGCGAGAAAATGAAGGCTGTTCTGGAAGCCAACGGCGCCCGCCCTGTCCCTAAGTGGCTGGATGTTAACCGTGATGCATTTGAAGCTAAAATCGTAAATTTACCTGCCCGTGAAGAGATCGATCTGGATGTTGAAGAGCACCTGATCGTGGAGCTTTACTCCAAATAATGGGTAAAACGATCTGTTTTAGAGTTTGGTTGGCGAAGGAATGCGATAAATACAGGCAGGTTTCCCTGCCTACATTGGAGGGTTATAAATGATTGAAATTGAAAAGCCAAGAATTGAGACCGCCGATTTAGCAACCGACGGGACATACGGTAAATTCATCGTTGAACCTCTTGAGCGTGGCTTCGGCACAACATTAGGTAATAGTCTAAGACGCGTTCTACTTTCCTCGCTTCCTGGTGTAGCCGTTACTTCCATTAAAATTGATGGGATTCAGCATGAATTCTCAACGATTCCCGGGGTAAAAGAGGACGTAACGGAGATCGTCTTAAACATTAAAGGCCTCATAGCCAAGCTGCATTGCGACGGCGCTAAAACCGTTTATATCAAAGCTGAGGGCGAATGTGAGGTTACTGCCGGAGATATTCAAGCGGATTCCGATGTAGAAATACTCGACCCTGCTATGCATATTGCTTCTTTGGGCAGCGGCGCAAAGCTTTATATGGAACTGACGCTGGACAGCGGCAGGGGCTATGTGCCGGCGGAACGCAATAAGCAGAATTTGCAGTCCATTATTGGGCTGATACCGGTGGACAGCATTTATACCCCGGTATTAAAAGTGAATTATACCGTGGAGAATACTCGTGTAGGCCAGATTACCGACTATGATAAGCTGACCCTTGAAGTATGGACGGACGGCACCATTAATGCAAAAGAAGCCGTCTCCTTGGGAGCCAAGGTCCTCAACGAGCATCTCAATTTGTTCGTTGATCTTTCCGACGAGGCCTCTTTCCCTGAGATTATGGTCGAAAAAGACGATAACGGCAAGGAAAAGGTTCTTGAGATGACCATTGAAGAGCTTGACCTGTCTGTGCGCAGCTTTAACTGCTTAAAGCGCGCAGGCATCAACACGGTGGAAGATCTGATCAACAAGACCGAAGATGATATGATGAAGGTTAGAAATCTGGGGCGGAAGTCGTTGGAAGAGGTTATCAACAAGCTGCATTCTCTGGGCTTTAACCTCACCAAGTTTGACGACTGAGTCCAAACTTTTAACATTTCATTTCAATCCGAGTAAAGGAGTGAATTTCGATGCCCGGTACCAGAAAACTCGGCAGAACTTCCGATCACAGGAAGGCGATGCTTCGAGCAATGGTGACCTTTCTGCTTGAAAAGGGCAGAATTGAAACCACTGTTACAAGAGCCAAGGAGGTTCGCGCGGTAGCTGAGAAAATGATTTCCACAGCGAAAACCAACGACCTTCACTCAAAGCGTCAAGTGCTTGCGTATGTAACCAAAGAATCTGTTACCAAGAAGCTGTTTGATGAAATTGCGCCAAAATATGCAGAAACAAACGGCGGCTATACCAGAATCATTAAAATTGGGCCGCGTCGCGGCGACGCTGCAGAGATGGCGATTATTGAGTTGGTTTAATTTGTAAAAATAAAAGCGAATGAGCAAACTGCTCATTCGCTTTTTGCGTTGTATTAAATTCATATTGACAATAAAAGAAAAAAAGGATAGTATAGTTAGCAGCGATGGCTAACGCCGATAACCAGGCAGGAGGAGGACCAGTGCCGAAAGATAAAGCCGCCAGCCGTGCCCGTATCATCTCCGCCGCCCGGCAGGAGTATATGGAAAAAGGCTTTGAGAAGGCCTCGATGCGCGTCATTGCGGCACAGACTGGGATGACCTCTGCAGGGCTTTATCGCCATTTTGACGATAAAGAGGAGATGTTTGCCTCGCTGGTGCGGCCTGCTTTGGACGCTCTGTATGAAAGGATGGATCAGCATATACAGCAGGCATGGGACTGCTTGGAATGCGGGAACTTTGAGGAGCTATGGAATGCCTCCGCCGGGCTGACTCTGCTGGCCGGTGTGATTTATGAACACTTTGATGCGTTTTATCTGCTTCTTCGATCGGCGGCGGGGACCCGGTTTGAGTATTTTTTTGATGGTTTTATAGAGATGGATCAAATCGAGATGTTAAAATATATGGATGCTCTCCGTACAAGGGGAATTGGGGTCCATAAGATTTCGGCCGAGGAACTCCATTTACTTTTGAACGCCTATTATTCCGCTGTTTTTGAGGTGGCGGCGCATAACTTTCCCAAAGAGGAAGCCATGCACTACCTGAATACCATAAAACGGTTTTTTATCCTGGATGGCGGACCATATTGGGGTTTTAGGCTTTTGTTTTAAAGAATGGTTAGCTAATGCTAACTTATGCTTGTTTCTGCAGCGAACTTGACAGGAAACAAAAGGATGCAAACAGGACAGAAAGGCTTGCAAGAAGCCTTTTATTATACAAGCAGGTTAGCTAAAGCTAACTTTTGCCTTAATTTAAGGAGGAATTGAATTTGAAAGAGAAAAAGCGAAGCAGCCTTTCCCGGCTGATGGAGTACGCCGGCGGGTATAAGGCGCTGACCATTACCGGCTGCACTCTGTCAGGTGTATCGGCGGCCTTGTCCCTGATGCCCTACGTGTTTATCTGGCTGCTGATCCGTGATGTATTTGACGCGTTCCCCAGCTTGTCCGGCCTGACCGGGCTTGCGCGGTACGGCTGGATGGCGGTTATTTTTGCGGCGGCAAGCCTGCTTGTGTATTTCGCGGCTCTGATGGCCACCCATTTGGCGGCCTTTCGCACGGCGCGCAATATGCGGCAGGCGGCGGTGGAGCATATTGTCGATCTTCCGCTGGGTTTCTTTTCCCAGAACCAGTCGGGGCGTTTACGGAAGATTATCGACAGCAACGCGGACATGACCGAGGGGCTTTTAGCCCATCAGCTTCCGGATCTGGTAGGCGCAGTGGCGACACCGATTGCGGCGATCGTGCTGCTCTTTGTTTTTGACTGGCGCATGGGATTGCTTTCTTTTCTCCCCATGGTGTTTTCAGTTTACTTAATGACCCGCATGATGGGCGGCAAAAACGCCAATTTTTTTGCCCGCTATCAGGTTGCGCTGGAGGATATGAGCGGCCATGCCGTGGAATATGTCCGGGGAATCCCGGTGGTCAAGGTGTTTCAGCAGACAGTGTATTCCTTTAAAAGCTTCTACCGATCCATTATGTCCTATAAAGAACTGGCCTCCAATTACGCGATGTCCTGCCGTGAGCCCATGACCGGGTTTACAACTACCCTCAACGGCACCTTTCTGCTGCTGATCCCCGCAGGAATGCTGCTGACGGCCTTTTCCGGGGACGGCTGGGCCGTTCTGCTCAATCTGATTTTTTATATTCTGTTTGCGCCGGCCTGCGCCGGCATGATGAACCGCATTATGTATGCCAGCGAAGCGCTGATGCAGGCGGGGGAAGCGGTGAGAAAGCTGGATCAGGTACTGGAGAATCAGCCGCTGAAAGAACCGGCGAGTCCCAGGACACCCCGGGATAACAGCATTGAATTTAAGGATGCCACATTTGCCTATCCGGGGACACAGCGGTCTGCGCTGGACAGAGTAAGCTTTAAAATTCCGGGAGGAGCCACCGTGGCGCTGGTTGGGCCGTCCGGAGGAGGAAAGACGACGGCGGCGAACCTGATTCCCCGCTTCTGGGACGTGGATCAGGGGCAGATCCTGGTCGGCGGTGTGGATGTCCGGGATATCGCCACCGAACAGCTGATGAGCCGGGTGGCATTTGTGTTTCAGGATACGCATCTGTTTAAGGCGAGCCTGCTGGAAAATATCCGGGCGGCCCGACCCGGCGCATCCAGGGAGGAAGCGCTGAAGGCTGCTCACGAAGCCCAGTGTGACGACCTGTTGGCGAAGCTTCCCAAGGGAATCGATACGGTGGTGGGGACCAAGGGAGTTTATTTATCCGGCGGCGAGCAGCAGCGTATCGCGCTGGCTCGGGCTATCCTCAAGGATGCGCCTATTATCGTGCTGGACGAAGCCACCGCTTTTGCCGATCCGGAAAATGAGGTGCAGATCCAAAAGGCCTTTGAGGTGCTTACCCGGGGCAAGACGGTACTGATGATTGCCCACCGGCTTTCCACCGTGCGGGGAGCCGGAAATATCCTGGTGCTGGAGGACGGCAGGCTGACCGAGCAGGGTACGCATGAGCACCTGCTGGAGAAAGACGGCCTGTATGCAGCGATGTGGCGGGATTATCAGAAATCGGCTCAGTGGAAAGTGGAAAAGGAGGCAAAAAGCGTATGATTAAAAAAATACAGCGAATGTTTGCCCTTACCGAGCAGGGGGCAAAGGATATGGTAAAGGCCACCTGGCTGTCTGCTTTGGCCAATATCAGTTTGATGTTTCCGGTGGGCCTGCTGATTGCAGTGCTGGACCGCATGATAAAAGCCCTCGGCGGCAGCACCGACCCTTCCGCCGGTGTCTGGGGATATACTGCGATGGCGGCGGGACTGCTGGTGGTCATCTATTTTATCCATCGGGCGCAGTATAAGAGCCTTTACATTGCGACCTATATTGAAAGCGCAAACCGGCGGGTCCGGCTTGCAGAAAAGCTACGCTTGCTTCCTCTTTCTTTTTTCGGAAACCGGGATCTGTCGGATCTGACCAATACCATTATGGGCGATTGTAATTCGCTGGAGCAATCCTTCTCTCATTATATCCCTCAGCTGTTCGGCGCGGGTATTTCCACGGTGCTGATTGCCATCGGGCTGTTGTTTATGGACTGGCGGCTGGCGATTGCCGCACTTTGGGTCATTCCGGCGGCTGTGCTGATTGTCTTTATATCAAAAAAGCTTCAGGACAAGATGGGACTGAAAAATATTCTGACCAAGCGGGCCTCCGCTGACGGGATTCAGGAGTGCCTGGAAACCGTGCGGGATATTAAGGCCTGCAATCAGAAAGAACGCTATTTGGAAGGGCTGCGCCGAAAGCTCATCGATACCGAGAAATCGGAGATACGTACCGAACTGATGACAGGCGCATTTGTGGTGTCCGCGCAGGCTGTTCTGCGGCTGGGGCTTGCGACCACAGTGTTGGTGGGGGCCGGACTTCTGACCGACGGGAAAATTGACCTGCTTTTTTATCTGGTATTTCTGATTGCCGCATCCCGGCTTTACGACCCGCTTTCCTTAACGCTGCAAAACATTGCCGCCACCTTCAATGCCAAGCTGCAGATCGAACGGATGCGGCAGATCGAGGAGCAGGCTGTGCAGACGGGCAGCGAAACCTATGCCCCCGACGGATACGATGTCCGGTTTGACCATGTAAGCTTTGCCTATCATGAAAACGAAGGCGTCTTAAACGACGTATCTTTTGTAGCGAGACAGGGCGAGGTCACGGCGTTGGTAGGGCCGTCCGGCGGCGGAAAATCCACGGCGGCAAAGCTTGCGGCCCGTTTCTGGGACGTGACCGGCGGGAAAATCACGCTGGGCGGCGTGGATGTTTCCTCAGTGGAGCCGGAAGCGCTTCTGAAAAGCTATGCGGTGGTCTTTCAGGATGTGGTGCTGTTTGACGGCACCGTACTGGAAAACATCCGGCTGGGACGCAGGGATGCCACCGACGGAGAGGTGCTTAAAGCGGCTGAGGCCGCCCAATGCGACGAATTTATTACGAGGCTTCCCCATGGGTATCAGACGGTCATCGGAGAAAATGGCTCCACCCTGTCGGGCGGCGAGCGCCAGCGCATATCCATTGCCCGGGCGCTGTTAAAGGATGCGCCGGTCATCCTGCTGGACGAAGCCACCGCCTCGCTGGATGTGGAAAACGAAAGCGCCGTGCAGGCTGCCATTTCCCGGCTGGTCGAAAATAAAACCGTACTGATTATCGCCCACCGGATGCGCACCGTAGCCGGCGCCGACAAGATCGTGGTGCTCAAAGAAGGCAAGGTGGCTCAGCAGGGCAGCCCGGAGGAGCTGATGGAGCAGGACGGCCTGTATCGTCGTATGGCAGAGCTGCAGCATCAAAGTGCTTCCTGGCAGCTGTCGTAAAAAACTGGTCGGGTGCAGAAAGTAAAAAGCGGCAGGTTTTCCTTTTAAGGAGAACCTGCCGCTTTTGCAGCAAAAATCAAAAGGGTTCAGGAGGAGCCTTCTGCTCGGGAAACACTACGGAAATTTCGGTTCCCACTCCCTCGGCGCTTTCCATTTCAATCTGGGCTTTATACAGGGCCGCCACATGCTTTACAATGGCCAGACCGAGCCCGGTGCCGCCCACATTGCGGCTTCGCCCTTTGTCCACCCGGTAAAACCGTTCAAACACCCGGGACTGGTGCTGCTTGGGGATCCCGATGCCGGTGTCCTTCACCTTGAACACCACACCCTGGCTGATGGGCATTACGGTGACAAAAACATGGCCTCCCGGCACATTGTATTTCACGGCGTTTTCAATCAGGTTGATTTCCAGCTGCATCATATCCTGCCGGTTGGCAAACACATAGGAAGACTGTCCGCTGACTTCAATCGTCACGCTTTTGGCTTTGCTCTGGGGAGTTAAATTCTCGGAGATATCCTCCGCCAGCTCATGGAGGTCTACCTGCTCAATGTCTTCGGCCTGCTCTCTGGCTTCCAGCGCCGAAATTTTCAGAATATCATTGATCAGGCTGCTCATCCGTTTGGATTCGTCGGTGATCCGGTTTAAAAAATCCCTGATTTTTTCCGGGTCGGTGACGATTCCGTTGGCCAGGATTTCAGCAAAGCCCTGAATAGTGGTGATCGGTGTTTTCAGCTCGTGGGAAGCGTTGGCAAAAAACTCGGTGCGCATATGCTCGGCTTTTTTTGAAGCCGTCACATCGCTCATCAGGATAATGGCGCCCTGGCTGACCGGCTTGCTAGGCTCCTTTTCGTTGCTTTTTACCGGGGTGATGTGTACAAGATAATACTGATGCTCCGGGCCCAGATGGGTTTCGAAGCTGGTGGCTGCCTGCTTCGAAACCGCCTGCTCCACGCCGGTAATGATTTTGGATTTATCGGTAAAATTCAGAATGTTTTTACGGTAAACCTCCTGCTGTGTTTTTCCAAACAGACGCAGGGCACAGGTGTTGACGTTGATGATCTTCAGATTGGCATCTACCACTACCATGCCCTCGATCATGTTGTTCAGCAGAAAGTCGAGCTTTTCCCGTTCGCCGGAAAGCTCGCTCAGAGTCTGATGCACCGAGAGTGTTAAGGCGTTGATATTGTCGACCAAAGAGTCGAGCTCGGTGTAGCCGGTATCGTTCCGGATCATTTCGCCGCTTTTGTTTTGCATTCTCGCCATCTCCCCGGCAATCTTATGCACAGGACCCACGGTTTTTTGGGAAAAAAACCGGGCGGCAATCCAGGCAAAGCAAAGCGAAGCCAAAAATCCGAAAAAAAAGGCGGTGAGAAGCTGTGCAGGCATTTCGGAGGACAAAGGGGACACAATAAAAAAAACAACACTGCAACAGATCAGAACGGCGGCGCAGGCAATCAGCAGACTGCATAAAAACACAGCTTTTTTCATCGGTTTTCTCCCTTCACAAAAAAAGGGACACCGTTATCCGTTAAAACGGTATCCCACTCCCCGTATTGTTTTGATAAACCGGGGATTTTCGGCGTCGTCGTTTAATTTGTTTCGCAGGCTGCGGATATGCATGTCCAGCGTGCGGGTTTCTCCGGCATAATCGAAGCCCCATACGGTGCTGAGCAGCTCGTCCCGGGTGACTACCCGGTCTTTGTTGAGGACCAGCGACTTTAAAAGCTCAAATTCCTTTAGGGTCAGATCGGTTTTCTGGTTATTGACAAATACCTCCCGGGTATCGGTATTAATGGAGATCCCGTGAGTTTCGATGGTGTTTTTTCCCTTCTGCTCGTCCAGGATGTCGCCGGAGCGCCGTAAAGCGGCGCGCACCCGGGCGGAAAGCTCCAGTACGCCGAAAGGCTTGGTAATATAGTCGTCTGCGCCGTTATCCAGGCCCTTGACCTTATCCACCTCGGTGCCCTTTGCGGTCAGCATAATGACCGGCACCGACTTGGTCGCAGGATTTTTACGGATAATTTTCAGCGCTTCAATCCCGTCCATTCCGGGAAGCATGATGTCCAGCAAAATCAGCGCCGGAATTTCCCTGGAAAATTCGTCCAGCATGGATTCGGCGTATTCGAAAGCATTTACGGTAAACCCGAACGCTTCCAGCGTACAGGTTACCAGTTCCCGGATGTTTTCGTCATCCTCCGTCAGGTAAATCAGTTCGCCCATAGTATTCCCTCCTAAAGGCATTTTTCTTATTTATATTCTTTCACAATTTTTATTATATAACATAAATGACCGCTAATCAATGCCCCCCCTTTTTTTCTGCTTTTTACAGGATGGATTTTGCCCGTTTTTGGTACCGGACAGGCAGTTCTGAAAGTCGGAGAGTTTTGCTTTCATTCGACTTTAAAAGGGTTTGCCTGGCGGTGCGGAATGTGCTACAATGATAACAGCGTATGCAAACGGAATGACCGTAACGCTGAGGATAAAGGAGGATTTCCCTATGATTTCCGGCAGGCCGAGTAAAAAAGGCTTGGTTATTCTGGAGCTGCAGCTGTTTTTTGCTGCCGTGCTGTGTGCCTATATCAGCGGACTGACGGTATATTGGTATTCTGAGATCTGGCTGATATGCAATGCCGTCGCCGCCGCCGCTTTATTGATCCTGGCGTTTATTTATTTTCCCATGCGGTTTCACAGCTTTGCCTATCAGGTTTCGGACAGCCTGATTACCGTTCAGAACGGGGTTTTTGTTAAAAAGACGAAGTACATGTATCCTGCGGCGGTAAAGTACATTTCGTTTTTCCAGTCTCCCTTCGGACGGCTTTTCAAGGTGAAAACGCTGGTGATTGCCGCGGCTGGGGGAACGGCCTATATTCCTTATTTAGACTGTCATGAAGCAGAGAAAATAAAAGAAAAGATTCTCCTGGCAGGAGAGTCGGCAAAATAAAAAACAAAGGCGCCTGTTCGTTCAGGCGCCTTTGTTTTCAAGCAGGGCGTAATATTCCTGGGAAAGGGAATAAAGATCGCTGGCATTGGTAAATAGGTAATACTGATTGAATGCCAGAAGCTTTTTTGCTATAAAGTTATATTCTGCGGCAATGGATATGGTCTGTCCGTCCTGCAGCTTGACAACAATGGGATAATAAAGCCCTTCGGGCGGAGGGGAAACGCTTTGATGGGTAACCGTATCCAGTATGCATAAGTCGTTATAGGCTGAGGAAATCAGACCGGCGTCCCGTGTCGTCAGGGAAGAGCCGTCTTTTTGAAAAAAGGTAATGGAGGAGATTTCCTCCTCTTTGAAAGGAGAGCAGGAATAAAAGATCTGCTGGCGGCTGCCGGCAGCAGAAAGGAACACCGCCAGAACCAGCGTGCTTACAGCGGCGGCAGAAAAGATAAGCGTCAGCAGCGCCCTTTTCTTCATGGGAATCCTCCTTCTTACCGGATAGACTGTTTATAAACAGCCGATTTTATAGATTAAATTGCTTTTTCAGGATTTTGGTCAGATGTCCGGCAATGATTTTGTGTCCGTCCCGCAGAGGATGCAGGGGCTCGGCCGGCACCCATCCTTTTGAGCTGATGAAGAGTATCCCCGTCTGGTTTTCCCGATTATACTCCGTGATAAAGGCTTCCAGCTCGCTGTTAAACGCTCCGCAGAAAGCGCTTAGGGAGATGATCCGGGATTTGGGATTCATGCGGATTATTACATCCAGCAGTTCTTGGTAGCAGGCGAGGTATTGCTGAGGGGAAGCCGCGCGGTCGTTGGCACCGTGGTTAATCAGGATAAAATCGGCGGAGGGATGGGAAATCGGCGCGCCGCTGTAGCAGTAAGGGTAAGCATCGGAAGCTCTCGGAACGCTGGAACAGCCGCTTTTTGTGGCGCCCACTGCGCCGTAACCCATAAAGATAGGCTCCAGGTTCAGATTTTTGGCCGTCAGATAGGCATAGGTAGCGGTGACGTCGTCCTGATAGGGGCGGTTGAGATGATTCAAAGGGCTTACCTTATAGCTTTCATCAATCAAAACGCCTTCGGTAATGGAATCGCCCACAAATTCAATGGTTTTTTTGTTGTTTTCCGGCAGGACGCCGGCTTTCTCGGCTTCATATCCCTTGAATGAAATTTTTCCCACCAAGGGAGAATACCAGCGATGCTGCATTTCCGCAGCGCCCTTATAGATGACTTTGACAGTATGGGTTCCGGCTGCGGAGGGTTCCACCCGGAGAAAGGGGCTCATGGGAGCTTCCACCTTGGCGCCGCCGTCCACAGAAATCCACAGATGGGGATAGGGGTGCTCGTTCCAGATCATATCAAAATGAAGAACAGCCAGCTCTCCAGAAAAAGCCAGCTCAACGGAGGAGCCGGGCGCGGTGGCTTCGGCAAAATCCTTGGTTTTGTTCCATCGGCCTGTAAGCCGGACGGATGCGTCGTCATATTTTATAAACATTGCTCCACGTCCTTGTCTGTCGGAAAATTTTGCTTCAGGGCCATTATAACACAGGCTTTCCTCTGGGACAAGACGGAACAGCAGAACAGGAAAAAATCCGGAACCGGCAGCTTTTGCGGCCGGTTCCGTTGTTTGAAAGAAACGAATTATAAAGCAATATGGCGCATGGTCATTTCCACCATATCCGAAATATTGACTCTGCCTGCACCGAAGATAGAAGTATCCAGCTGATCGCGCACCGGAAGGAGCCAGTCCTTGGAAATCGCATCAATCCCTTTCATCATGCCGGTGATGGAACCGGCCGTAGCGCCATTGCAATCGGTATCAAATCCAGCCTGCACTGCCAGGCAGATTGTCTTTCCATAATCCCCGCCGCCGTAAAGCAAAGCGGCGGCTACAATCAGCGCATTGGACAGGGTATGGCACCAGTCGTGTTCATTGTTTTCATCATATTGCCTGTGAATATCATCAAAACACTCCTTTTCCCCCATGCCCTCCCGATAGTCCAGAAGCAGCCTGTAGATAATCTCATAAAGCCTTGAGGTGTGGGGAATCTGAGCCAACCCGCCGCGTATGACCGCCTGCACGTCACTGCACACGGCGGCACAGGCCAGCATAGCCGCCGCAAACATTTCCCCGTAAATGCCGTTTTTTACATGAGACAGGGAGGCGTCCCGCCAGGCCATCTCCGCGGCCAGCTCCGGGTTCCCGGGATTGATATAGCCGAAGTAGTCTCCCCGTATCTGGGCGCCAATCCATTCCCGATAAGGATTTTTATAAAAAGCGGAAGCGGGGGGCTGATATCCGTTCACGAAATTCCGGAAGGCAACCCTTTCAGCGGTGAAGTAGGCATTTTTGGACTGCAGGTCAAGCCAGATCCGGGATACATCGTAAGGCGTAAAATTCCGGCCGTATTTTTCAATCAGCATACCGGCCATTACGGTATAGTTTGTGTCGTCGTCCGTAGGCGCGCAGGAGATGGTATCGGCATAGCACCGCCCTTTCAGGCCAAAGGAAAAGGAGGAGCCCATTTCGTCTGTTATATCTGTCGATAAAATATAGCGATGTAAAGGGTAGTTTCCGGACTGCTTTAACAAACGATACAATTCAGGGGTTTTAATTCCTTCTATCGGTTTGCCCAGAAGGCAGCCGCAGATTCTGCCCATCCAGGCACCGGTCAGTTTATTTTTAAATTTTCCTTCACCGGGCATGTTTACAGGCTTCAGTTCAAAAGGGAGACGCAGCTGCCGGATGCCCTCCAGATCGGATGGCTCGACATAAGCATAATCCGTTTTCTGCGGTGCATTGAGTACAATCTGAAACAAAATGTCCGCTATCTGTTCCTTTGGCGCACCGTTGGGAATTTTAGCGACTGCTTTAAATAAATCCTCATATTGGGCAAGGTCTTTTCCTTCCTCCTGGGCTTGTCTGTATTCTGTAAGAAGGCCGGCAGAATAGGCTTCCCACTTGTTGATGGAGCTGTAATCCGGCTGCATTTTCCTGTCGAACAGCAGCTCGTCGGTCATGCGTTTGCCGTTGTTCAGAACCAGGGCGTCCAGTGATATCTGAAAAAGCCTGGCAATTGCGATTAAATGCTCTCTGTCGGGAACAGAATCACCTTTTTCCCATTTTTGCACCGCTTGACGGGATACTCCCAGAGACTGAGCAAGTTTTTCCTGGGATATGTTTGCCTGCTCCCTTATCCGGGAAATCGTTGATGAAATATTCATACAGAAGCCTCCTGTCAATTCTTGCTTTCAGTATATCAGGTATTCTCTTTTTAGCAAGCAAACAGGTATGGCACTTTTTGCAACCACAGGTTGCGTGCATTGCAGACAAAAGGCACTGAAACAGCCTTCCGGATACCCCATCGGGTTCCGATCCGCGGGCTTTTCAGCCAGAAACAAAAACAGTTCCGCATCGCGGAACTGTTTTTGTTTCTGGAGGCACCACCCGGATTTGAACCGGGGATGAAGGTTTTGCAGACCTCTGCCTTACCACTTGGCTATGGCGCCGAACGTTATTATATTTATGTAAAAAGCCGCTTTAATATTCATCAAAGCGGCTTTTTACATGGAGCGGGTTACGAGGCTCGAACTCGCTACCTCCACCTTGGCAAGGTGGCGCTC
>ENA-UOOK01001312-UOOK01001312.1-fermentation-metagenome-genome-assembly--contig:-NODE-1312-length-32729-cov-9.399798_pt1 | contig 32729 bp, 32 predicted proteins | sample MGYA00245777_ERZ724023 | MGnify/ENA primary metagenome ERZ724023 (study PRJEB28704, sample SAMN03018312) | fermentation metagenome | biome: anthropogenic terrestrial biome; feature: soil; material...
GTAATGAAGCTTAAGCGAAAGCGTCTCCGATTCGGATACATTTGACGAAATCATAACACGGTATATAGGATGGGTGTGAACAGTAACATCTATAAAGAATCTATAAGCGAATTGAATTATTCTCTCTTGAATAGTAGTAGACCCGGTCAGACAGAACTTCTTCCGGTGCCACATGGGTATGGTTTACTTCCCAAACCATTTGCTCCAGGCTTTCTTTCTTTATTTTTTTCTGGGAGGGCACAAGAATCACTTCATGAATCGAGCTGGGCAGAATATAAAGATCTGATTGAATATTGTTGGCAAAATCAAAGAGTAGATTGCTGTACAAAAGGCAGGAAGCTCCATTAATTCCTTTCTGATTCGTAAGAATATACATGGTATGTTTTTTCTCCGATCGCTGATTCGCAATCCTTTGCTCCATCCATTCCTCCGTTATAACATCCTCCTTGCTCTGTTCGTGTTCCTCACGAAGCAGCCCCAGAATCGTTTCCTCCATACTCCGGATAGAGGCCGGAAACCATCGGCTGGTATTATTTGCTGCATAGGAGCTCAGCTCCTCGGTCGTAGTCTTCCACTGCTTCATATGTTCATTCGTGATTCGAATTGTCCCGATGCCTTCCTCATCATCCCGAACCACACAGTGAAAGGTGACTGCCAGGTCCAGATATTTGATATGGGGTATTTGGCTTAGCAGCTTTTGATTCCTTTCAAAACTTACTAAACGGTATATGATGCATTGCTTCATCTCTTTCAGAGAATAAGTAAAATCCCTGCTTAAGACGGGTTCTTCATAGCTTTGATATAACATGCAGAGCCGTCCCACGATCTCCGGAACCGGCGTCCCCCCAAGATAGGATTCATAATAGGACAACAGATAGATGTTGGGTGCATAATTTCTTCCTTTCTTCAAAACGACAAGACTATCAAGCTCCAGTGAATTGTTCTTGATCACTTTACAGATCTGCACTTGATATTCCTCCCCCAGGGCTTCCTTTACCTTACCGCAAACCGTGTTAATAAAGGAAAGGTAGTCGAGTTTTTCTTCCATTACAACTTGAAGCATACATTATCCTCCTTATATTCTTGGTATGAGTGTCATAAGTTATTTTTAGGTTTTGATATGACTTATGGCACTCCTATCATTCTTTACATTTTTGAGTTGAATTTGATTCGAATGAAATTTGTTTCCGATTACTTATCAATGCATAAATTGTGCAAATTGATGAAGGTTAATTTTATAAATCGGCTTTTGACACTTAAATCAAATTTAGACAATTACAAAACTCTCTATCTAAATTAATCAAATAGGAAAATACAGGACTGGCAAAATTCATGAATTGAGTGTTATTGTGGATATACAAAAGGAAACATTAGATTTCTGTAGAAATGAATAAGATGAACTATTAATATGGATTATCTTAGCAGAAAAGAAGCTCATTTGCAAGATTTATATTACATATTTTTACATAAACTTTTTTTCGTTTTCTATGCATTTTGCCGGTAATCTCTTATGCTTAATGCAATAAGAACCTGAGACGGAGCATAAAATACCCACATAAATATGGAGGAAAAGCTGTAAATCATTTTATCGAGCTTTGCCGTTAAAGGAATAAAATCAGACAGGTTATAGAGGCCGACATTAAGATCACAGAGCAAAAACAAAACCATTCCTATGGCAAACAGCAGATTGCTCCGATTCTTCGGGTATTTTCGTGCTATCCCAAGCGAGCGATAAATATTCGTAAGAAAACTTATAAAATAGAACAGGGAGACAAACAGCAGCCGGTCCATTACGATTCCGGTATAATCTAATAATACGCCAATTCCTCCGGCGATTGTCAGCTGTATAGCAATCCGGCAGAGAATGCGTAAGGTAAGATTCCTTTTCTCTGCGGTATTGTCCGGCAGTTCCTCCAGATCCAGCTTAATTCCGTAAGTTTGCTGTGCAAAGAGAAAGGAAAGAACTCCATAGAAATAGTGGTGATCCTGTAACAATAAGAAATAATCTGCAATCAGCGTGAAAATGAATGCAATTCTAAGACATAATTGCTTCTTTTTATAGATACTCTTATGATTTAGAATCGTATAGAAGAAGCAAAGTATGATGACTGTATATTTAATTCTCGTGGACAAACGGACACTTCCCCCGGTAAAATCCAAAGCAAGAAAGGATCCATAGAGCAATCCCTGGATTGCTAAAAATAAGCCGGTTATTTTGGTTTCTGCATTCCTAAGCTCCATGTTTCTCCTCCATACGAAAGTCTTTACAGTCAAATATATCGTATGTAAGTGATTTTTTATATTAAATATCCTGCAGTAATTGTTCTGCCATAGCAACCGGAACCGGTTTACTGTATAAATATCCCTGTGCTTTATCACAGTTTGACGCTGTTAAGAAGGTTTCCTGATCACTGGTTTCTACTCCCTCTGCAATCACATTCAGATCAAGAATTCTTGCAAGATTAATTATGGTCTGAATAATTTTCTGATCGCAAGGATCCTCCATTACCGTATCCAGAAAACTTTTATCTATTTTAATATTATTTACCGGAAGTCTCTTCAGATAATTCATGGAAGAATATCCGGTACCGAAGTCATCTAAAGAAAAATTCACGCCGATACTTCTTAATTCCTGTATCGTACTGATCGTATAATCCAAATCAGTTAAAGCAATACTTTCCGTAATCTCCAGTTCCAATTTATGCGGATCTATCTTCGCCTCCCCAATTGCATCCTTGACAAGCTGGACAATATCTTTGTCCTTGAATTGTCGTGCCGATAGATTCACTGCCATATGAAGGTTCGGATATCCTGCATCCTGCCAGGTCTTTAGCTGCATACATGCCGTTGTAAGAACCCATTTTCCTATCGGAACAATAAAACCGTTTTCCTCTGCATAGTTTATAAATTCACCCGGTAAAATCAGTCCCCTTGTTGGATGATTCCAGCGAAGGAGCGCTTCAAATCCCACAGCTTTTTTCTTGGTCAGATCCATTTGCGGCTGATAGTACACCTCAAATTCGTTCCGGTCCATTGCTTTTCTAAGCTCCGATTGAATTTCTAATTTCTCCGTAAGCTTTTGGTTAAAGGAAGCGTCAAAATAGGTATGGGTATTCTTCCCGTTTGCTTTTGCAACATACATAGCCGCATCACCATTCTTCATCAATGCCTGAGAGGTCTTTCCATCCTTAGGAGCAAAGGCAATTCCTATACTGACCGTAACAAAGTACTCTTTGGTAGATAGAACGAACGGATAGGTGAATACATTGCGGATTTTCTTGACTTTATCTTCAATCTCGGAGGTGTCATTCAGATTCTGAATCATAACGCAGAATTCATCCCCGCCAATTCGAGCCAAATAATCGTTGTCGTCCATAACCTGCTTTAAGCGATAGGTCACATCAATTAACAGCTCATCCCCGTAGGAATGTCCTTGCGTATCATTGATGTTCTTAAAATTATCAATATCGATATCCAGTATAGCAACAATTTCCTCACTGCGAAGCGTAAGCATGACGTTATCAAGCATCTCGGTGAATGCAATCCGATTCGGAAGCTCCGTTAAATAATCAGTATATGCAAGCTTCTTCATACTTTCCTTGTTTTTATTCAACTCTTCATATTTTACCATAAGTTCGTTAAGGGAGGCCTTTGACAAATCATAGGTTTCCGCTAATTCCTTATTCTTATCGGATAAAGACTGCTTATCCTGTTCCAGCAAATATTGGGTTTTTTTCGCTTTTCTTAATCGGACATACATGCTAATTAATAGCAACAAAATTGCTGCAGCCGTAGCGATCATTGCATAGCCGGCGGTTTGACTTATATAATATCCCATAATTCCTCCAATACGTTCCCCACATGTTTTATTTCATTCATTGTTTTGTAAATATTGATCAATCCCCTTGGCAGCTGCTTTACCGGCCCCCATAGCCAGAATCACAGTAGCAGAACCGGTGACTGCATCCCCTCCGGCGAAAACCCCCATCTTCGTCGTCTGGCCATTCTCCTCATCTGCTATGATGCACCTGTATTTGTTTGTATCCAGCCCCTTCGTCGTAGAAGAAATCAATGGGTTTGGACTGGTTCCCAATGCCATAATTACAGTATCTGCTTCCAGAACAAATTCAGAACCCTTCTTTTCGATCGGCTTTTTCCGGCCAGTTTCATCCGGTTCTCCAAGCTCCATCTTGACGCAGCGCATACCGCATACCCAGCCGTTTTCATTTACAAGGATCTCCTTCGGATTCGTGAGCGTCTGAAGCTTAATTCCTTCCTCCTTGGCATGATGGACCTCTTCCGCTCTTGCTGGAAGCTCTGCTTCGCTTCTTCGATATACAATGGTTACGTCTGCTCCCAGACGGAGCGCGGTTCTTGCGGCATCCATTGCCACATTGCCACCGCCGACGACCGCCACTTTCCTGCCGGCAATAATCGGTGTATCATAACTGTCATCGAATGCTTTCATCAAATTACTGCGGGTCAGATACTCATTTGCGGAAAATACGCCGTTCGCATTCTCCCCCGGAATTCCCATGAATTTTGGAAGTCCGGCACCGGAACCAATAAATACCGCTTCAAATCCTTCCTCTTCGATCAATTCATCAATGGTTATTGATTTTCCTATGATTACATTGGTTTCGATCTTCACTCCCAAGGCTTTCACATTTTCTATTTCTGCCTTTACCACCGTATTCTTCGGAAGCCGGAACTCCGGGATTCCATAAACCAGTACCCCGCCGGGTTCATGCAGAGCTTCAAAAATCGTTACCTCATAGCCAAGCTTCGCTAAGTCTCCCGCACAGGTAAGTCCGGAAGGTCCGGCACCGATTACCGCTACCTTGCGGCCATTCGTAGCATGCGGTTTCTTTGGCTCGATTTTATTCTCCCGTGCCCAATCTGCAGCAAAACGCTCCAGTTTTCCGATTGAGACCGGCTCTCCTTTGATTCCGCGGATACACCTTTGTTCACACTGGGTTTCCTGGGGACATACCCTGCCGCAGACCGCAGGGAGTGCAGAATATTTACTGATCTCCTGAAATGCAGCCTCCATATTTCCGTTTCCGATTTCTTTTATAAAGCCGGGTATGTTAATGGATACCGGGCAGCCTGCCACGCATTTTGGATTTTTACATTGAAGGCAACGGGATGCTTCCTGTTTTGCTTCATCGAAATTATAGCCATAGCAAACTTCGTCAAAATTCGTTGCCCGGACTTTCGGGTTTTGCTCCTTTACCGGAACTTTCTTCAACACGTCCATCTTTTTCCATCCTTCCAAGTTATATTATACTTAACTTTCATGACATTCGCAACCGGGATGATGATGGGTATCGCCTTCCGTTTCACGCAGCATTGCCCTTCCTTCCTGAGATTTATACATTTGAGAGCGTTTCATCGCTTCGTCAAAGTTCACCAGATGCCCATCAAATTCCGGTCCATCCACGCAGGCAAATTTAATTTTATCTCCAATCGTCAATCTGCAGGCACCGCACATACCGGTTCCATCAACCATAACAGGATTCATGCTGACAATCGTCTTAATTCCCAACTCCTTTGTCAGGATACATACGAATTTCATCATAATCATCGGTCCGATCGCCACAATGATATCATAGTGTTTTCCTTTATTTTCAATTAAGTCCCGAATACAGTCGCAGACATTTCCATGAAATCCATACGAACCGTCATCGGTACACAGATATAGATCCTTAACCTGTTCTTTTATTCTATCTTCGAGGATAACGAAATCTTTATTTCTTGCACCAATAATGCAATCCGCCTCATAACCATTTTGCTTCAGCCATTTTACCTGCGGATATACCGGAGCAGTCCCAACGCCGCCGGCTACATATAATATTCTTTTCTTTTTCAGTTCCCCGCGCGGCATATCGATTAATTCCGATCGGCGGCCGAGAGGCCCGGTAAAGTCTTCAAAAGCATCTCCGGCTTCGTACTCTGCCATACGTTTTGTAGAAGAACCAATTGCTTGAAATACAATGGTTACCGTTCCAGCTTCTCTATCATAGTCGCAAATAGTTAATGGGATTCTTTCCCCCTTTTCATCCATCTTTACGATAATGAATTGTCCGGGGTAACAGTGCCTGGAAACCCTGGGAGCTTTGATGTCCATTAGATAAATCGAATCCGCCAAGCTTTCTTTCTTCATAATCGTATAATTATACTTGTCTGCCATTTCTACTTATCCTCTTTCTTAATAACATTTTCGCTAATGTATCGAACAAAAAAATCGTTAGCTTATATTATATGATATATATCCTGAAAAATCCAGCACATTTTTCGCCGGCAGGGTGTATCGACCGTTTTTTCGTTACTGTTCACACCCATCATGTATACCTTGTTATGATTTCGACAAATGATATCCGATAAGGAGTATTTGCATTCGTCGAAATTCTTTTCTTAGTTCTTTTGGTATGCTGCTCTCTCTTTTGCTGCAATTAATTTCGTAAGATACCGTTCATAATTGGCTTCTTCCTCCGCAAGATTTGCGCCGATACGTCCCAGCCGGTCACATTTGCTGAGCAAGGCAATGTCAAATATATCAACTTTTTTCAAAAGGTTTTCCATATTCCCATAAGGAAGATTCTTCAGAATATACAGCATATGCATGTGGTATCTTACCAATCCGGCGACGATTTTGATAAACATTTCTTCCTCTGTCAACTCTTTCAAGAACCTGAAACATAGGTCTGCACCGACGATATCGTGATCATAGGAGGTGATTCTTCCTTTTCGCCTTCGTGTAGTAACCGGTTTTCCTATGTCATGTAACAGAGAAGCCCACATAAAGGCTTTGGGATTCTTACTCTGCTCACTTACCCTGGCTGCTTCATCCACCACGAGCATGGTATGATTCCAGACATTTCCCTCCGGATGATATTTCCTTGACTGCTCCGTCTGCTTTAATTTCAGCAGCAGTGAGAATGGATATTCCCTCCACGCAGGGTCCTTCGATAAAGTGTCCAAATAACAGGAAGGAACATCGTCCTGCAGGAGATGTTCCGTGATTTCATAAAATAATTCAAATTGTTTCTGATCTGCCATAGATACCTCGGTTCTATATTATGCTTGCTTTTTTCTTACCGGATTTTGCTTTCCCCTGAATCTCCGGTACCGGTGCCACATTGTTCTTAGGAATGTTCATTTTCTGTCTTCCCTCGGTTCCATGGGGTGCTTTGGGATCGGGTCTTCTCATTCCTGCTTTCGCCATGTTGAAACCTCCTGTCTAAACATCATTGTGCTGAATCGACTGTTTTTTCGCATTTTTATTGTGATTCTGGTTCTCTCTGGTAATTGGAGTATTACCATTCGCTTTTGCCGTCCTTGCTTTTTTATTATCCGGCTGACTGTCCTTCGGCATAATATCTCCTCCTTAAATGGCTGAACTTCGCAGTTATTAGAAAACGGATTGCCAGATGAAATCCGCTTTCCAGCATAATTTTAATTGACGGATTACGTTCTTAGTATATGCCATCGGACCATTCATATCCGAAAACAGAATTGCATAAATTCTCTAAATCTGCAATTTTCTTGTCTTTATAACCCAAGCTCTTCATACGAAGTGATTTGGGACAGATAATAATTTGAGAAGCGTTTGTCAAAAGACAGATCCGTTCCAAACCAATTTGGCGCAGCGAAAGCATCCGCTGCTTCCTCATTCGGAAATTCTACTTCAACAAAAACAAGTCCTGCAAGAGCGCCTGCAAATACATCCAGCTCTGCAACCAGTCCATCCTCTAAAGGAATTAAATAACGGGTTTTATAAATCATATTACCTTCTGTTTTTTCCTTTAAGGTTAAAAAAGCTTCTTCGGTCAATGCAAGCTCAGTTTCCTTAAGTACGATCGCGCCGCCCACTTTCTGCTTTGGAATTCCTTCCTTCGATTTATAAGTTAGTATATAATCATCATTGCTCTTTCTTATTCGAAGAATTGGATTATAGCAGAGATATCCTTGTTCGATTCTCTTTTTATTATATTGCTCTAAATTTTCCGGTATTTCTTTAATCGCGTATTTACGTTCAATTTCCATATCAAAAGCTCCTTTTTTGTATAAGAATTTACATTCCGCAGATAATAAGTACATGAAGAAATGTTTTGCTAGTAATTTTATTATTTGCGGCCTATGCGGATGGTGTATGGAATGTTTATGGACCGGAATGGGATCCATTAAAAACCACCGCAAGGACAAAACTCTATCCTGTCATACATCCATCTGGATGTTCCCCATCTACGGCATGGCTGCTTGCCTGTCACCCATTTGCCAAAAGCTGAAAACCCGGAATGCCCTGCTTCGAGGAGGGATCTATGCAACACTAATTTATATTGGAGAATTCACCTCTGGTGTAATTCTGAAAAAACACAGCGCATGTCCTTGGGATTACAGCAAAGCAAAATTTAATTATAAAGGAGTGATACGCCTCGACTATGCACCTGTCTGGCTGTTGGCAGGACTCTTTTTTGAAAAAATATTAACCCGAAATTAGCGGAATTTTAATCTTTCCGCTTATTTTTTATGGCAAAACGAATCGGTCTGCCGGTTCCTTTGTTCCTGAAATAGATGCCTGTTGCATTAAAGTTTATCACAACCATAACCGACCAGGCAACCATATCCTTAGATAAAATCAGATTGCACAGATTGCAGTGCAGGCTTGAAAGGCGGACAAAAAAGATGTATACTAAACCTGACTATTTAAGGAAAATGTAACTGCATGTTAGCTTATAAAGGAAACTTATTCGGAGGGCTTATTTGTTTTGCTAAAGGCTGTCATTTTTGAACTCTATGGCGTTATGATAAAAAGCAAGGTCGAACCTGCCATGCCGCCTTATATGATCGATTTAATTTGGGATCTGCATAAGCATGGAATCAAGCTTTTTGTCACTTCCCCCTTATCCGGTAACGAGATGCTAAAAATCCTGGAACCCTTTTCTATCGCTTCCTATATAGAGGCTACTGTTCCTATGAAGGAGATAGAACGTACGGCTTTTGTACTTGATCAAACAATCCGTCCCCGGGATTGTATTCTGCTTACTGCCTCCCAGGAAGGAATCGACCTGGCCAATCAGGCCGGAATGATCAGTATCGGCTATTCCGATCCGCATCTTTCTGCGCCGGCCTTATGGAGGGCAGCCTTATTGGTGGAAGGCTTTGACGAAATTGACCATACTTTTTTGGAGCAGGTACATCAGGATTATCATGACGATGTTCCGAAGACTATCGTAACCACCGACCGTTTGCTGATTCGTGAATTTATCCCCTCCGATTTTGATGCCCTGTATGCAATCTGGCAAGAACCGGACATCCGCTGTTATCTGGAGGGATTTACAAATAACTATACTATCGAGAAAGCGAAGTTTACCGCTTATATTCAAAATATATATCCATATTATGGCTATGGTCTCTGGGGTGTTTTTCTAAAGACGAAAGAGCAGTTGATCGGTCAATGCGGAATCGAGCTGAAAAATAGAAAAGATACAGCAGTTCATGAAATCGGATATCTGATCGGTAAACAATACCGGGGAAAGGGATATGCGAAGGAATGTGTAAATGCAGTTATCTCCTATGCATTTGATAAGCTGTCTGCACCGCGAATCCTTGCCGTAATTGATAAAAGGAATCTAAAATCCATTCGTTTTGCAGAACAGAATGGAATGACATATGTGGAAGACAGGAAAGGGAACCATCGTATCTGCGCTGTCTACGAAAGAAAGCCAGAAGCAAAGCCGGAGGCTTAAGCGGTTTCATTTTATGGACAGTGAAGATTTTAAATAAGGAGTTTGGTATGGAAAATCGAAGAAATACAAAACAAAAGCAATTAATTTTAAACATATTGAAGGAGGCTGACCGGCCGGTTTCAGCGAACGAAATCTATTCCAAGGTAGTGAAAGAGCTGCCGAAAATAGCCAAATCCACCATATATCGTAATATCGATGCCTTATTCAATCAAAACTTAATCGATAAATATCATCTAAACGATAATGAGGTTTTCTACCTAATTAAAGAAGATCGCAATGAGCACAGGCATTTTGTCATTTGTGACGGCTGCCAGAAAATATTCGATCTTCCTTCCTGCCCCATCCACGAAATTGAAACTGAAATGGAGAAAGAGGGATTCATTGTTAAGGATCACCAGATACAGATAAATGGCATATGCAAGGAATGTGCGAAACAGAGTCAATTAGCCGGTCATGATGCGGATCATAACCGTTAAAAAAGCAGGGATAACCCTGCTTTTTATGTTATAGAGTTGTTTAACGAGTTCCATTTGTTGTCCCGGGTTTCGTTGTTGCTCCGGGTGCCGTTGTTACCCCAGGTGTCGTTGTTCCGGGCGTTGTCTTCCCGGGTGTTGTTGTTCCGGGTGCCGTTGTTACCCCAGGTGTTGTTGTTCCGGGCGTTGTTGTCCCAGGTGTCGTTGTCCCAGGCGTTGTTGTACCGGGTGTTGTTGTTCCAGGTGTCGTTGTCCCGGGCGCTGTTGTCGGTCCAGGCGCTGTTGTTACCCCAGGCGTTTTTGTTCCGTCTTTAGTAGTAGTACGACATGCATTAAAGGAAAATAACGCCATACAGCATAACGCTAATAAAAGACATAATTTCTTTTTCATGGATACTCCTCCTATTTAATAATATCAATTTACTCGGTTAGTATCCCACGGTTATAACGATTTATACATAATCATACGAACGTTGAAACTTTTTCCTTTAGAAAATTTTTAGAATTTATTTTCTATCAATAGAATGATTACTTCGGGCATTTGCAGGGGTAAATTCCGTCATATCTTTCCGAAAATGCAGTGGCAGATTATTTCTTTGAAGCTTATAATTTCTCCGTTCCACAATAGCAATACTACTAAAAAATGCTTTCCACAATTCCTGGTATTCTGCCTCCTTACAGGAAACCTCCTGCTCTATATTCTCTGTAATTTCATCCGATTCTATCATCACCCATTGTTTTCCAGGAGCATGCAGCGCTGCCATATTTCGATTACCATCAATGATAATAAAACGCTCCTGCGGCAGGCGGTCGGCAAAATGCGGGACAACAAGGGAAAGTACATTGTTCTGCGGATGAATCACAGAAGTTAATATTTTGTTCTCCTGCTCGGTAAATCGAATAAACCCAAGCAGATGATGCACTTCATTATTGACCTTTCGATTAAGAACAAACACTTGGTTAACAACTTCATTACTTAGATGCTGCACTATTTTCGGTCCCATAGCAAAGCCAAGAATAAGGAAACGGTATATTAAGTCAGCTTTCCCCTGATAGTTCGAAAGTGCTGTATGATACACCATCTGATAAGCTTCTTCCGATATCTTCGCCTGAATTGATTCTGCGACTTTCACAGCAACCGCATAATCCGTAGTAACCGGAATATATTCCGAAAACAATTCATAATTCGAATAATTCCCTGAATCATATTTTTCTTCAATTTTAATATTAGCATGACCGTATCGTGAACTCCAAGCCTGGTAAATAGCTGTAAAGATTCCATCAATACTATCGTCGCAAACATAAATCCGCTGCGGTATCATCTTCCTCATAACCTTTCCGTTCTATTAAAAAATCTTTCTATGGAATTATTGCATTTTATCTATAAAGATGCAAAAGGATGCTGTAATCCATTCCTATCCATTTAATATTTTGCAAGGGTTTGCGGCGATACGTGAAAATCATCGAATAGAGATAATTGCCGATAGGACATATCATGACCCAGACCAAGCGGCAGCTTCCCCTTATCTTCCAAAAGCTGTCTTGTAATAAAATCTTCATTGATATGGATCGGATACATCATCTTTCCATTGCAGGTAATAAAATAGACTGCTCTTTTCAAAACGATTCCCAATCGTTTTAAGTCCCTAAAATCAAGTACCGCACTCTTTCTTGCCATCATAATCCGCTTCACTGAATTCGTACCAATTCCGGGTACCCGAAGTAAGGTATAGTAATCAGCTTTGTTAATTTCCACCGGAAACATCTCCAAATGGCGAAGTGCCCAATCACATTTTGGATCCAACAAAACATTAAAATTCGGATTCTTTTCGCTTAGCAGATCCTTCGTCTGAAAACCATAAAAACGGATTAACCAATCTGCCTGATACAGGCGGTGCTCCCGTAATAACGGAGGTCCATCGGTGGTCGCCGGCAGTCTGCTGTCCTGATTCACATTCACAAAAGCGGAGTAAAATACCCTTTTCAAATTGAAGTTCTGATATAGCGTCTCCGATACCGACATAATCTGATAATCCGTTTCCTTCGTCGCACCAATAATCATCTGTGTGCTCTGCCCGGCAGGCACAAAATGCCGGCCGGACTTCGGCCTTGGCTGATAAGCAGTAAGACCGGTCTGCCTTGCAATCATCTCACCAAATTCATTCTCCTTAGAAATATTTGAGATCTGCTTTCTTAATAACTGCATATCCGGCAGCCCGAGATGTTCCTGCTCATGCTCTCTTCTTAGCTGTATCTGCCGAATCGGTTTTAGAATACTCTTACGGTTCTTGTGCGGCGCGAGATTTTTAAGTCCCTCCGCCGTAGGAAGCTCCAGATTCACGCTCATCCGATCTGCATACCAGCCAAGCATCTCAATTAAAACGGGATCGGAACCGGGGATCGCCTTACAATGAATATATCCATTAAAATGATGTACTTCCCGAAGAAGAACCAGAGTCCGTAATAACTGTTCCATGGTATGATTTGGACTGACTAAAATACCGGAGCTTAAGAAAAGTCCCTCAATATAATTTCTGCGATAAAATTCCATCGTAAGTTCGCAAACCTCCTCCGGGGTAAAGGAGGTTCGTACCACATCGTTAGAAGATCGGTTGATACAATATTTGCAATCAAAGATACATTCGTTGGTAAATAATATCTTAAGGAGCGAGATGCATCTTCCGTCCGCGGAGAAAGTATGGCAGATGCCGCATGCCATACTATTGCCCATTCCGGTTCCACTGCCTTTCCGATCAACACCGCTGGAAGTACAGGCAACATCGTACTTCGCAGCATCGGATAATATCTCAAGTTTACGTTGAATCGACAAATTCTCCTGGATTACCATAGCTTCCCTCTCCGTTTGCAAACATTTGTTCTGTAGACAAGTATATCAAAATCCGCACGAGAAGTCAATCACTTTTCAAACGTTTGTTCATGCCTGCTGCCTTTTGGTTACTGTTCACACCCGACATGTATACCATGTTATGATTTCGTCAATTTGCATATTCTATGTGTTGACAAATAATATGAAAGAAATTTCCTATTACTTAAGTTTTTCCTTGATTTGTGCAAATTGATGCAGGCGATTTGTTAAGAAGGCTTTCACTTACAAGAAGATAGCAAAAAAGAAAAAGGGGAATGCAGATTACCTCTCTTCGAATCATATCGAAGAAACGGTCTCTGCACCCCCTCATGGTAAATCTGCCGGCCAGCAGCAATTCAGGTTCCACAATCGCATCGTCTATTTGATTAAATTTGAAATTTCTTTAAATATACTTGTTTTAGAAATTCTGGTAAGTTCGAACAGGATCGCCTCATAGGTCGTCGGTACCGCACCCTCCCTCATGGCACGCGAAATGGCAGCTTCGCAGTCTTTCTCCTTACGAGAGCCGATGCAGTCCGTTACTAAAATAACGTTATAACCGATTTCTATCAAGTCGATCACCGTCTGCAGAACACAGACATGTGCCTCCGTTCCGCAGACAATGATATTTTTCCGATTCATTCTTTCGATGGCTGCCATAATCTTCGCATCATCTGCACAGCTGAAGGTACTCTTATCGTAATAGACAAATCGTTCCCCCATTGCCGCCTTAATCGTATTCACCGTCATACCAAGCCCTTTGGTATATTGCTGCGTTGCAAGCAGTGGTATCCCTAAGGTTTTTAATCCCCGGATCAAGATCTCCGAATTATGAAGTACATCCTCTGCATGGTTGATGACGGGCATCAGCTTCTCTTGAAAATCGACTACCAAAGCCATCGTATCCGCTGCTAATATTCTCATATATCCCTCAGCCCCTCCATCAAGTATCTCGTAGACTAATCCTCCATAATCTTTAGAAATGCCCGGTAGGCCACAATAAAGCTTATTTTACCATCGGTCAGATCTTCCCCGATCTTTGATTTTTCACCCTCCCGTTCCAACGAACGGAGTCCCGCAAACTCTGCCAGATGCGGCTCCATGCTGTAGAAACCATCATACTTTTCAGCCTTTAGCTGACCAAGGATCTCGGGCAGATGTCCATCCCCCATTCCGGCAGGAACCACTTGGTGAGTATCCATAGAAGCATCCTTTATATGAATGTAGGCTATATAAGGCTTTAAGACCTCATAGGCACTTAACGTTTCCTGACCGCATTGCACAAAGTTAGCAAAATCAAAGATTAGCTTAAAATGGTCACCGTAAAAGCTCTCCATTAGCTCCTTGCATCGGCTCGCTATATCACCATAGATTCCCTTCTCATTTTCATGCAGAAGGATCACATTCTCCTGCTCTGCATAGGATATCATTCGCTTCATTCGGTCAAAAACCATTTCTTTATAGGCTCCCTCCTTCTCTCCTTTGGGAATGTAAAAGCTAAAGAGCCGGATGTACTTCGTCTCAAATAGTTTTGCCAGGGCAACCACATGGCAGAAAAGCTGAAAATGTGCTTCAAAGTCATCCGTAATACTTATTTTACCGATCGGAGATCCAATTGCCGAAACTTTAATGTTCTCCCGATCCAGAATTTCTTTTAAATGCCTCGCTTCCTCCAAAGTATATTCGCTAATATTCTTCCCGTAGGCACTTCGCAGCTCCATATAGGAAATGTTACATTCGTGAAGAACCTTAATCTGTTTTTCAAAATCCGAATCAATTTCATCTGCGAATCCCGTTACTTTATACATCTTATCATCCATACTGCTTTTCACAGCCTCCTTATTTCTATGCGGCTTTCTGCAATCTCAACCTTGCCAATTTCTGTGCGGCTTTTGAAAGCTTAACCTCATTTCTCTGCAACTTTTTGCACACATAGCCTCATTTCTACATAGCTTTTGCGTGCTTTCTTACACAAGCAACTATATTTTATCGTTTTTCTTTAACCATAACAGATGCAGCATCATTTTCATCATGCTCCACAGAGATAATTTCCTTCCCGGACAGGCGGGAATACACTCCTTTAAATTTACCGTTATAAACATACAGTCCCATTAGATTACTGTAATTTCTAAATTGCTGATTTTCACTGTTCATCTGAACATTTCTGGACTGGTAGGGCATATGGAATTCCTGAAGCATATAGTGGTTATCCAGATGCTCCTTAACGATTTGCTCCCACTCCTCCACGGAATAATGAATTCCGGCAAAAACCCCCTGCGCACCGTAAGAATCTTCCGGTTTAATGATCCATCGATCTTTATCTTTAATAATTTCAGCAATATTACAGTCCGTTTCGCTTAAGCTTACCGTATAAGGTACATGCTCCTTAATAAACTGCTTCTCTTCCTCCGATAAAAATCTCTGGGTTCTCTCCTCAAACAACAGCTTGAATAAAATCTTATTATGTATCACCTGGGTGCAAAAGCTTCCGATCAGGCATACCTTCTGATCTTTTACCGCCTGAATAAAATCCGGTACCTCCTCCAGATGTTCCATAATATCACTCGTCACCGCACGGCGGTAGATAGCATCAATCTGCATACCGCTTGGAGAATATAACTGTCCGTCGACATACCGAAGATCCCGAATCTCGCAGACTTCTGCCTGGTATCCGGCCTTTTTAAAGCTTTTACTAAACTGTTCAAACTCCTCCAGAGAAGCTCCCTTTTCCAGAAAATCAACAATTGCAACCTTCGGCTTTTCCACCTTCTTTTGATAGGTAGAATATACATTCATAAACTCCTCCACCCAGGAATCAAAGAGTTCGAAGGAACTAAGGTCGTAACGCTCCTGCATCTTCCGATAAGCATCGGTATACTGAATCGAGATATTCAGCTCCCGGTCATCATTCATAGAACTTGAGCCATCTGCGTTAAATTCGCAGAATTTGTAGCTTAAATCCTCTTCATTTAAAAAGATATCTACCCGCCCAATCGGAAGTGTAGTCTCATATAACCGGTCGATCAGGATCAATTCTTCCAGTCTCTTATCAAAACCAAACAGCGCTCTATAATCCGCATGGGTCAAATATTCCTTAATCACTTTATCCAGTATCGAATAAATCATCGTAACCTGATCACTAAGGTAGTCCACCACATGGTCCGGAAATAACTTCGGCACATATAGATACGAGATCGTCATCCCATGATACTTCGCGGTAGAATTATCCAGGTATTCTAACTGTGTTTTATTCGTTAATTGATTGATTGCAAAGTTATCCTCTACTTCTTTTATATATCGGTCATTAATTTCCTTCATTCCTATCTGCAGCATAGCACAGCTCCTTTTCCTTATAAATTTCTGCAAGCGTCCTCCTTTGCTCCGTCAGTTCTTTTAATTCGGTCAAATACCCTGCTTCGGATGGATGCAGCGTGTCCACAGCCAATTGAAAGCAGTCCTGCATGATCCCGGTCACCTTCCTGCCATAGATGATTCCGTCATATCCTTGCCTGCTTAATATTACTTTTGCCTGTTCAATATCATAGACACTTTCTATTTTGAAGGAACGAAGCAGCTTCTTAAGCTGAGTGGTATCCCTAAATAGTCCTTTAATGAATGCCGCATAGGATAGAACATACGGAAACGGCATACTGTCTGCCACCCGGATTTCAAGAAATGTCTTCAAGCGGGCATCCGGAAATACCATGGATAAGATCAATTCCATATCCTTCTCCTCCAGGGATTTCTCCCGGTATATCTCCTGCGCGGTCTCTCTCGTATATCTGACCTGATTCTTCTCGTCTATCATGATAATCTGCGGAATCTGATATACGAATTTGGCATATTCCTCAAAACCAAAATTTCTATCCAGCAGTGCCGGCACAAGCATTGGTCTTTCCAGGTCAACATTTTTCCAGATGTATTGCCGCAGCATATGATTTGGATAGATTTCACCTTCAAATACCGGGGAGTTATCCGTCATTAAAGAGAATACCGGTCCTAAGATACAGGCAGCCTGGTACTTAAATACAAAATCTTTCTCATCCTTATAATCAATGGAGATCTGGGTCGCTGCCGTACCGCGCATCATATTCTTGCCGCAGGTACCTGCCGTCTGAAAATGAAAATCCATATATTTGTATCGATCCTTCGGAAGCAGTTTCCTATCCTCTGCCTTGCTTCTGGGGTGATATCCCAGATAGGTTAATTGATAGTTCCAACGATCTAAAATTGGCGTAATGACAGCTAAAAACTTCGCGTAAATTTTCTCAATATTTTTAATATGAAGCTGCTTGCTGATGCTGATCTCCAGTTGCGCGCCAGGCTCTAAGGAAATATTAATATCTTTACTCTCCAACCCGATCAAGTGGCCGTTAGAAAGGACAGCATCCTCAAAAAACGGACGCATTTCTTCTAATATCTTCTCCACTCCATATTCGCCATAATAGTCCACACTAAGATTGGTACCTTTGTCCGTAATAATGTGCTCTAATTCCAGTCCCAGATAGCTTTCCGTTTCCTTCTTACAGCCTGATTCAAAGTAATCGATCAGCCTTCTAATATTATCCATATGAATTTCCTTCGTAATTTTTATGTGATATATAACTATAGTTTCTATATTTACTTTCATTATACCATATAAAGTTAACTTTCAACAGCGAATTGTATTATGCTCATAACGCTACCTATAACTGGAATTATAGAATATTGCATACATTTTTCCACCATGTTTTTCTGCCAAAACACCTATTACAAATTTTCATAATTGCATATCCGATCAGCCCTCCCAATGTATTCATGATCAAATCATCGATGTCCGCGGATCTCCCAATAAAATACTGAAATACCTCAATACCAAGTATAAACGCCATGATACAAAGCCCTGTCTTCCACCATTTTCTTAATGACGGAAACACGATTGGCAGAATAAAGCCCAATGGAATCAACATGATGATGTTCATTAGTAGCTGTTCCACCATCTTGGCTGCCCCCATTACATAGGTTTCCTTTACCCAAACGAAGGGAATCAAATTAAGCAGATGGTATCCCGGATGAAACGTAATATCCATCCCATTAATCAGAATTGTTGCATACAGAATACTCAATACAACTCCAATCAATGAATAAATAGCCAAATGGCGAATAAATGGTTTCTTTCCATATTTCTTCTTGTTTAGACAAAAAACCGGTAAATAAATGATCAAAGAAAAAACAGCCACCACTGGCAGTACCATTAATAAATAAAATAATATCATTTCAATTCCTCCAAAATTTATTTAAGTCATCCGTAGTTTTGCATCCGCTGGTTTCGCAGTGTTAGTCTGTAACATTCGATCATAGAAATAAAATATTTACTAGTTAATTTTACCACCCAAGAATATATTATCAATATTCAATTTATTCTGTCAATAGGTTACAGATTTAACAAATCGAATGCAGGAATGCTCCAATCTTCGTTTTTGACGATTCCAATCTACTCTTGTAACTTCTCATTTTCCCTTTCATATAATACTGTATAAGCAAAAAGGAGGAACAGTATGGGCGAATTACTAAAAATCGATCATATCAGTTACACCTATCATAGCCTCGAAGGAGAAACACCGGCATTACTCGATGTTTCTTTTAACGTTATGGATGGTGAATTTATAAGTATCGTCGGGCCAAGCGGCTGTGGCAAATCAACGTTACTTTCTCTCATTGCAGGTTTAATCACACCCAGTAGTGGTTTCATATATATCAATGGAAGGGACATCAAATCCTCCGGTAAGAACATCGGTTATATGCTGCAAAAAGATCACCTTCTCGATTGGCGTAATACCTTGAAGAATGTTTCCCTTGGATTAGAAATCCAACACAAGCTAGACGATCAAAGTTTTTTACAGATTAACGAATTATTGAATACGTATGGTTTAATTACCTTTAAAAATTCTTATCCTTCGGAATTATCCGGCGGTATGAGACAGAGAGCCGCACTGATCCGCACATTGCTGCTGGAACCGGATATTCTCCTATTAGATGAGCCTTTCTCTGCTTTGGATTACCAAACCAGACTGGAAGTGGCGGATGATATCTGGGGCATTATCCGGAAGGAAAAGAAAACTGCAATTCTTATAACGCACGATATTTCAGAAGCAATCAGTATGGCAGACCGAGTTATTGTGCTATCCTCCCGTCCGGGGACCGTAGTAAATGTTTTTGATATCAACTTTTCAATAGAACATCGGACTCCTTTTGCAACCAGAAATGCTCCGGAATTCCGCGAGTACTTTAATCAAATATGGAAGGAGCTAGATCATCATGGGCAGGAAAGCTAACCGCGTATTAAGCGAAGACATAACCATTTCCGAAGCTCAAAAAGCTTATGTCCGTAGATATTGGTTACAGAGAAAAAAAGTAAGAATCTACCAGATTATTATTTTAGTTGCATTTATTGCATTATGGGAGATAGGCGCGCAGGTTGGATTCATCAATTCGTTTGTATTTTCAAGTCCTTCCCTGATCATAAAAACTTTTTTTGAAATGGCATCCAATGGACAGATTTTTTACCACATCGGGGTTACCTTATTTGAAACCTTTGTAAGTTTCTTTCTTGTAAATGCAATCGGACTCTTTATAGCGATCATTCTCTGGTGGAATGACAGCCTTTCAAAGATCCTGGAGCCCTACCTGATTGTATTAAATTCCCTTCCGAAATCAGCACTGGCACCTGTTTTTATTGTATGGCTGGGGAATAACATGAAAACGATTATCGTTGCCGCAATTTCGGTGGCCGTATTTGGAACCATTATTACGCTCTATTCTGATTTTAAATCGGTAGAAGAAGATAAAATCAAATTAGTTTATACCTTAGGAGGTAAAAAACAGGATGCACTTTTTAAGGTAATTATACCGGCCAATATCCCATCCATTATTAGTCTAATGAAAGTAAATATCGGTTTGTCACTTGTCGGTGTTATTATTGGTGAATTTCTTGCCGCAAAGGCAGGACTTGGTTACCTCATCGTTTACGGAAGCCAGGTCTTCAAATTGAATTGGGTCATCCTTTCCATCGTAATTCTCTGCGTTGTTGCAACCGGATTATATAAGCTGCTCGGGTTATTCGAGAAAAAGCTATCCAAGCATTAAGATTACAACCAAAACTGACTGCTTCCGAAAGCCGTAGGAACAGTCAGTTTTCTTTTGCGATCCCATTCATGTTCATGGTTTTTGATGTGACTTATGACACCCCTGCCAAAAAAGTACAAGTATCCAGTAGAAATTTAAAATGATAAACTTTCTATAAAATATAAATAAACTTTCTATAACATTTTGTTGCTTTACCTATTGATGTCTAGTAGAATAAAAGCAGAATTAATTCGCTTTGCAAATATTGTGCCTGCGGCCCAAAGTTTGCAGGCTTTGAGGAAAGGTATGATTATTAATATGGAAACGAATCTATTAAGAAAAATCACCTTAAAGAATGGGGAACTTCTCGTTTTACGAGAACCTTTAGAAGGTGATGCTAAAGATATGATTGAATATCTAAATACGGTAGGTGGAGAAAGTGATAATCTCTTATTTGGCAAAAATGAATTCCATTTAACCGTCGAGCAGGAGATGGAATATATTAAAAAGGTTCGTAATGATTCGAATATGCATATGGTTTTAGGCTTTATAAATAATTCTATTGTTAGCATAGCAGAGATAAGATGCCTTTCTAGAAAAAGAATTTCTCATAATAGTGAAATCGCGATTTCCGTAAAAAAAGAGTATTGGGGAAATGGCATTGGAAGTGCCGTTATGCAGGAACTAATTCGCTTTGCTAAGGACCATAAGGATATCAGAAATATAAGCCTTGGTGTTAAGGCGAGCAATCTTAATGCAATTCGAATGTATGAGAAGTTTGGCTTTATCAAAGTTGGCGTCCACAAAAACTATTTTAATATTAACGGAAACTATGACGATGAATATATAATGGATCTTAATCTTAGTAGATAATTAAGAGGGGGCTATTATGGTTAGAAAATCAGAGGAAAAAGGTAGGAATAATGTACTGGAATTCTTAAATGAAAAGCCGGCTATAGATAACTGGATGATAATAACATTAGTTTAAGTTAAGATAGGGAGAGATTATTATATGGATAATAAGTATACGGAAATAAACTCCAGCTTTTTTGATCAATGGATTGAGGAAGGATGGGAGTGGGGACAACCTATTAGTCATGAAGTCTTTGAAAAAGCAAAAAATAACGATTGGTTTGTTTTATTAACACCTACGAAACCCGTACCAAAGGAATGGTTTTGCGAAATGAAGGATGTCAAAATACTAGGTTTGGCTTCTGGCGGGGGTCAGCAAATGCCGATATTTACTGCATTGGGTGCAAAGTGTACCGTGTTGGATTACTCGGAAAAGCAACTGTTAAGTGAAAAAGAGGTAGCGAAAAGAGAAAATTATGAGATTAAAACAGTCAGAGCGGACATGACAAAACCTTTACCTTTTGAAGATGAGTCCTTTGACCTGATTTTCCATCCGGTTTCTAATTGTTATATTGAAGACGTTCTTCCTGTTTGGAAGGAATGCTATAGAGTATTGAAAAAAGGAGGAATTTTATTGGCAGGATTAGATAACGGCATTAATTATATTTTTGATGACGATGAAACGATGATAACGCATAAACTGCCATTTAACCCGTTGAAGGACAAACAACTATATGAGGAATCAATTAAAAATGGTTGGGGAATTCAATTTTCACATACCATTGAAGAGCAGGTTGGCGGACAATTGCAAGCAGGTTTCATACTCACAGACATATACCAAGATACAAATGGGACAGGGAAACTTCATGAATTTAATGTACCATCTTTTTATGCTACAAGAACGTTAAAAATGTGATAGTAAGAATGATTTAAGTGTCATAAGTCATTTTAAGGTTTTGATATGAATAGGGTCTTATATATATTCATGTTCATGGCTTTTATGTGACTTATGATACTTAAACCAATAATAGATTGATTACAAATAATCGCTATTCTTTTTTATGTAGAAGCAGGTTACATTGGTTATAACTGAATATATTATAAATAGGAACAAGAAAATCAGTAAACATTTGTTTTTATAAGGGGGAATACAATGTTATATGCAGATGACTTCAGAAGAATTGCCCGCGAGAATCTAAGTGGCAAATGGGCACTTGCTGTTGGTATCGGTTTTGTAGCCGGATTGCTTGGCGCTTCTACTACTAGTACGGGTGGAGCTGGTACCGGAGGAGGTTCATCTACCGCTAAAAGGAATAATGGAGCCGGAATAAGGGATTGGTTTCATAGCGATATTGGAATAATGCTGCGGCCATGGATCACCGGGTTTCTTGTGGCACTTGTGATTTTGATTATCGTAGGCGTTATTATAGGCGGAGCAATCACTCTTGGCTATGTAAAATTCAATCTAAATCTAACAGACGGAAAAGAAATAAGTTTTAATGATCTATTTAGCCAGTTTGATCGTATTGGTGCAGGTTTCTGTATGCAGTTTTTACGTTCCTTGTATAGCTTTCTTTGGGCATTGCTGCTAATTATCCCAGGTATTATAGCCTCCTATAGCTATGCTATGACTCCGTATATTATGGTAGAGCATCCTGAGTTGGGAGCGAATGAAGCAATTGCTTGCTCGAAAGAAATGATGAAAGGGAATAAGTGGCGGCTGTTCTGCATGCAATTTAGTTTTATTGGCTGGCTTCTACTAGGTGTTTTGAGCCTTGGCATTGGATTGCTATGGGTTGGTCCGTATATGGAAGCTGCGAATGCAGCATTTTATAGGGAAGTATCAGGAACAAGCTTCATAGAGAACCTGGCATAGCAAATGAGTAGACGTCGATTGTCGGTAAAATATACCATTCGATTATAGGTATTTATAGTAAAAAGCCAAGCAATTTACAGGTAAGTAGTGCAAACTCACATACTTTATCAGATATATTAGACAATTGCGCCAAAATGTGTAATTACTGCTTTCAAAGTGCGACATCATGTGCTATAATATAGGCATAAACATAGTTGATCCCTGCATTTATGAAGAGGTGGTGATTGGTTATGGCTATTAGTAGAAAGAGAAAGAGGCTGGAAAGGGTTTCTACGAATTTTAGTAATCAGCACTATGTTATTGTAGCATCCCAGATGCCTCAGCCGCTTGTTGTTAGTATTAAGCGTTAATCGAATAAAGCGTCGACGCAAGAGAGCCTGCCAAGTAGCGCAGGCTCTTTTAGCAAGTTTATTATCACTCAGATTAATCAAGAACGTATTAGTAAATATTATGGTCAGGTAAATTTATCAAGGTCGCGTTAGTAAATTTTATGATCCACCAGATTTATTAAAATTATATTAACAAGTTCGAAATCATATTGACAAATTTTTCACCGGTTGATATTATAGTGGAAACGTGGGGGAGTAATAAACGCCTTATAATGCGTGATAAGTCAACATACATGGCGGTTCAAGCCTGGCTTATCTTAATATATGAGACTCATGTATAGTGAATAACTGTACTTGGGTCTTTTTTATGTACCGAAGGCGGATTGGCAATATATGGAGTCAGACCAATGCGCCTTGATATAAATAAAAGATAAAGTTCAGATTATGCAAGTACAGAATATGCAAGTTTAGAATACTTGATTTTTAAAGGAGGATTTTAATGAAAGAGTATTTACAGACATCGCAGAAAGTTCTGCAGGACCTAAAATCAGCTTCGGAAGGACTTTCCAGCGAGGAAGCCTTGAAAAGGCTGGAGCAGAATGGTAAAAATAAGTTGAAGGAGGCAGAAAAGGTATCCTTACTGGTCCGCTTCCTTAATCAGCTTAAGGATCCTATGGTTCTCATTTTATTGGCTGCAGCCGTAATCTCAGGGATTACAGCAGCATATGCGGGAGAATCTTTTGCGGATGTAATTATTATCCTTGTGGTTGTAATTATTAACGCGGTCCTTGGTGTATACCAGGAGAGTAAAGCGGAAAAGGCGATTGAAGCTTTGCAGGCGATATCGGCAGCAACCTCTAAGGTTATGCGTGATGGTAAATTGCAGGTGGTAAAAAGCGAGGAGCTTGTTATCGGTGATGTTATTGTATTAGAAGCCGGTGATTCCATTCCTGCCGATGCACGACTGCTAAATAGCGCCAGCTTAAAGGTGGAAGAAGCCGCCTTAACCGGTGAAAGTGTTCCGGTTGATAAAGTTATCCATGCATTACAGCTGGGAGATCAGAAAGACATTTCTCTTGGCGATCGTAAGAATATGATTTATATGGGCAGTACGGTGGTATATGGCCGCGGATCTGCGGTGATTACGGCTACCGGTATGAATACCGAGATGGGAAAGATTGCGGATGCCATCACACAGGCGAAAGAAAATGCAACGCCGCTGCAGCTAAAGTTGAATCAGTTAAGCAAGACATTAAGCTGGCTGGTTCTTGGTATCTGTGTATTCATCTTTGCATTTAGTGTATTTAAGCTGTATCCGGACATTACGGGTACCGGAATCCTTGAGACTTTTATGGTGGCAGTTTCCCTGGCGGTTGCTGCAATTCCGGAAGGCTTGGCGGCGGTTGTAACGATTGTTTTATCGATCGGTGTTACCAATATGTCGAAGAGAAATGCGGTTATCCGTAAATTAACTGCGGTTGAAACCTTGGGCTGTACCAATGTTATCTGCTCGGATAAGACAGGAACCTTAACGCAGAACAAGATGACCGTTGTCGATCAATTTGGTAAGGATGAGAAACTGCTGGGCCGCGCAATGGCGTTATGTAATGATGCTCATTTAAACGAATCTAATCAGGCAGAGGGAGAACCCACGGAGGCAGCACTGGTAAATTACGCCTATAAGCTAGGCTTGCCAAAGGGAAATATGGAAAATGAAATGCCACGTGTCGGTGAGGCTCCTTTCGACTCGGGCAGGAAGCTTATGAGTACGATTCATAGAATGGCAAATGGTGAATTCGAACAGTATACGAAGGGTGCGCCGGATGTTCTCGTTGCCCGCTGCACTTCTTACTGGGATGGTTCCGGTAAAAAACCTATGACAAATGCTATGCGTAAGAAAATTGCGGATGCCAACAAAACTCTGGCAGATCAGGCGCTTCGTGTTCTTGCAGCTGCTTTCCGCAGCTGGGAGGAGATGCCGGAGGAGCAGACACCGGAATACTTAGAACAGGATCTTTGCTTCATCGGTTTGACCGGTATGATCGACCCGGTTCGTCCAGAGGTAAAACCAGCGATTGCGGAATGTAAGTCGGCAGGTATCCGCACGGTTATGATTACCGGCGACCATAAGGATACTGCAGTAGCAATTGCAAAAGAGCTTGGTATTATTCAAGATGCATCCGAGGCATTGACCGGTGCAGAGCTGAATGAACTAAGTGAGGAACAATTGGATCAGGATATTGATAAGTACTCTGTTTATGCCCGTGTTCAGCCGGAGCATAAGGTTCGTATCGTAAAGGCTTGGCAGGATCGGGGCATGATCGTTGCGATGACCGGTGACGGTGTAAATGATGCTCCCTCGATCAAGACGGCAGATATTGGTATTGGTATGGGAATTACCGGAACGGATGTTACAAAAAATGTTGCGGATATGGTTCTTGCAGACGATAACTTTGCAACTATTGTTAACGCGGTGAGGGAAGGACGTCGTATCTACGATAATATTCGTAAGGCGATACAGTTTTTATTATCTTCCAACCTATCGGAGGTATTATCCATCTTTGTATCAACGTTACTCGGATTTACCATTTTAAAGCCGGTACATTTGCTTTGGATTAATTTAATAACCGATTCCTTCCCGGCCGTAGCGCTTGGAACGGAAGAAGAGGAGACCAATACCATGAACCATCCTCCCCGTGATTCAAAGGAAGGTATCTTTGCCAGAGGTTTAGGCTTCGATTGCCTATGGCAGGGGGCACTGGTAACTGCAGTTACGATAGCGGCTTACTTTATCGGGCATCATATGGAGGCCGGTGTATGGGAAATTACTGAAAGTCCGGACGGTATGACCATGGCATTCTTAACGATTTCCATGGCAGAAATGTTCCATTCCCTGAACATGAGGAGCAGAAGGAATTCGATCTTCCAGATGAAGCATCACAACAAGTTCTTATTTGGAGCAATGGTAGCTTCTTTGATCCTAACGTCCGCGGTCATCTTTGCTCCGCCGCTGGCAAATGCATTTGATTTTGAAACCATTCGTTTTACGGAATATGCGGTAGCAATGGGACTTGGCTTTTCTGTTATTCCGATTGTAGAGATAGTTAAGTTTTTTCAGAGGAAATATGATAGGAAGCACGGAATAGATGAATAATATCCCATACAATAGAATGACTTATTTTAGCATACTAATGCCCAAGCCATTTAAGCAAAACTTTAGTCTCGCAGTTTTTTTGCGAGACTATTCATGCTAATGCCGGAGTCATGATTAGCTCCTACTATAGCTCATGCCCTTATTGATTTTATTCCTTATATTTTTTTGAATAATTATTATTAACCATAATTGCTTACACCGATGGCAAAAAGCTATTTCTAGTTCGGTTTTATATTCGCAGCACGGTATTCGCTTGGCTGTATTCCGACCTGTGCCTTGAATATGCGGCTGAAATAATAATTATCCTTATATCCGACCAATTCTGCGATTTTTTGAATTTCCAGTTCCGGCTGGTTGATGAGCAGCCGCTTCGCCTCGTTCATCCTTAGCTTTGTTAAATATTTGGAGGGGGTCCTGCCGGTATGCTTCTTAAATATCTTTCCCAGGTATTCTACGGAGAATCCAAAATGTTCCGCCATTTCTCCTAAAGAGATATCCTGTCTGTAATTGTCGCGCAGGTATTGCTCCATTAATTCACAGATTGTCTCCTGGTCTAAAGAATACGAATCTGCGGTGATCGTAGTAAGCTCATTATGCTCGGAATCCATGGTTATCAAAATTTTCTGCAGGGAAGCGTTTAAAGCTTCCGGTGTAATTGGTTTCAATAGATAATCTTTTACACCATATTTTAAGGCGGACTGGGCATAGGAAAAATCGCTGTAGCCAGTTAATATTACGGTTTTTATCGTAGGATGATTCTTATTGATATATTGTGCCAGTTCAATTCCGTCATACTGCGGCATACGGATGTCCGTAATTACAAGGTTTGGACACACCCGTTCGATGAGCAGCTGCGCATCCATTCCGTTCGAGGCAGTTCCTGCCAGAGTCAGTGGTAGGGAAAGAGCTTCTATTTTCTTAATTGTATTTTTAAGAATCAGGCTTTCATCTTCAACAACAATATATTTATAGTTTGGGGTTGTGCTCATAATATTCCTCCTTTGATGTGTAGATCGGACCTCCCAGAATGAAGATGGTTCTTTGCGGCAGGGTATTTTCAATCTCAAAAATGCTTTCTTCCCCATAGAGCAGCTTAAGCCGCAGGTAGACATTTTTCAGACCCATTCCGCCGATTTTTAATGACTTGGATTCTTCATTTATGTCAAGACTTCGAAACATATTCATCAAATATTCTTTTCTCTCATTGGACAGACAGCCTCCATTGTCCTGTATGGTAACGATCCAGTGGTTACCTTCCAGATAGACCTTGATGTTCAGCTTCCAGGGCGGTTTTTTATCAAAGGCATATTTGAAAGCATTTTCAACAATGGGCAGCAGAATTAGTTTGGGAATAAAGACATTCTCGGCGGCTGCCTCGATCTCTCTGGTATATTCAAAATCATCGTTATAGCGCATCTGCATGCAGCGGATGTACTGCTCGGTGGAATTGATTTCTTCTTTTAACGGAACGACCATATCTTCCGAGGAAGAAATATAGCGGAAATAATCGCATAGGGCATAGCACATGGTGATAATATCTTCATTCATATTCTCCTCCGCCATGATACTGATATTGGTCAGGCAATTATACAGAAAATGCGGATTGATAAGGGACTGTGTTGCCTGCAATTTCGCTCTGGTTTCCTCCGACCGGGAGAGAAGGACATCCTGTGTCGTGGAGCGGAGTTTTCCGTACATTTCCCGAATGGATTCACAGAGCTGTGATATTTCTTTGATGTTACTGTCTGCGGAGGTTAATATTTTCTTATTCTCGTCCAGTACCCGGTTGATCGTTATTTTTCTCGTGGCTTTCGTTAATTTTCTAAGCGGCCTGGTTAACTGGTTGGAGATAAAGAAGCAGACCGCCAGGGTAAGCAGTATGGACAGGATAAGGATACCGGTAAAGGATTTCTTAAAAGTATTCATTGAGGAATAGATGGAATCCTTTGGCTCGGAGGTTACGACGGTCCAATCGTAATTCGCAATATTTTTGTAGTTGATAAAAGACTCCCCGTTATTTTCATCGTTGTAGGAAATCATTTTTCCACCTGACGGAGCGGACGGGTTTTTACGAATTAGAGAAAGGTAATCGTTCCCTTCCTTTCTGTCATAAGGATATACCATTTCGCCCCGGTCATTATATACATAAATAGAAACATTCGGATTATTTTTCTTTAATTCCGGAATCAGGGTAAAGATTCTGTCGCAATCCTGGATGACCTCTACAATCCCCTGCGGATCCTCTGCTTTATTGAAAAAGATCCGGGTCAGCGAGATAAATTTCCGGCTCAGCTGGTTTTCCCCCTGCGTCGGCAGATCCAGAATTACTGTGGGGGAGGATATATATTTATGACCATTAAGCTCCATCGTCGGCTGGTACCATTCCAATTCATTAAAATTTGCATTGGTGACGCGTTGGAAATAACCGGACCCCACGCAATCTCCGTTCATACTGTACAGATTCACCTGCGGTACGGACTGGAACGGACCCAGGATAGCCGTTATGATATCATAGATAGCCAGGATGCTCTCCCTTGAGCTTGCCATGTCCTCCAGGGAGAGCTGGGAAGAGCGGTAAGCTTTGGAGAATTCTTTAAAGTTACTTTTGATCGCATTCGAATATACGATATTCATCGATATCGCTGACATATTGTCTAGTTCGGTACTGACTGAGCTGCTGATGGAGGCGCAAAGGTCTTCTGATTTACGCTGAGCTTCCTTATAAAGCAATGTCTTATTATAATGGTAAATATAGAAAAAGAAGGTGGAAAGCAGCGTTAGGATAAACAATCCATAAATAAAAAAAAGATACATGCTTTGTGAGTAATTATGCTTTTTTGAGCCCATGATAACGCCCCCTTTAATTACAGGTATTATACATTATCGTTCAAAAAAGTGCAAATCATAATTCGGTTTTATCTATTATGGATAAAGTACTCTTATGGTAGTATGTAAGCATAGTAACATGGTTAAAATACAAGGTACACCATAGGAAATAGCGAAACTCTCTAGTTGATCTAGTGGAAATAAGTTTTGCATTGCCTATCATAAGGTACACTAAATTGTAAGGAGGGATAGGTTACTATGAATAGGAAGTTATTACAAAAAAGTTTCATTTTCATCATGGCACTTTGCATGTCCGTATTTGCTTTTACTGCTTGCGGAAAGGAGCAGAAAGCGGAATCGGATGGTAAAGAGGCGAAGAAAAACGTCACTCTGACCTTTGGTTCCCATCAATCCGGTCTTCCTACTTCCGGTGTTGTGCAGGAGCTGGCTAAGGAATTTGAAGCAGAAACAGGAATTAAAATTGATTTTCAGATTTCACCGGATGCGCAGTGGAGGGATTTGATTAAGGTGAAGCTGGATTCCGGAGAGGCACCTGATATTTTCTGTGCGGATACCCCGATCAATCTGGCATCCAGTATGAAATTTGATGAATACTGTGTTCCTCTAAATGATGAGGAATGGGTATCCCGGATTGACGAAAATGTGCTTCCTGCTATTTCTATCGATGATAATGTCTATGGCATCACATTTCCGGGTAAGAAGATGTATTTCTACTTATATAACAAAGAAATTTTCGGCCGTCTCGGACTGGAGGCACCTACAAACTATGAAGAGTTTAAGAAGGTATGCCAGACAATTTTAGATGCGGGAATTACGCCGGTATTTGAAGCGACTACGAATGGATGGCATCAGGTACTTCCGCTGTTTGAAACCGGTGGTCTGTATCAGCAGAAGCATCCGGATCTTTACAACAAGCTGAATGCAAATGAAATGGATCTAAATGATATTCCGGAACTGCTGACGATCATTCAGCAATTAAAGGAATGTGCAGAGCTTGGCTATTTCGGAAAGGATTACTTAAGTAACTCCGTTGAAAATGCCAAGGAAGCAATTGCAACGGAAAAGGCAGCAATGTTTATAGCGGAGGCGGCTTGGAGAAATGAATTAAAGGCCGATTATCCGGATTTTGATATTGACAAGCTTGGTATCTTTGTAATGCCTTGGGGAGATAACCAGGTAATCGGTGTAAACCCTGCAAGCAACGCCTACTTTATTAATAAGGAAAGCAAGCACATAGACGAGGCCCGCCAGTTCTTCGAATTCCTGGCACGTCCGGAGAACTTAAAGAAGCGTCTGGACGGACAGCCTGGATTGTCAGAAGTATGCTGGCCGGAAATTCCGGGAAGATACTCGGAGGAAGACCAGGCCTATATCGATGCGCATGATAAGGCACAGGTTGTACAGGTAGCAGTGAATTATATTGACAGCCAATGGATGGATGTCGGTAAAGATCTTGAATCTATGTACACCGATGCGCTGACACCGGAGGGTGTACTGGATGTCATTATGAACCGCCGGCAGGAGCAGGCAAAGCTTCAAAAAGATCCTGCTTGGACAAAATAATAAAGAAGGAAAAGCCTGCACAGACAACTAAAAAAAGGGACCGTAAAGCTGCGGTCCCCTTTTTTTCTCTTAACAGGCGTATATAGAGATAGTTTTATCTGCAGACAGGAAGGGTGTGTGGCATAGATGAACAGAAAAAAATTATATCCCTGGTATTTTACCATAGGAGCATTGGTAATCTTCCTTTTGCTCTGCTTTTTACCGGGGCTGATAGGAATCCTTTATTCCTTTACGGATTGGAATAACTTTACCTCGGAGGTTAATTTCGTCGGGCTGAAGAATTACAAAGAGGTATTTGCAGGAAATTCAGAATATACCAAATATATTGTGAATACCATCGTTTTTACCGTAGTGACTACGATTATGAAGACGGTGGCCGGTCTTGCGCTGGCCCTGCTTTTGACACAGAAATTTATTAAGTTTAAAACTTTTCATAGAATGGTTATCTTTTCCCCTCAGGTGATGTCCTACTTAGTTGTCGGACTAGTGTTCAAAAGCATGCTTCATCCGACGACGGGCTTTGTGAATAATTTCCTGAGGTCAATCGGCCTGGGTTCGCTGGCACGGAATTGGCTTACGGATTTGAAGCTGGTCTTTCCAACTGTCATGGCTGTGGATACCTGGAAGGGTATGGGATACATTATGGTGGTGATCATTGCGGGAGTTTTGTCCATTTCCCCGGACTATTATGAGGCGGCAAGTATTGATGGTGCGTCTTTTTGGCAGAAGTTTCGCAGCATTACATTGCCTCTGTTAAAACCGATTATCGTAAATGTCACCGTTTTGAACGTTACCTATGGCTTAAGGGTATTTGATATGATCTATTCCCTGACCAACGGAGGACCGGGAAATGCCACCGGAGTAATTAATACCGCTGTCTACAAGGAATTTTCCAAGGGCAATTTCGCTATGGGAACCACGTTATCCAGTATTCTGTTCCTGTTTGTGCTCTGCCTTCTGTATTTTATCATTAAGTCCATGGAGAATAAGGAGGTTGATCTGTAATGGAACGGATGAAAAAGCATATTCTTAGTGTGGCAGGTAATCTATTGGCCATCCTAACCAGCCTGATTGTTATGATACCGATGATTGTAGTCGTTTTAACCTCGTTCAAATCATCCGGAGAGGCGAATAATATGTCGCTTACCCTTCCGAAGAAATGGATGTTTGAGAATTATGCCATAGTTATTGAGCAGGGGAAGCTCATTTCGTCCTTTTTAAATGGGCTGATTTATGCGACCTTCAGTGTGCTTATCATAATTCTTGTGGTTTCGGCGGCTGCCTTTGTGATTTCACGGAATTTTAAGGGAATCAATAAATTTATATATTATTTTATCATTGCAGGAATTGCCATGCCGATCAATAATGTCGCTTTAATGAAGGTGATGCAGGCGCTTCATCTGGTTAATCAAAGATATGGAATCATCCTATTATATGCAGCGATTAATATACCTCTGAGTTTATTTCTGTGCTATGGATTCATCAGTACGATTCCGAGAGAGATTGATGAGGCGGCAGTGATTGACGGCTGTACTCCCACAAGGCTGTTTACAAGAATCATTCTGCCTTTGTTAAAGCCGATTATATCAACACTTTTTGTACTGAATTTTATGGCTGTTTGGAATGATTTTACCATGCCCCTGTATTACTTGAACAATTCCAAAAAATGGCCGATGACCTTGGCGGTTTATAACTTCTTCGGAGCGTTTGAGAATTCCTGGAATCTGGTAAGCGCCGATATTGTGCTTACTCTGTTGCCGGTATTACTGATCTTTATCTTGGGACAGAAGTATATCGTCGGAGGGGTATCTGCCGGGGCGGTTAAAGGCTGAAATATTTCTGTTACTGTATACACCCGCCATGTATATCATGTTATGATTTCGTCAAATGTATCCGATTCGGAGACGCTTTCG
>ENA-UOOK01001315-UOOK01001315.1-fermentation-metagenome-genome-assembly--contig:-NODE-1315-length-32684-cov-9.225290_pt1 | contig 32684 bp, 28 predicted proteins | sample MGYA00245777_ERZ724023 | MGnify/ENA primary metagenome ERZ724023 (study PRJEB28704, sample SAMN03018312) | fermentation metagenome | biome: anthropogenic terrestrial biome; feature: soil; material...
GTTTTTTTTAGAACCTTTCTTACAGTCTCATGCGAAATGACATCAACATATTCCAGCTCTACCATACGGTCTGCAAGTAATCTTAAAGACCATCTGGCATAACCCTTTGGTGGTTTACCACAAGCAATCGCTATTAAATGGGCTTCAGCTTCTCCATCAACTCTCTTTCGATATACCCTACTGGTCGGGGCAATATCCAGTGCGCCATCAAGTCCTTCAAGAACAAACCGCTTCTTAACCCGGTCTATCGTTCTCATGCCTATCTTGAGAACTTTGCAGATCTCTTCGTTGGTTTGCTGATCTTCAGAGTACCTGCCTTCATCAACATTAAGCAGGATAAGCGAATGAATAACTTTCTTGGCAGAATGGCTGCCCTTTCTGGTTATCTCTTTCAATTGCTCTCTCTCCTCCTGGCTGAGGGTTACTTTGTACTTTATCATCGCTTTTCTTTTTGATAAAAATACAAAATATTAAATTACGTCATACTATAGTTGACATGACACTAGTCAAATGTAATGAAATCTACAAAATAATCATCAGGCTGAACGGCTTCAGAATCACAGTAACACCAGAACCCGGATTATCTGTCAGAAGGACTTTATTCTTCAGTAGCTATAAGATCCCTTATCCCCTCTGATGTCCAACTCTTCATTGTCCCGTTCTCGCCAGAGTAGATCAGGTAACCCTCAAGGAAATCATACTTCTCAATGAAGGCAATGGCCTCATCCTTCCCTCCAACCATGCAAGCCGTGGCCCAGGCATCTGCCACGGCACCCGTGGGGGCAATGATCGTGGCGCTGAGCAGGGTGTGCATTACCGGGTAACCTGTCAGCGGATCAATTGTATGGGAGTATTTTACCCCGTTCTCCACATAAAACTTCCTGTAGTTGCCTGATGTGGCCAGCGCCATGTCATTAAGAGTGATCCTGGCCCGTATGTCTGCACCGGGAGTGTAGTTACCGTCGGAAGGTGCGTCAATGCCCACCTTCCAGTCCTTCCCGTTCTTGTCTCCGACTGTCCTGACCTCACCACCCACCTCCACAAGGCATTGTTTCATACCCTTCCTGACAATAAGATCAGCCACAAGATCAACAGTATAACCCTGTGCGATGGCATTGACATCAATGAATATGCCGGGATTTGCCTTAATAATGCGTTCGCCCTCGAGATGCACCTTGTTCATCCCGACCAGTGCAAGAAGAGAGTCGAGCATCGATGGGTCAAACCTCTTCAGGGCGTCGGGACCGAATCCCCATGACTTCACCAGAGGCCCGATAGTGATGTCAAAGAGACCACCGCTCTGCCCGGATATTACTGCAGAAGCCCGGAACACCTCCCGGAACAGGCTATCGGTCTGGTCGCTACGGTTGGCATTGATGGCAGAGATCACGGAGGAGTCATTGTATATTGACAGTGAGTTGTCAATCTCTGTAAACAATCGCTCTATATCCTGCCGTAAAGCCATTATATCCAGTCCCGGAATTTTTTCCACGACAATATGGTACGTCGTCCCCTGGGTCAGGCCGTTCAGTTCGGCATATTCCGGTTTCGGGGAGCAGGATGCCATTGACAGGGTCAGAGCGATGGCAGAACAGATGGGGATGAGGTGGTTCATGGCTATATTACAATGCTGTATGGCCTACGGCCAATTCCGTAATAATTACTTTCTGTGCTACAAGGCTGTATGGCCTACGGCCAATTCCGCTACTGCCTACTGCCTATTGCCTATTGCCTGTTTAGCCCCCGAAATCATCAAACGCAATATTCTCCTGCGGGACGCCAAGGTTGTCAAGCATATTCAAAACAGCCGCATTCATCACCGGAGGTCCGCACAGATAATACTCTACCTCCTCAGGCAGCTGGTGCTTGCCCAGGTAGTTGTCAAACAGCACTTTGTGGATGAATCCCTTATATCCCGTCCAGTTATCTTCGGGCAGCGGCTCTGAAAGAGCCAGGTTGAATGTGAAGTTTGGAAACTTCTTCTCCAGCTCCCTGAACTCCTCCTCGTAAAACACCTCACGCCTTGAACGGGCTCCGTACCAGTAGGATATCTTCCGGTTCGACTTCTCCGTCTTGAGCAGGTGGAAGATATGGGATCTCAGCGGGGCCATCCCGGCTCCGCCGCCCACATAAACCATTTCAGAATCGGTCTTCTTGATGTGGAACTCGCCGTAAGGTCCGCTGATGGTGACCTTGTCACCCGGTTTGCGAGAGAAAATATAAGATGAGCATATCCCGGGCGGCACGTTCATCCATTTGCGGTTCTTATCCATCGGCGGGGTGGCGATCCTGATGTTGAGGATGATAAGGTTCTTTTCGGCCGGGTAGTTGGCCATCGAGTAAGCCCTGAAGGTCTCCTCTTCGTTCTTTGCCTTCAGGCTCCACAGGTCAAACTTGTCCCAATCAGGCCTGTACTCCTCCTCAATATCTATATCCCTCCGGTAGTCTACCTCATACTTCGGTATATAGATCTGGACATACTCGCCGGACTTGAAGTTCAGGTCTTCGCCTTCAGGCAGTTTAACCACGAACTCCTTGATGAAGGTAGCAACGTTCCTGTTGGATACCACCTCACAATCCCACTTTTTCACTCCAAGAACGGCTTCGGGCACTTGAATCGTCATGTTGTCACGTACCTTAACCTGGCATCCCAGACGCCAGTGGTCATTCTGCTCACGACGGGTGAAAAAGCCTGTTTCGGTAGGCAATATTGAGCCTCCGCCCTCGGTGATCTGGCACCGGCACATGCCGCATGTACCACCTCCGCCGCAGGCAGAAGGCAGGAAAATCCCGTTGTTTGACATTGTCGACAGCAGGCTCGAGCCCGGAGATACAACCATCTCCCGGTCATTGATCTTCAGCGTGACATCTCCCCGGGGTGTGAGCTTCTGCCTGGCGTACAGCAGCATCACCACCAACAGTATCATCACCAGTACGAATACCGCTATGCTTATAAGAACGGTGCCAGCAATTGATAGACCTAATAACATTTCAGTAACGATATTTTAAAGTGTGATACCCAGGAAGCTCATAAATGCAATACCCATCAGTCCGGTCAGGATGAAAGTTATACCCAGTCCGCGCAGAGGTGCCGGAACGTTGGAATAACGCATCTTCTCCCTTATGGCTGCCAGGGCCACAATAGCCAGTAGCCAGCCAATGCCTGATCCAAGACCGAAGACAGTAGCCTCGGCTATGTTCTCATACTCCCTCTCCTGCATGAAGAGGGAAGCGCCGAGAATGGCGCAGTTGACAGCAATCAGCGGCAGGAAAATCCCCAGAGAATTATAAAGAGCGGGGCTCGATTTCTCAATTACCATCTCCACCAGCTGCACTATCGATGCAATTACTGCAATGAACATAATAAACGAGAGAAAGCTGAGATCAAGAGTTGCAAAGCCTTCATTTAGCCAGACCAGTGCGCCCTTCTTCAGAACATACTGTTCGAGCAGGTAATTCACCGGAACGGTGATCAGAAGCACAAAAGTCACCGCAATCCCAAGCCCCATTGCAGTCTTTACAGTCTTTGACACTGCCAGGTACGAGCACATACCAAGGAAGTATGCAAAGATCATATTATCGATGAAGATCGACTTTACGAATATGTTTACAAGGTTTTCCATCGTATGCTACTTTGTTTCCTGAAGTGATTTATTGCGGCTGCGCTGGAACCAGATTATCAGGCCCACGGTTATGAGCGCCATCGGCGGAAGGATCATCATGCCGTTATCTTCGTATCCGAAGTTGTAGACTCCCAGTTTCTCCATCACGGGGAAGCCCATTACGCTTCCGCTTCCAAGGAACTCGCGGAAGAACGATACAATAATTAATATCAATCCGTAACCAGCTCCGTTTCCGATGCCGTCAAGGAACGACGGCCACGGATCATTCGCCATGGCGAAAGCCTCGAGACGGCCCATCAGGATGCAGTTGGTGATTATCAACCCCACGAAGACAGAGAGCTGTTTGCTCACGTCGAAGGCGTAGGCCTTCAGAAACTGGTCAACGATTATAACCAGGGTTGCTATGACCACCAGTTGAACGATGATCCTGATACGACCGGGTATCGATTTGCGCATCAGCGCGATTATCAGGTTGGAGAGCGCAACCACCACTGTCACCGAAATGGCCATTACAATGGCAGGCTTCATCTTCACTGTTACAGCCAGTGCCGAGCAGATACCAAGCACCTGTACGGTGATCGGGTTCTCCATCCCCAGCGGATTTGTCAGCAGTTTCTTGTTCTTAGCCGATAAAAGCGGTTTCTTTTCAGTGTTTTCCATATCTACTTCCTGTTTTGGCTGAGGTATTTTTCATATTTGACAAGGCCGTCATGGAGCATAGCTTCCAGCCCCTTACTGGTGATGGTTCCTCCTGATACGGCATCCACTTCGTGCAGATTGCCGGGTCTCGCTCCCCCTTTGACCACCTTCACGGAGACAAAATTGCCCTCCTCGAAGAGTTTTTTCTCATGAAACTGGCTCTCAAAGGGGGTTGTATTTATCTCTGCACCAAGACCTGGTGTCTCTCCCTTGTGGTCAAAAGTGACACCGGCAATTGTTGAGAGATCCTCCTTAAGTGACACATATCCCCATATCGGGCCCCAGAGCCCTTTCCCCTCAAGGGGGAAGATGCGCAGGGTGTCACCATTATCTGCAACTGCCACAAATACAGGCAGGTATTGTTCCACCAGCGGCTTCTTTTGCTCGGCGCGAAGGGTCACGGTGAAAGCATCAACACCGTCAAACAAGTTTCCTTCGGTGTTTATCACGAAGCTCTCCCTTATATATTTGTCATACAGCTCCTCTGCAGTTGACTTTTCCGATGGCACATTAATCGAGGCGAGGATCTGCATCTTCTTTTCCACCTCCACATTCATCGTCTGTCTTGGCTGGAGCACCATTGCCAGCAGCGACAGAAGTATGGCGACGGCAACGACCATCACCACCGAGAATATCATTATATACTTATTGCTGAAGTCTTTCATCTCGTCTTTTGTTAAGCTGTGGTGACTCTTTTTAGTCTTCTTCTGATATTTGCATTCACCACATAGTGGTCAATCAGGGGTGCCATCACGTTCATCAGCAGTATTGCCAGCATTGTTCCCTCGGGATATGCAGGGTTGAACACCCTGATTATCACAACCAGGATTCCGGTGAGGGCACCGTAGATATATTTGCCGGTGTTTGTCTGAGCAGCGGTAACCGGGTCAGTGGCCATGAAGACGGTTCCGAATGCGAATCCGCCCATTATCAGGTGATAGTAAGCCGGAATCTGAGTGTATTCGCTTCCGCCCACAGCGTTGAGAAGCAAGCCCATGCCAAGGGCCCCCAGGACCATGCTCACCATTATCCGCCAGCTGCCGACACCCGTCAGCAGCAGTATGAACGCGCCAATCAGTATTGCAACTACCGAGGTCTCACCCACCGAACCCGGGATGGTCCCGAGAAACATCTCCATGGGTGAGGGCATCTGTGCAAATCCGTCGAGCTTGGCCAGTGCCAGCGGTGTAGCTCCCGAGAAGCCGTCAAGGCCGCCCCCTTTGGTCAGTCCCTCTATCCATACCTTGTCGCCGGTCATCCAGCCCGGATAGCTGAAGAATAGAAAGGCTCTTGCCGTCAGCGCCGGGTTTAATATGTTCATGCCGGTGCCGCCAAAGACCTCTTTTCCAAGGATAACAGCAAAAGCCACGGAGATGGCCACCATCCATAAGGGTACATCTACCGGCATTATCAGAGGTATAAGCATCCCTGTCACCAGGTAACCCTCATTGATCTCATGGCCCCTTATCTGTGCGGCGATGAACTCGATGCCCAGCCCGACCAGGTAGCTCACGATAATCATCGGCAACAGCTTCAGGAACCCGAACCAGAACATCTGAGTCCAGGCCCAGTCATTGATGCCGAATGCCCTTGTATGCTGGAGCCCGATATTGTAGCAGCCAAACAGCAATGCTGGCATAAGCGCCAACAGCACAACGGTCATCGTACGCTTCATGTCCATATAGTCCCTGATATGCGACCCCTTCGTGGTAACCTTGTCAGGAACAAAAAGGAAGGTAGCAAAACCGTCATAGACGGAATGCAGCTTCTCAAAGCGGCCTCCCTTTTCAAAGAGAGGCTCCATCTTTTTCATTTTATCTAGCAGGAAACTCATAGCAAGCTCTTTCCTTTATTAATTCATCTCTTTAATCATCAGGTTGATCCCGCTTCGGATTATCTCCTGTATCTCGGTTTTGGAAGGATCAATGTACTCGCACAGGGCGAAGTCCTCCTCAGCCACCTCATAGATGCCCAGGTTCTCCATCATCTCTATTTCGCCGGTCAGTATGGCTTTCAGCAGATGCATGGGGTATATGTCCATCGGAAGGACCTTCTCATAGTGACCTGTGACGACAAATGCCCTGCGACCACCATGAAGGTTGGTGTCAATTTTATACTCTTTCTGCGGGATAAGCCTGGAGACAAATGTCCGCCAGTAACTGAACTTCTTCAGTCCCGGACCAGCCCAGCCTAAAAGCTCATGATAGTCACCCTCCGGAATTACAGTCACCATGTTGTCATAGAATCCGAACGAACCTTCCGAAGTTATCTTTTTACCTGTCAGTACATTACCGCTGATAATCCTCCATTTGCCTTCTGCCAGGTTCCCCTTGAGGATGCCGCTGACCGAGGCGCCGGGCGTGATGCGGTGATAGTTGCGGTGTTGCACACCGGGACCGGCCAGCGCAATGATCCGCTCACGGTCATAAAATCCTGTATCAAACAACCGGCCGATAGATACTACATCCTGAAGGTCAACCGTCCACACCACCTCACCTTTTGAAACAGGTGCTATGTGATGTATCTGGATGCCAGGATTGCCTGCAGGATGCGGTCCGGAGAACTGGTGGAACACAACATTCTTCAGGTTCTTCATCTCAGTTACCCTCGACCCTCCTGCCTCTGTCGAAATATGGATCTTGCCGCTTGTAAGCCCTGAAAGGGCATTGATACCTGATTGAAGGTGACCTCCATGAATGTTGGTCAGCGCAAAATCGATATCCGGCGCAAGCGGCGCGGTGTCAAATGCCGAGATAAATATATCCCTCGGCACCACCCCCGGTCTGGCGACAATATGGTAAGGCCTCTGCCTCAACACCGGCCACAATCCTGACTGTTGCAGTTTTGACGTCACCTCCTCACGGGTGAGCTTAAGAGGGTCAGCTGCACCAAAATTGATTTTCTCATTCCCCTCCTGGTCAATAACAACCTCAACAAGAACACGTTTGTCACCGCGAATGATCTCCCTGACCACTCCGCTGACCGGTGATACATACTTTACCTCAGGGGCAGCCTTGTCATGGAACAGTACACTACCGGCCATGACCCTGTCTCCTTCCTGGACCTCGAGCCGCGCAACGAGGCCCGGAAAATCAGCAAACCTGACACCAAAACGGGTCACGGTAACTTCCGGAAGGAGTATCTTCTCCGCCTTACCGGCAAGCCTGATGTTCAATCCTTTGCGTAATTTAATAACTGTTGGCATATATAGCAAGAATCTTGATTCCTAATTCAGATGCAATTATAATTCATTGTTAACAAATTCACAGAAAAATTGATTTTTATCACATAACTCTTTTTGCAGGCGGTTGTTCAGAGAGCGGCAGGATATTTGTATTTTAGTCCTAAAATCGTGATAATGGCAAAATCTATCCCGCGGATAAAATTATTAAGTTTATCCATATTCTGGCTACCTCTGCAGCTCTTTTCTTTTCCGGCGCCGGAATTTTCACCTGTTGAATATGCTGATGAGAATGTGAAGAGCATCTGCTTTGAGAAAGAGGGCTGGAAGCTCGCATACCCTTTTCTGCAGCCGGGATCAGGCGATGAGATGACTCTCAGTTTCGACCTCATTGACGGCAGTGCCGGGACCCTTTGGTATTATATAACGCATTGTGACCGTGAGTGGAACCGGAGTGACCTTTTCACAAGCGACTACCTCGAGGGATACGAGGAGAACCAGGTGACTGACTTCCTCCCCTCATTCAACACCAAGGTGAACTACACCCATTACCGGCTCACTCTCCCGAACAACGATGTCCGTTTCCTGGTATCAGGCAATTATGTCATTACCGTATGGGCAGCCGGCGAACCTGATAAACCGCTGCTTGTCAGACGGTTTTATATCAGTGAGGGAAGCACCTCTTCCACCGTGGTCTTCCGCAGGCCGATGAAACCCGGCGCCACAGAAACACACCAGCAGGCTGAGATCACAGTCACAACCGGCAGCCTGCCCGTCACTGACCCTTACCGGCAGGTGACCCTGACCGTGATGCAAAACGGGCGGGCAGACAGGATGAAAGCCAGCCTCACCCCTGATTTCGTGGGTAACGGCAGGCTGGAATACAACACCCTGTCAGACAAGACCTTATTCCCGGGTGGCAATGAGTTCAGGTATTTTGACATCAAAACTATCAGGCAGTCGAGGCAGAATGTAAGGGCTATAGATTTTGTAAACGGCGTGTACAATGCATTTCTCATCCCTTCCGAGAACAGGGAATTCAAACCATATTTCTTCAATGAGGACTTCAACGGCAAATCGGTTGTTGCCATAGAGGAGAGCAATGACCCTGACCGCGAGGCCGATTACCTTTGGGTCTGGTTCACTCTGCCGGCATACCAGGAACTTCAGGGCGGATCAGTCTATGTGACGGGCGATTTCTGCGCATGGCAGTACAGCGCAGCCAACCGTATGTCATGGAATACTGCCAGGGGGTGCTATGAAGCCTCCCTGCTGCTGAAGCAGGGATGGTATAATTATGAATTTGCATTTGTCCCCTCCGGGGCGAAATCGCCTGAGGGATTCCAATTCGAAGGCAGTCACTGGGAGACGGAGAATGATTACCTGGTGCTCACCTATTTCCGTGACCCAGCCACGCGTTATGACCGGTTAACAGGCATTGCCCTGGTAAATACCAGGGCAGGCAATAGGCAGTAGGCATTAGGCAGTAGTGAAATTACTGCCAATCATCCAGTTATCGGATCCGTTGTCAACACTCTTGCCAATTGCCTAATGCCTATTGCCTTTATCATGTATATCTATCCCATAAAGCATATAAAAAGTATGCTCCAGCGTCTTGACAATCTCTGCCATATACTCATGTACGGCCTTCACTGATCCGGGAAGGGTATAGATGAGGGTATTGCCCATGGCACCTGCCACCCCGCGGCTCAGCAGGGCCTTTGGATTCTTCGTGCCATACTTCACCCTGATCTGTTCCATAATCCCGGGTATCTCCTTTGTAAGCAGTGGCTTTACCACATCCGGGGTAATATCGCGGGGACCGATCCCTGTACCCCCGGTGGTTACTACAAGGTCTGCTGCCGGCACCTCTGTCAGTGCGGCACGCAAAGCCACAGCCTCATCAGGAAGGGTGCTCGTTTTTATCTCGCAATGCCAACCAGCTGCTGCCATAGCATACTTCACATACTTGACCACGGCCGGACCGCTGAGATCGGTATAGCTGCCGGTGTGAACCCTGTCACTGAGGGTTATTACATGAACCTTGAATTTTTCAGGCAATGTCATGTTTCTCTTTGTTTATCAGTTTGATATCGGAAATGATCATAGTTTTGTCCACCGCCTTGCACATGTCATAGACTGTCAGCAGGGCCACGCCAACCGCCGTCAGCGCCTCCATCTCCACGCCGGTCCGGCCGGTGCATCGAACTGTTGCAGTGGCTGCCATTCCTCCCGCATCAGGCTCAATCTTCACCCTGACCTGATCAAGGGTGATATTGTGGCACAGCGGAATGAGTGTACTGCACTGCTTCGCCGCCTGTATACCGGCTATCTCAGCTACAGTGATTACATCACCCTTTTTCATCATATTGTCTGCTACCAGCTTAAGCGTCTCCGGCATCATATCTATCCTGCCTGAGGCGGTTGCTGTCCGTTGCTGTTCTGGTTTTTCCCCGGTGTAGACCATATGTGCTCTTCCGCTCTCATCGGTGTGTGTCAGCTTTGCCATAATCTTATCCTCCAATGTTGTAAAATCCATTAACATGATTTACAGTTCCCTTTTCAGGTTTTGCATCCAGGGCCTGCCGCAGGGCTTCTTCTGGGCCCAGTTCGCGGATGCTGAATCTCCTGTCGCTGAAGAGGCATGGGCGCAGCATACCTTCGGGTGTAAGACGGAGCCGGTTGCACTTCGCACAGTGTCCGCCGCTGCCACCGTGCACCACAGAGAAGGTTCCTGCTGCCAGGTCCATCTGCCTGATGAACCGGACCTCCAGTCCCCCGGTCATACAATACTCAGCCACCGCCCTGGCATCTTCCTCATCGGGTGTGCCCTTGATCACACAATTGATCTTTACAGGACGCAGCCCGGCCTTCTGTGCAGCTTCAATACCCCTGAGAACGGAATACAGGTCACCGCCGCGGGTGACATAACTGAATTTGACGGGGTCAAGAGTGTCAAGGCTGACATTGACCCTCATCAGTCCTGCCTCTGCCAGTGCTTCGGCACTGACGGCGAGCAAAATGCCGTTTGTTGTCATCGAGAGATCTGTCACCCCTTCAATGTCTGCGATCATGTGAACCAGTTCAGTCACACCTTTCCGTACAAGAGGCTCTCCGCCGGTGATGCGTACCTTGCTTATGCCAGCAGCCACTGCAACGCGGGTGAAGGCGGCAATCTCGTCATAGGTGAGAATATCCTCATGCCTGATGAGTTTCACTCCCTCTCCGGGCATGCAGTAGCGGCAGCGCAGGTTACAGCGGTCAGTGACCGAGATGCGCAGATAATTAATATGCCTGTTATACCTGTCTAACACTTACCATTTCTCCTTTCTGAATCCAGCTCTGCCCGCGGGGTATGATGATAACGCCCCATGCCCCCGACAGGGCGGAAATGTGGGCCGAGCCATGGTACTCAACGGGCAGAGCCTCGCCGGCTGCAGTGATGGTGCATGGTACCCATGACATCCTCTCTGCCCTCTTGCGTGAGTAGTCGGCTGCCAGGGGCATCTGAAGCACCGGTGCCTGCTCGGTAACTCCCGCCATCCTGTCGAGGAATGCCCTGACCATCACCTCAAACTGCACGAAGGTGGAGACCGGGTTACCCGGCAATCCGAATACCGCTTTCTTCTCCCCGGTGCAGAATGTAAGGGGTTTGCCGGGTTGCATGGCAACCTGGTCAAAGTGTATGGTCAGTCCCAGTGAACGCATCACACGGGGTACGAGGTCAAAATCACCAAACGAGACACCGCCGGAGATAAGCACCACATCGTTCTCCTCAAGCGCCATCTTCAACAGGGTGTTGATTGAATCCTCATCATCGCGTGCAATACCGTAGTATTTTCCTCTTGCACCGGCCCTGGCTATCTGTGCCATGAGCTGTGATGCGTTGCTGTTGCGTATCTGCGCCCCGGAGGGGACACAGTCGGGCTCAACCAGCTCATCACCTGTGCTGATGACTCCAATACGGGGACGGCAGCTGACAGTCACCTCCATGGCTCCGACAGAGGCCAGCACTGCTATGTCCTGTGGTTTGATATAATGGCCGGAGCGCAGAACAGTCTGATCCTTCATGATATCTTCCCCGGCCTTTGCAATATTGTCATTCCCGGGTCTGCCGGTGAACTTTACTCTCCCGTCAGGCATCTCCGCACTCTCCTCGAGCATGAATACATAATCAGCTCCGGCGGGTACGGCAGCTCCTGTCATTATGCGTGAACAGGTGCCGGCGACAATCTCCTTCTGAGGCATAACCCCTGCCGCGACTGTCTCCAGAAGAGTGAGTTCATGTCCAAGATCAACATGACGGCAGGCATAGCCGTCAACGGCGCTCTTGTTCCAGGGAGGCATGTCCATGTCACTCCTTACCGGCAGCGTAAGTGCCCGCCCGGCAGCCTCTGCAAGGCCGACAACTTCCCTGCCCAGACGGAATGATGATTCCGTCACAATTCTGAATGCTTCCTCAAATGTTATCATATCAATTCAGTATTCTTTCTTTTCTTCTCCCTCCCCTACCAGTTTCAGCGAATCCGTACGGAAAGAAATGATTACCGGTTCACCGGCGACATACTTCTGATCATCCATCTCGCGGCGTGTGATATCAGCAAAAAAATGATCACCGGCATTGACCGTGATTTCGTAGCCTATTGGTGATGGTACGATGTCTTCAATTACACCGTGGATATTGTTTATCTGCACTCCGGCAGCACCCTGCCTCGAGAGCAGTACATCAGCAGCAGCAAGGATAAGCAGGCCTGAGGAGGGGTAATCACCTTTCGGCAATTTGAATTCGGTTCTGTTGTCAGTTATGCATGAGAAACGGTTATATGACCTGACGAAAGTGGCCCGGAAAAAGTTTTTTATTCCGGCATAACGTGCCACGAACCTGTTGGCAGGGTGGGTGAACACCTCGCCGGGGGTCCCCTCCTGGATGATACGTCCGTTATGCATCACACCCACTCGACTTGCGAGACTGATTGCTTCACCGAAGTCATGTGTGACATGCACTATTGTCTGGCCGTTGCGATTAAGGCGGCGCAGCATCCTCCTGATGCTGTCCTTCAGGCTGGCATCAACTGAAGCCATCGGCTCATCAAGAAGGAGTATCTTAGGCTGCGTCACGAGTGTCCTTGCCAGTGCCACCCTCTGTTTTTCCCCTCCTGAGAGATTTTCAGGCTTGCGAAGCAGCAGGTCAGCGATGTTCATCTCCTCTGCGGCACGCTGTACCCGGTCAACTCTCTCCTTCAGGGGAAGTTTCATTATCCTGAGGGGGTACATGATGTTGTCCTTCACCGAAAAATGCGGGAAGAGGGCCAGATCCTGGAATACCAGTCCGATGCCCCGGTCCTGCACCCGCTTCCGGGTGATATCCTCACCCTCAAGTATTATCTTACCCTTGTCTGGCGGAGTAAGACCGCAGATGAGCTCGAGCAGTTGTGTCTTGCCGGCGCCGGAGCGGCCCAGAAGCACATAGTAATCACCCCGTGACACCTCAAGTGATATCTCCTGAAGCTGGAAGGAGTCGAGCCTCTTGCAGAGCCGTTCAGTCCGTAGCATCATCTTCCCTCCTGAATATCTGGTGGCGTTCTGTGGCCAGCACCCTGAAGAGCACGAAGAAAAACAGGGCCACAAGGATAAAAATTATTGAAGCGGGTCTGGCAGAGCTGAGGCCGTAGGTGTTGAAGCGGTCATAGATCAGCACGGGGGCAATCATCGGGTGGTATGCAATGATCACCACCGCCCCGAACTCACTCATGCCCCGGGCGAACATCATGATAAAGCCTGACACCACTGACCGCCATGCCTGGGGCAGTGAGATGGTAAAGAAAATGCGCGACGGTGTGGCTCCAAGCATCAGCGCTGCTTTCTCTGTGCGTTCCGGTACCGCTGCAAAGCCGTCACGTGCAGCGTTGATGAGGAATGGGAGACTGACAAAGGCCATGGCCATCGCTATACCGGCACCGTTGTTGACAAGCAGTATACCCGCTTTCTGAGCAGCGCCACCCAACAGTCCGTCGCGTGAGAGAAAGCCAAGCAGGGCTATGCCTGCAGCGGTGTGCGGCAAAACCACGGGCAGGTCTATGATACCCTGCACAACATTTTTCAGGGGGAACTTCCTGCGTGCCATGATCCATGCCAGCGGAACAGCTCCGATAGCAAAGAGAAGTGTCGCTGTAAAGGCTATCGCCAGGGTGTACCAGACACTCCGTGTGACAGCCGGATCCGAGGCGGTGATACGCATCTCTTCAGTGGTGGTTTGAAGGAACATCCCTGCCAGCGGAGCAATGATAAAGAGCAGTACCAGCGATGCCAGCAATGCAAAGATCCAGTTGAAGAGGGTATGACCTTTCATCGCAATGAATACCTGGCTGTCACGGCAGCCATGAATTTTCTCAGTGATGCAGGCACTGCGTCTGTGTCATCGGCAACAGGAGGGACAAGCGGATCCTGGCCACAACCCCTGAAGATCGCGGCGCCCTCTTCACTAAGCATGAATTCGAAAAATTTCAGTGCCAGCTCCTTCTGAGGTGCCTTGTCAAGCACCGTCCCGGAATAACTGATATAGTCACCCCGCACTTCCGTGCGAACGCCCGGAGTCTCCCCGGGGATCATGTATGAAACAGCTGAATACTTTTCCGCCAGCAGCGGCGACGAGAGGTTAATCTCATCAGGCAGTTCCAGGTATCTGAATCCGTGCTGTATAGCTACAGATTTATATTGGAACATATAATCAATCACACCGGAAGAGACAAGCGCTACCAGGTCCACCTCCTTCGGCCTTATGTATTCGGTGTTCTTTCCAAGCAGCGAATCAGCCAGTCCGGTACGGCCATAATACTCTTCCGCCAGCTTCGCGGCGAAGACCGTGCGGTATCCGCACGGATCGGCATCCGGATCTGCCCTGCCCATTATGACATCATTCTTCAGGAGGATGTCAGCCCAGTTGTCTTCACGGAAAATTGAGGAGTACTTTGATTCTCTCCTGTATGCAATGACGATCTCGTTTGTTGCAAACCGGATATTCCATGATGCATAATCCGGGACAAGCATGCTGCTTACGACGAAATGGTCAGCTGACAGCATGATGTCACACTGTTTATCCAGTTCTGTTATCTTGCGGGCAGTATGAAGACTTCCGGACGCCTCGGTGAGGATGGTAACACCGGGATTCTCTTTCATGAACACTGCAGACAGTTCCTTAACCGGTACTGACAGGCTGCCGGCATGGAAGATGATAAGCTTCTTCCCGCCACGACCGCTGCCTCCGGTACATCCGGAAAACAGGACCGTTGCTACAGCCATGACCAGCAGGATCCTTTTCATTTCAATCCGTTTATTTCATTGATACGGTTAAAGAAGACCCTGGCTATGCTCTTCATGGCAATGTCAGTCTCATGACGCAGGCTGTTGTAGGCTCTCACCAGCTGTCTTCCCTTATCTGACAGTAACGTCCTGCCGCCGGATGCGCCGCCACGTCTCTTCTCCGTCAGGTTGAAGCCCAGGTGCAGCTCCACATTGTGAAGGATACCCCAGGCTTTCCGGTAACTTATTCCCAGGTTACGGGCAGTTGCAGTGAGTGATCCTGTCCGGTCAAGATCAATCAGCAGCTCGAACCCCTCTCCGTCGAGGATACGATCGTTCGCAACCGTCTCAAGCCACATCTCGTACCTGAGGAAAATGTCATAGTAGGGTTGCCCCTTATGTCCTGCCATCAGTAAAGCGGTTTACTTGTACAGACACCTGTAAGCGGCGGGTTGTGCAAGCTTCAGTTTGAATTTCTGGTTAGCCGGCACCACAAAAGTCTGGAAGGGAGCATATGTTTTCCACTCCGTCTCACCGGGAAGGAGTACGGTCATTGTTCCTGACACCACTGTCATATACTCAACCGTTGAGGTGCCGAACTCAAAATCACCGGCTGCCATGACTCCCACAGTGGCTTTGCCATCTTCGTTCTCCAGTGCCATTGATTTTACGTTCCCCTCAAAATACTCATTTACCTTTATCATGTCCGATTTTTTAAGTGTCCGGCAAATTTACATTTTTTGCATAACGCTTCCAAACCCGGCAGGTCAATCCTGCCGGCTTTCGGCTGCAACTGCTGACTTTCGGATTCGCTATTACTTAAACCTTTCCGTTACCAGGGAAGGCCACTGCAGATCCAGCTCCTTCAGCGTTTTCAGGACCACTTCGGCAACAGCATAGAGCTTCTGCCAGTTTTTGTCGGCCGGCACCACATACCAGGGCACATCATTGCAGCGGGTAAGGACTTTCTCATAAACTTTCAGATACTGACTGAACTTCTCCCTCGTATCCCAGTCTCCGTCCTTGTGTTTCCAGTGCTTCTCCTCCAGCTCGATACGCTCCATCAGCCTCTCCTTCTGCGTCTCCTTCGAAACGTTGAGGAAGAACTTGAGCACCTTTGTGCCGTGATCCTCGAGCATCTTTTCAAAAGTATTTATCGTATCATACCTCTTCTCAATTATCTCAGCCGGGATGAATTTCTCGACTGACGGCACCAGTATATCCTCATAATGTGATCTGATGAATACCTGCATCACACCCTTTGCCGGACAGACGTTATGGACCCTCCAGAGGAAGTCATGTGCATACTCCAGGTCAGTCGGTTTCTTGAAGCTGTGAACCTCTATTCCCACCGGATTGCAGTATTTCAGGAGTCCTTTTGTCACCCCGTCCTTGCCTGAAGCATCGATGCCCTGAAGCACCACGATGATGCTGTGTTTTCCCTGGGCGTACATCTTGTGCTGAAGCTCGCCTGTCTCCTTCAGAATCTTTTTAGTCTTCTTTTGTATCTCCTTTTTGTCCCATTCCTTGTTAAAAGTGGGGTGCTCTGAAATTTTCATGATTTAATGTTTTTTATTCATCTTCCGCTAAATTAGGAATAATAGCTGAGGAATACTGATTTCGAATATAATTGTACATTTTTTGAAAACATAAGGGGGGGTCACATATTAAACCTATGATTCTCTGCGTTGTAAAAAAGCACTAACCCCTGAACTTCATGAAGAGTTTTTTATTCTTTGTTCTATCATTACTATTACTGTTTCCGGCTTTCCTCACAGCACAACAGCTGGAGATTAAAAACGCAGTCAGGTATGATGGTGTGGTCACCATCGGGGATCTTCACCCTGCGAGGCAGGACATTCATCCTGTGGCAGCCCGTGCAATGGCCCGCGGCGAGAATCCCGGTACCTTTAAAAACGTCAGGTATGAGCTGGCTCCGAACGTCAGGATGCTGACTCCTGCCCAGAAGAGCCGTATCAGGCTTAAGCAGGATGGTATCCTTGACCTGTCAGGCGGAGCATTCAGGCCCAGTCCTGACTCTGTTTATCTTGATCCTGAAAGTGACCTGGTCATGCAGGCGGAACCGGTTGACGAAAGCCGGATGCTGGCCCTGCGGCCCTCGATGTCAGCCGTCTTTCAGGACATTGACGTACCCGAACAGGAGGTTCCGGTGACATTGGCAAACACTGTTTCGATGGCCAAAGGTATTGTGGAGAGTTCACTGCAGGTTAACAACAAGTATGCAGTAAACCTGCGGTTTGACAGTGTCACCTACGTTCTCGACAAGACGGACAAAGACTCATTGCTGGTGACCCTGGTGGGGCAGATTCTGCTGACCAATCCGCGCGTTGAAGGAAAGTACTCGAAGAATAACGGTTACCGTCTCGTCTTTCTGGCCTCTGAACAGGTTGACATGAAGATCTATACAAGTATGAAGCTGAAGGAGGAATCAAAAACCCCGATATGGGGAACGGAGATAGAGATGTCAGACCTTGGCAAGTGTGAGATTGGACTGTTCATCCTCGCCAACCTTGAAGGTCATGTGACCCTGGCAGTGGAGATTCACCAGGGGATCGAGATGGCAATTGGAGCCAGAGGCTCAACAGTCTATTATATCCCGACAAGCATAAAAAATATTTCCACCATCGATTCATGGTGCGACATCGATTATGATATTACCTCACAGATGAAGGCATTTATCGGTTTCCAGTGCACAGCCAACCTTAAGGTGAAGGGATATAATGCCCTCGATGTATATGTCAACGGTGGCATGGAGGGAACCGTCGCCACTGACGGGATGACCCTCGATGCTGATGTGGGGCTGAGGCTCAAGGCAGGAGGAAAGATAGTATCCAGGAAATTCACAATGCTTGACAGTTACTATTCCCTGTGGAAATACAAGAAGCCTGATTTTCATAGTTACAGTATGGTTATTCACGAGGCCTGCGCCTGGGGCGACTATGTTGCGGGCGAGATATACAGACTTGTTCCCGGAAATGTGCCCGGAGTGACTGATTCCGTGCCGTACAGGGGCAATCTCACGGTGATGGTTCGCCGGCCTGATAACACACTGGCGCAATACTGTGTCAGCACCGGTGATGATGGTGTCTTCATCGCACGGAACGTGCTTCTGAAGAAGGGTGACAGGGTGATGGTAAAACTTCCTGAGGTACCCAATCCCAGCCCCGGGCTCAGTGTAACAATACCGTTCAGGGAAATAAAGCTATATGCAGCGGATTATTATACCGGAGTGGCCGAGGGCATTATTTCCGGTTCCGCGAGCAGATGGGCCAAACTGGCCGGAGCACAGCAGGGATCTTCGGCTGCCGCTGCATCTGCTGTTTCCGGGAGCACTCACACAGACCGTTTCAAAGGAGCCGTTCCACAGCAGGAAGCTGTCAGAAGGTTAAATGAGTTCAGGAATAACCTCATCGTCTACCGCGGACCGATAGAATTCGTCACCAGTTCCGGACATGAGGTCAAACTTATCGGCGGGCCCTTCGAAGCCGGCAACACCACAGGTTCGCCTATGAGAAATACCGGTCAGAAAGCTGCCGGATCCCGTGTATCAGCAGTACAGAATTCAGGAGCACGAGTCACCGTCAGCCCGGGTAACAGGGCAACTGCGAACATTCCCTCATCTGCCGGCAAGGCAATTGCTAACCGGGGCACGGTTGACAACCCTCTGGGGATGTTCTCTGTCAGCGGACTCACCCTTGAGCCGGGACAGAAGGTAAAAGCCCGGATAGAGGTGGAAGGATTCACGGTGGAGTCTGAGTGGATTGAGACCGACGGACTCATGGTTTCAGCTATCGAGAATGATAACTTCAGTGCATCCGTCAGGCCCGGGAGCGAGACTTTCTCTGCAGACAGCAGCTTTGTGGTGGTAAGTGCAATACGCGGCGAGACAGCTCCGGAAGGAACCGTTACGCTTGTCCGGGGTGCCGATGCACCACACGCCTCGCTGACAACGCCCCAGGCCGTGCCTGAGTTGCCGGATGCAAGAAAGGCTAAGGTATGGTTCAGAAAGGAAGTCACACTGGTTCCTCTTGAGGAACACCCGGGTGCCGCAATAGCATCAACCGGACCGTGGAGCGTGGTGTACGGATATTCTTCGCCGGGCGATGCCATTAATCCCCTGAAAAACAGGAAACATCCATTTGAGATGGTGACATATGTCTATAAGGAAAAGAATCTTGGGTACTCAATCATCACGAATGAATGCGCATCATGCACTGCTCCAGCAAACGTAATTGACAGAATTGGCAGGGATGATCTTCCCGGAAGACCGGCAGAAACGGGCCGTCCGACGGTTCACACCGAACCCGGTGTACCGTCAGTCAGACCCGGACAGCAGATAAAACAGCCTGTTGTAATAAGATAGAGCCTGACTACTTATTGAAAAGTACCTTAACGGCACCAGCCTTGAGCCTGGCTGAGAGCCACTTCTCAACCTTCTCCTTTTCCTTTTCTGTGAGGTCGTTTCCTTTCGTGGTCACCATAACCAGTGTGAGTGTATCAGGAGTATCCAGCCCCTTTACATAGTTCAGCGTCTGTGCAAATGATACACCGGAAACCTCAGGGTACAGAACCGCGAGCTCTGCAAGAAGATCTCTCCCCTTTTCACGGGAGGCTGAGATCCCGGAGATTTCGGTATCTCGCTCCTTGAGCATCATGTTGAGATGGTTGATCTCTGCCTTCAGCGTCTCTACCTCACTGTTTCGCAAATTGAGATCTGCATATGAGAAGCCCTGTTCGACCCGGATGTTCACATCCGTTAGAGAGAAGTCGTTGGCCCGTTCAAGGATGTCATCCTTCTGTGCCTCGGTAAGCGATGTTCCTCCATAGACCAGCTGGATAGTACGGGTTTTGGGGTTTATCTCATGGTTCAGCAGATAGTTACCTTCCACTATACTGACATTCTCAACATACATTCCGGCACGTTCTGTGAATTTTTCCTTCTGAACCATCAGGTATCCAAAATAAATACTGGGAATCAGCACCAAGATCAGAACCGCTGAGATCATCTGATTGATCCTTTTCTTCTGGGAATCAGCGATGGTGCCCCTGATAGGGAGCTTAAGTACCTGGGAAATGAGAAATGCAGACAGTGCTATGAATACAGTGTTAATGGTAAAGAGGTAGAGTGCTCCAAAGAAAAAAGTGAACTGTCCTGTCGCAAGCCCGTAACCGGCGGTACATAGCGGTGGCATGAGAGCGGTGGCGATGGCCACACCGGGGATGACGTTGCCCTTTTTTTTACTGGTGATTGCAACAATACCTGCCATTCCTCCGAAGAACGCAATGAGCACATCGTATATAGTAGGACTGGTGCGGGCTAACAACTCGGAATGGGCAGTGGAGATCGGACTGATGGCAAAATAGGTGGTTGAGGCCAGAAGCCCTGCTATCACAGCAAAGGTGAAGTTTTTCAGAGCCTGCCTGAACAGGGAGAGGTCATAGGTGGCAATGCTGTATCCGATACCGTTGATGGGGCCCATCAGCGGCGAGATAAGCATCGCACCGATAATCACCGCCGTGGAGTTCATGTTCAGTCCTACCGATGCAACCAGTATGGCAAAGACGAGGATCCAGAGGTTGGTGCCCTTGAAGACGAGCTCCTTTTCTATTGTTTCATGAATATTCTCATATTCATCTAGATCACTCTCAAGGTTTATCAAATGGAGTATTCTCCTGAGTGGTCTGTTATGTTTCATGTTCTCAGTTTAGCTGTCACAAATATAGCTATTTGAGATATTCAGATCAGGCAATTGTCCGGTCAGTACCCTGCAGTCAGACCCGGAATCATTTCAGTTCCACAATCTTACTGATAATGCCGGCCTTGCGTGATTCGTACTTTATCTCTATATCGCCTTTGCCGCTGACCAGGAACTGGTACTCCACCTTGCCGAGTCCCGGCACCTGGCACATATGCACCTCGGGACGGTACTCCTTGTAACTGACGAGGTTCATCCATGCATTGGTCAGCACCCCGCCACCGACCACATTCGCATTGCGTCCGGCAACAGTCAGCTTGTCAATGGGATACAACTTGTTCTTAATCGTCTCGAAGGTCACTGACGGTATGGCGCCGCTGTTCACCAGGCGTACCCTCACACTCCACAGGTCACCACCAGCCTTCTTCACCTCAAACACATCCATCGTTATCTTCGGTGTCTGCTTCGCGGCAAAGATTACTGAAGAGGCGTTCCTGTGCACCAGGTCCTGCAACATGAACGGATGCGGCAGACGTGAACTCATCTTCGTCCACCCTCCTATCTCGATGTCACCATACAACGGGTGCTTGTAAGGTTTCCACTCCTTAAAGAGCTCGCCCTGGTTGACGTTATCGTCAAACAGCAGCCTCTGCCTCTCGCCCGCGGAGGCATCGCCACTCCTCGAACGTTCTTCCTCACCCCTCTTAGGGGTTCCGTCATAGGTCTCCGTCTCAGGCTGGTACAGTTCTCCCACCAATGAGTAAGACCCCACCATCTTGTCTGTAAAATCAGTAAAGTCGCCATAGGTCGAATAGAGATCCTTCCAGCTGATCAGGTACTGGTATCCGGGCACAATCTTTTCCATGTGCTCTCCAAGGTAATCATAGACTGCCACGTCACCCTGCGGCAGCTCGCCGGCAGCCTTTGAGGTGGGGCCTCTGAGATACATCCCTCCGTTGTTGTGGAAGGCAAACACCAGGATGATATTTGGCCTTGCCAGCATCCATTCCGCGATGGCCTTTATACCCTTGCCCTCAAACGGGTAGTTTCCGGCTCCGCTCTGCACGTAAGGAGGATTCCAGTTCATTCCCCAGTTGCGGTTGCCGTCGACGTATCCTTCGCCATCCTCGTTGACCTGGCCGTCACCGTCATTGTCGATCCCTTCCTGTCCCAGCCTGGTCCATTCGCCCTTCTCGCCTGGTTTGACGGTGATCATCAGCCTCTTGTCGGTGGGATCGCTCCTCAGCCTGCCGAGGGTGTCCCTTATTCTCATATTGGTAATGTTCCCGTCGCCGTCAAGGTCATCCGGACCATCTTCATCAAACAGCCCGTCACGGTCGTCATCCACAGGTATCCGCAGTCCGCGGTTGGAACTGGGGGTGTTCGCATCAGCGAAGAAATGCGCCCGGCCGTCCACATTGACCACCGGAATTATGTAAAAAACATTGCGGTCAACAACCTCGGTTATCTCAGTAATCTTTCCGTAGTTTGTAAGCAGCCTGTTGGCCAGGTAAAGGCATACCTCCCCTGCCTGGATCTCATTTCCGTGGATGTTGCCGTCGACATAAACGCCTGGTTTGGTGAACGGCTCACCCGTCTTCGGGTTGTTGATGGTCAGTGCCCATATTATCCTGCCCTCCTCGCTTCGCCCCACCTCATCAAGCTTTGTAAAGTCAGGATAAGCAGCGTTCAGGGCCTTCATAGCCTCAGCCATCTTTTCATAGCTGTAATAGAAATCAAAGCGAAGGGGCACCTTCACCTCCTGCGCCCGGGTGAGCATGACGGCAAGCGCCATCAATGCCGATATCATAAATACTCTTTTCCTTTCCATGGCTCTACCCTCCGATGTTTATCCTTTCAATGTCCTTACCTGCCTGCTTCGACTCCAGCGTGAGTGTCATTGTCTCTTTCTTCGGGCCTCTCACGAGCCAGATATATTTGACTGACTTCATGCCTCCGACATCACTGACAGGAGTCCTCTTCTTACCGGAAAGGATCTCAATCCCATCGCCTTCGAGGGTCAGGATGGCAGGCGCCGGTACCTTGTTCCGTTTGCCCATGGCTATTGGGAAGGAGAGGTAACCCTCGTTTGCCACCCACGCCTCGAGCTGGTAAACGCCGCCTCCCTTTTCCGTTGCCTTCAATTCGGCGATTGTCAGCCTGGGCAGTTTCTTAACCAGTTCAGAGATGTATGGAAGCTGAAGGTCAAGCAGTGAGTCAATCATGCTCTCCGGAGGGGTATTGTCACTGAACGGGGTGAACCCGCCTATTTCCACTTCGCCAAGTGTGGGATGGCTGTAGCTCTTCCATGGAGTGAATCCGCGGCCATTAAGCCATTTATCGGAAAAAGCAAGTTGTGCCATTTCCTTCGGATCGCCCTTCTTCGTGTCTGCCTTAACAGTGTCGACCTTCCCCGGGTTTGCCTTCACTGCATCGTCTGTCTTCTGATCACCTTTAACGGTATCACTCTTCAGCTCATCGTCCCCGGCCTCCTTCTTCTCATCCTTAGGTTTCGGAAGTCCCCAGAAATCCATTGTGAAGACAGGCAGCCCAAGCTGATAGTATGCCCACAGCTCGAATGATCCGTCTTCCGGCTGTGCCGGGTCAAACCTTTCTGCGGTGATGCCTTTCTTCTTCAGGTACTCCTTGTAGTCTGACGACATCTCATTATAGAATGTCATGTCATCAGGCATCGGGTTAACCACAGCTCCAAGTCCCAGGAAGCTGGCTATCATGCTTTCGTCGGCCGTCATGCCCTGAGGCAGCATAGGCTGCACCAGTTCAATGACTTCGGCCAAGGTATAGGTACGCGAGACATCAATGCCCAGGGAGCTACCGATTTCCCGCGGAATGCGGATATTTTCGGTGTCAACCGCTCCTTTTTTGCCACCCTTCGGGGGCGAAAGAAGGTAGTTGGTCTGACCGAAGGCAAGAACCATGGCTATTTCGGGATGCGAAAAGGCAAACCTGAGCAGTGCCTCAGACTCGGGTTCAGAGCCGGGATAGAGTCCGCTCCTCCTTCCGAAGTTCTTGAAGAGATGCGGGAAGTTGACGTTGACGTTAGTGCCGCCCGGCACATCCTCGTTATACTGGCCGTCGCCATCGTCATCAATGCCTTCAGTATAGAGTTTATAAATTCCCTTTTCACCCTTTGCGGCATCAGCCTTTCGCATCAGGCGCGGTTCGCTCTCAACGGGTATCCATGTGCCATCATGCGCCTTCACCCTCATCAGGGTTATGATTCCGTTGCCGTCGAGATCATTGTAACCATCCTCGTCGGTCTGATCGTCTGTGTCATCGTTGAACGGTCTGCTGTTGGCCGGATCGGACCAGAGGGGTCTTGTAAAGTACCGTGCGTATGCGTCAGGATTACCCACCGGGATTATATACCAGGTCAGCCCGCTATTCAGCGAAGCGTCAGAGACAATCCTTGAGGCGAGTGCCAGGGCGGCTTCCGTGGCAAGCGGAGTCAGGCCTGAAAAATTGGCTCCGGTGAGTACTGCCGGAACAGCAGTGCCGGACTTTCCGATCTCAATCATCAGCATCTCCCTTCCACCGGGGGTGACTGCAAGCTTATGCACCTTCACCAGCGAAGGATTCGCCATGCGGAGCTGTTCTATATGGCGGTTCACGGCTGCCGGATCACTGTATTTTTCAGTTGCACTGACCGGCGCCGGTGCCATCAGCAGCAAAGCGACCAAAAGCATCATGCCTCCTGTCGCATGCAATTTCATCAGATTCATCCTGAAATTGGTTTTGAGTGGTATCCGCTATTTTACTTCGATTCCGAATAGCTCTCTGTAAGACTGTATGATATAGCTATCAAGCCATTTATAGTGTTCGAGGATAGCCTCTTTCTGCAGTTTTCCCTTTGCCGGCAATGCCGCAACCATGCCGGCAGTTGTCCTGAAGATCTCATTTTCCACCGGTTCAAGTTTCTGCAGTATTCCGGTCTTTTCGCTGTTAAGGAGAACAGCTACATTAATATACTTCGGGCCAGATCCCCTTTTTATGGGGAAGAGCCGGCTCTTGAGGGTCATGGCCGCATCGCAGAGAGGAGCGTGCATATTATCCTTCATGCTAACCACAGCAGGCATGTTTTTACCTGCACTGACCCACACCGGTACTGCCACCGTCGTCAGCGGAAAACCCGCCATTGTCCACATCATGGCACCGGACGGGTCTTCACCCTTTGCCGCTCCCACAACCATCATGACTGATGCGGTGGAAGGTCTTGGAATGAAGTCCTCGAAATATCTGAACCTGTCATCTGCAGAACTTGCAGGAATGTCGTCACGAAGGTTTTCCGCAGTCAGGGCGTGTGCCAGGTTTCGCGATATGCTGTTGAACAGGTTCTGAGGATCCAGTTTTTTCCGGGCCAGGGCCATGTTCAGGGCGAGACTGGCGGCTTCATACCTTATATATCCGAAGCCTGCATCAGCAGTGCCTGTGAATGAGTGGTTGGTGCGTATGACAAGACCATACGGGGCAATAGCCGGATCATTGGCATCGATCTTTTTCCAGCTGAAGTTGCCGGTCTCATAATAGGCTGCCCCGCCCCGGGCGTCTATCACGCCAAAGTTGGCATCCACCCCCAGTGGCCTGGGCATATCGCCAAGCATCTTCTCAAAATCAGCCAGGGTGGCACAGGTGGCAAGAGCCATCTTCATCACCTCGCCTTCACGGTCGGCAAGCTTCGTGGTATCACCGGTATTGTTGTTGTACGCAGCTGAGTTCATTATGGCGAAGCCTGCGGAGTTGAACCCTCCCCACACCTCGCGCTTCCACGACTCCTTCGAATCGACCAGCCCTATATAATCATACTTGCCGTCGGTGAAGTATGCCAGGGCGTTGTCAAGGGTGCCGGTGTCGCGGTTCTTGTACAGCAGCGGCCTGCCGTCAGGGGTATGTTTGCCCGACATGAGGAATGTGGTGCATGACCAAACCTCACCAGTGACGCCGGTAAGCAGCATCAGAAAAGCAAACAATGTAAGTTTCTTCATAGGGGTTAAAATAAAGTTTGGATAAAGTTATATTTTTTTTAACCCGTATGTGGCCGGCCGGCAGTATGTTAAGATTTTTTAACCCGACACTGCGTTCAGGGCCTCACATAATGATCTGCCGTCCCGGTCATTCACTGCTGACTGCTGACTGCTCCTGCCAGCTATCTTATCCTCTTCCCTTCTATCTTCTGTCCTCCCTGGTACAATACTATCTTATTGACCTTCGCGCCGGGCTCTGCCACAAATTCAACCTGCGCATCAACCACCTTCAGGAAGAACTTCGTTTCGCTTTCAGCGAAGATCTCGAATTTCTGTTGTCCGGTAGCCTGGGTGAATAACCTGTTGCCCTCACGGGTGAAGGTGATGGTAAATCCGGGTTGCAGTTCAAACTCGCCGGTGTACCTGTCAAGAGTGGCTTCGCTGACTGTTACAGTTTCCTTTTCTTCAATCTTTTTTTCCGTCAGTTTCCATGTATCAAGCCTGCCCCTGTCGTCAGACTCGAATGATCCAATTTTCCCGGCGGCATCCCTGTTGAACGTTACATAAAAGAATGCATCTTCCAGAAGGAACTTATCCTTTTCCAGCGGGAACAACTTCCTGGTTCCTGATCTTGACAGCGTAGCCGAGAGGTGGGTTCCTTCCCTCTTTACCGTGACCTCCCTGCCGGCTTCATTGACATATATCCCGGCGTATTGATCCAGTGTCGGTTCATCGGGGGTAATACCGTCAATCTGCAGCGGTTTGCCAATTGCCATTGCAGCCATTTTTAAAGCAGAGAATTCAGGTGCTTTGGCCGTGTTGTTGGAGAAGAGTGCGACGTAGACATCCTCTTTGGGAAGATAGACCGCAAATGTCAGGTAACCAAAAATTCCGCCTCCATGCTCTACAGTCGGGCTGCCCTGCAATTGAGAGAGGGAAAATCCGTACCCGTAATTCGTTCCTTTTCCGTCTTTAAGCTTGTACTCGGTAAGAGCCCTTTCAAGAGTCTCTTTTTTTACCAGTTTGCCTGCATATAACGCCTGGTGCCATTTGAAGAGATCACCTACGGTTGACATTATGGAACCCGCTGAGTAAGGTTGTGTCATGCTGCAGTACATTGAATTCTCCGTTCCTTCATAGCCTGGCTGATAACCGTATGCACGATTTTTAATAATCTTTGAATCACTGCCGAAGCATGTCGATGTCATACCGACCGGGGTGAAAATATTTTCCTGAATATAATCTGCATAGCTCTTCCCGGAAATTTTCTCGATAATATATCCCAGGAGGAAAAAGCCCGAGTTATTGTAATTCCATTTCGTTCCCGGTGCAAATTCCATGGGCTGATTTTTAAAAACATCAATTAGCTCCGCGGGTTTCATATCTGTTCTTACGTTCTCAATGTAATTGTCCATGTTCGTGTAGCTCTTTATCCCGGAAGTGTGCGTCAGGAGATGCTCGATGGTAATGCTGTAGGCATGAGTAGGGTAATCAGGGATAAACCTGGTTATATCATCCTGGAGGGAGAGTTTACCCTGTTCCATCAATTGCAGTATCGAAATTGCAGTGAACTGCTTTGTGATTGAGCCTATCCTGAACACCATTTCGGGCTGCATGGGCACATTGAGCTCCATGTTTGCCAGACCGAAGGCCTTATGATAAATTATCTGCCCGCCCTTCGCCACCAAGGCTGCGCAACCGGTCTCGTCAGGCTTGAATTGTTCCAGAAGCATTTTGTCATAGTCTACCGCCAGCTTTTTAATATTAAGAGGCTGAGCTGTAATCTGAACAGTGATAAGAAGAGCAATTGCCGACAGCATTGCTGCCATAATAAATCCTGGTTTCTTCATGATTAGTGTTTTATCGTGGTGTACAATAAAGACGCCAATAAAGAACCAGTGCGGCACAGAGTTTTCAACACCTGCAGCAAACTTATCAGAAAAGTGCGGAAATAATGACTTCTTTTGAAACAGGGCGCAAATATTCAGACTGGATAGTCAGCCCGTGACTCTTGCCGCGTGTAAAAAACAGACATGTGATCTGAAGTTTGAACGGTAAACTGTCGTGGGCAGGCATTCTGTCACCCGGCAGGGAAACATGTTAAATCCAGGGAAGGACATCCGGCATTTACCTGCCGGGTGCCGTTTCTGCTTGGTCCGGTTTGATAGCGACTTCATCAGCCGGTGGCTCGGAGGTTATGTTCCCGAACTTGTCGACGTAAGCTATCATATTATCCAACCCGCCTCCCGGTGAGTTCTCTCTGCGAAGCTGCTTCTTCTGTTCTTTTTCCTTTCTCTTCTTCAGACGCTTTTCGGTCTTCTGCTTTTTAATAAAACTGTTGTTTGGTCCTGCCATATAATAGTTGTTTTTAATTAACAAAAGTAATTGCCTTGCCGCTAGCCCCGGCTCTGCCAGTGCGGCCGATACGGTGGATGTAGCTTTCCATGTCTCTGGGCTGCTGGAAATTAATTACATGCGAAACATGTGAGATGTCAAGCCCGCGGGCAGCCACGTCGGTGGCAACAAGCACCCTGATCTTCTTGTTCCTGAATGATTCCAGGGCTTTCACCCTGTAATTCTGTGACTTGTCGCCATGAATCTCATCGGCAGAAATGCCTGCCCGCCGTAAATCACGGCAGATCCTGCTTACTCCCCGTTTCGTGTCAGCAAAGACAAGCACCTTCTCAAAGGAATCATCACGCACCATGTTCAGGAGAATGTCTATCTTCTTCTCCCCGTCCCTGACTGTCACAATATCCTGATCAATATTTTCAGCACTGACATTATCGGGGCGCACCCTGACTACATAAGGATTGTCAACAAGTTCTCCGATCAGCTTTTGCTGGCTCCTGTCCTCCGTAGCGGAGAAGAGTATTGTCTGGCTGCGCCGGCTCATGCCATCAACCAACCGGTTTATCTCAGGCGCGAAACCCATATCGAGGAGCCTGTCGAACTCATCCAGTACCAGTACCTTAAACCTGCCCAGGTCAAGTGCCCCCTGTCGCACCATATCAGCAATACGCCCGGGTGTCCCTATAATGATCTGCCCCGGCTTTCTCAACCGGTCAATATCACGTCTTACGCTTGTACCGCCTATGAGGCATGTGCTGAACAGCTTAAGTCCGAAGGCTATGCTCCTGAACTCAGTGTCAGTCTGAAGGGCCAGTTCACGGGTTGGCGATACTACAAGTACCTGGCCTGACGAATCCTTCCTGAGCAGGTTATGTACCAGCGGTATCAGGAAGGCTCCGGTCTTACCTGTTCCTGTCTGTGCCAGGCCGATGAGATTACGGCCCTCGAGGATTGCCTCCAGAGTTTTATCCTGAATTTCTGTGGGCTTCTCGTACCCTTTTTTACGAAGATTACTGATTATTGAACCATCAACAGGCAGTTCCTGTATAAGCCTTTCAGACCTGTAGGCAGTAATAGCCGCAGGAACAGCTTTCCTGATGAAGCTGTCCGGAGCGAGTCCGCTGACATTATGTTTCTTTCCCTTGTTGAAGTTCGCTTTTACTTTTTTTTCCTGATTGAATCTTTTCATTCCCGTGTTCCGGGGTTCTCTTTTATATCCCATTCTGAATTAATTGGTTAATGCCGCTGAAAAATCATTAACCAGTTATCTGTTCAAAATGGCAATGTTCTTATGGCAAAATGTTTCAGCGCAAACTAGTGGTGGCAGAGAGGATCTCCGGAACCTGCCCGGGGTGTTTTCTGTCTAAACAGATCTAACTTATGCCTGAATCGGGTGTAAAGATACTGAATTTCCCCCACCTCTGCAACCCGGTAAAACTGTAAGTCAAAATAAGTAATCACGATGAGCCTCTGCTAACCCGTAACCTATGTATCCCCGGGTTAATTTTTAAGCTATCTTCGCAAATATGAAAAAGATAGCAATAATCAGTTCCAGCGTCAGGAAAGGAAGGAAGAGCCACAGGGTAGCGCTCTGGTTCCGCAGGTACCTTGAACAAAATAAACTGGCCGAAACCGATATCATTGATCTGGCGGAATACAGGTTTCCGGTGTTTGAGGAGAGACTTAAGCTGCAGGAAAAGCCTCTGCCGGCAGCTCTTGATTTCGCCCGCAGGATCCGTTCCACCGACGGCGTCATAATTGTCACCCCGGAATATAACGGAGGCTATCCCGCCAGTCTGAAGAATGCCATCGATCTGCTCACTGATGAGTGGCGCCGCAAGCCGGTTGCCATCTCTACTGTCTCTGACGGCCCCTTCGGGGGAACACAGGTCATCACCTCACTTCAGTTCACACTGTGGAAACAGGGCGCCATGACAGTCCCGGCGATGTTCCCCGTACCAAAGGTCGTGGAGGCCTTTGATGAAGAGGGTCACCCCTCTGACGCCCAGTCGATGAACAAGCGTGCAGAACGTTATATCGGAGAACTTCTGCGTTGTATTGAGGCAATCGAAGAAAATGAATGATTTCTCTTAACTTCATGATATTTTCATTTTCAGGCCTGTAAATTTGATCTGTCATAGCAAGAGCGGAACTGAAGTTTACGAAGATTTTTCTTCCTTTTGCCGTGAAGGCGCAGAGTGACCAAAAGAAGGTAAAAGATAATACCAAGATCCGACATGATGCTCCTTCCGTTCCTGTGACCGGGACCGGGGCCATTATGTATTCAAACAAATAGTGATGACCTGGCAGACCCTTAAAACAGCCCTTTTCATACTGCTGCTGATACCACATAAATCACTGGCACAATCCGACACCTTATCAAAGTCAGAGAAATCCGAACGTCATGCTTTATATTCAGGATTGGGCTATGGCAGCAACATGATATGGCTTGGGTCAACCATATCACAGAATCAACCCTACCAGTACGGAGCAGTCGCCTACTCATTGTTCGAAAAGCTGACCCTTACAGGTTCTGCATTCCGACTGCCGAATCTTGAACCGTCAGCACCAGCTTTCTATAATGCATCAATCTCCTTCAGCCATGATATCACTTCATGGCTTGACGTGTCCGCAGGCGCCTACCGTTATATGGTCCGGTCAGCCCTCTCCGATACTTTGTTCAGCAGTTTCAATTACGCTGACATAAACCTGGGGATCGACTGGAAAATCCTATATACGGAGATAAACTATGGAGCCTTTCTGATGAAGGAACCTCCTGCCTATCTCCAGGTTAAAAACTCGAGATATTTTAAAACGCCCTCCTTCTTCAGAAAGAAAGCCAACATCTCATTTTATCCTTATTTCAATATACTGTTTGGTGATCTTATTACATTTTCAACCTATGAGGGAACTGAACTCATAACCACCACTCAGACGTTCACAACCCCGGTTACCACGACTATCACAACCGGATCGGGTACGGGTCAGGGACCGGGTACGGGCACAGGCCAGGTATCGGGATCAGGATCGGGATCAGGATCGGGATCGGGATCAGGATCGGGATCAGGATCGGGATCGGGATCAGGATCAGGATCAGGATCGGGATCAGGATCAGGATCGGGTAATGGGAAAACTCAGGGACAGGGAAGCGGATCACCGGCCGGGACAGGAACCGGTACCACAACAACCACGACAAATACAACAACGACCACAACAACCACCACTGTGGTCCCTACGACCACCACAACCTGGTCAGAAAAGTTCAGCTTCATAGAGATGGAGTTTGGTCTGCCGGTCTCCCTGAACCTTGATTTCGTCTCGCTCGAAGCAGAAGCTTCCTATGTGCTCCCAATGTACTCAGACAGGAACTATCCGGGTCTGAGGGGATTTGTCTTCAGCCTTTCAGCATTCTTTAAGATTATCTGACAAGCACCTGTCAGTTTGTTTCTGGTATTGCAGGTCAAAGAATCAGGAAAATGACCGGGGCAACTATGCCTGGTGGGGATTATTCAGATAGGATATTTTGTTATCATTGATAATTAACACATTAACCAGCGACGCGATAGTTTGGCATAACTTTTGAATTTTACGATTGCGAAGAGACAGTTCTTCGTAAAACGTAAAGAGATGAAACAGTTTTTCTGCACTACGATCCTCACAGTCCTGATGACTTCAGCGGCAATAGCCGGAAGGCAGGATTATCCTGAGGAGTACCTGGGTCTCCCGGGTGACAACCTGAACCTCTACGCAGTCATGAATCTTTTCCAGGAGTCAGAGACCCTTGAGGCCTTTGAAAGAAGCCTCAATGAGGAGAACTCCAGGATCAATAACCTCGACCTGAACAATGATGGTTATGTCGATTATCTTACCGTTTCCGATTATACCAGCGGCAATGTCCACACGATTGTTCTCCGTTCGGTTCTTGACCGTAACGAGTATCAGGATGTGGCAGTTTTCACCGTTGAGCAGCTTCGCAACGGAGAGGTTCAGATACAGTTGATCGGTGATGAGGCTCTTTACGGAAGGAACTACATTGTTGAGCCCAACTATGCGGAGACTCCGAATCCCGGTTATACGGGCGGGACAGTCCGGAGGAACAATGTTGAAGTGGTCACCACCACCTACTATGAGGTTGCTGCCTGGCCGGTGATCAGGTTCATCTACAGTCCCCGCTACGTCATCTGGCGCTCCAACTGGTACTGGGGTTACTACCCGGCCTACTGGCATCCCTGGAGGCCCTTCTACTGGCACCAGTACTATGGTTACCACTACCACTGGTATCCTCACTACTACTCACATTACCGGCACTGGAACCAGCCGAGGTGGCATCACTACCACGACTACTATTACAAAAGTGTAAGAGCATACTCCCCGAATGTATCGCACCGTATAACTTCAGGGAGCTACAAACAGACCTACTCGAGGCCTGAAACAAGGAGAGACGGTGAAGCACTGTACGCCAGAACGGTCGGAACACGCAGCAGGTCAGCCGGAACTCAGCAGTCAGCAGTTGGCAGGAGGCAGTCTGAGACTGCATCGCAGGATCAGTCCCGCACACGCAGTGTCGGGACAACAGCCGGACAGAGTGGCCAGACTCGCAGGTCAGCAGCGACCCAGACATCAGTACAGAACGGTGAGGGCCGCAGGGTAAGCGGAAGCGAAGCTGCAAACCAGACCAGGAGGCCTGCCACGACTCCGTCGGCAGCAGGCAGCAGCGGACGCAGCAGCGCTCCTGCAGCCAGGACCCAGAGCAGCAGCGGACGCAGCAGTGCTCCCGCAGCCAGGACCCAGAGCAGCAGCGGACGCAGCAGTGCTCCCGCAGCCAGGACCC
>ENA-UOOK01001317-UOOK01001317.1-fermentation-metagenome-genome-assembly--contig:-NODE-1317-length-32662-cov-4.572055_pt1 | contig 32662 bp, 54 predicted proteins | sample MGYA00245777_ERZ724023 | MGnify/ENA primary metagenome ERZ724023 (study PRJEB28704, sample SAMN03018312) | fermentation metagenome | biome: anthropogenic terrestrial biome; feature: soil; material...
AGCAAAAGAGGCAGCGGCAATACCTATTCCCATACCAAGCGTTCTTATGGTAGCGCCTAGCATGGTTGCGGCTTTATTGCTTGCAACCGTATTAGCAGCCACTTTTCCTACAGAAAAACCAAGCATATTCATAATCTTAACAACTGCTGAGAAAGCTACAAATATTTGTAGGCCAATCTTAGATTGTGTTACTATCCAAGATAGTAATTGAAGAACAGAAGTGAATGCAGTTACCAATGGAACTAGGGCTGTTAATAAGGGCTTAATCATCTCAGAAACAGCACCAAATACCTCTAGCATAGCTTTACCAGTGGTTTGTGCTACTGGCACTAAATTGGTTTGTATATAACTAAATACAGCCTTTGCCGAATTAAACATTCTTTGAAGAGCGTCTACCATTACTGCAAACAATTCTTTTAGTTTAGCTTGCCCTTTTTCAGAGCCTAGATACTCATAAAGTCTTTGAACTTGTTGTTTGATTACTCCATAGAAAGGCTCAGTAGCTTGTTGAAAAGTGATGTATAAAGAGTCTTTTATGTTAGACCAAATACCTTTCAAGGTTTTGGCTTGAAGTTCCATACCATTTGCGAAACGTTCATTTATAATTTGTAACAAGGCATCAGCGTATGTAATACCTTGCTCTTTTGCCATCCTTTGAATTGTTTCGCCTTTAATACCATAAGACTGCGCTCTTCTAAACAAGCCCATCATAGCATCAGCAGCCATTTCTACAGCGTCGGTGATACTTCTACCGAAAGCTGAAGCTGCATTACCTAATGGTTCTAGCCATGTATCAGAATCCATAGAATAAGCACGTAGACGTACAACAGCATCAGTAATTTCCTTAATTTGATACGGAGTTTCTTTAGCGAACTGAACAATACCGGCCATTTCTTGCTTTGCGGCTGTTAAACTTCCCAAAGTAGTTTGAAGAGATACCTCAAACTGTTCCATTTCGCTGTTGATTTTGATTAGTTGTTTTGTGAGGAAGGCAGAGACAACGGCTATACCAGTTGTAATAGCGGCTCCACCAATGGTAAACGCTCCAACTAAAGCATCTCCAAGTCGTACAGCCCATTTCTCTGCTTCTTTGAAGTAGCCTACTGTTTTTTCGAACCACTTCTTACTTCCTTCATTATTAAAAATGCTAGATATAGAAGTTCTTAATCTTTTTATACCTTTTGTGATGTTTGGTGAGTCAAAGGAGAATAGTCTGGTAAATCCTCCTTCACCCCCGAGCATGTTAAAAATGCCCTTTAATTTGCGAGTAACATTATCTATAATATTCATAGAGATAGTAGTTCTGAAAGTAGTATTCATCCTACTGAAATCAGTATACAAGGCTCTAGCCGCAGCTTGAGCCTTAGCGTAATTAAGTCTTACTGTATATTCAATATCTCTACTCAATTATATTTTAACCTTTCCTTTTCCCTCTTTCATCTGTCGTTGCATTTCAGCCTTTTGTCTTCCTATTTTTTGCCAGTTTGCTTCAATGCCAGAGATTATTCTTAAATCTCTCATGAACTCAGGGTCTTGGTCTAGTGTTCCTCCTGCTCTTGGAAGAATATTAGTAATCTTCCAGTCTATCCATTGTCTAACAGAAGGCAGGAGTGGTCTTTCACCAGACTCCTGCCTTCCATCTAACAAAGCTAGTACTTGGTCTTCAAGAACTATACTAAAGGGTCTACTTTAGCAAATTCTTTATCCCCTTCATCTTCCTCTTCAGATTTCAGGATTGGGTTCTTCTCATTAATATCATCAATCCAAACCTTCACAATCTCAGGAGGAAGCAAGTTTACGTTATTTGGAGTAGCTGCTAATATTTTGCCGTCCTCACCAACAACGTTCCAGTTAGTCATTAGAGTCTTAATTAGGAACGCTCTGGTTTTTCCTAGCATCATATCAACTTCAGCTTTATCATCCCCATCTTTGCCTTTTTTCTTAGCATTCGCCAACTTAACTGTAGAAGTCAAGTCAACGAAATTCTGGTAGTCAGCTTCAGTCATTTTGCGATGCTCAAACCAAGTCTTGTCTTCTTCTACTAAATCTTTCTCCCACGGTAAATAAACTCTAAATATGTCAGGTGCAGTTTTTACATAAATTCTTTGAGCCATTTTCTAAATCCTTTCTAAGCTATTACTTGTAGTAAACCGTTATGATGTTACCAACAGTAGGAGCCAATACGGTTCCAGTGTTAGCAACAACAATTCTACCAGACGCAAGGGTTACAGGCAACCCACCAAACATCACACGGGGGAAGAAGAATTCAATATACTCCGTGGCACTTCCTTTAGACTGCGCGTTCATCAGCAAGAAATAAACATCGTCTTCATACAAGTCATAACCAGGAGTTGTACGTCCAACAGCACCATAAGTGTAGTTAGAATAGTCATCAGCATCTTGGAATACCTGATTGAAGTTAAGGTCAAATGTACGCGCACCTTCAGTTACGTTATTCAAGAATCTAGATGGATGCACCGTATACTCGTCATTTGACAAGTTGTTATTGATTGCAATCTCTACAGATTCCATGTTGTTATATTGTACGCCACCAAGTTGTAGCAAGCCACCGTGGAAAGCTAACAAGTCATCATCAGCATAGGAAGGAGAAGTCGCATCACCAGATTCGATTTTCTTTTCGGTTGTAACAACCCAATCGCAAGTATAAGTCGCAATCTCTCCCTGATTAACAGAGATAGTTAGCGAATTCATCTTACCATTGATTAGCCATTGATACAGCGTATCTCCAACGTTTTTCTCAATTGTCCACCAGTCTAGATAGTCTGTAGGAACAACAGTCGAAATGCCCGTAGAGCCGCTTGGAGCGCAAGCAGCCGCATCGTCGCTAAGTGCGATTTGCAGAAGCAATCCTAAGTCAGTAGTTCTAGCGTATCCACCAAAACCACCAGCGATAGCATAACCTCCAGCTACAGCACCAGTACGGTCACGACCTCTACCAATTTCGTTCTCAGCAACCAAAGGGTTATTTTCAGCCGCAAAGCTTTCTTCTGTGATAACGAAGAAGTCAGTAATAGTAGGTTCATAAGCAGCGATTTCGCTGTCTTCTTTCTTAGCATCCTGAACTCCTACGCCTAAATGTCCAACTAAGCCTGTAATTGTCATTTAAGTTATTCACCCCCTTTCCTTATACTGGAATATTCCTATCAGTAAATACTCTCAACTGAATCCAAGCAACGGAATGGTAATCTTCTGCCATTCCTGACTTCGAAAGTCTTGTTCTTCCAAGCTCGGAGCCATATACACGCTCTGTATTAGTATTATCGGCTAAATTATCTAATCTTTGATTAGAGCGTAAGCATGACTCAACTCGTTCCAAGACTGTATCGCGTTGAGTTAAACACTCTTCCTTATCTTTATCGTAACATAGGATGAAAATGTTTACTACATATTCCTTTGTTACGGCTCCACCAATCATTTGCGTGTCTAAGTTCATTTCTTCACAAGCAACCACAATACGTGGATACTCTTCGTATTCTTCCCAATCTAGGAGAAAATCATGTATTCCTTTGACAACATAAGTAGATACATTATCAATGGTATCTTCAGTAAGCATATCAATAATTTTGTTTTCAATCCCCGTGATTAACATTATACCCTCTCAATCAGGTTATAAATATGTTCTCTAAAAATGTTCTTGATATGCTCTTCTTCTCTTTCAGTAAAATCTTCAGGTGATTCTGGCATAAAAGGTCTTGGAGGAATCGGTGCGCCACCATATAATCTACTCCAGCTACCACCCATATGTACAAAATATTTTTCCATTTCTGGAGAAGGCCAATTAGCTCCCCCCATAATAACTCTTGGGTTTCTACCTGTTCTAATCTCATTTATTGCAGCATCAGAAGTAGCAATATTATATAACTCTCCAGAGGCTTGAAGAATTGGTCCAGTAGAATAACCTTTTCTTAATCTCCATTTTATTGTAGAGTCTGCAAGTTCAGGCCAATCTCCGGTAGAAGCTTTTCCTTCTTCAGCAAAAATTCTAGCAACGACTTCATGCGCTATATAAGAGCCTACCTCTTTTAATGCTTCCCTTGTTTCTCCCCTTGTTCCTATTTTATCTAGAGCTAGTAACCATTGTATGTTTTTGCTATTTATGGCTGATGGATTAAAACTAAACACAGAATGATATCCTCTTGTTCCTGCCCCTCTATATGCCATAGTACGCATATTAGTCATCATACTATCCCAAACAGCAGAATTACGACTAGGCATAATTCTCCAGTAAAACCCTGTCTCTCCTGGAGTAAATTTAGGCATTAACTAGTCCAGTCACCAGCAGGGTCATCTGACCTTGGAACAAGATATCCAGTAAATTTACTTCTCTTAACTAAATCTCCTACTAGTATATCACCAGCAGAGCCAGTATCCATCATATCTTTAGCTATAGTTTCTAGTTCCTTAGTAAGATAATCTATCATTTCCAATGCGCGATAGAATAGCTGAGTCGATTTTTGTGTATTAGTACCCATTGTAGTATCAAATTTGCTGGCAAATTCGCCAGCTTTAAACCACCAATATTCTCTTGCAGCATATACGGTTACTGGATATTGATATACATCAGGAACCGAATCAAAATCAGCCCAAGGGGTAGAATAATCTCTTGACACTATATAGGAAGTATTGTCGAGGAAGCCCTCAATTTTAGTGTCATCCCAAGGGTCTGTTTTATCAAACTGACCTGTTTTTTGTAAGAATATGTGATTGTAGTTTACCAAACTAATAAATATCCTTTATTCTAGGATTTTGTTTATTTCTAAGCAAAAAATCACGAACATGCGTTGAAACTAGTTGGCGCTTTCCCTTAGTAAGATGATACCATGTTCCACCAAAGGAAAAAGTATCGTCTCTTAAAGGAACAATCTCCACCAATCCAGTATCAATCTGAGGAATCTCTTCTACTTGAACTGGAGTATAATGAAAAAGATTCTCAATCTCTTCGTCTGAAGGCTCACTAATCTTTTCTGTAGTTTCTTTAAGTTCTTCAATGCTCTGTAGAGCTTCCTCATCTTCAAAAACAGCCTTTTTTACCTTGCTCATTTAATCTCCTTTATGAAATAGGGGAGTAGACAATATAACGTAGTATATCATCCACTCCCCACATTGTCAACACCAATCAGAGGATTAGGCAGTTTGTATTTTAACGATATTATCAGAGTTAAGCACACCGTATCCACAGATTGTATACCAAGCTAGGTCACGCTCACGCCCGAAGTCTACAACTCCATTATCACGCATTTCAACAGGAAGCGCCACGGCTTTACCGAAAGCGTTGTCTCCAATCATGATAGCAGAGTAGCAGTCAACAGGAGTAGCTGCCTCATTAGCATCAATACTCACTTGTGTAGTCTCAACAAAGATAACGTCATCAATACGACCAATCTCTCCATTGTACATTCTTTGCGGGTCTAGTTTTCCAACTGTTACCCAATCATCATCATCACGCAAATTACGGCTTTGGTGTGGATGTACGAAGCATACCCAATGGTCGTTATTAATCTTCTGTGCATTAGCTGTCGCCAGAATCTCCACAGCATCTTTAATTTCTTCCATTGTTAGATAGTCAGTAGATGTAATTGCATCAGCATTAGCTCTATTATTAGCAAACACTGTACTACCAGCGCCGTCTTCAATAGTATCCCTTGCCAAACCGTCGATTACTTTAGCATAATCTTGACCAAGCAGTTTAGCAGTATCAGCCATAACATCCGTGAATGCAGTCACCAACAGCATATTAGATACAGCAACAGCGTTACCGTATTCATACACCGCGATAGACACTTGCGAACCTGCCAGAGCTTTAGTAGCCAAAGGCGTACCTTCAGTCAACAGGCCACCAGCACTTAGGTTATTATACTTGAAGAAGGTAATTTGTTTACCAGGAGTAGCGGAAAGGTCGGTCTTAACCTGAGCGAACTGGTCAAATCTTAGAACAGGCTGCGCCTGGAACATAATATCTTTCGAATAGATAGTAAGAACTACCTCCGAAAGTCTCACATTAGTTCCACCCGTAGCTGCAAGAGCAGTAGTAAGATAACTTGTCATTCTAGTTATTCACCCCCTTTCCCTTCTTTAAGATTAAGATATCTGTTTCAGAGCTTCCTCTAGGAACTTATCTCTATTAGCTTCCCAAACTTTAGGGTCATTAATCTTGTTAATATCTGCTGCTGTAACCCCGGCATTAAGCCTATCATTCTGAGGACTAACTCCAGTACCGATTTGTGATTTCGGCTTACCAGCTTCTTTAACTTTAGCTAATTCACGTTCACGAATAGAGATATACTCTCTATGTGCATTTTCGGCACTTTGCGTGATTTCCTCAATAGTGCTTCCGGTAACAAGTGCAGGAATTATTTCATCACCATATTGAGCCAACACTTCTTTCTTCACAAGTTCCAATTGAAGAGTCGTAATCTTAGTGTTAGCTTCCTCAATCAAAGAACCCATTTGCTCTTGAAGTTTAGCATTAGATTCCTCTAATTGCTGTAGCTTCAATGCAGCTTGTTCTTCAGCAGAAAGCTTGGAAGTTTCATATTCCTTCAGCTTGTTTTCGGCTTCTTTTCTAGCCTCTTCAGCCTTACGAGCGTCTTCTTTGTACTTCTCAAAGGAAGCATAGAGTTTATCCTTTTCTTCCTTACGAATACGTTCGATTTCGGCTTCTGCGATAGCTTTTTTATAAGCCTCAACGTCAGCAGATTTATCGTCTTTTTTCTCTTCCTTCTTTACTTCTTTCTTAGCTTCTTTCCCCTCTCCAGGGATTTCGCTACCTTCTAGTGCCTTTTCATCTTTCTCATCATCGTTCTGCGACTCAAGTTTCTCGTCTAGTTCATCGCCCATTTTTGTCACTCCTTCCTAATTAATCGTGCGGTCCATCTGGATTAGAATCAGCATCATACGGATGCTCCCAATCCCTTTGTACAACTTTCTTCGCCCAAGCGTCATCATTAGCAGAATCGTCAAACGTGTTTGGACGTAATTCACTTACTGCTCTATTAAATACGCCTTGCTGTGAAGTATTCTTAGCAGCCTTTTCAGGTTTGAAACTTCCTCTAGCCATTTCACCCCCTTACTTTAAATATCGTTATTTAACATATCGGCTTACTTAAAGGTTTTATTTAGTAAGATATGCTTTAGCTCTATCTAAAAGCTCGACTGAATCTTCAAATTGACCAATTCCTAAGTTACATTTATAGCATAGCAGTCCTCTTATTTGCCCTGTTCTATGTTCGTGGTCTACAGATAGATTTTTAATCTTACCACGATAAGTATAAGTCTCTGGTTTGCCACAAATCGCGCACACTCCATTTTGTTGTGTTAACAGAGTCTCATATTCTTCTAAGGAAATGCCAAATCTTCTTCTTAGGTCATAATCGACTAGCTTCTCTTTGTTTCTACCTCTCCACTCTTTTTGTCTTAAATGAGTACTTATTCGTTGTTTAGCTGCTTCGTTTGTACATTTTTTGCAAAGATTAGTATGTCCATCTTTGCTGTGTGGATGCTTAGGAAAATCTTCTATTGCCTTTTCAATCTTACATCCTTTACAAACCTTCATTAATGCCTCCAATATAATGAAAAACTCTTCATTTATATTATCGGCAATTATCAAACTAACTTTACTTTGTGCTAGGAAATGAAGGCTAAATCTTTTCTTTAGACCTAGCCTTCTTCCTTATGGTTTCTTATGATTTTTTAACCACAGACTCATTTGTTACTTGTTGCCCATGTACATCAGGATTACTGTTTATTGCCTTTCTAGCCTTTCTAGTTTTAGGCGTAGTTCCTTCGTCTTTTGCATACTGATTTGGTGTAGCTAAGTTGTCTGTATTCCCCATCTGATTAACCATTTCAGGCGGCATATATTTTTGAGCAAGCTCAGTCTCAAGTCTCTTATCTTCTTCTTCCTCATCTTGAATCTCTTTAAACTTAGCCGAAATATTTCTTACTCCAAGGCGTTCCATAGCACCTTTTCTAGACTCAAGTTTTCCATTAATTTCAGTAGTAATGTCAGACAAATCAATGCTTCTATCTCTAGGTAGCAACGCTCCGTGGTCTATTTGGCAGTCATATAAATCTGAAGCTTCTAGGCTAGAAGATATTGCTCCAGTATATAGGCCAATGTCGATAATTAACTCATTAACTTTTTCAATTCCCTCATCGAAATAAAATCTAACATCGTCAGCAAGCTCAATCAGTGGCTCAAAATCAATAGCTAAAGAAGTAGCTGAAGTATTGCTAATCTTTCTTTCACCACCAAGAGATTTTTCCGGTATTCCTGATAGCTCATGCATCCAACTTTTTACGTCTTTTAAGAACGATTGAGCTTCAGCAATATTACCTTCGCTCTTTAAATTCTCAACTCTAGCGTTAGCTGGCAATCCTGACCAAATCTTATTAGCGCCTTTTTCAAGTTGTCTTGCTTTAGCACCAAAAATGAGTGTAATAGGAGCGGCGTGATAATCTAGAATATCAGAGATATCTGATGTTTTCTCATTGAATAATTTGTTGCTATCTATAACGTCTTCAACCATACCAGAGCCAAAATAGCTCCCAGGTTTAGGTTGATGTATTCCATGAACAATAAGCAGTTTACCAAGGGGGTTATCAATTACTCTGTCTTCTACAACCTCGTTCTTCTCATTCAATTCTTGAATGAATATTTTCTCCTTTGTGTGAACCTCTCTATAGATTCTATTCTCTAGTTCGAATTGGTTTCCGACCAACGTAAAATCTTGATATGGAATAAGAATGATACAAAACTCCATTTCTCCAGTTTTAGAGTTATACTGAGGAAATACATATCTTGGGTCTAATGCAACTAATTTAACATCTGATGGTTTTCCAGTACCAGCTTCAGCATCATCATCTTGTGAAGGAAGCCATTGAGGGTATATAAACCAGTCTCCAAAGATACCACCAAAATCTGCTACGGAATTGGTAATTTTCTTTATACTATTAGCTTTCCATACATTGTTCACCCAAGTATCAATGCCATCGGCTCTCTGTTCTTCAGTAAAAGCTAAAGTCCAAGTATTTCTAAATGTGAATCTTCGCATTTTCTTAACAAAGATTTTGCAGTAGTTAATAGTAACTTGGTCAAATCCTTCAGGAGAAGTTTGTGTCCAATGCTTACCATCATAAAAATCCCAACAATTCTGATACTTTGTTACTCGCTCAGAATGGTCTGGACCAAAGTTAAATACTTGTGCGAAGAATGTACTTGAATAAACTTGTGATTCAAAGTTTCCAGGTAAAGCGTATGTCACTTATTCACCCCCTTTCCTTAATCTCTTTATCGTCTACTTTCTCGGTCTACTATAGTTTCGACCAAAAACCTGTTCTATATTATCTCTGGTTGGACCAAAAAAATCATTATAACTTTCCTCAATATCTGGCATAACTTCAAAGTATGTTCCAAATACACTCAGCATTGATGAGTCAGGATAATCATCATGCCCTTTTTCCTTATCTACAGGACTAGGATTAAGGAACTTTCCAGTATAGTGTTTTTTCAGAGTAGTCATCTGCTGTTCAAACTTCTTAAACTTTGTTGTTTTTCTTACTGATACATGGGCAGGCACTATAAAACGTCTGTTGTTAACTTCTTGAATGAAGTATTTGTATCCTATATCCTTGGAGCTTGGACTGAAAACAAACGGAACAACATTAACGTTTGGCAATAATACAGCATATCGTTCTCTAATAGGGTCGCCCACACCAGTTGTATCACAAACAAGAGTGTCAATCCAATAATCACTTAGGAAATCAACTACTTGAGGATATTGGTCTTCCCAATTATCCCCTTCAATTTCAAGCCAGTTAAGAAGATACTTAGGCATATTACCTTCATCATCAGCCTCTTCCCAAATTGGTTTTATAACCGTAACTACAGTTGAGTCTTGTGTTTTGCCTAGGTCTAGCCCAGCAACACACGGAGTTTCTTTCCATATTTTAACACACTTCATAGCTTTATCATAGCATTTTTCATCAAGCTGCGTCTTAGTAAATACCATGCCCTTTGTAATAGGCCAAATAAGACGATAGGCCATTCTAAATTCGTCTGAATCAAAGCCTAGTCTCTTTATTTCACGTTGAATATATTTTTTGTAATAGGGATTATACTTTTGTGCAATAGTATAATCAACTTCAAAATGCATTTGTTTAGATGATGGATTCTTTAAATCGTACGACTTGTTCAACTCTATTGTATCATAAAAGTAACCAATGTAAACATCTGGAGTACCTGTAGTTACAACAGTAGCATTAACAGCCGCACCCATAGGAAGAATAGATTTTTTAATTTTGAATGACTCCATATCTTGACATTCATCCAAAAGAATCAAATGGTATGTTTTAGATTCAACCTTTGAACGTTTACTACCAGACATATATCTAACAAATGATTTGTTTCCTAATCTGATTAGGTTTCCTCTAGCACCACCACGCGCCGGAATTGGCATTTTCAATTCTTCTATAAAGAGCCTTTTAGAGTTATCTGTAGTTAGAACATCATAAATCCTATCAAACATAGTAATGGCTTGTTCACCAATAGGACCGAAGCAACCAACCCATAATCCTTTCTGAAACAGACCAAAATTATCAGGAAATTTCTCTGCTAATGATGGAAGAATTACCATAAGAGCAGCCGTAATCATAGCAACAATCTGTGTTTTTCCAGAATTATGCGCCTTAATCCCCGACGCTAAAAACCAACCCTTATCAGGTATAGTAATATCCCAAACAGAAGTTTCAACAGCTACTTTCTTTACAGAATGTACTCTAGCATAGGATAACTTTTCTCCATCTTCTCCATCAAAAGTCTTAATCTGTCTGACTCTATATCTGAAGAAGGGAGGAAAGAATTCTTCTGGAAGCAGCATATCAAAAATCTCTTTGAAGCGAACAAAATTAGTAGCACATTGAAAGATAAGAACATCACCAATCCATATCTCTAAATTACCATGTAATCCGAGCTTATTTAGATGTTCTTTATAGAAAGAAAGAACTTGAGGATTCCTTCCCTTCAATACAATTTTCATTGTGTTTGGTTTTTTATAGGTCTTTCCATTTGTAAAGAAAAGAGGATAAAAGAATCTTATTAATTGTTCTTTTGTAAAGAAATTGATGGATTCAGGTATTCCATAGCTATCATAACTGACAATATATTTAAGAAAGTTCTTTATGGTTCCATGAATAGTTATGGTGATACTAGCTTTTCTTATTACAACCTTAGTATCTGGAAAAAATTTAGTAACAAGCTCAAGAACACGCCTATGTCCTTTTTCAATCCTGACTTCCTCTGTACCTTTTATGTTGGCAGTAAGCCATCCAATAAGCTCTGCCAAATCATTACTCATTGTAAAAGTCTTATCCTTATAAGGAATTACGCCATCTCCAAATTTTTCCCATTGGTCAAGAACAACAACTTTTGTACCTTTAACTATACATTGGGCTGGAATCCATCCCTGGTCTGTAGCAATAGGATGTTCTTCTGTGCATCTTATAACATGCCCACCAAGAGATTTAATCTCATATAACTCAGTAACATCTTTAGTTTTCCAGGCATCAGGGTGTTTTTTAATAGGCAAGACTTTGCCACTACGGTCCATAATCAGTGTGTTATCAGCAATACATTGACGCGCAAAAAGAGCAGAAAGGGTTGCACCCTCATTGGTAATTATACTTTGAGCAAGCCTACGAGCAAACGGCTCTTGATATGGGTAAAACTTGGTTTCTCCCATATACTGAGAAAGGTCAACTATCTTATCTATAATCTTTTCTTCAGTATCAACAGACAGTTTAACTACCGTTTTTTCTTTTGCTTTCTCCATTCTTCCCCATGTTCCTCAAAGTTTCAATAAACATTTTCTTACTCTCAGCCTTAGCTAGTCCTTTCAAATCTTCATCAAAAATCCATAAGAAGCCACAAATAACACATTTATTAACAGGCATCTTATAACTATATCGGCTAATTAAAAATGTTCTGTAGTGACTCTTATGGCACCTTGGACATTCTTTCATTAAGCTATCACCCTTCTCATTGGAATTTTTGCTTCTTTAAGAAGTTCTAAAGAGGCGATAAACTGGTCCTCATGTTCGTCAAATGCTGTAACTACCTCTTTAATTCCTGCATTAATTATCAGCCTAGCACACATTAAACAAGGAATTCCAGTAATATACATAGTAGCATCTTTGATAGCAATACCATGCTTTGCTGCTTGAACTATGGCATTAGCTTCAGCATGAGTAGACCTACACAGTTCATACATCGTTCCATGAGGAATATTATGCTCTTCCCTAAAACAAGTTGCACAATGCGTAATTTTAGAGGGAGTACCGTTGTATCCTGTACTAAGAATTTGCTTATCCTTGACTATTATGGCTCCATGTTGTTTCCTGAGACAAGTAGAGCGACTAGAAACAAGAATAGCAATATCTATGAAATAATTATCCCAACTAGGTCTTTCTAAGTATGACATTATTTTTCTCCTAAATTTAGTTTTGCAAATTCACCAAATAACTTTTTAGCTTTGTTATCATAGGCTCTAGCAGCGGCTCTTTCAGTAAAGAAGTATCCTAAATGAATTCGCTTGCCATTGTCATAAATATAGGCTCTCCATTTTTTACCGCTCTTAGAAAGACAAACTCCTTTGTATTGAGAAGCGCCAGAAACATTATGCTGATTTTGGTGGTTTTGAGAATGAGTACAAATCCTCAGATTCTCTCGTCTATTGTCAAGTCCATTTCCGTTAATGTGGTCTATAATCTGACACATTTTAGCATCCATAATAAGACGATGCATTAATAAACCCGTACTAGTCACAGCATATAGTTGCTTTCCATAAATATTAACGTACCATGTGTATTGTGATACAAGAGGAATGTCTTCTTCATCTACAATCCATGATGGCCTTTCACTCATCTTTCCTCCAATTCTACACAAGCATCACAAATTTTATGTTGTAAGTCAGGCCAGTCAAACCAATAAAACTGTACCCTCTTTCCACAAATTTCACAAGTAACCCAAAAAGAATGGCGGTCTGCCGTCTTAGTTCTGAACCAGCCATTACCGTCTTTGTCTATTGCTGTTTCACTATTTATCTTGCATAATTTCATAATCAAACTCCTTTGAGAAAAATGGAGGCTCCTTATCATACAAAGAATACCATTTTTCTGTCTTCTTTCCATATGCTGTCAAAAACCCATCTTTTAACAATCGTTCTATATGCCTTTTCATATGCTCAATCCAGCTTTCCGGCATTGGGTATGACAGTTCTATAGCCAATCTTACAATATTTACCTGATAATCAAACTCTTGTTGAACGAAGCTCACATCCAGTCTTCTAATAGCAAAGGGATTAATTTCAATTTTAGAAATGACAGAAGCCACTACTTGTAGTGGATTGAAATATTGCGCCATCTCGTTTGTATAATATTGTTGAACTCCAAATCTCAAAGTTTCTATTTTATCTTCCATTATAAATCTCCATATGTTTTTCAGCCAGCTTCTTAAAAGAGTTTTGCCTTATGTATTTCAAATTAAGCACATCCCACAAAGCAGCTTGTAATGCTGCCTTAGCTGTAAACTCCTTACTAATGTCTTTGGGTGTCACCTTAATAACAAAGTTAGGAGCATCATCAAACCACGGGATATCATTGACTATAACCGGCCTCATAGAACTTATCGCTGTTCTGAGAGCCGCACTTTGCCCGTGTATAGGAACATCATTATACCACAACACTATAGCATCGGCATTATTCATCTTTTCGAAGAGAATATCTTCTGATAGCCATCCATCTTTCCTAGCGTCATGACCTTCAAAATCCACACCAATCTCTTTACAAGCTTTTTCAATAAAAGCATAGTCATTCCTTCCCATTCCAAAGCTAAATACTACAGGCGTTCTCTCTATAGTAGGAAAAGGTAAATAGTTATCAGCATTTATGTTTTGATTATGCGCTATAGAAATAAACTTATCAAAATTATGCCTAGGATGCTTGGAAGAATCATGAAAAGTAATCACTTTTTTCTCAGAAACACCGTTGATAAATGAATTAAATCCTTCTGGTTCATAAAGACTTCCTTGATATTGAACATGAAGTACATCAATAGAACTATTATACTTTTCAAAAGCATTCATCATATCCCATGCTTTTTCATAAGCAAAAGAAGCATCTTCCCCCCACCAACTAACACCAAAGACCTTAGTACCTACCCAAGCTCCTTTTCCAGTTATAGTAGAAGTAGATGCCTCTATAGCATTATTTAGAACTAAGAGATTATGACCCATTAATTCAAACTCATGGCATAAATTAGAGGCATACTGAGCAATACCGCACTTTGACGACCAAGTAGTAAGTATAGCTATGTTCATCTAGAATACTTCTTTACTGTTTTTTTAATAAGACAGCCAAATACAGCTTCTACATGCGGTATTGAAGCAGATGTTCCACTTCCATAAGTAACCTTTTCAAATTTTTGATAGTATTCTATTATATCCCAAAACATACAAGCACCTTCCATACATGGTTCATGAGTGAAAGGACAAAACTTCTTCAGAGTCATTTTTACTCCATTTCGTATAAAAACGAGATATTCTCCTTCTTATCTGGATAGACATAAATCGTAATTATTCCGTCAACAATTCTAACTTTTCTATGGTTCCAATAAGTAAGAACACCTTCCATAACTTCTTGAAGAGTAACGTCTTCTGTATCTTCAACAGGAAAAATTATACTAATTTCTCCCCTCATTTTTTCTCCTTTCTAAAAGGAAGTCGCTTGCATTGAAAACCTGCGGCTCCTTTATGACCACCACCGCCATATTGTTTAGCTATTATAGAAACGTCTATTTTGTTAGGATTAGAGTAAAGACTTACAGACCAGAACTCCCCATTCCAATAGAACGGCATAAGTATATCATACTCTTTCTCAAGACTATCAAAGAAGTTGCTATTACAACGAGGAAGATTTACAGCAAAACAGGAGTGTCCTCTAAATTTAGTTTCGAATCCAAGCTCCATAACACTTTTTGCCCAACCGTCTCTATACCTCTGCATTTCTCTTCCTGCATCAATTAGTTCAACTTCATAAGACCTATCTGTGGCATCGAAAAACTTATCCCATTCCTGTGACCAAGGCTCAAAAGCATGAGCAGTAAACGCTATCTGAAATAGTTTTGAAGAGTCTCCGTATCTAAAAGTCCATGTATCATAATCAGCAATCAATTTAGTAAAATACGGCGCTTGTTCTTCTGTTTTATCAGGGTGTGTATAAAGATATGTAAGCATACAACCAGCAGTACCATCAAGTCTTGTTCCCTTTATAGGCCAAGGGAAATATTCATACTTATCAATAGCTGTTTTATGGTGGTCAATCCAAGTAATGTTATCAGTTTTTTCTAATAAAGCTGTCATTTCTACTGGTTCTATAGAATAATCTACAAACCACACTTCTTCATCAGGCTTAATTATATCAAAAGGGAAAGCTTTTCCATAGTCCATCTTTATATAATCATCAGTGTCATTTTCCACTCTAGATGCCCAAACCCAAAATCCAGAGCAAATACCGTCTGCATCAGCATGATAAAAACATTTCATCTATCCTCCAATTATAGTTCTAGAATTTCCAACTTTTCTAGCAAGTTCTGTAGATGATTGTACCTTATCACCACCTACACCAAAAATCAACTCTATTCCTAGCTTCTCACAAATGTCATACTCAGGAACATTGTCTTCTTTTCTATCTCCACCATTACAAAATCTCATAGAGAAGTCTAGCTCACCAATATAATAAGGAGCAATCTTCAACAAAGCTTGACAAACAGACATATCAGACGGCTGTGGTTCATGCTCCGTAATAAACACATGGTCTACATATCTGATTGCCTCAAGAATCTCCTTACGTTCTTTTTGAGGCATAAAGATAAATCCTTTTTTAGCTATAAGCCAGTTATCATTGTTCAAGATAACCCAAAGCTCTGTACCATACTTTTTGGCCTCTTTGAGAAGACGTACATGCCCTATATGAATTGGGTCAAACCCGCCAGAGACTATTGAAATTATCGGCCAGCCCATTAAACCTCTCTTTCAAATACTAAATCGTAGATATCATAATGTGCATGTTGATAATGCTTAACAAATTTAAACCCTCTTGTTTTTAAATATGCTACAAGCTCATCATAAGATTTTTCTCCTACATAACGGGGAGATTTACTAGCTTCACATATTATAACACCAAACCCTAAAAGAGTTCCAGTTTCTAAAACCTGTAATGAAGCGCCTTGTACATCTAAGACCAGAATATTATATCCTTCTTCTATCTCTGATAGCAATTTACAATCAACAGCTATCTCTGCCTTTAGTTTATGCTCTATCGGAGGAAGAATAGAGGAAGCATTGTTGCCAGCTACATAAAATACCCCTGTTGGTCCTATAGCCGCCTGTATGACATTATACCCCCTTCCACGCATAAAAGCAACACAATGCTCTAAAGGCTCAACATAGGTAAACTCTAAGCCATGTTGTTTATAAAGCTCCCCTTCTTCACCTAAATATCCACCAACATGAAGAATTTTTCCAGAGAGCTTGCTTACATAATCTGTAAAAACCTTATCCATACTGCTCCTTATATGTTCTATAAATCTCTAACCAGTGTAGATAGTGTTCTGGAGTATCAAAATCATCTGTTAAATCATCAATCTCTACAAAATTAAGTTGTGTAGTATGAACATACACATCTTTACCTCTAGCGCCATTCATATATCTTAGAATTTCCCAGGCACTATTTTTACCTTTTTGCAACTCTTTCCACATATAACACGTTAAAATAGCTTCTATAAATAGAAGAAATGTTTTTTCACCCCTAACTCTTACGGCATAAATTTCTCCACCATGACCAGTCAAAGGAGAAACTCCAAACTGACCAAAAAAAATAAAGTCTTCTACATTAGTATTAACTATGGTACTCATAGCTTCTTCAGTATAAAATACATCTCCATAAAGAAACAGCGTATCATCTACACTCCAAATTGGTCTAGCAGCGTAAAATTTATCAAAGTTATATTCTGGCTCAAATCTAGTAGTACCAGGAACATCATGTTCAGATTTATGAGAAGTAATCCAAATATCTTCAACACCATTTTCAAGACATAAACGAACAGTCCTGTGAAGAATTGGTTCTCCATCAACTTCTATCATTTGTTTTGTTCGGCTTCCCCAAATTTGGTTTTGAACATCATTATACCATCTGATAGCTCTGCCGTCTGCCATTATAATTACTCTCATTTAAATCCTCTCACAAAAAGGATTCCTCCGGTCCAAGGAATTCGTTCAACATTAACAAATCCTGCTTCTTCTAAGGCTTTTTTAAGAGTTTTCTCATTAAATCCCCATTTATGTAACTGTTCGTAGCAATCTTCATCAACACCAGGAGTATCAGGACTACCATAAATTCGTCTAATTGCCTCTTCTGGATTCTTTTTGTAGAGAGAAACTATATCGTCAAAATCTGGTACTATGACCTCTATTTTACCGCCTGGATTTAATGCTTCATACCAATTTTTAAGAGCAATAGGATATTCATAGCGTTTAAAATGCTCTAGTACCATATTGGCATATATGTAATCAAATTTTCCAAGGTGTGATATATCAATTGCATCACAGATATGGTCACAATTAAACTCTGGTCTTACATCCAAAGTCTCAAATCCTGGCAACCTTGATTTTCCTGCTCCTATATCTAAACTCCTATCTCCAGGCATAAAACATATACTCCTTTTCTTGCTCAACGTTAGGGAAACTCTCTCTAAGATACTGCTTAATATCTATACTTTTAAGATGTGGAAACCAATAATGAAATTCCATAACAAGTTTTTGTACTCTCTCAAGCTCTAAACCATTTAGAATTTCCATTTCTGAGCCTTCAACATCGAGCTTAACACAAAATTGACTAGGAAACTTTATACTAGATACAGCTATAGATTTTACTTTTATGGTATCAAGTCCTTTATCATCATATTTACCACAATGACCATAATTTATAGGGTCAAAATAAATGTCTAATTCTGTCTCTTTTTCTAAGACAGCATATGGAACAACGACCACTTTTCTATCAACATCATTTAAAACAGTATTTTCTTCAAGAAGAAGAATATTGTCAGGGATAGGTTCAAACGCAAACACTAATGCTCCTTTTAAAGCAGCGTATACTGAAAATGAGCCTATATGAGCGCCGAAATCATACCATATCTCTCCTGAAGCAACATCAAAAAATTTGATATTTAATCCACCACAAGCACTTTGAATTATACCCCAATCTGTTGTACCTTCTCTATATTTAAATTTAATACCTTCATACTCTACTTCATCTATTTTCAAGAAATCCCTCCAAGTGTTTTATAGCAACAGCATTTTTTACATGGCATAAGTCTTCTTTAAAATCTTGTGTTCGCCACAACGGTCTTTCAAACTCTCTCTTGTTATACCAAATATCAATAAATGGAACTCTATTATCAGAACAAATATCCTCTAACCACATATTAAACAGGTCAGTAATTTGTTGCCTATGCTTTCTATCAGCATAGAATGGATAATTAAAATAGTTATCTTGTACTCCTTGAGGATGAACTGCCATTATGCTAACATCTGCTTCTTTTTTTAGTGTTGCAACATAAGAGACATAGCATTGTACTGTATTATTAACAAGTAAATACTCGGGAACTTCTGTTTCTTGAGACTTATTATAAATATGAATTCTACAGTCTATTTCTCCGAACAAAAAGAAAAATTTATCCTTATCATTAAGAATATCTTTTATAAGTTTATTCTTCTTCCATAGGTTCATAGCTGTAGCAGCACCAAGCCAATGTGTTTGCACATTTTTAGCACCTTCAAAGCACAGACAGTGACTATCCCCTATTATATGAATCATACAGCTTTTTCCTTAGTAGTAAGCCATTTTCTTTGATAGACACCAGCATTATGAATCTGTTCGGCTGTAGTATCTCTACGTTCTCTTGTTGCCATACCCTTATGCCACACTCTAGACAAGGGAGAAATTACTACTTTAAGCCCTTCTTTTTGGATACGATTATTCATATCCCAATCTTCATAACCGCCAATTCCAATGAAGTTCTCATCAAACAAACCAATTCTAAACAAAGTACCACGACGAATTATGTAAGCTTGTTCTTGTCCTTCAAATAGCTCATAAGAAACTGGACCGCCATCCCTAGTATTGAAAGAGCAAACCTTACCAATTTCAGGGTGTTCCTGCATGGTAGCCACAAGCTCCCTAAGCCACGGTTCTCTGAATTCCATATCAGGATGAATCCAACCAATATAGTCACATTCCTGCCTAGACATTAGGGCTGAGAAACCATAGTTCATGGTCTTTGTAAGAGACTCCAAACTATTCCACCTAGTTATTGTAACGCCAGTTACATTATCGTTTGGAAATTCTAAGAAGCCTCTTTCCCATACAGTTAGAATTTTCAAAGTATCATCAGTTGAACCCATATCAATAACGTAAATATGAGCAGGATAATCTAGTGTTAATTCTAATGAACTAAGCATTTTCTTCAAGTTCTCAGCATCGTTATATGTTAACAATAACAAACCAACATTGTTTGCACCCATTTTATACCTCGGAATCTCCATTATTCGAAAAGGGGTTACATCACTAAACATTCGCTCAAGTACACCCTGAACTACTTTTGGATGCTCTCCCTTAAAGTTTTGACAGACACTAATTCTATCGCTGATAATGGTGGAAGGATTTACTCCATTATACCAACTAGGTCTTCCATCTATTTCAACATAAAGCTGCCAACGTTTAAAAACTTCTTCCTGGCCTCTACAATATCCGTAATGAAAGTACTTAATATCGTGAGCCTTAAAAGCTCTTCCTGTTAGTTTAGGAATTTCATGCACTCCATTAATCCAAGAGAAACTACTGGTTCTCATTAGAATTGTCTTAGGCTCAATATACTGGTATAACCAAGGATATACCATGAAATGATAAAAAGCTACTTCAATAGCACTATATTTTTCTTCCCTAGTAAGAGCGCGAAGCTGATTAATGTCTTTTTCATGCAATACTTCATCGGCATCAAGACGAAGAACCCATTCACTCTCTGTATTAATCCTAGCCAATTCTCTAGCTGCTGAGAAAGAAAAGTCTTTGTCTTCGCCTCTAGGCATATCAATGATTTTAAACTTAGGAGCAGCGAAGTTGTATTTCAACCACAACCTACCTAAGACTGATTTGTTAGGATTATTTCCAGGAGCCGTGTCTATTACTACAAACTCATCAACTAAATCAGCACAACTTTCAATGGCTGCTTCAAGAAAAGGCTCTTCGTATGGTCCAACAATCATGTTTAAAGCTACAGTCATCTAGTTATCATCTCCAAAAAAGTATTAGCACATTCCTCCCAAGTTATTTGCTTGGCTTGCGAAACTTTTGTTACGGCTTTATTGTAATGCTCTTTATCTGTAGCAAGACAATACATTTCATACATAAAGGCTGCTTCATCAACGTTTGCCATATGCAATTCTTTTTCCTGGCCGTAAGAAAACCCACATGGCGGCATAGGTCCAAGTCCAATAATAGGAATTTTAGTAGCGCCTGGAATTTCTGCTAAGGCACTCCATCCTGTAACAAGAGTAGGCATACTCGTAGCTACTGCGTTTCTTGGAGGAAAAGCAAACCCTTCTCCACGACTAGGATATAGAAAAGCATCAGCATAGTAAAAAAGCTTTCTAAGTTCTTCTTCAGAAAGAGTTTGTTCTATGACACGGATTCTATTGTCGCCTTGAATCATTCTTTTCACTTGGTTAGGAAGAAACCTCTCCCTAGTTTTAATGATGAGTTCCACATTCTCGTCTTTGAAAGCGTTCTTAAAACATCTAACAGCCGCCTCAACGTTTTTTCTAGGTTCTAGCTTTCCTACTGTAAGAAATCTAAAAGGTCTTATCTCTGGAAATTCTCTGTTCATAGGAGCATAAAATTCTGTATCTACTCCTAATGTCAGGAGTGAGATAGGAACTTTAACACCACTATTCTTAAACATATCCAGGACAAATTGACTAGGAGCTATCACAGGAAGCCTTAGTGAATTAAGTTTGTTCGCCCACACATCAGGACATTTGTTAGCTTCGTACATTGTCAATATAGCAGCATTCTTATGTATCATACCAAAATCGTAAACAGGATACATGATAATTAGCTCAAAATCCGGCTTAATTGGCTCCATAAGCTCAATTGTCCTGGCTTTCAAAGTTTCTTTTCTATACCATATTTTTACAGGATTCAACCACACGTTATGTCCTAATTTGTCCAGGGCTAAAACTAGGTTCTGAGTTATCTCTCCATACCCATCCCTAGCATCGGAAGCCCCGGTTATTTTAATGTTCATTTAAATACCTCACGGCACTCTCTAAAAGTTGTGAGCTATCTCTAAAAAGTCCAAGACCTCTGTTACATCTATCGCAGAGCAATCCTCTTATTTCTCCTGTTTTGTGGTCATGGTCTATGGCTAGTCTTATAATATCACCATTCCTTTTCGTGTTTTCTTGTTCTCCACAAATAGCACAAACTCCTTCATGGTCTTCTAACAACTTTTCATACTCTTCTAATGTTAAACCATACTGAGTTTTTAGTCTAGACCTAAGAGCTATCTCTCTGTGTTTTTCTCTTCTAGCCGCTTCATATTTTCGCTTATTCTCTTTTACGCTTTCTGAAGGAATATACTTGTAGTCAGGATGAGAAGCCTTCCATTTTTTATGGGCTTCTTTCTTGGCCTGACTAGAGTTCCATTTATCCTGTTGTGCTTTTAGCTTTTCAGGATTTTCTTCGCGCCACTTTTTTACTCTTTCAGAATTGATATTCACTCTTTGTCTTTATCCTCTACTTTAGCAAAAGAAAACGCATTAATTATTTTACCACAGGTTTTACAAAGAATTCCTTCTGAAGTTCCAAGGAAAGTCTTTCCTCCACAGTACGGACATACTTGTTCAGTTTCTTTTTTAGCCATTACTTTCTCCAATCTTCAAATGCTGTTCTCAGAAAATATCTATGTCTTTCATTCTCCCAATATAATACGGGGATATCATTTTCTTCGGCACAATTAATTTCTCCTATAGTGCCATCACTATATCTCCACATACCTTCTACTACAATAAACTTACAGACTTTTACTATTGCTAAATCTCCCTTTAACCATACCCAATCAGGAAGACTATATGCACCATTCATAAACTCAGTATTTAAATGAGGAACAATAGGAACCCACCCATATGCCCAAAGAAGAACGCCTATATCCTCTGCTTTACGAATGTTCTGCTTTACCATGTAATGAGTCTCTGCTCTATATGGACCAGCCACATAAACAAGGTTAACCCATTTTTCTTTTATATAAGAAGGCTCAATCCAATTATCTTGCATATCTCTTCCATATGTATTCGTGTTTTATAGCTTCTTGATAACTGTTGTGGTATTTATACTTAAATTTGAGCTTCCAATATGGAATTTGGAGTTTAAAACAAAACTCATCAAACTTACTAGGCTGATTGATAAATATTTTTTTGTAAAATTTGTTAATAGAGGATATTTCATCCCAAGCTTTTCTTTTTCTCATGTTTCCTCCCAATATTCCTCCAACTCAATACTGTTCCTTCAGGAACATAGGCTAATCCCCATATCTCAAAAGTTTTTAACACTCTCCATTTAAAATGACCATATGCATAGCTACGGAAAAGCTTTCTATGTATAGAAACAAGAATCCACCATAAATGCCAACCAACATCTTTTCTAACTATCTCATAAGCATCATTTAAACTATCTCCTGGTTTGCTTAAAACTTTTACCGGCCAGGGAAGTTTCGGCAGCGCATATGTTCTATAGTCAGAAGAAACCCACACAGTAGCATACTTAGAACCAACCCAAGTATAAGTTACGATATAGTTAATTCCTATGTCATTAGGCTCAACGGTATGCCTATAAGCTTCTATATGAGGCCATTCTTCTTTCATACTCTTAACTTTTCAAACTCATCAAGTGATTGATAGTTACCAACTTTCTTTGCCCACTCAGCATCCTTAGCTCCACGCCATACTTGACATTTAGTATATCTATCATCCTGACAATGAGACGGCTCTATGGTGTAGTTTGGAAAATTACTCATACCAATCTCAAACTGCTCATAGATAATTCCACATATAACCACATATTCATCTCTCGTAGATTTATGATATACCTCTTTAGCTGCTGGACATATAACGTTAGGCTTCTTCATTATTTCTCCTACATGGATTCTTCTCTTCATAAGTATTTGTTTCTTCATCATAGATATATCTACCACCACAAAGAAACATTACTTCTTTTTTCTTAGACCAAAACTGCGGAGCGCCATCACCCCACAGTTCTTTTTTCCAAGAAACTCTAGTCTCTCCACAACTCGGGCATTTCATTATTTCTTCTCCACTCCAACCCAATGATTGAACATAGCAATCATCTTGTCAGCATCATTTTTAATCACTAAGCAGCCCTGAAACATATCCCAAGACTCACCATCTTCAATTACAACATTATCATGAACATCAGAATTTACATGAACGATAACCATTTTAATCTCCTTTATCCACACTCTTCATAGCCACAGTTGTTACAAACTTTACAACCACTTTCGCCTATCATACCATAAGAACCACAGTTATAGCAATAACCATAGGCAGATAGCTCTTCTTTCTTTTCCTCTACAGCCTCATTGTCTTCATAGTACTCGTCTCCATTCTCCAGAAAAGCATCAAAGTCTAAATCTGCCATATCTAAAGCTTCTTCGAACGTAAAACCTAGAAGATGGGAAATAAGTTTAGGTAAACTACAAAAGGACTGCTGATTATACCAAAATATTGTGTCTCCATATACCTTATTACCTTGGCGAATGATAGACTCCAATGGTACATCATATTTCAAAAGTAGGCTAATAATTCTTCCAGACCATTCTGCTAACGCAGCTTCAGTTGGAGTAGACAAGTGACCAAGCCTAATAAAAACCTCAACCGGCTCTGCATGATACTCACTATAGTTGATAGTGATATAAATTTTTCCTCTTCCAGTATCTACCTTATGAGTCACTCCTACGGCTACTGGACCGCGCTGCCTTAATTTAGGAGGTTTGTTTTTAAGAACCTCAAGAAAGTCACATACTTTTTCATACTCAGCTTTAGGAATATAGTCAGTGTTATCTACTTCTATTGGCTTTTCAAGTTTTATGGTGCCGCCAGTAGCAAGATTACTAAGCGGTTGATAATCTTTACTACCATCACGATAGACAGTAATTCCTTTAAGTCCTAATTTCCAAGCCGTTCCATAGATAAATCCTACGTCTTCTACCGTTGCTTCTGATGGAAGATTAATAGTCTTACTTATTGAGTTATCAACATACTTTTGAAAAGCTGCCTGCATTTTAAGATGCCATTCCCAACTAATTTTGTTGGCTGTTTTCATATAGTTAGGAAAAATTAAACCTTGGCCTTTATCTATAGGCGAATTTATCTTTTCTTCATAAGGCTTATATGCCCAATGAGTTTCATCATATTCTCTATCAGCAAGTTTATGATGGGTTCTCCAAGCAAAAATAGGCTCAATACCTGAAGATACCCCGGCAATCCTACTAAGAGTTCCGGTAGGAGCTACAGTGAGAAGTGTTGCGTTTCTTTTTCCATCTTGTTCTCCATCACCGGCTAAAGGATAACCGCCTTTTTCTGCCGCTAAATCCCAAGAAGCCGCTTCTGCTACCTCATAAATAAGGCCCATAAGCTTTTCAGCTAAATCTAAAGCCTCTTGGCTATCATAAGGAATCTTCATTTTAATGAGACAATCTGCCCACCCCATAATCCCAAGACCAATCTTACGAGATTCTTTGCTGGCTTTCTCAATCTCGGGGAGAGGAAAAGGATTTACATCAATTACATCATCAAGAAAACGTACCATAGTAGGAATATCTTCTTCTAAGGCATTCCAATTAAACTCATAACCCCCAATAGGTAACTTCTCTGTATTTGGCTGTATTTCCTTTAAATATGTCATTAAATTAATGCTACCAAGATTACAGCTTTCATATGCTCTAAGCGGTATTTCCCCGCAGGGATTGGGCGATTCAATAAGCTCTTCTAATGGGTGCGCTCTATTAACTGTGTCTAAAAAGAATAATCCTGGGTCGCCAGTTTTATGTGCTTGTTCGACTATCTTGTTCCAAAGCTCTTTAGCTTTTATCTTTATAGGCTCAGTACCAGGGTCATTTAAGTAATGGTAAAGAAAATAGTCTCTGTCTTCTTCAACAGCCTTCATAAACTCATCAGTAATACCTACACTAATATTGAAATTACTAAATGTTACTCCATCAGACTTCATTTCAATAAACTCTTCTATATCAGGATGCCATACAGGAAGAATCCCAATCATAGCACCCCTTCTTACTCCACCTTGACTTATAGTTTCACAAGCAGAATCAAACACTTTCATAAACGAAATAGGACCACTAGACTCATGACCAGTGGTTTTAACTATAGCACCTTTTTCTCTTAATCTACCAAAATTAAAGCCTACTCCACCACCGGCTTTCATGATAATAGCAGCATCTTTAACCGCCTTAAAAATTCCATCCATAGAATCTTCTACTGGCAAAACAAAACAGGCCGAGAAACTTCCCGGTCTTTTCTTTCCAGCATTAATGAGGGTAGGAGTATTAGGAAGAAATTTATTACCATTCATCAAGCCAGAAAATCTAGCTGCCCAATAATCTTGTTTATCTTTAGTGTTCTCTGCTTTAGATATAGCATAGGCAACTCGCCCAAACATTTCACTTGGGTCATTCTCTACCAAATTTCCTTCTTCATCACGGAGATAATAGCGGTCCTCCAGTAGCTTTTGAATGTGGGGGGATGAATGACTCAAAATCCACCCGCCAAGATATATTCAAGAGCAATTTTAATTACAGTAGGATTGTCTTTAAACTGCCCTAATCCAATATTACATTTACTGCATAACAAGCCTCTAACCTTGCCTGTTTTATGGTCATGGTCCACCATTAATGGCCTCACTTTTCCTTTTCTATCTCTACTAGACTCTCCCAAACCACAAATAGCACAAACTCCATGTTGCTTTTCTAGCAAAGCATTATACTCTTCTAGAGAGATATCAAATTTAGCTTTAATCCTTGATTCTCTACGTTTATAAGGATTAGCCAAATTCTTGTCACGTTCTCTTTGAAGAATTTTGTCTCTATTAGTAGCATAGTAAATTTTACGTTTTCTTTCTAATTCTTCCTTGTTCTCTTGATAATAATCGTGGCGTTTTTGTTTAGCTTCTGGCGTATTTCTAGCCTTATGAGCTAGAACTTTTACACATTCTTTACAAATATTTTTAAAACCAAATTTACAAGTATTGTGTTTATGAAAGTACTCTGTTGTCGCAGGAAGAACCCTTCCGCAAACTCTGCAAATCTTATCCATTAGATATCCTTTTTGTAAAGATGTGTTCCTATGAAATTAGCATCCATCCAAGACTTATAACCAGCCTTAATAACCTCTTCAGCAAAGCCGTAGTCTTCACCACCATGATGCCATTTATAAGTACAATTATTAAATACTGGATTAGCCATAAGAGAAACGGCAAACACAGTGTCTACTTCATATAGGCCAGATTGAGGATAAAACTGTGCATAGGGTTTTCTTCTTCTAAAACCATCACCTATTTTAGTCACACAATTTGGAATACCATTGGGAGGAACAAGGTCTATCCACGGTCCAACAATATCTTTCTTATCTTTAATAAGCCCTTTGAGAGTACCATCAGGCAAGAGTATATCCGAATCCCAAGAGAAATAATAATCAGGCTGGATTTCACGCAGCCTATCAAAGATTCTATTCCTAAGAATAACGAGCGAATAATAGCGCGTGGAATCTCTATCACCAAAAGCCTTAACATCGTTGCAGTCAATGATGGTACAACTGTTGAACTTCTGGCCGTATTTAGTGATGATATCAAGAGTATTATCATCCCCTTCATTATAAGCAAACACTAGGTCAGTATTCTTCAATGTCATCTTTTGGTCAAAGACACACTGAAACCATCTAGGTAAAACCCATTCCCTATTATAAATAGGGCATCCTATAGCTAAACGCATTAATCTTCATCTCCATATTCATATAGGTCAACTTCTTTCTGAGCAAAGATAATACCAACCACATTTGCAGACATTGGTACTACCTGAACAATTTCTGTTTCAGGAACTTGCAAGAATCTTGCGGCTGTTCCTAGCACCTTCTTTTCTCTATTTTCTAGAAGAGCGTCAATCTCCTGTCTTTTAAAAGCTCCTTCACAGGCTGGCCTATCTCCAGGTAGACGCTCAAATCCTTTGTTATCAATAAATGGTAATTTCATTTTAACTCCTTAATCGCTTTCATAATAATATTGTAAAGTTCTTCACTAACATTAGGAAATCTCAATGAATAACCATCAGGGCTAGGTTTACAAGCTTTAAGCATGGGTAAGAAGTAATAGAATACTATATCTTCAGCAGACAATTTTTCCATGATTATTCCTTTCCCAAGTCTCCGAAGAATCTCTCTAACACACTTTCAGTTGCTTTGCCTTTAGCTCTAATAACAAGATAGTCATCGTCTGAAAGAATCTTTTTCAGCTTCTCTACTAGAGATACAAATATCATTAGTTCATTAGTAACATTTGGGTCAGGCAAACCGCCTTCCATTTCTTCTACTTTAACAAAGCGGAAAACTCGTTCAGCTTGTATCCTGAGCATCTGTTGAACAATGCTTATTATACCCTCTCCTGTGGTAGTGTCAACCTCTTCTAGAGCCTTCAGAGCGCACTTCTCGCTGTTGATATCGCAGTATGGGCATTCTTTCCTCAAGTAGCAGGTACGACAGCGTAGGAAGCTTATAGCAGGCTTTCCAGGTCGCCACAACTCTACTTCGTCGGATTCATCAAGAACCTCTATATCAGTAGCCTCAATTTTTTCTTCCTTCATCTAACCTCCATCCAATCCTGATACTTCTTCCAGGCTATACAATTTACTCTAGCAATCTCTTTCCAATTACCGCGCTTTACTTCATTCAAGTCAATATCATAGCCTTCTACAATAAGTTCTCTGGCAAAGGCCGAAGCAGTAAACTTATCTCTATGCATTCTCATCTTGTTAGATTTGTCAAAATGAGAAACCCATCCAGCTTTACCACGCATCCAAGTTCCACTACTCATACTATCAAAAAAAGGAAGCTCACAATTCACACCATGAATTTTGCTTCCATACTCTTTCAATTTCAATAGTCTACTCTTAATGAAAGGAGTAGCTAATGCTGTCACTGGTACAGCCACAGCAGGAGACAAAGTAAGGTTATTATACCACGGAACTATGTCTACTGTACAATCCTCATCAAGCATAACTCGGTCTTCAGTGTAGAGTTCAATAGCGAAAGAAATACTATCGGCATGTTCATTGAGAAACTCTATATAATCATAGACATAAACAGGTTTTAAAAAACCTGGGTCTACAATAAGCTCGTCAAGAAATGCACACTCTTCTTCAAGATTAAATCTTGGTGTTCTAGCCCAAATGTACTCATAATTAAGGCATCCGAACCGAACACCAAGACTCTTTAGAATCTTGCGATATGTTTTATACTCTACACCATTTAGATAAATCTTCATTATAGATAAGTATTAATATACTCCCAAATCGCATTCACTACATCATAAGGATTTGCTTTGTAATATTGTATTGCATAAAATGGAAACCTAAGCTCGGCCTCTCCCAAGTAACAAGAAATCTTTACTTGGTCTACAGCCAGCACTATATCAACAGCATCAAAGTGCTTTAGAAGATACTGTTTAATTAGTGCATCGTGTTCATTTTCCATCTCTAAAATCCAATTGATTGTCCTCTATGATTGTAGTCAAGCCTACAGCCATAGTTTGAATTTGTTCTTCTGTCAGTCCTACATGAAAATTACTATCTACTATGTGCATTAATTCATGCAAGAATACCTGTTTTTCGTGTCCAGGAGTAAATTCGCAGTTTCTTTTTCTTAGTACAAGAACATCTTTCATAGCATCAAGATACCCCCAACACTCCATTTTGTCGGGCATATCATTATCTCTAATAACTTTGTAAATCCTCCCAAAAGCTTTAACCTGTGTAGGTATTTTCAAACACTACCTCCTATCTTGGAACAACAATTTTAGGTGCTTTTTGGCCTGCGGCCAGAGTTCTAACCAACTGCATTGTAAGTTTCTGAGCAAAAATAGAGTCATGAATATCTCTAGAAACCTGCTCACAACCACGAAGAATATCATTGAAAGTAGGCTCTCTCAAATAAGCAATAGGAATTGCTTCAGTAGTCATATAAGAACCTTCTCCATCTTGTCTAATAACAACCATGAAAGCAGTTTCAGGAAGTTTACGAATTACTCGCTCATTTTCTGGAATCTGATTATAGCATGTAGTACAAAGAGGACCAACAAAACTTCCATCTGCTTTAGATATGTAGCCTAGTTCTGGTTCCGCAGCATTTACTTTAGTACAATCTGTTTGGCATCTTGCACATTTAAAATCAACGCCTTTAATAAGGTCTTCTTCTTTTAGAACGCCCATTATTTCTCCTTAATTATTTCGGCTCCAAGCCATCCACCAGAGGGGAAAAAAGCTATCTGCTGACCGTTTTCTACTACTCTTAAATGAGTAGCCTCTTGGCTTTGGTTCATTAAGACCTCAAATAGTTCAGCTTGCGGAAACACCTTGTAATAGATACTAGGTGTTCCCGTAGCAAAATCCCTCTCTAGAATTTTTACTTTTACTCCCATTAACTAAATGAGGTTACAGTAGTTTGTCCTCTTTCTCCTGTTACTGTAACTGAATCAAGCTCAAGCTCTCTTCCACCATAACGTCTTATAACTGCATTATCAACTTGAGAAAATAAGAAGTTACAGTAATCAAAAATATCTTTGTCGGCTCCAGCTTGTTTTACGGCATCAGCCAAAGCCTTTCTCAAAAATGGGTCATGCCAAAACCTAGCAATATTAGTACCGATATAAGTAGCAATAGCTGTTGGATACCTAGGACATTCCGTATCCACAGTAGCAGACACTCTACAATTCATGTTACTTCTCCACTTCCACCTTAAATTTAAGAGCGGTAACTTCAGACTTGCCTTCTTTTCCCTCTTGCTTTTCTTGAGAAAGGTCAAGAGTAAAGAAACAAGGTTTTACAGAAAGAGAAACGCCGCTAGAACCAAGCAGCCTATTAGCAATAGCTACAGCTTTCATAGCTTGATTACAAGGACCAGCACCGATTGTAATAAGCTCACAATCTGCATTCTTATTGATGATTTTTACAATAGCTCCAGCAAGACTAGAGGGATTGGTAGAACCAGCAACTTTTAGGACTTCTAATTCTTCATTCTTCTTCGCCATTTTCTATCTCCTTTGGTTCGATATGATACGTTTTATCATTTAAATAATCATATGCTTTGTTTAACAACTTCGCAGTACATAGCATTCCTATTCCAATATTACAGGTGTGACACAGCAATCCACGAATCCTACCTGTTTCATGGTCATGGTCTACACAAAGAAGAGTTTCTTTTCCATTCTGCTTCCTAGTCTCTGGTTTGCCACAAATAGCACAAACTCCCTGCTGACTAATATATAATCTAGAATACTCTTTCTCAGATATTCCATACTTACTCAAGGCTCTATCTCTAGAGGCTTTGAGAACAGAGTCTTTATTTTCTTCATACCATTTATAGTGGTAATTTCTATATTTATCTCTACTATTCTCACGCCAATCTTTTTGAGCTTGAGTGTTACATCTTTTACACCAAGCCTGATAACCATATCTAGAAGACTTAGCAAAATCTTCTACTGGTTTAGTCTCTTTACATTTACTACAAGTCTTGGTCTGCATCTTCTTTAGGTTCTATCTTGTACTTAGGGTCATTACATACTTTTATGAAGTCGTCAATTTCTATAACGACAAGCTCGCTTCTCATTCCTTTTTCCTTTATAACAAGTACTGGCACCTTCCTTCCTTTTCCATAAATTTTATCATTGTCTTTTGTTAATTTTTTAAACCACTGTACAGTAGCCAAAGAAGAACGCCATTTACAATCTATAGCCAACCACGGATGCTCAACATCTAGAAGAGATTGTGAGTAGTTATCTCCACGCACAATTCTAGTACCGCCTAACTTACGCGCAGCAGTTCTTTCTAAGCTCTTCCATGTTTGACTAATCTTTGCCATTATTGCAGTTTAGATTCCTCTATATGAGACGTTAAAGCCCTGCTAAAAAGTTGTATATACTTTTCATAGCTAACTCTCAAAGCAGAGAGCAGCTTTAATTTAGATTCGGCAACAGTGAGTTTTTCCTGTAGGCCAATAACTTCTTCGTTTACAAGAGCTTCCTGTCGTCTATCTGTAACCTTAGACGAAGAACTAAGTTGCATAACTTGGCTCTTTTTAATCTCTAGCTCTCTTTCATACCCTGCTACTTCTGTCATAGCTAACGCCTCATTAACAGAAGCAGAAGAATATAATGCCGTAAAAACGGCCATTTTATTCAAAAGCTCTTCATTACTAAGGTCTGATAACTCTGTTGGAAATGCTTTATCTTCTTCTGGCATAGCTGTAATATCCTCATCTGACGGGTAAACAAAACCTTTCTTAGCTACCAAGTCAACATTGTGCTTGTTAAGCTTGTTTACATCTACATTAAACTCTGTCATAGTTCTTCCCCAATCATCTCGCAAAAATCTACTTCGTTTTTTGTAAGCTTCTTTATCGTAATATGAGTCTCACATAAGCGTTTTATGAATCCTAGTATATCACAATTCTTGGTATCCTCAATAAGCTTGTTCCAATAATCTCTACAAAGCTCTCTTGGATGTTTGATAATATACTCTCCTAAATCATCATAGTACAAATCAGTCATGCGGATATAGCGAACACCGTCTAGAAACTGTTCTATGGCATAGCCAGTGGCTAGAAACTCTTCTAAGAGTTCCTTAGAAAACTCAGATGGTTCTGAGAGTTCTCCATAGAACTTTATATCCACTAGCTCTCCCAACTGCATAGGTTCCTATAAACGCATTTTTTGCACTTGCCTTTATCAGTATACACTACACCTTTTAAACTGTCAACATCGTCTTCAAGATAGGCTTTCCAAATAGTCTGCATTTCTTCAAGCAAAAATTGTACAGAGGCATAGCTTCTCTTGATAAGATAAGATTTCTTTTCGGAAGAGTTTTTGGCTATGTACTCAACTATACCTTGATTGATGACTCCTATGATTTTAGCACCATCATAGACAGGTCCATCAAGCTTCTCAGTTCCTACTTTTCCATTATCATCTACTGTATATTCTTCTCCTAATGGAGCTTTCTTGGCTATTTCAGACCAGCCTTGAAGATAAAGCTGTGTTTGAATAAAATGCTCGTCTAAAGGTTTAGTACCAAGTTTCTCAAAGCCCCACACAGAATTAGGCTTATCAGAGTTTTTAATAGACTTTAATTCAAGCAGGAATCTAGTGCCTTGTTGGTTTATAAAACCGTCAGCGTGTCCTC
>ENA-UOOK01001319-UOOK01001319.1-fermentation-metagenome-genome-assembly--contig:-NODE-1319-length-32627-cov-5.694738_pt1 | contig 32627 bp, 29 predicted proteins | sample MGYA00245777_ERZ724023 | MGnify/ENA primary metagenome ERZ724023 (study PRJEB28704, sample SAMN03018312) | fermentation metagenome | biome: anthropogenic terrestrial biome; feature: soil; material...
CTACCGTAGATGGTATGTTATCCCATACATTGTATATTTCTGTTATAATTGCGTCTAATTTTCTCACATATCCCCAAAGAGCTCCTATGGTTATTCCTACAATTGCTTCAAATATACCGACGGCAACACCTATATACAATGAGGTCCTTGTACCGCTCCAAAGCCTTGCCCATAAGTCCTGTCCGATTGAGTTTGTTCCAAAGATAAATTCATCGTTTGGCTGTACATTTCTGTACTGCAAGCCTGTATTCGGGTCTAAATATATTTTAGTAGGGCTTTTCTGATTTGGTAAATATGGTTGTACTAACGTAAATAAAACTACGGTAACAATTAATATTAAAAGCGCTACTGCCACTTTATTTTTCATAAAAACCTGTACTGTGGATCTCCAAAATGAATAATTTGAATAACCGGTTAGTTCACTTTTTGATTCATCATATTCTGCAAAATCAAATAAGGATGGATCTATGTTGTCAGCCATATTGTTGATAATTTTTTTGCTTGTCATTATCTTGATCCTCCTTCTTGCGATAATTTAATTCTTGGGTCAAATGATGCCATTAAAATATCCCCCAACATTAATCCAACAATTCCTATGGATGAATATAAAAGTACAAGGGCTTGAACCAATGTGTTATCCTGTCTTTGAATAGCAGTAACCAACAGTCCCCCTGTTCCCGGTATTGAGAATAAGGATTCGACATATATAGAACCGGATACCGTATAAAGTATGGATGCAGGCAAGTATTGTGCCATCGGAACAAAAGCATTTCTCATAACATGTCTTGTCATTATATCCTTATTTTTTAATCCCTTTGCTCTTGCCAATCTTACATAGTCCTTATTTAGTTCATCAACCATATAACGTCTTATCCACATAGCATAATATGCTATATTTACTAATGATAAGCATAGCACCGGAAGTATCCAGCTTTTTGGATCAGATTTACTGTAGAGCAAAGGCAGCTTAAATATATCCGTAAAATATACCTGTATCAGAAGGTAATATATTACCGCGGGCACAGCATTGGCACCTACAACATAACATGTCCCCAATTTATCCCAAAACTTGCCTTTAAATCTTGCCATAACGATTCCTAAGCTTAAGCCCACTATTAACGATACGGCCAGTGATGCCAGACCAAAACGAATGGATGTTATTAATTTATCTCCCAATATTTTTGTAATAGCAACCTTAGGTCTGTAGGTTATTGATTCACCTAAATCACCCTTCAAAATATCTGTGTAAAAGTTTTTTAACTGTATATACCAAGGGTCTAAAAGCCCTAAGTTATTAAGCTTTGCCGTCTTTTGAGCTTCGTCTAACTTATCGAAGCTTGCTCCAAAATATCCTTCTATAGGCATCATACGCATTAGTAAAAAAACCACAGTCACTACTATGACCAAAGTTAGCAATGACCTAGATAACCTAATTAAAATATATTTCATGCATTAACGCCCTCTCTTTCTTTTAATATGACTTGGCAAAACAGTAACATTTTACCAATTTATGCATGAAAATAATAAGGGGGCTAAATAGCCCCTCGAATTACTTTTTAGCCGCTTCTTTTAATGCTGCCTCTCTGGCTGCCTGCCATTCTTGTTGAGCTGCTTCAAATTCTTCCGTATTCATTGGTTTAGCTAATAATTTTTGTCCCTTCCATCTTTCGGCTGATATACCGAATGATGAATACGGGGCTTCATAAGGATGAACCTTTGATGCTACGTAGCCGCCGCCACTTACATTGTACGGCATTACAAATGCATTATCTATCAACATAGCTTCCGCTTCAGCAAATAATTCAAATCTTTTAGCTAAATCCGTTACTTCCGCTTTAGCCTCGTTTACCTTAGCTTCATAAACTTCGAAAATATTTTGTCCGTCTGCTGTTACATCAGTTGTATATTCAGGGAAGTTGTAGTTAAATCCTCTCTCAAACGGGTCTGTATATGTTTGCGGGTCTGCATAGTCAGGTCCCCAGTTAACCTTCATAAAAGAATAGTTACCTGCACGTCTCGTTCCGTCAAGGAAGCCTGTGGGTGCATGAGGAAGCAGTGTTACTTCTACATAATCCGTTCCAAGCGTTGTTTCTAACTGCTGTTTTACAACCTGAGCTTCGTTAGCCCATGATGTACTGTTTGTGTTGTAAGGCATCAATATTTTTACTGGGAATGTTGCTCCTGCCGCTGTTAATTCTTCAACTGCCTTATTTTTGTATTCAACTGCTTTATCCTTATCGAAGAAGTCTCCTTCTGTTATAGCCTTCAAAGCTCCTGTCTGAGTATAGTCCAAGCCACCCTGAGCCGCAAAGTTAGGAGGTGTTATTGTATTTATAATTCTATATTCCGGATTATAAGGTTCTTCCGTCTGCATTGCAGCAATTCTGTTAATTGCAGAAACTACCGATTTACGGAAATTAGGATTATTTACTGCTATCTTCCAATTTTCAGGCTCATATTGTGCGTCAAACTTAGGGTCAAAGTTAAATGCATAGAACCATGAGTAATTTCCTAATGTGCCCGGTCTAACCTGTGCTTTTAATTCAGGATTGTTCATCCATTCGTCAATGATTGAAGCCGGTAATTCAACTGCGGTAATTTCACCACGCTTATACATTTCTCCTGCCAATGAAGTGGCTTCTTTATTATATTTATAATTTAATTCAACTATATGAATATTTTCAGAATCCCAATATGTTGGGTTCTTAGTCAAAATTCTGTGCATCTGAGGCTCAAACTCCGACAATATATAAGCGCCGTTGTACAATAATGCAGAATTTGTTGTACCGAATTGGTCACCCATTTCCTCTAAGAACGGACCGTATGCAGGGAAGAAGCATACATAAGTAAGCATTGATTCAAAATACGGAACAGGTTCCTTCAATGTATAAACCAATGTATAATCATCCTCTGCTTTTATTCCTACTTCTGAAAAATCAGTAATATCTCCGTTGAAATATTCCTCTGCATTCTTAATTACACTGTAGAATAGGTTGGCTGTTGCAGATTCATTTTCAGGTACCAATATATATGCGGCCGCACTCACAAAGTCATGAGCAGTTGTTTCAGCAACTTCAGTTCCTTCAAAGTCAAGCCATTTAACACCTTTTCTTAAATGGAACGTCCAAGTCAAACCATCATCGGAAACTTCCCATGTTTCCGCCAATGCAGGCTGAAGCACTCCATACATATCATAATCAACCAAAGTATCAACTAAATTTGCAGCTAATGCAAATTCAACATTTGTAGTTGTGGTTAAATAGTTTATAGTCTGAATTTCTTCAGCATAAACTGTCTTGTACACTTGCTCCTCAGCGTATTTTCCTCCATCAGCGTCTTCAGGCTGTTCCTCAGCGGGTCCGGGTGTTTCCGGCGTCTCAGGTGTTTGCGATACCGGTGGTTTTCCTCCTGAGCATGCAGTTAATATCATTGCTAATATTAACAATAGAGATAATATTTTTTTCATTTTATCCTCCTAATAATTTTATAATTAAATTAGTTAATACTAATAAAACTATCTGAATTCGTTTGCTTATATTAAGAATTCGTTTGCTTGATTATATAAAAATGGTGCACCTGAGAGGAATCGAACCCCCGGCACATGCCTTAGGAGGGCACTGCTCTATCCTACTGAGCTACAGATGCACATATAACTTTTTAAAAATCTTACACTATTTTTCTTGTTTTGTCAATATGATTGTTCCCCTGTAAAATTGACAAATACTTATAATTATTCTATTTGTATTTACTGTATTCATTTATGTTTTAATCAATAACTTAATATCTTGTTTAGATATCAGCATTTAAAGCATGTGTAATAATTTGTAAAATTTGAAGGTTTTATCATATTTATGCACTATTATTTTTTAAATTAATGAAATAAATTCAAAATGTTAAAAAATTCTACATTTTTCTACATAGAAAAATAAGTTTTACTATTAATTATAATAATAAACTTATTTTTATTAAACCTAAAACAGATTTCGGAAAAACCTGGATATTATCACTAAAATATTGGCTTTTTCTACATCTTCTTTTACCGTGGCATCAACGTGTCCAATTTCTTCTCCGTTAACAAGAATGCTTATTGTGCCTATTTTTTCGCCTTTAGAAAATGGAGCTTTAACCGATTCATTGTATGTTATTTTGGTTGTAACCACATCTTGGTTTTTTATTACCTTATAATAATCCGTTGAAGGAAAAATATCAACTTTCCCTGATTTTGAATTTGAAATATAAACCTTATCAATTGTTTCGGAAGTATCGGTTAAATTCAACTTTATGAAGTTATTTTTCCCATACTCCAAAATTTGCGTTGTTTTACTTAATCTATCCTCATGGGTCTGGGCACCTAATATAATTCCTATAAGTCTAAAATCCTGTCCCTTTCCTATAACGGGCATGGTTGACACAAGGCAAATCCCCGCCTTGTCGGTATATCCGGTTTTTAAGCCATCAGCCCCATCAATTATTCCCAATATTGGATTTGTTGCTGTTTTTCTGTAATTCCTTTCGGTAACAATAAGCTCAGGTTGTTTTGTTACTTCCAAAATTTCAGGATATGTGCTTAACACATGTCTTGTTAATTTATATAAATCTGAAACAGACATATGATTTTGACCGGTATCCTCATCATTTATAGGCAATCCGTGAGGATTAACAAAGCTTGCGGACAAAAGACCAAGCTCTGATGCTTTTGCATTCATCATACTGACAAAATTATCCTCAGTTTTTCCAACATATTCGGCTATTGCAGTTGCGCAGTCATTTCCCGACACTATGAGCATTCCGTTTACCAAGGTTCTAAGCTTAACCGATTCACCTGATATAATACCAAAATTGCTGCCTTCTGTAGCCGCAGCATGTCCGCTTATTACAACATCATCATCAAGTGATATTTCACCTGAAGCAACCTTGTCCATCATCAGGGTATAAGTCATGAGCTTTGAAATGCTGGCAATTGCCAATTGTTGATTTATATTATATTCATAAAGTATTTCGCCTGTTTCCAAATCTCCGAGCAAGGCGCCCTTAATGTTGTCATTTATATTTATTTCTGCAAATACAACAGTATTTGTAAGCATAATGATTAATAAGCACAGAGAAAGTATCTTGCTGATTTTCTTCATAAAATCCCTCCAATCAATTATGCTTCAATTATATATTAGTTCATGAATAAATGCATTACCAAAATTAAAAACTTGTTGAAAAATTTGTCAATACATCAAATTTTGTCGAAATTATTTTCATATTCACTTTACTCCATATGTTAACCGGCAGCCTTTACTATTTTCAGATATTCATCTATTATTAAATCTCCCATCTTATCCAGAGGATTCTTACATAGAAAGTCAACAAATACCTTAGAAAAATTTGATGTTGCATTCACATCGATGATATATGGACCATTGTCATTTACAATTACATCAATACCACCCATCTTTATATTCAATATACTTAATGTATCTATTACTAAATTTTCTATCTGCTTGTCTAATTTGTGAACATGTTCATAAACAGCACCTCTATGATATGAAGATATTCCTTTTTCATCCATGCTTCTTTTAACCGCAGAAAAAATTTCTTCATTGATTACTTCAATTCTAAGGGTATAATTATCAATGGATTTTATATATTCTTGAAAAATAAAATCTATGGCAGGCAATGTATTTAAAAACTCAAATAACTCTTCCGTGTTGTCGACCTTCCCCGTATATGTTGATCTGCCTCCTCTATTCGGTTTGACTATGCATGGGAATTTAATTTTATCAACAGAAAAATCCCTGCTGCTGCAATAAATTTCCGGAGTATTAATATTATTGTCCCGCAAGGTTTTACATACAAGCAGCTTATCAAAATCGTACATTAAAGCCTCGAAGGAGTTTATCATGGGAATTTTTTTTTCATGTAATTTCCTTAAAAAGTCAATACCCTTATAATATGTTTTTACGTGACCCCTGAAATATGAGCTTGGAAAAATTCTGTTGACAATCAATTTGGCGGAACTAAAAAATTCCGCATCAAACACAGCTTCTTCAAAATTAATAAACAATACCTCAAAACCTTTTTTGACTAAATAATCTTTCAAATAAATGTTTGACCATTCTTCCGATTCATAAATTATCGCAATACTCATTTGCCACCTCTATTAGAATTTTTTTATACAATATCTCCGCCATCATATGATTCTCCGCCGGCATCAGGCATAATGCCGTACCTGATTGACCAAACATCTTTGTATTTTAATGCTTGCGAATGAATTTTATCAATATCCTCTGTTCCGGTCTTTATAACCTTGGCAGGTATCCCCGCAACAACAGAAAAAGGAGGTATTATCTCGTCCTTTTTAACTACCGCACCTGCAGCTACAATGCTTCCCCTTCCTATAACAGCCCCATCCATTATAATTGAGCCCATTCCTATTAAGCAATGATCTTCTATTTTACAGGCATGAACTATTGCATTATGACCAATTGTTACATAATCTCCTATAATTGTCGGGTAATCATTGGAAACATGTACTACACTGTTATCTTGAATATTTGTATATCTGCCTATTTCTATATAGTTCACATCTGCTCTTACAACAGTGTTAAACCAAATACTTGAGTATTCTTTTATTGTTGCCTTGCCTATTATATGAGCACCTTCGGCAATATATGTTTTTTTATCAATAATTGGTTTATTCCCTTCAAATTCCTTAATCATTTTTACCTTCCTACTGATTTATGTTTTTTAAAAAGCTTGATATTTCTTCAAGTAATTCATCAATATTATCTACATTAAATGACAGATTTTCGACAGGACACATTCCTGACCTATCGCGATTTTCTATATATGGGACAGATTTTTCATATTCATATATAATAGGTGTGTTTTTTAAAACGTTTATTGCACCTTCGGAAATAAGCGTCGTGCTTAATTCTTTAATACCTGCATATTCGTAAATCATTGCAGCTGCTCTTCCTACAACCTTGTCAGCTGCACTTGAGCCCTGAAGTTCACCTTTAAGTTCATTAAGGGCTGTGTAAACAGGCTTAATTCCTCTTCCTTCACTTGAAAAAATCATTCTTTTATCCTTAACAATAACTATTACCTTTTTTCCATTATCCAATAGACTCTTTGCTATTTCAATATCCTTCATTATTTACTCCACTTTCAAACTTGTATTAATTTATTATAAAATACTATTGAGACTATTGCAATAAAAAACCGGCATATGCCGGTTTTTTATTTCTCCTGTTTCACATTTTATTTTGTAATCTTTTCTAACCCTCTCATATAAGGTCTTAAAGCTTCCGGAACAGTTATTGTACCATCTTCATTCTGGTAATTTTCAAGAATTGCGGCAAATGTTCTTCCGACTGCAAGCCCTGAGCCGTTTAATGTATGAATAAATTCAAGCCTTCCTTTTTCTGAGGGTCTGAATTTAATATTTGCTCTTCTTGCCTGGAAGTCTTCAAAGTTTGAGCATGACGAAATTTCAACATATCTGTTGTAGCTTGGCATCCATACCTCTAAGTCATACGTCTTTGCAGAACTGAAACCTATATCCCCCGTACAAAGTTCTACAACCCTATATGGAAGACCTAATCCTTTTAATATTTCTTCAGCAAAATTAGTCAATATTTCAAGCTGTCTATAAGAATCTTCCGGTTTTGCATACATAACCATTTCCACCTTATCAAACTGGTGATTTCTGATTAAGCCTCTTGTATCTCTTCCCGCAGATCCGGCTTCCGCCCTGAAGCATGGAGTGTAAGCAGTCATATACATGGGAAGATCTTTTTCATCCAACACTTCATTGCGGTAAATATTGGTAATGGGAACTTCAGCAGTAGGAATTAAATAATATTCTTTTTGATTAAGCTTAAACATATCTTCTTCAAATTTCGGAAGCTGTCCGGTTCCAATCATACTATCCTTATTTACCATAAATGGCGGAGATATTTCCGTAAAACCGTGATCCAAAGTATGTTTATCAAGCATATATGCCGTAATTGATCTTTCTAATTTAGCCCCTATGCCCTTGAACATAGAAAAACGAGTTCCGGTAATTTTGGTTGCTCTTTCAAAATCAAGAATTTCTAAGTCTACACCTAAATCCCAGTGTGCCTTTAATTCAAAATCGAACTTTCTTGGTTCTCCCCATCTTCTTATTTCCTTATTATCCTCATCTGATAAGCCGATAGTGATATCAGGGTTTGGTGTGTTTGGAATATTTAACAGCTCTTTTTCAATTTTTTCATCAATTTCTTTTATTTTAGCTTCAAGTAATTTTACCTTATCAGCTAATTCCTTCATTTCCTGAAGTATTCCCGACACATCTTTTCCTTCCTTTTTAAGAATAGGAACCTGTTTAGATACTTTGTTTTGCTCTGCCTTCATATTTTCCGCTTCAACAAGTTTTTCTCTCCTTACTTTGTCTAATTCAAGAACTTTATTTAAACTAAGCTCGGAATTTCTTCTTTTTAAAAGTGCTTCCACTTCTTGCGGATTGTTTCTTATTCTTTTAATATCTAACATGTTTACCTCCTTGGGTTTTATAATTTAATTATAGTTTTACAAAATAAAACTCTCGCCTCAATTTTTTTAGAGACGAGAGATACTCGCGGTGCCACACTAATTATTATACCTGACTTGGATATTTCTCCTGTCCGGAAAACAATCCGGCTCATAGATGTGTACCCATACATGTATAATCACTTATATAAGTTAACGCCTTCAACGTTTGAGTTGCTGCCCTCAAATACTCCGGAACGGATTCAACAGCTGTTATACCGGCTCGCACCACCCGACGGCTCTCTTGAAAAATTCACTGTTTACTGCTTTCCTTCATCGTTATATTTGGATAATATAATAACATTTTAATTTTGTCAAGCATAATTTAATGCATCAGAGGTGTTATGACGCATAAGGCTTCGGATATCTCTTCATTTCCGTTATAAATCATATGATTGTTGTTTTCAGGGACAATTATGCTGTCTCCCTTTGATATGGTATAAACCTTATCACCAACATGGCACTCTATTTCCCCCCGCAAAACATATATGAATTCCCTGGATTCATGCATTATACCGATGCTGCTTGCCCATGTTTGAGGATTCAGCTTGAAAACAAAAGCTTCACATCCTGATTTTCTGTCTCCATTCTTTAGAAATGGGGTAATATACTCTAATTCAACATTAATGTTGTTCAGTTTTACCCTTGTTCTTTCGTTTTGATGTACTGTTACGACATCTGAATCTGCCTTATCCGAAAACAGTACGGAAAGAGGTACATCCAATGCTTGTGATAATCTTTTCAATACTGATAATGAGGGAGATATTAAATCTCTCTCAATCTGTGATATGTATCCTGAAGTCACGTTAATCATTTCTGACAATTGAACTATAGTTAAATTCTTGCTTTTTCTAATTTCTCTTATCTTTTCCCCTATCATTCCACACATCCCTATCGTTATTCTTTATACTAATATTATACACTAAATATATGTTCTGTCACGCACAAATTTAATAAATTAGTTAATATTTTGACAAAATTTCGGTTATTGCTTAATATAAATAAAATAATTAAACGTTTTTTATGGTAGTTATATACGTCAAAAAGTTACAATAACTTAATTTAATTTAATTTTTATATTATGTAAAGTTCGATTTTTACTTTTCATATACTGCTTAATATGATATAATTATCTATTAATAATTTATATTATAAATGCAATGCTCTAAGGGGATATAAAATGACAGATAACAATGATAAGTATATAGAGGAAGTCAAATATCTTAATGAAATCATAGATTCATTGAAATATAAATTGGAATACGAAACCGGCAGACTCCATGACCAAAAGGCGGATTTAATTGAATCAAGGAGGGAAATGTGGGAAAATACGACCCATTCATCTGCTGATTTCGATAAGCTTTCAGACTTAAATCAATATTTAAGTGCTCTTCAGGCTCAGACCTTTACCTATACCGAGCTTGCAAAACGTATTTCAAAATATGAAAAGATGCTTGACAGCCCTTATTTTGCACGAATTGATTTCACAGAAGATGGCTATGATGATACCGAAAAAATTTATATAGGTCTTTTTAATTTAATGGACGATGAAACACATGAAATAAAAGTCTATGATTGGCGTGCGCCCATATCCGGTCTTTACTACAGAAATGAGGTAGGTCCTGTTGAGTATAAGGCTCCCGCAGGATTAATAAGAGGAATTGTATCTCTGAAAAGACAGCTTAAGATTACGAAGAGTAAGTTAGAATATTTTTTTGACAGCAACATCAATATCCTTGACGAAATGCTTATGATCGCACTGTCAAAAAATATGTCTTCTAAAATGAAGACTATTGTTGAAACAATACAAAAACAGCAGGATTTAATAATAAGAGACTTAAATAATGATTTACTGGTAGTTCAGGGAGTTGCCGGCAGCGGAAAAACATCGGTAGCTTTACACAGAATTGCATTCCTAATGTATCAGGGATTAAATTTAAAACTGAGTGCCAACAATATTATAGTTATTTCTCCAAATCCGCTATTTTCAAAATACATATCAAATGTTCTGCCGGACTTGGGAGAGGAAAACATCAATGAATATACATTTGAGAATATTTTTCTGAAATTATTTGAAAATAAGCTGTCCATGAAAACAAAAAGCGAAAACTATGAAAATATTATCATAGCGGAAAGTGAAGAAAAAAGAAACTTTTTAAGAGAATATGATGAATTTAAAGGATCTCATACATTTTTGAAAATTATAGACAGATTCATTGATTATTATGAACATAGGCTCATACCCTTTGAGGATGTTTATTATAACGGACAAATAATTGAAAAACACGAGCTCTTAAAAGCCTTTCTTTTAAGCGGCAAACTTAATATGCCCACTGCAAAGAAATTAAAAATTATTGAAGGCAGAATAATGGAAAAAGCTCGTGAAATGAAAAATATCAGACGCGGCAAAATTGAAGATGCGGTAAACAAATTAAATAACCACGAATTTGAGATTAAATCATTTACAAGAGTGATTGCTGCTAAGGAAACCCAAATGTTAGCAGATAGACTGCGAAAATTTACGGAATTTGAAAGCTTTGAACTCTACAAAAAATTATTTTCCGATATAAATATATTTAAAAAAATATCAAAGGGTCTCAATCTTCCTGAAAATATAGAGGAAGTAATCAGCTATACAAATTCTTCCTTAAATGATCCTTTCAATATTCCTTACGCTGATGGAATAGCACTGATGTATTTAAAGTTGAAGGCGGAGGGCTGCGACCTTTTCGGCGGCATAAAACAGGTTGTCGTTGATGAAGCTCAGGATTATTATCCTATGCATTATCATATTTTGAAAAACCTATACCCATACGCAAGATTTACAATTGTTGGAGATATAAATCAATCTGTCGAAAAGAACAGTGATATATCATTATACGATGAAATTATATCAATATTTAACTTTAAAAAAAGCAGTAAAATATTCCTTAATAAAAGCTACAGAAGCTCCTATGAAATAAATATGTTCAGTACAAAATTATTAGATGTGGGAAACGAGACGGAGTTTTTTAAAAGGAATGAAGAGGAGCCTGCTATTAATAAAGCAAGCAATGATTCCAACCTGCAGGATGAAATTATAAAAACCATTGAAAAATACAAATCGGAAGGTTTCAGCTCAATTGCCGTAATATGCAAGGACAGGAAGGAAGCATCGGAGCTTTATTTCACTCTGAGCGGCAAGGTTAAAATAAAGTTGGTAGACTATTTAGATTATGACACTGTTTTGGAGGGAACCTTAATCCTGCCTGTTTACTTAGCTAAGGGACTTGAATTTGATGGGGTTATAATATATGAAGCAAATGATAAAAAATATAAAACAGAATATGATAAAAAATTGTTATATATATCATGTACCAGAGCATTGCACAGACTGTCACTGTTCTATACAGGAAAAATCAGCAGATTTCTAAAATAAAAGTTCTTCATCTCCACTTTAATGCAAGCAATAAAAATCCGCTCATAATTGATAAGCGGATTTTTACTGTTACAAAAGTGCTTCAATTTGTTTCTTTGATTTTTTATCTAATATTTCACCTGATAACGCATTAAGTATAAAGCTTTCTATTTCATCCGCCTTAAGCTCTTTTCTGATTAAAAGCAGTACATTCAATATGTCGAGCAATACGGACTTGCGCATTGTTTCCTTAATAGCAGTAAAATCAAATGAAATAAGTCTATGGGCTATTTTATTGCTTATTCCCGGCTTCGGTAATCCCCTCACGCATGGCTATTTTTTTTATTGCAGTTTCCGCATTTACCTTTTTCATAAGCGCTTTCCCTTTCTTTATAATTGACATTTAGTGAATGTCATATCAAGGAGGGATGCTATGTATAAAAACAAAGCTCCTGATGGAAGCAATAACCTTTGTGGCAAAAGAATAAAAAAATTTCGTGAACAGTTGCCGGGAAAAATTTCTCAAAAACAATTTTCTGATATGTTGCAAATTGCCGGATTGGATATAGATAAAAATGCAATTCAGAGGATAGAAAGCGGAAACCGTTTTGTCACGGATATTGAATTAAAGGTTATAGCCAAAGCATTAGGTGCATCCTATCAGGAATTACTGGACTAAAACAGGAGTCCAGCCATCTGTTTTTTCGGTGGTTGAACTCCCATTTTTATTTACTTTTTTCTGTATTCTTCATATACATTGTCATCTTGTCCGTCAAGATTTAATTAATACAGTCTGAATGTAACAAATTAAATCTGCAGCCTTTCCTTAATAATTTCCGCTTGCTTTGCTGTTACAAGTTCCTCCATGTCCAATACAATAATTTTATTATCAAAAAAAAGTACATACTCACCTGTCGGACCATTATAATACCGCTGAAAGGCTTCTGACGTTCCGAAAATTTTGTTATCTATGGACCTAAAGCTGCTTCCATCCCGCCATTCCGGAATTTTAAGCAAGTACTCCTTTGCAAGCTGATAAACAAAATCAAAGTTAGGCTCTAAAATCTCATATTTTATCCGTGGAGGAGAATCTTTTGCCGGCAGAGAATCCTGCCTATACTCACTTTTTGAAATAAAAACCGTACTGTCTGTATCTGCTTCATATGAATAATAGTCGTAGTCAATTGTGCCGTACAAATCCTCACTGGTAAGAGGAATGTTATCGCTATATAGCTTGTACTCGCGATTATGTGCTGCATTAATTGGCCATGAAACTGTTCGATAATCCGAATCATTATTTATACTGAATCCAAATTTTATAATGAGTACCATAATAAAAGCAAAATATGCAATACCTGCAATTACAAGCACTATAACCGAAACTGCCTTATTTATTGCAGCCGACGCTTTTTTCCTTTTTAAGTATTTAATTGATGACCAAAATACAAACGTAAGAATCGGAAATTGTGCAACGGAAAGCAATAAGCCAAACAAGCCTATTTCATAAGCCGCATAAAATAAAAAGTACCCTGAGCTTCCGAAGATAAAAATCATAAAGATTATATCAACAATTTTATGAACTGTATTGTTGCTATCCGCAACTCCGCCGCCATTGGCAATTGCCCTCTCCGAGCGTTTGCACCAAGCGAAGTAATCAATCAGGGAGTAAACCTCATAAACAACAACCGCTAAAAGCATGGAAACAGGAAACAGACGACCTGAATCTGACAAAAAATCTATCGGGTTTAATTTAAAAGAATTAAATTGTAAAGCAATATTTAACAAAACAATTAATATCACAGCAATCATAGACGGAAGAAAGCTTTTATTCATACATCTTTTTATATTATTGAATTTTTCTTTTTCATCTGTTTCAAATGATATTGGATTTTCAGCTTCACTGCAGAATATTTGCATTTGATTCAATTGAGTAACGAAATTCCACCCGGCAGCCTTTGCATAGTCAAAATACGTCTGCTGATTATGGGTTATGCCGGGATTGAAAACAGACCCTTCGGAAAAATATGTGACTGTGTATTTCAATTTCCGGGGCTTTCCCTTTCTGAATGTCCATAAAAAAGAACCGATTTTTTCAAGAAACAGACCCTTTGCTGCTGACTTTTCCAATTTATTTTCCATATCTTCACAACGATAAAACCTGAAGTTTATTATTCTTTTAGTTGAACTCTTCATTGCTGACACCACCCTTTACCAACAGTTCATAATCTTCTTTTAATTTTTTCAAGCGAATGTATTCCTTTTCGAGCATTTCGATACCAACATTTGTTATAACATAGCTTTTTTTTCGGTTTTCAATTTTAGTTTCAATAATAATTTTTTCTTTTACAAAGTTATCTATTAAGCTGTACAAGGTTCCGGGACCAATAATAACTCTTCCGGCTGTAAGCTCTTCTACCTTTTTCATAATATCAACACCGCAGCTCTCGTGAGTTAAACAAATAAGTATGTAAAACATTTGCTCCGTTAAGGTTTGATATTTTTCTCGTGCCATATAGTCACCTCGCAGTTATCGATAATCGATATTACATAGATAGGATAACATCGATTATCGATATTGTCAAGAATAAAAAAATATAGCATTCTTTCTCGAAATGCTATATCTCCTTAAAGCGGGTGATGGGAATCGAACCCACACAGCCGGCTTGGGAAGCCGGAACTCTGCCACTAAGCTACACCCGCAAGAGCAATATGGTTACTTTATAATTATATGGCAGAGCAATGCAAAAATCAAGATTTATATTATTATGTTATTATTTATTTCATCAATTAAATTCCGTACGGAAATATCAAGCTTTCCCATCATCAGCTCAAGCATATAATCTTGAGAATCATAGGTTATCACAGGAGAGGTTATGCGCTTAAACTTTTCGCTTATCCAATCAATTCCTATGTTTTCCTTAGCCTCGCCCCGGGGCTCGCATTCCGGTGAAATAAATTGTTTGCCGTTATTTGTTGTTATTACGGCACGGCATATGCGCCTTTGAGGAAATTGTGCGTCAATTTCGGAGTCGACCTTGAAGCTGAGCCTATTCATCATTGACAGTATTTCCGCATTTTCAAAAGCCTCCGCAGTGATTTGCTTAAAGCCGAAATCACCTGTAACTATGGCTGCCGCCACGGGATATGCTATATTATACTGAGCCTCATCCGCCGTCCCTGGAACAATCTTTGAAAGCATTGCAGCTCCTTTAAATGTGTGAATTGCAGCCTGCTTTATATCCTTGTATGAAATTCCGCTGCTGCGCATCACCTCAAGGCATGAATCAATTGCCGGATGCGCCCATCTGCAGCAGGTATACGGTTTAAAATAAAGCTTCATAATTTCATAGTTCTCATTCAGGTCATCAATATAATGCTTATATTCATCTGCTTCAAGTAAATTTTTGTTTCCCGTAAACCCGCACAGTGTTTCCATGACCGCAAGAGCACCTATCATTACTCCGAAGGGAACACCGTCCTTATTCATTGAAGGATATTCCACCGAGCGTATTCCCGGAACAAGGGGCGCGTTAAACTCAGCAACCGACAGCACATTATTCATTTGCTCCTTTGTAAATCCATAAATCCGTCCAACACCTGCAGCCGTACCAACGGCACCAAAAGTTCCGCTGCTGTGGGCATAATTATAGTAATCCATTATAGCCCTGCCCATGCGGATTGTAGTTTCATATGAAATCACCAATGTTGTAAGCAACTCCTTGTAGCTGATATTTCTCTCATATGCCGCTGCCAATATTCCCCCTATAAATGATGTACCCGGATGAGCTCTTATAATATTATGACCATCATCAATATCGTAGGCATTTGATGAATGTCCCATTGCTGAAGCGGCACCCATAAAGCTGAAGCGCTCACCCGAGCCTACAACCGCAATATCTCCATTTCCAAAAACCGCCTTAGCCAATTTTATTCCGCTCATAAACTGCTCGCTGCGGCTTCCGATTAACAATGCGCAAATAAGGTCTGTAAAACACACCCGTGCACGTACCTGCACCTCTTTGGGCAGATCTTCCCAAGTAGTGTTAAGAATAAAATTTTCAAGCTTGTAATCAGTTTCAAAATTCATATTGTCCCTTCCTCCCTCTTAAGCTTTATAAAGCGACTGCCTTATTACACAGAAGCAAAAACGTCCGAATAAGCTGTCAATAAATGAATGTGCATCCGTTTCTTCCGCAAAATCAAGCTTGCCGTCTCCATAATATTTTACGTAATAAGCAGGTGCGTCCAATGAATCCTTGTATATAATCAAGTCTCCCGGCTGCAGTGATGACACTGTTATTCGCTGGGTACGCATGTGGGGGAGCCGGGCAATCTCTGGCGTTATTACCCCGAAGCCGCCAAAAAGACCGGGAACAACCATTGATGAAAAACGGCTGCTTTCTTGCATGCAATATATATCTCCCTCGGGTTTATTTTGTTTTACAAACAAATCCTGTATAATTTCCTCCGCTTCCGGAAGCGAAAAATCGGGAAAATTATTATTATCGAATATTACCTCCGGTACGTGAATTTCCATATTATTTACTGTTATTTCCGGCTTGCATATGTATTTTCCATCCACCCTGTCAACTTTGACAATTTCGGTATACAGCTTATTTACACACTCTCCCGCCTTAAGGCAAAATGAGCTTTCCTCTTTATTATATATTATTTTAATATTGCGCTGGGATGTATCAAGGTTAATAACTTCAATTTTGTAAGTAATTTCTTCTCCTGACCTGATGCTCCTTCCTTCCGGATGTGAGCATGTTACCGATGCCCGGATATTTTTTAATCCTTCCATGCGCTTCTTTGTTGAAGCAGTAACCTCACCCACATGGGAAAGAGGACGCAATATACAGAACTTAAGATTTACATCCCTGAAAAGATAGTTTCGCGACGGTATACCGTTAATTTCGGGAGAAAAAAGCAACGAAGAATTAATATTTGATATTGCCCCGATTTCGTATATATTGTCATGACGTTCTTGATAGTTATAGCTTCCCTTCTTTCCGTTTGCCGAGCAATGATAGAAAATGCCATCACCTGCATACAACATTGTATGTCCGTTAGCATCGTAAACCGTAACTGTAACATCTCCTGCCTGAAGTGTATCCTTGAAGCTTTTAATTACCAATGCCTTTTCTTCATCTGTTTCCCTTCCTGTTATTTCATAATAAAAAACACGGATATGACTCAAGTTAATCATATCGCTTGTTACGTCTGCTTTAAAGGAGTAATTAAATGCCTGATAGAATGTCGAGAAAACAAATGATGAGCAATCTAAAAATAAAGTATGCTGTTCTGTTGCTTTCTCGGGCGGCGAATACAGCTCTCTACGGGGTGTTACACGGCAAATTCTGTCCATGCTCAATTCGTCGTACTGTATAGCGCCGCCGCGGTCAAGAAATGCCTTTGCCACTGTCAGCACTGCATCTGCCTTAGTATTTCTGTCTTCATACATATATCTGCCTCCTGCTCATTTCAATATTTGATACCCGGATATTTCAACCATACAATCCATTCCGTATCAGGTAAATTACTCTGTATAATACCCCCGATTAAATCAGCTTCTCCTGTATAAGCATTGCGCAAGGTACATTCAATAACCTGATTGCTGCCAATGTATATTCCCACATGTCCTTTTTTCCACAGCACCAAGCCCGGTATTTCGGGAAGAATCGATATATCTCCCCTCTCCACATCCTGCTCAATAAGTGTTCTTGTGCAAAGGTCACTTTCAACCGTGTAATAATCACCGTTGTATTGGCTGTAATCATGCCATACATAGGACTTTATTAATCCGATGCAGTCCCATCCGCGGATATTTCTGCCGCAGAGAGACCTCCTTATTGCAATTCTTTCCTCCGTGTACCAATCTCTGTTTTTACTTATTAAATCATCCAATACCTCATTGGTCAAAAACTGGCCGTTGGAATCCCACACATATATGTGCGGAGAAAATCTGCACCTTTGCGCATATTCAACTAAGCCTTCAGCCGTAAGCCTGTTATTGTCACTCATGCTTCCTCCTTTAATTTTCATAACGATGCGTACCTATGTTATAACTCTGAATATTCAATATTTACATGCCTTGTGCAAAAAGAATACATCAATGGTGCATATGACAGGTTGAAGGAAACAATATCCCCCACTTTCCATACCTTACAGCTGTCCTCTATGTCCAGAATTGTATGGTCGCTGCTGCCTCCTATTATTCTTATTCCCTGCTCCCGGGGAAAAAGCTTCATGCAATCACCTATATCCTGACTTCCCACAGCAGCAATGGCGCGTCTTCTAAATCCTCTGTCTTCAAATACGACCTTGTTGCCTGACCAATTTATACTGCTTTGCCCAATTGGGCATGAGGGCTTAATATTAACCTCAATCAGCTCCGCCCTAAGTATGAAGGTATCCTCCTCCATGCCATTGATTGCAACTCCTCGATTAAGTCTTATATTCCTTGGATTTGAAATTGCACCTCCTATGCGAAGATGGTTAATGCCTTTTGGAATATCTCCGTTTTGCATAGCAAGAAGACTTACCGAGCTGCCGCCCGAAATATATTTCAGCTTCCTGTTTATTCTCTCCTCTATAAGTTTTGCCGCAGAAAGCAAGCTTCCTAAATTTTCGCATGTAGGCAGTATGGAGCCAAAGCATGCAAAGGATGAACCTATGCCTATTAAGCTTAAATTGGAAAGCTCATATTCCGTAAAAACAGCAAGGGAGCATAATTCATCCACATCTGTCAAGCCTTCGCGTAAATCCCCAACATCAAGCATAAGCATAACATTGTGTTTTTTTCCAAGTATACCTGCCTCGTAATTCAGCGCTGTCAGGGTGTCTCGCTCCGTATTCAGGCTTATATCGCAAAACCTAATAACATCATTTGCTTCCGAAAGCATGGGCGTTCTGATAAGCATTGTTTCAGCTTCAGGCAAATTTGCTTTAATACGCTTTAAATGAATAACTCTTGAGGATGCAATCTGTGTACACCCTCCCTGAATATAGGCACCGGCCATATTTAAACTTCCGTCGGAAAATTTAATTACACCGGCAACAGAAATACCCTGCTTCAAACAATATTCTGTCATAGTAAGAGCATTGCTTCTAACAAATGAGGTGTTTACCTCCAAAACAGGGTATTTTCTGTATTTATCCATAATTCTCCTCCGAATATTATTTTGTATAGAAATCAGCAGATTTTGTTGCAGTGGCAGGCGGTGCAAAATCAAGCTTCCTGTCTGCAATTCCCAGAATATCCTCCGGGCGTATCCACGGTTTATTCTGTATACCGCTTGTTTCCTCATGTGTAAGATATCCCTTGTATGCCGTCAGACTTCTCCTTAAAAAGCCGTCCTTTGCACATGCCTCTTCAATTCCGTCATTTAAAATGCTAAGAATTGCTGGAAGCATTTCTGCCGCATATGCAACGGAGGTGGAGTGAGCAACTGCTCCGGGTATGTTGCTTACACAGTAATGAACGACTCCGTTTACCACATATCGCGGATTATCGTGGTGAGTTTCATGGGATGATTCTATGGCACCGGGGTCATCATTGCTTATGTCTACAAGCACGGAGCCCGGCTCCATAAGCTTGAGCATTTCCTTGTCTATAAGGAAATCCTTGCGCTGTTTTGGCCATTTAACCGCATTTATAACCATATCCATCTGGGTCAGCACGGATGTAATAGTTTCCTTGTTGCAAAACATTGTATTAATTTTACCGTTATAACGGTCGCCGAGCATTCTCAGAACTCCAACGTTAATATCCATTACCGTAACATTGGCTCCAAGTGCATAAAGAACAGACAGCGAGCCCTGACCTACAACTCCTCCGCCTAAAATCAAAACGTTCATTCCGGGAGCTCCGGCAAGACCTCCCACATACTTACCCTTTCCTCCGTTAATTGTAAGCATTGATTCAAGACCGAAAAGTGCACCCTGCTTTCCTGCGGACTCACAGTTGGGCGAGCCGTAGCGGTGGCAGTCCTCTGCTGTAAATGCAATGCACTTGCTTTCTAAAATTGCATCCACCTCCTCGGGATGACCTGCAGGATGTATACAGCCTAAAATAATCTGATTTTCACGAAGCAGACCGTATTCACTTTCTTCAAATTCTTTTACCTTGACAATCATATCACATCGTGCATACATTTCTTCCGCACTCTCTACAATTTCGGCTCCTGCCTTTTCATAGGCTTCATTTGAAAAATTAGATGCCTTTCCGCAATCCCTCTGAGCCAACACCCTATGTCCGGAAGCAACAATGGTGGCAACCTCCATAGGTGTGCAGATAACCCTGTATTCGCCTTCCTTAATATCTTTCAGTACTCCAAATATCATGTCTTCCTCCCTAAACTAAATTTCGTTTTTTAATAAATTATATAATTTGCAAGCAAATCCTTTATTTTTCATCAACCAAATGACATGAAACCAAATGACTCGGTGCTATTTCAATAAGCTCAGGGAGCTTATTGCATTTATCATAAGCATAGGCACATCTTTTCCTAAATCTACACTCGTCAGGAGGATTAATTGGAGAAGTAATTTCACCTTTAATCAGTATTCTTTCTTTTTTAACTCCTAATTCAGGTATTGGAATTGCAGATAACAATGCCCTCGTATACGGATGCAGCGGATTTTCAAACAGTTCCTCCGCAGATGCCTTTTCAACGATTTTACCCAAATACATAACGGCTATTTCGTCGGAGAAATGATTGACAACCGAAAGATCATGGGTAATAAAGATATAGGAAAGATTAAATTCAGCCTGTAATTCTTTTAATAAATTCAAAATTTGAGCCTGAATAGAAACATCCAATGCAGAAACAGGTTCATCACAGACAATAAACTTCGGCTCCATTGCTAATGCTCGTGCAATACCAATACGTTGGCGCCGTCCTCCGTCAAGCTCGTGAGGATATGTATTGAACAAGCGCGCCGCAAGACCTACCGTTGACATCAGCTCCGCCACTCTGTTATGAATATCCGTGCTTGACTTTAAAATTCCGCTTGCGGTAATCGGCTCACTTATTATTTGACTTACTGTTTTACGAGGGTCAAGAGATGAATAAGGATCCTGAAAAATCAACTGCATATCCTTTCTTATATGTCTGAGCTTTGTTTGATTAAGCTTTTTAATATCCTTGCCTTCAAATATAATTTCGCCTGCCGTAGGCTCAATCAAACGCAATATGGTACGTCCCACCGTAGATTTTCCGCAGCCTGATTCTCCGACCAGTCCCAATGTTTTGCCCCGTTCAATTGAAAAATTGATTCCATCAACAGCATGCAGCATACCACGTTTAGTTTTAAAATATTTTGTTAAATTCTTTACTTCAAGAATAGTATCTGACATTGCTTATCTCTCCTTCCTGTTGATATGAAATCCTGGTCTGTCATAGGCACTGCACCGAACATAATGGGTATCGGAAATCTGCCTGTTTACCTGCGGGTGTGCACAATCTTCACCGGCATATGGGCAGCGGGAGTTGAAGGGACAGCCTTCCGGTAAATTCGTAGGGTCAGGCATTATGCCCTTAATCGGTGTAAGCATTGATTTTCTATCATTAATGTTAGGGAGCGAATTAAACAGTCCCTCTGTATAAGGATGCTTTGTTCTGTTGAAAACATCCTCCAAGGTACCCTTTTCCACAATATTGCCTGAATACATAACCGCAACCTCATCACAAATTTCAGCAACAATACCCAAATCATGGGTAATCATAATCAGGGAGGTTTTGTATTTCTTCCGCAGGTTTTTCATTAATTCAAGCACTTGTGCCTGAATTGTAACATCTAATGCAGTGGTAGGCTCATCGGCAATCAATAGCTTCGGATGACATGCAAGAGCAATTGCAATAACAACCCTCTGCTTCATACCTCCCGAAAACTGATGAGGATATTCATTTGCTCGCTCACCGGGAATTCCAACAAGCTCCAACATACCAACAGCAAGTTTTTGGGCTTCGATATAAGAGACATCTTCGTGAAGATGTATACTTTCAGCTATTTGGTCTCCCACCGTAAAAACAGGATTAAGAGCAGTCATGGGGTCTTGGAAAATCATTGATATATCCTTGCCACGCACCTTTTCAAGCTCCTTCACGGATAAATCAAGCATATTAAGTTCGTCAAGCTCCATGAAATCACATTTTTCAACACCGGGAGGCTTGGGTATAAGTCTGAGCAATGATAATGCCGTTGTAGTCTTACCTGCTCCGGTTTCTCCTACGAGACCTATTGCTTTTCCTTTCTCAATCTGCAAGTCTAAGCCATTAACGGCATTTACTATACCATCTTCTGTCTCGTAGCGTACTACAAGATTTTTAACATCAAGAATTAAATTTTTTTCATTCATATTATGCACCGCCTACTGTTTCAATTTAGGATCCAAAGCATCTCTTAAACCATCGCCCATAAGATTGAAGGCAAGAACCGTAATCATAATTGCAAGTCCCGGGAAAAAGGTTAAATAGCTGTAATCACGTATAAATTCCCTGCCGCTTGACAGCATTGCACCCCATTCGGGTGCGGGAACGGGTACACCAAGACCTAAAAAACTCAAGCTTGACGCCGTTAAAATTCCATTTGCCACACCCATTGTAATCTGAACGATTATGGGTGACATTGAATTGGGCAGAACGTGAGTAAAAATAATACTCAAATTACTTACACCCGATACCTTTGCAGCCTCTATATATTCTTGGTCCCTTACGGGCAGCACCGCTGCACGTGCCGTACGTGCGAACATGGGAACATAAACAAGACCTATGGCAAACATCAATACAAGCAAGCTTTGACCGAATGCTGACATTATTGCAATTCCAAGCAATATAGACGGTATTCCCATAAAAACCTCACAAGCCCTTAAAATAATATTTTCTGTAAAGCCTCCGTAATAACCTGCAATAAGACCCAAGGTGCTTCCAAAGAGACATGAAATTGCAACGGAAACAATCCCCACGGATAATGAATATTTTGCACCGTAAAGAATACGTACTAAAATATCGCGTCCATATTGATCAGTTCCAAGAAAATGCGTAGATGAAGGACTTTGAAGACGGTTCATCATATCCTGCTGAACTATATCAACATTATAATCATATATAATCTGGGCAATTATTGCCGCTATTAATATAATAACTATTATTATTAGACCCATCATTGCACTCGGGCTTTTTTTGTAATTTCTCCATACCTCGCTGGCAATACTTCGTTTTTTATATGCCTGAAGCTCCTCAATCGAGTATTTTTTTTCGGTAATCATTTAACCACCTCACTTTGAATACTGTGCTTTAATGCGCGGGTCGGCATACGCATAGGCAATATCAACTATAAGCATTGTCAATGTAAGAAATATTGTAAACATAATTATACATCCGGTTGCCAATGTCATATCCCGCGTGTTAATTGCAGATACGGTTAATCTTCCCACACCCGGCCATGAAAAAACAGTTTCTATGGCTACAGCTCCGCCAAGTGCATTGCCTAGGGTTGAGCCGAAAATTGTTATTATGGGTATCAGGGCATTTTTAAGGGCGTGCTTATATATAACCTTATTTTCACTTACACCCTTTGCCCTGGCTGTACGTAAATAATCCTGACGAATAACCTCTAACATTGAAGAACGTGTAATTCTGGTCAGATTTCCTGCCTGACCTGCACCCAAGGTTATAGCCGGAAGTATTATAGATGTTATGCCGGAACTTCCCCCTGATGGAAACCATCCCAATTTAAGCGAAAACAGAATTATTAATAATAATCCGAGCCAAAAGCTTGGCATGGAAAGACCTAACATTGCAGTTATCATACTTGCACCATCTAACCACGACCTATGATTTGTAGCTGCGGCAATTCCTAAGGGAATGGAAATAATCATTGCCACAATAATACTTGCAAAAGCTAATTTCAATGTTGCCGGAAAACGTTCAAAAAATACATCCTTAACCGGTCGTTTCATGGATAAAGAATCTCCAAGATCACCTTTAAGCAAATTAACCATATAACGTAAATATCGCTGCGGTAATGTACCGCCCAAACCCATTTCCTCACGCATCATCTCAATTTCAGCCTCTGTTGCATCCTGTGGTGCCATCATGGAAACTATATCACCGGGAGCCAAATCCATTAAGAAATACACAACAAAGGAAACAGCTAATAGAACCGGCAGCATCATCAAAAACCGCTTTAGAATGTAGCGAATCATAATAATGTCCTCCTAATTAATTGGATTAACAACCATTCCCCCGACCCTGTTTAAGAATCAGGGGAATTTTTTTTAGTTAATAATTTTTTGTGCCGTTTTGAATTGATGAACAAGTCCGGGGTGGAGAACCAAACCTGTTACATCATTATCCGCACCCATAGTCAAGGTTGCCTGAGCAATAGGAACCCATGGGATAATTTCAGTAGTTAATCGTACCTGCAATTCTTCATACATGTCGGCTCTTTTTGCTTTGTCCACTTCTCCTGCTGCTGCATCAATCAATGCATCAATTTCGGGATCATTAATATACGCGTAGTTACGACCGCCTGCCGAGTGGATCGGATTTCTGAACATATAATCTGCATTTTTACCCGGCGTCCATGAAAGAGCGAACATTTCAACGGATTTATCCGATTCGAGCCTCTCAGTCAAAGCTGCCTGCTGCATAAATTCAACCTTAATATTAATTCCATACTTAGACATCTGTGCTTGGAAGTTTTCAGCCATCTTTACACGGTGGGCGGCATCGGAAGTTATTAAATTAATAGTTAGACCCTCTGCATTCAACTCCTTAAACATATCCTTCGCTTTTTCGGCATCGTATGGAATGCCGTCTATATCAGCATAATATTCCATATCCCTGCACATAATGCTTGTTGATACCTGTGCATAACCATCCCATGCGGCCATAACCATTTCTTCTTTATTAATTGCATATGCTACCGCTTCTCTAAACTCAGGATTAGAAACAATTGAATCAGTATTAGATAAATTAAAAGCAATATAATGCTGTCCGCGCCCTGTTTCCGTTATCAGCTTAAGATTGCTGCTCTCAGCTAAACGGTTATAATCTGTTGCACTTGGAGACATAATGGCATCAACCTCTCCGTTTTCAAGGGCAATCATTCGAGAAGATGCTTCGGGAATCATACGGAACACAAGACGCTCGGTATTTGGAACGTCATACAATGTACATTCCTCAAATCTGACTAAGGATACATAGTCTCCTGGAACAAATTTTTCAAATTTCCATGGACCTGTACCAATTTTTACTGCCTCTTCCTCAGGCATGCTTTCAAATGCTTCCTTTGATAATATAGCCAATGAGTTGGCAGCAAATACATAGTTAAAGTCAACATCCCCATTATTTAATTTAACTTCAAAATTAAGGTCATCAATCTTTATAAATTCCTTAATCTTTGCAATATATGCAGAAGTTGTAGATTTTTGTTCCCCTCTTTCAAATGTGAAAATTACGTCATCAACATCTAAAATAGTACCGTCATGGAATTTAACGTTTTCTTTAAGTTTAAATTTCCAATGGTCAGGTGCTACCATTTCCCATGATTCAACCAGCTCTCCTTCATTTTGCATAGTTGCAAGATTTGTATCTGTCAGCAAGTCATGAGTACAATCCTGAACTATTTGGTTAGACTCTGCTGTAGTTTCCATAGGGTCTATAGTAGTAAATTCATCTGCCATTGCTATTATTATTTCTTTTTTGTACTGTGTTCCTCCTGATGGCTGTTCCTGTGGTGTTTCTGTACCTTGTTTAGGGTCAGCATCTGCAGGTTTATTATTTGCGTCGGTGCATCCTGCAAAAAGTACAATAACCAATAACAAGCAAATTAAAATCCTGATGTTAACGTTTTTCATAAACTTCCTCCTAATATTTAGGGTTATACCCTATTTGATATTATATATCTGCAATAACTATGCCAAACAACAAATGCTTGTTTTAACCGGAATTATTAGCATAAAAAATATTTGAGACGCAAAATTTGCGTCTCACGAGAAAATATTGCCTCTATTCTTTTTAAAGAACGTTTATTTTATGCTATATTCATTAATTTTATTTAGGAGACCCCGTTTGCTAATACCTAAATCATTAGCCGTTTGGTCCCTCCTTCCGTTGTTTTTATGAAGAGTAGCCTTTACAGCCCGTTTTTCAATTTCTTTAAGACTTGTCACTGCCAAATATTCATCAATTGACTTTTTGTATGTCTCCTTATTCTTTGTAAACTGCGGAAATACAATCTCATCAGGCAAATCCTTCACCCCAATTATACCTGATGAATTTATAATTGCCGCATGCTCAAGAATGTTTGCCAACTGACGCACATTGCCGGGAAATTCATAATTTAATAGTACCTCCGTTGCTTCTTTTGTTAGCCCCTTTATTGATTTATTAAGATTCTTGGAAAACAGATTTATAAAATGATTGCATAAAAGCGGTATATCACTAATGCGGTCACGAAGAGCAGGCATTTTAATCTCCATAACATTAATTCTATAGTAAAGGTCCTGCCTGAAGTCGCCGGTTTCAATCAATTTCTTAAGGTCCCTGTTGGTTGCGGCAATAATGCGTACATCCGTACTTCGTACATTTGAGCTCCCCAAGGGTGTAAATTCCTTGCTCTGCAGAACACGAAGCAGCTTGCTCTGCAAGCCTATGGGCATATCTCCTATTTCATCAAGAAAAATTGTCCCCTTATCGGCCAACTCAAATTTGCCCTTGCGGTCATGTACTGCACCTGTAAAAGCGCCCTTTTTGCATCCGAATAGCTCTAATTCAAGAAGATTTTCGGGTATTGCAGCACAATTTACAATAATATACCGCTCGCTGCTGCGTTTTCCTGATTCATGTATTGCCTTGGCTGCAAGCTCCTTGCCCGTACCGCTTTCTCCTGTTATCAATACATTAGTATCAATATCCTTCAATTTGTCAATAAGCATGTACACATGCTGCATATGCTCGCTTTCTCCGATAATTTCATCATAAACTCTCTTTTTACGAAGCTCTTCGGATAAAAAGCTTACCTGCTCATTCAGCTTATAAAACTCAACCGCTTGTTTTATATGTATCATTAATTCATCAATATCAAGGGGCTTGGTTAAATAATTAAATGCACCCTTTTTCATTGCTTCTACGGACGTGCCTATGCTCCCGTACGCGGTCATCATTATTACAACAACATTAGGATCAATTTCTTTTATTTTTTTCAAAACACAGAGTCCGTTTTCTGCGCCTATTTTTAAATCTAACAGTACGACGGCAAAGTTTTGCTTTTCTATTAAATCCAATGCCTCGTTAGGGCTGTTAAATGATTTAACATAGTAATCATTTTTTAATGCCAAATTCAATGAAGCGCAAATACTGGGCTCATCATCAATAATCAAAATATATGGTTTCATTCCGTGTCCTCCTCAAATATCATCCGAATGCTTGTAAATTCATTTTTACAACTTTCAAATTCCATCTTGCCGTAATTTTCATTAACAAACTGCTTGACAAGGGCTAATCCCATACCTAATCCTGCTGCCTTTGTGGTAAAAAACGGCTCTATACATTTTTCAATTTCACTTTCGGTCATTCCGCAGCCTTCATCATAAACCTCTATACATATTTGCCTGTTACGCCGATAGCTTGATACACCGATAACCAACCCATGGGGGAAGCTGCCTTCATTGTCGGAAAGCTTTTCCTCCACTGATTGTATGCTGTTTATAATAAGATTAATAAGGGCTTGCTTAAGCTTGTCTCTGTTTACATAAATATATGCTTCTGAAATTGCATTGATTTTTAAATGTATTGCTTCTGTCTTTTTTGCCGATATTTGTGCAAAGTATACAGAATCATTAATCAGCTCACTTACGGAAACACGTTCCCTTTTACTCCGCATAGGCCGGGCATAATTAATCAGTAAATTAATCAGACGATTTATTCTGTCAACCTCCTTAGGCACATGCTTGGCAAATAATTCCTGAAACTCATCATCCTTCCCTTGTTTTTCAATAAGAGATGCAAATGTGCTTATAGACATAAGCGGATTTTTAATCTCGTGAGCCATACCTGCTATTATCCGGTTAAGTGCTTTACTCTTTCTCAATTCAAAAATTTCCTGCTTTTCTTCTTCCTCCTTTGTAATGTCCTCAACCATCATAACCTTGTCATTTTCAGCATTAATATTTTGGCACTGGAAGCGGAATATTTGTTTGCTTCCGTCATCCTTGTTAAGATTTATAATTGCCGGCCGTTCCATTGCTGTTGTATTGTCGCAGTCAGCATGCCTATAAAGCTCTCCTATTATTTTTAAATCATTTATATTCCAACCTTTTGCTTCTGTTTCAGCTTCTTCTATACCTTCCATTACCCGAATTACCGAATTCATTGTCAACACTAAACCGTCTTTTTTCAGCAGCATTATTCCCGACGGCAAAAATTCTATCAGTTTTTCTCTCAATACACTTTCACTCTCAAGCTGTTGAACTCTCCTGCTAATCTCTTTGGTTTTCTCTGCTACTAACTTCTTTAGCTTATAGTTCATATATCCGATAATACTTATGACAACAAGCGCTATGCTTACAAATGCCTTTATATATGAGAGCATTTTCATCTTCATTATCCGTGCCGCTTCAAGCTCGGTATTGCTTATCCATTTATCAAGCAATTGCTCATAGGTTCCGCTTGCACGAAGCTGACTGATGCCCCGGTTAATTGAATTGTTAAGCACCCTGTCATTTCTACGGGTCAAAATTGAATAGTTTACGGATGAGATATAGTTATGTACTATGGTATAGGAATCATTGGTATCATTTTCCTCAAGCATATAAACCATACTTTCTTTTATTCCTATTACGGCATCAACATTCTTTTTAATTAATGAATCATAAATCTGCATTTGATTTCCCATTACAATATTATTTCCCGTATTCAGTTGCGAAAGCTGCGAAAAGCTAAGCGTACCTAATTCAAAAGCAACCGAATGTCTTCGAATATCCTGTTCCGGATAAAGCATTCTTGGAACATCGTCATTTTCAACTAACATACATAGTGTAGCTGAATATATATCATTAGTTTTTTGCAGCAAATATCCTGTTTCATTTTTTGACAATACCCCCAATACGGCATCTACCAATCCGTTTTCAAGAGCTTCCAAGGATTTGCTCGTTTCATTGAATGCTATATATTCAACAATTAAATCTTCGCTGCGTGCAATTTCATTCATTATGTCTATGTACAAGCCGGCAAGATCTCCATTTTTGTTAAAATATTGGAAGGGCGGCAAATTACAATTAACAGCAACCTTGATGTTAGTTCTTGCTGCTTCCGTTTCCATCTGCAAATATGCTGATAACGTTAACATAATTAATAATAACTTAATTACCTTTTTTATTATTTTTACCATATTTTCACCTTCTAAAAAAGCCTGTGACAATCAAATCACAGGCTTATTGCGAAAGCTGATGAAGGGAATCGAACCCCCAACCTGCGGTTTACGATACCGCTGCTCTGCCCTTGAGCCACATCAGCATGTTATGGAGATAAGGAGGCTCGAACTCCTGACCTCTTGACTGCCAGTCAAGCACTCTCCCAGCTGAGCTATACCCCCATGTTGATACCTCTAAGTAAATTCAATACATATATAATTTAATACATTTTCAGTGATTTGTAAAGAAAAACTTAACACAAAAATAACTTCTTCGGAAATCCATAGGTAACATTGGTTTATTTACAACATATAATAGCAGTGGGGAAACCCATTGGTTAATTTCAATATATATGGAATTTCCCAAATAAATTTATTTAAAGGAGTATATATATGGAAAACAATAATATTCCTCCAAACTATTATAATGTGAATGATTATCGCAGCACGTATTATGCTGATAATAATGTTTCAAGCAGCCGATATAATGATAACTACAACAGGAGGTTTAACAGAAGATTTGACAGAAGATACGATAGAAGGTATGACAGAGATTTTTATGATGACCCTTGGAGATATTATCAATATCCTTATTGTGACAGATACGGAAGATGCGAAAATCCTATTTGGTGGATGTTCTGGCCATTATTTTTCCTATAGAATTTGTAATATTATGGCGCGGGACGTATTACGTCCCGAGCTGTTATTAAAATTTTCTGCTTCCCGGTTTTACAGGCTTTAGGCCATCTTTGCACATTGGACAATTTTCTTCGTCATATGTTTCAAATAATAATTCCACAGCACTATAAAGGGGAAGTTCTATTTCGCTTGCCTTCCTGTCCACTATGCATCCGATTCCTATAACAATTCCTCCTGCATTTTCAAGAACTTTTGCTGTTTCCATGGAAGATTTCCCTGTGGTCACTACATCCTCCATTATTAATATTCTTTCTCCCGGCTTTATTTCAAAACCTCTTCTCAATGTCATTACATTGTTTTCTCTTTCGGTAAATATTGCCTTTATACCTAACTGCCTTCCAAGCTCGTAAGCTGCCGTAATACCTCCCATTGCAGGTCCCACGATAACATCAGGCTTAAGTCCCTCCACCTTGTCCTTTACGATGGATATTACCTTTTCCGCCTCATGGGGATATTGAAGAAGCTTTGCACATTGACAATACTTGTTGCTGTGTTTTCCCGATGAAAGCAAGAAGTGTCCTTCGAGCAGCGCGTCGCATTCCTTTAATATTTCAACTACATCAATCATACTGTTCTCCAAATTTTTATATTTTTACACACCTTAGATTATCCCTCTTATTTCATCAAGGGATTTAATATTTTCATTGTCCAAGAATTCATATATTCCATTGATTATGTCTTTTGCCGCATCAGGCTTAATAAAGTTTGCTGTTCCAATCTGAATCAATGTGGCACCTGCCATAATAAATTCAATTGCATCGGCTGCATTCATTATGCCTCCCAATCCGCATACAGGTATTTTTACAGCTTTTGCAGCCTCATGCACCATACGGAGAGCAACAGGCTTTACACAAGGTCCTGAAAGTCCTGCATAAATATTGTCAAATACAGCTTTTTTGTTTTTTATATCTATTGCCATTGCCTGTATTGTATTAATTAAAGAAATTGCGTCAGCTCCCGCAGCTTCACATGCAACAGCCATGTCCGGTATATTTTCCGCATTCGGTGATAATTTTACCATGAGAGGTTTCTTACATATTCTTCGAACTTTTGAAACTATATCATATGCTACTGAAGATTTAATTCCAAATGCCATGCCGCCGCTTTTAACATTTGGGCAGGAAATGTTAAGTTCAATTGCATCCGCATATGAATCATTTAGTTTGTATATACCATGGAAGTAATCCTCCTCACAGTGCCCTCCAAGATTGACAATTATAACAGTGTCATATTCTTTCATTCTTGGAAGCTCCTTGCATATGAAATTATCAACTCCCGGATTTTCAAGCCCTATACTGTTCATGAGTCCCATTGGTGTTTCCCAAAGCCTGATTCCCTTATTGCCTTCCCGGGGCAGCAGTGTAAGACCCTTGCTGCATATTCCGCCTAAAATTGACAAGTCATAAATTTGAGAATACTCTTCCCCGAAGCCAAAGGTTCCGGATGCGGTTAATATTGGATTTTTAAAGCTTAATCCCATTGCATTTGTTTCTAAATTTACCATATACACCTCTATATTAATTCTTCACCCATAAATACGGGACCGTCCTTACATGCTCTCTTATTTCCCTTTTTTGTTTCCACTGTGCATCCAAGGCACGCTCCCATACCGCACGCCATTCGCCTTTCAAGTGACACGTAGCATTTTATATTATTTTTGCCGCAGCTGTCTATTATTTTTTTCATCATTATTTCCGGTCCACATGCAACTACTGCATCATATGAGCCATATGGCACATAATCAGTGACAAATCCTTTTTCCCCAAAACTCCCGTCTTCTGTTGCCACAAATGTTTCATCAGCACATGATTTAAATTCATCGAGAATATACATGCTTGCGGAATCCTTGTAACCTAAATATACATCTGCATTTTTACCTAAGGTTTTAGCAAGATACAATAAAGGAGCTGCTCCTATACCTCCCCCTATTATTGCTGCTCTTCCTTTTATTTCATCTGTGTCAAAGCCGTTTCCCAAGGGACCGAAGAGCTGAATTTCATCGTTTTGACGCAAGCAGCTGATTCTTCTCGTTCCCTCTCCTTCTATTCTGTATAAAAATGAAACAATATCCCCATTAACATCATTTACACTTATGGGTCTTGGGAGCAGAAATGAATTGTCCGTAGTTTTCAGCATAAAAAATTGACCGGGTTTAATGTGGGATTCAAATACTGCCGAAAGCCTGAATATATTATTAAGAATTTGTTTATTTTCCGCAACTGTGGTTATTTTTACTTTCATTGCTCTCTCCGATTTAAATAATCAGCATTAATTATGCTCATAAGCTGTATCGCAATATACGCATCTGTATATTTTCTTACCTTTGTCCGTCAACTTGAATTTGTGAGTAATTTCCTGCTCAATTGAAGTAATGCATCTTGGATTTTTGCACTTTACAACATTTTCAATTTCCTGAGGCAGTTGGAGGTTTATTTTATCTATTATAACAGAATTATCTATTACATTAATTGTTATATTGGGGTCTATGAAGCCGAGCACCTTAAGATCCATATTAATATTGTTTTCTACCTTGATTATATCCTTCTTG
>ENA-UOOK01001322-UOOK01001322.1-fermentation-metagenome-genome-assembly--contig:-NODE-1322-length-32592-cov-5.171497_pt1 | contig 32592 bp, 36 predicted proteins | sample MGYA00245777_ERZ724023 | MGnify/ENA primary metagenome ERZ724023 (study PRJEB28704, sample SAMN03018312) | fermentation metagenome | biome: anthropogenic terrestrial biome; feature: soil; material...
CCCGACAAAATGTCGGGGTGATTCTGATCTATTTATTAAATAGGAGGACGTGCGCTTTATGAATATGGAACAAATACTAAAAACCAATAAAACGTATTGGGACTCAAAGGCAGATTTATGGTTTGGGACTACGGCGCTCCCAACATATGGAGTAAAATTTGTGACAGAAGATGATCTACATTTATTTGGCGATGTTTCTGGAAAAAAATTATTGGAAATTTGTTGTGGCAGTGGTCACTCCCTAAAATACCACGCTGATAAAGGTGCCGCTGAATTGTGGGGAGTGGATATTTCTCACAAGCAACTAGAAAATGCTGATGCGTATTTGAAAGAGCACGGATATACAGCGAAATTTATTTGTTCACCTATGGAAGCAGAATTAAATATCCCAACAAATTACTTTGATTTTGTTTATTCAATATATGGAATTGGTTGGACAACAGACCTGCAAGGTACATTCAGAAAGATAGCATCTTATTTAAGGAAAAATGGTATATTTATTTTCAGTTGGTCTCACCCGATACACAAATGTGTTGCTGCAGAAAATAATATGCTTGTTTTTAAAAAAAGTTATTTTGATGAATCTTGGTATTCCTTATCTCTTGGTGAAGGAACGCTGACTTTATCGGACCGTAAACTATCGACATATGTGAATGCTTTGGCAAAGGCAGGTTTTGTAATTGAACAAATGATTGAGGAATCTGATGGTGAAATTATGAAAAATAATAACAGCGATTTTGCAAAGAAAGGAAAGATGCTTCCCGTAACTTTTGTATTCAAAGCAAGAAAACTGTAAGGGTAAATTATCAGTATAATCAGATGTTGTTTTTCTTTACATTTTACATTATGTGTAGTAGTACAATGGTAGGAAGGTATTTGAGGCCGCGCCGTCCGTGGCGCTCTTGCTCCGCGGGGCGTCAAACTTCGCACAACACTTAGGAGTGTTTCCGAGATTGAGCGAGCAAAAAACTCCAAACACCTGTGGCATTTGGAGTAAATAAAGTTTATCTTCGCTCAATTTTGGGAACACATGGTTGAACGAAACCGCGGTCGAATACAGCTATGGAGTTTCAATAACCCGAATCCGGTCTTGTCTTCGTGTTAGGCCATAATATCTAACCCATAAGGAGTCAAAAAGGCCAATAAACATAGTTTTTGGCTAAAAAAGGACATAGTTTCCCCCTCCCCCAAGAGGCAACATAAAAAAGTATTCAATTACCTGAGTTACGTTTGAAATAATTGGCCCAATAACTGTTTAGTAATCATTCTACCCTGCTTGCAACAAGGACAAACCCGGAGATCCAAACCGGTTAATTTCAGCAACAATTCAACCATTGAAAGTTTTTGAGTATCCCGGATTTTAGACAAAGTGAGCTTTTGACACAGCCTTAACTTCCGATTACGGTTTCGATTGCTCAAAATACCGTAGTGCCTAATCTTCACAAACCGGCTGGGCAACACATGCAACAAAAACCTGCGGATAAACTCGGAAGCTTCAAGAGTCATTAACTTAGTAGACCGTTTCTTATCCTTGTAATCGCGCCAAGAAAAAGTCACCCGGCCATCCTGAAGACTAACGATTCTTTGATTGGAAATCGCCACCCGGTGCGTATACCGCCCAAGATAACGTAGGACATGCCAGGGACTTTTAAAAGGTTTCTTGCAATAGACAACCCATTCTTTTTGATACAAAGCATTAATTAAACTTTGAAACTTAAGTTTTCCGGATAAAGGTTCAAGCTTACCACAAAACCGAAGTTCGCTGTCCTGGTATGCTTCTTTCAAAAAAGCCAGGAACTTACCGCGATACTTCCGTGATAAGACCCTAACCGGAATAAAGAACTTCTCCCGCGACCGGAGAAAGCGGAACCCGTCGAAGGACAACCCGCCGCCGGGAACAATGCAGTGGACATGGGGATGATCCATCAAATTTTGACCCCAAGTATGCAGGACTGAAATGATCCCGATTTCGGCTCCTAAATACTTGGGGTCCCGGGAGAGTTCCGCAAGTGTCTCGGAAGCAGCTTTAAACAGAATCGTATAAAAGACCTTTTGATTTTGTAAAGCAATCGGATTTAAAGAATCCGGTACGGTAAAGACAACATGAAAGTACCCGATATTGAGCAGATCCCGCTCTCGTTCCAAGAGCCATTGTTCCTTGGCTAACCCTTGACATTTAGGACAATGCCGGTTACGGCAAGAGTTGTAAGAGATCCGTTCATGGCCGCAAGAATCGCAAACATCAATATGACCGCCTAAATTGGAAGTGCGGCATGATTCAATAGCATTCATGGTTTTAAGTTGATTCAAAGGGAGAGGATGATTTTTTCGATAATCCACGCCGAATCGTTCAAAGATATCCTGCAACTCAAGACTCATGATTATCATCATCCTCATGTAGTGAATCCAAAGGACTCTTGACCTGTAAGATTTTCACCTTGGCTAACTGTAAATACAGAAGAGTAGTGCTAATATTGGCATGCCCCATTAGCCGCTGAATTCTGACGATATCGACGCCATTTTCCAGTAGATGAGTGGCAAAACTATGCCTTAAGGAATGGATGGTAGCTTTCTTATCAATACCGGCCTTAATCTTCATTTTAAGAAACGCATCCTGAATGGCGCGGGTCCGAAGCGGTTGGCCGGGGAGTTTGCCGGGAAAAAGCCAATCTTGAGGTCGATATTGTCTCCAATACTTTCGAAGGCTCTCTAAAAGAGTTATTGATAAAAGGGTATAACGGTCAAAGTTCCCTTTACCCTGGCGGATCAAGATCTGCATATTCTCACTATCGATGTCGGAGACTTTTAGATGAGCAATCTCACTGACTCTTAACCCTCCGGCATAAGCGGTCATAAACATCGCTTTAAACTTCAGATTTGATGTGACCGCTAGAAGTTGCTTGATTTCATCGCGGGACAAGACTACGGGTAGTTTTTTGGTTCGTTTGAGCCGGGGAATTTCAGTCATATTCCAAGTACGGCCCAAAGTTTTTTCATAAAAGAATTTCAAAGCGCTGTAGACGCTATCGACATATTCACCGGAGACTTTTTTGACGGTGATCAGGTGTAATAGGAAGCTTCTTAAGTCATCCTGACCGAGTTGTTGGGCGGGTTTTTGGAAGAACGTTTCAAAGTTACGCAGATGTTTAAGATAAGTTCGGTGGGTGCTTGAAGCAAAACCTCTGAGTTGCATGTCTTTCAACATTTTGTCATGCCATTTGGACATAAAAACCACTCCTTTAGATTTTTTTACAACTTTGGAGTTGCAAGATTGATCTTAAAGGAATGGATGTAACTTTGTGGAATTACTTTGATAACTATAGGGAGGATTTAACAATCGAGGTAAAGTCTTAAAATTAGTAACAAAAGCCACCGCGACAGCGGTTTAGTTCAACAGCTCCGTTCCTGCTAGCGGGGCTCGAATAGTCAAAGAAAGATAACTCGAAGAAGAGTCAATTCATGATGTATCACAGTGTGAACATTTTGGAAATGTTTATATTCATTATAAGTCTAAAACTTTAGATATTATTGTAACTCGCGATCGTTCACAATATTTCTGTTATTTTTTTAATAACCCCAAGAAAAGCGAAAGATTTGATGAGGAAATTATATTAAGGTTTTTAAAAGAAAATGAAGATAGGCTTCGATTTATTGAAAATCATTGGGAATCATTAGAAGATTCTGCGGAAACCATCCGTTGTCATATTAAGAAAATTATCGATATGTTTAATCCAGATGTGTATAATGATTTGGTTTTGAAGCTTAAAGACTTAGAAATAATTCGTGCTAAAGAACTTGAAAAAAGAAATGGTAGGTGGGTGTTGAAATGAATCCTCAGAAACATAAAGCTATTGAAATTAGAGAAATCAATTATTCAAGAAATGAACTAAATACAAGTTTGCGGGTGATCACTGAATCTTTTTCAACCGTAGCGTCAGAATTGGGATTGAGTAGCGAAAACTGTCCTACTCACCCTGCTTTTATGACCTGGGCCAGACTACAGGAAACATTAGAGAAAAAGGTTAATCTTTTCGGGCTTTTCTCCGGGGAACTACAGGTTGGATTGGTAGCCGTTGAAAAGTCCACTGACGAAGTATTTTTCTTAGAACGTCTTTCGGTATTACCTGATTATCGACATCAGGGGTATGGAAAAAGACTGATCGATTACGCATTCAATTTTGTTAAGGCCCAAGGTGGCAAGGTGATTAAAATTGCATTAATAAATGAACATTCAATTTTAAAACAATGGTATTTGGATTATGGTTTTATCGAAACCGGTACCAAGAATTTTCCCCACCTACCTTTTACAGTATGCTTTATGGAAAAAGAGGTTTAAGTAAGATAGAGATTCTAATCAAGAGGAAGACGATGTTTCATAATTGAAATTTTCGCGATTGAAATTATTTATCAACCTATATATCATGGATATAAAGATTTTTTAGAAAAAGAGACTGACCTGCTGGTCAGTCTCTTTTTAATTGAACGAAATTAGAAATTAATAATTGCTCTTCCCTAAAACACTCGGATCAACATCTTTACCGAGGAATCCGAAACGATCAATGCCGGTGCCGCCATTACCGCTATCGCCACCGAGGTTGTTCATGCGAATTACATGTTTTCCTTTGGTCAACTCTACTAAAACCGGTTGGCCTTGAGCGTCAGATACGGTAACATTTATGAAATCGTTTGATGATTTAGCAAATCCGCCGGTAGAAATAATGGCAATTTTCTTGAATGCCTCATGAGGATATTGGCCATCAATCATTACATCCCGGTAAGTAGTCCAAGCCCGACCGTTGCAAAGACGAATTACCAGTTTGTAGCTGCCGTCTTCTGGAATATCGACTTCCCACTCAATAGTGTGGCCCGGATTGTCCCAGCTGGTAACCATTAGGCCGGTCGCGCCGACGCGGCCGCCCACTTTTTGTGCGGAACCACCCTCTTCTTTGATGTAGTCTTCGCCTTCGACAATTACATCAGCCGCTAGGGCCATGCTCGCCAAAGCGAAAAGCGCGATTAGAACCAGAACTAAAATCTTTTTCACGTTCATACCTCCCAGATTATAGTAATATAAAATATTTACGCCAAAAAACCGAGAATTCCTGCTAATTAAAACTAATTTGTTGATACAAATAAATTATATGTCTGTAGTTATAGATAAATTCATATTAAGAAACAAACCTAGCTTGCGGGTTCCAAGCATCTGTTCCGCTTAGAATTTTTGCAATCGTGAATTTTTCCGCTTCTTGAGAGTTCAAAATTTTACTCCACTTGACTCTGGCGGTTACATTTGCTCCAGGACCTTGACTCAATGCTTCAACAAAATCGACAGTCTTTTCCCGCTCGGGTTTATCCCAATTATGCCAACCCTCAGGGATAATTTCATCTCCCATTAAACAGTTGATGAACGCAACCTTGGCAAAATCTCGCCAAGGTCGACCTAAAAAAACTGAGCTTGGTCCGGCTTCGCCGCTAAGTTTACAATTTAAAAAAACATAGCCAAATGCTTGGCGGGGAGAGGTGGAAGCTGCTGTAATATAGCCATTGATCCTCTCCTGACGGTCATTGACGAAAATTTCGCAATTGTTAAAAACCGCCGTCGCCGAACCGAAAATAAAGTCAATATCACCCCGGATCAAACAGTTTTCAAAGTATTGCCGGACTGGGCCGGTATACTCTTCGGTTCCGCTGCCCAAGGTAGGATGGATCAAATTCAATCCCAAAGGAGTTGGATTTTTCGGTAATGGCCCGGTGAAAAGAGTGTCCTGACATCCTAAAAAACGACAGTTTTTAAAAGCGGCCCGGTCAGCATCGACATAGGCTGCGATTGCTTGGCCGACAATTCTACCGTCTCCCGAAGAATTTTCAAAAGTAATGTTTTCGGCTGTAAAATCGTGGCCGCCTATGTAAATGCTATAAGAATTGAAGGTATTCATCGGTTCGCCGTTTGGAAGTAGTTTTTTGGCATGATCATCAAAGGTAATGATCGTGTTGGCTGTTTTTTCACCGACTAAATGAAGGCAAGGTCGGTCAATCTTCACTTTCTCTTTGTAGACACCATTTTTAATATAAATGGTTATCAATTCTCTATTATTTGGAGAGATGTTCGTAATAGCTTCTTGAATGCTTTTAAAATCTCCGCTTCCGTCGCTTGCCACTATCATTTTATCCAGGCCCTCATTTTTATGGTATATTAATATGGTATATTGGTTTTGAAAGAAATGTCAAAATGGATCTTATTTATTTAATACAAGCTAAATAGTATCCTTAAGAAAATCTAGCAAAACCTTAGGAAAATAATGATTTTATGATAGTATTATAGCTTTAGATCTTAAAATGTTCAATTGCTCTCTTGAAATATATCGAAAAGGAATGGGATAAAGTGTCAACATATCAAAGAATTCTTTTTGACCTTGACGGAACTCTTACCGACCCTAAGGAAGGCATTTTAAACTCAATCGAATATGCGCTTCATAAATTCGGTATCGGAGTCGGCCGAAGGGAAGAATTACTCACTTTTATTGGGCCGCCCCTTCAGGAATCTTTCCAAAAATATTTCAACTTTGATGCCGAACAAGCCAGGCAAGCCGTTCAATACTACCGTGAATACTTTGCCAAGCAAGGTATATTTGAGAATAATGTCTATCCGGGAATCTCGGAGTTACTTGGAAAACTTTTAACTTCAGGCCGTTTTTTGGCGGTAGCCACTTCAAAGCCCACCGTTTATTCAGAACGCATTTTGGAACACTTTAAATTAAATAAGTATTTTCAACTAGTGATTGGCAGCAACCTTGACGGGTCTAGGGTGGCTAAGACCGAAGTGATCCAAGAGGTTCTCAACAGGATTCCATCAGTCCCAAAAGGGTTAATTGTTATGGTGGGAGATCGTGAGCACGATATAATCGGAGCTAAAAACAACCATATCGACTCGATTGGGGTTACTTACGGATATGGTACGGAGAATGAGCTTAAAGCCGCCGGAGCCCAATATCTTGCCGGATCCGTGGCGGAACTGGAAAGAACACTTTTAAACCCGGACTCATCTGACTAAATTAAAAATTAAGACCGTAATGCTTTATTATCTCATGAAGGCAATTAATACTTAGAAAAGATTTCCATCCAAATATTCGGTATGATTTTTTAAAGTCACCAATTCAAGATTAGGTGAACTTTTTATTTTTTGGTTTTCCAATCCAACACTTTCAATAACTACTACCATTAATTTTGAAGATTTAATCATAATAAAAGCGGAGAAGGAGGTGAAACCGTGAGCCACATGCAAAACCAAGGAAATCAAAACCAATCGCCGTACCAGGTAGCTGCTAGAGGTTATAATCCTCAACAGAACTTGGAAATCGCTGCTGAAATGGGACAAAAGACCCAAGGGGAAATCAGCCGGATTTTAGCAAGCAAATCAATTACCGGTATTGAATTTGGTTATTTAGGCAGTCGCCAAAATAATGCGCCAATGAATAACCAGATGAGTAATTTTAACATGAACAATCAAAATAACAACTTGAATAACAATCAAAATCAATTCCAACCATAAATATCACTTTATAACCTCAAGCCTGAAGTTATCGACACTTCGGGCTTTTCATTTTTCTCTCGTAATCTTTTAAGGTAGACTTTATCAAAAAAGTATGGTAAAAAATTTGTATAACTTATGATTATATAATTATAGCCTTTCAAATAATACCCATGTTTTCATTTTCGGAAAGGATTTATCGTTTCAATGGGGAGATCAACGGCTTCGCAGGGAGAAACCAAAATTCTTGAGACCGACCTTTTCATTCCGGTGCGTGATTTTTTCATTAACAATGGTTATAGCGTTAAAAGCGAAGTTAAAAATTGTGACATCACCGCAGTAAAAGGTGATGAACTTTTGGTGGTTGAGCTAAAAAAAAATTTTAACGCTACTTTGCTAATTCAAGCCGTAAAACGTCAGCAGGTTGCCAATATGGTTTATATAGCGGTTTCTATGCCTAAAAAAGGAGTTTTCACACGGAAATGGAAAGACATTTGTTACTTAGTCCGCCGGTTAGAACTGGGATTGATAGTTGTATCCTTTTTAAAAAGCGGGCCTCGAGTGGAAGTAATTTTAAACCCGAAACCATTTGATCGTAATCAAAGCCAGCGGGTGAGCAAAAAAAAGCGTAATGAAATTATTACAGAGATCAATGGCCGCCATCTGGATTTGAATACCGGAGGAAGCACAGGCCGGAAATTAGTAACCGCTTATAAAGAAAATGCAATTGAGATTGGCTGCTATTTGAAGAAATATGGCCCTTTGACACCGAAACAATTAGAAAAGATGGGAACCGGGACTAAAACCGGCTCAATTCTTCGAAAAAATTTTTATGGTTGGTATGATAGAGTAAGTAAAGGGCTTTATCAAATTTCACCGGAAGGCAATCGATCATTAGCCGAATATCCCGAATTAGTCGATTTCTATTTGAATAAAGTTTCTAAAACACAATAAACTTGAGGTGAATTCAGATTAAAAACAACATTGAAGCCTTTATCTTCGATATGGACGGAGTGCTTACCGATACGGTTGAACTTCATTACCAATCTTTTAAACGACTTGCTATAGAGGAAAATGTCTCCTTCAACAGGGAGATCAATGAACGATTTCGCGGACTGTCTCGGGAAGATTCGTTAGCGCTTTTATTTCAAGCTCATGTTTTATCGCCCTCAGAGCTTAATCGGTTGATGGAAAAGAAGAATAAATACTTTTTAGAACTTGCCGTTTCGATGACTGCTAAAGATTTGCTTCCTGGAGTCAAGGATCTACTTCAACTTTTAACCGAAAGAGGTTTTAAAATCGCCTTGGCTTCATCCAGTAAAAATACGAGGCTGATTATTGAAAGGCTTGCTATAGGTGATTACTTCGATAGTATCTCCGATGGTTATAGCGTCAAGCGGGCCAAACCTGCGCCGGATCTTTTCCTGCACGCTGCCGCTACTTTGGGAATAAAACCGGAAGCCTGTATAGTGGTAGAGGATGCAGAAGCTGGAGTTGAGGCCGCCAAAGCCGCCGAGATGACCGTAATCGGGATCGGTCCTAAAACAAGAGTTGGAAATGCTGATTTCATCTTTGATTCCGTGGCGGATATAAATTTGGATATAGTACTTGCAAAAGTAAATGCAAACAAACAAAGGGAGACCTTAACGTGATTTTAGATAAATCCGCTTTAATAATTGAAATTCAAAAGTGGCGCGCTGCAAATAAAAAAGTTATTTTTACCAATGGTTGTTTTGATTTATTACACGTTGGACATTTACGTACTTTTAATGAAGCCAAAAAACTGGGGGACTTATTAATCGTAGGCATCAACAGCGATCATTCCGTAAAAACCCTCAAAGGTGAAACTCGGCCGCTTATTTCGGAACGGGACCGCGCCGAACTTATTTCAGCTTTGAAACCTGTCGATTATGTTATAATCTTTGATGAGGTAGATGTCTCCAATTTATTAGAAACGGTCCAACCTGAGGTGTATGTTAAAGGAGGAGACTACACTTTAGAAAACCTACCTGAAAAAGAAACATTAATCCGGTTTAATATTGAAGTCAAATTTATTCCTTTAGTTGCCGGGATTTCTACCACCGAACTGATTAACCGAATTCGTAAGGCTAATATTTGATACTAATTATAAGTAAGTTTTTGGTAAAATAGATTAAAATAATCCCATAGCAAGAAAGTCACCTTGCAGGAAATTTAAGAAAATCATTGAATAATTTAACTTGGGGTAGACAGCTAATTTTCAAACTGTTATTTTTGGAAAATATACGATATAATCTAAGATAAATTTAGTATTATAATATTTTTATTCTCAGTTTATATGGTTTGAAAAGAGGCTGATTGAATGAGAGTAAATAAATATTTATTTGTTATAATTTTTTTAGGGCTCAGCCTCTCTTTTGCTGTTGTCTATTTTATTCATCGACAACCGTCTGGTAATGACGAGGCTGCCGCTAAGATAAAATTATTGAAAGAATTAAATTTTAAACCTCATAAAAACAAATTAACTTTAAATGAAAATTCATCAGTTACTGAGAAAAAAGTGGGGACCTCTGAGTTTATTACTTCTGAAATCAGCAATCACCAACAACGAATCGATGAGGTTATTTATGAAGGGCTTGATTTTCGGTTTGGTGAAACTAAAAACGACATTATTGAGAATTTAGGCGAACCAATTAAAATTATTGAAAAACCTGTTACTAGCCGTCATCGACTTGATGTCAGCGACAAATTATATGATTTAGTTTTTGATGGTTTAGAAGCTAGGATTTACCATGTTACTTCCGACGAAAAGGAATTGGTGCTGAGAATCCTAATCGAAAATGCAAAATATAAGGTGAAATACGGGATAAATATAGGTGTAACCGAGGAATATGTAGTTGGAGTGCTTGGCCCTCCGTCTATCAGAGAAAAGGATTTTTATGAGTATTATGATTCAAATGGGTTTGCAAAACTTCGTTTTCATTTTAAAACAAATACTTTGTTTAAGATTGAATGGAATTTTGAAGAAAACTAGTATTAATGTACGAATTTAGGTTTTTGTTTTGCTTATTATATGGATTAACTGGCTTAACGGTTTATCTGCCACTCCTAACTTTGAAAAAACATAGTTAAGCCGGATAAGTCTATTGATTTTTTTGCGGATAATTCCAGATTTTCACCTAAATATATTTTTTTAAATTTACCGGAAAAATTAGGATTTCTAGACAACAACTATATTTTTTCACTTAATATTTCTTTTTTGGGAGGTCCGACTTGAAATGGGGTCGAATTTCATTCCGTACTCTCATTCGGACGATGGTATTGAAGATAAAAATATAATGGTTCCGGATCTAGTATTAGAAATTGATAACCATGGCGCTATAATCAAAAAGATAGCTCCTTTAGATAACATCCCAATATTACCTGCCAATGCTGTTCCCGGATTAAACTTTTCTCGTTTAATCCCTACCGGAGCGGACCTTTTCAAGGAACATTTGCAAAAGACGGTACAATCTCATACAATTCAACGTTTTACCATCCCTCTGTCTTCCCGTTATTTTGAAATCCGATTGAACCCGCAAACCAACGCTAAGATTATTTTAATCTTCAGTGAACTTAGTCAGACGCCTAACGGCAAATCAGCGAAGAACATTTTTAATGAGAAAGATAATTTAGATATCGCTTTGCGTTCGATTGCCGATGGGATAATTGCCACCGACATAAACGGCAAGGTGATTTTCATGAATGAGGCGGCTGAAAAAATAACCGGTTGGTTGTCTGAAGAAGCGGTCGGTCAAAAATTAAGCGCGATTTACCGTACTTCAAATCAAGAGGAGCACAGTAATTCCAAATGTTTTGATTTTTGGGAACATACCTTTTTATTTACCAAAGATGGTCGTCAGAGAGTAATTACTGATAGCGGGGCTTCAATCCATGATCAAAACGGAAAAATAACCGGAGTTGTAGTTGTTTTTCGAGATATAACTGAAAAATGGCGTATGGAAGAGGAAATTGAACGGACTCAGAGGTTGGAGTTTATTGGAGATCTGGCCGGCGGTATCGCTCATGATTTTAATAACATCCTATCCGTGGTTTTAGCCAATATTCAACTTGTAAATATCATCCAAAAAAAAGGGGGGGATACCGATAAATATTTGAACGGCATGGAAGATGCTGTCAAACGAGCTTCTTCTCTTACTAAACAATTGCTTACTTTTGCAAAGGGAGGCGCTCCGATTAAAAAACCAACATTATTAGCGGATTTATTAATGGAAACGGTTGAATTAGGAATTAAAGGAACTAATCTTAATTGTAGTTTTTCAATACAGGAACAATTATGGCCTGTTGAAATAGACCCAGCTCAAATCAGTCAAGTATTTAATAATCTAACTAATAATGCCGTCCAAACAATTCCCAACAATGGAATAATTGAGGTGTCAGCTCAAAATATTTCTATTACTAATCAAGATGTTTTACCATTGCCCCTAGGCGACTATATTCAAATTACATTTAAAGATAACGGGCCGGGAATTAGTCATGAAAAATTAATGAAAATTTTTGATCCTTATTACCTGTTTGGCCAGAAAGAAAGCGGATTGGGTTTAGCTGTCGCTTACTCAATCATTAAAAGGCACAATGGGTTGATTAATGTTCAATCTACAATTGGATTCGGAACGTGTTTTACAATTTATCTCCCTGCCGTAGGCAAAAACAATCCGGTTCAAGAAGGGATTTTAGCATCTGAACCAAAAGGTAAAAAATTATTATTGATGGATGATGAAGCCCATATTGTTCAGCTTGTCGGCGAGATGCTTAATCATCTGGATTATCGGGTTGAAACAGCCCGAAACGGCGCCGAGGCTTTGGAAATATTTAAACAAGCAAAACAAGCTAATGATCCTTTTGATGTTATTATTATGGATCTTACTATACCGGGGGGGATGGGTGGCCGAGAAGCGATTTCATTTCTCCGTGAATTTGATCCTAATGTTAAGGCTATAGTCTCAAGCGGTTATTCCAATGATCCCGTGATGTCCGATTGTAAACGCTATGGATTTAATGGAATGGTTTCTAAACCTTTTAAAATTGAAGAATTATGTCAGGAAATTAACCGGGTTTTAATTCAAGGAGCCACAGTTTGAACAATATTTAAGAACTAATTCCATTAGATCCGAAAATCATTATATATCCTCCGGCTAAAAGGCTTTAAATTACTTGCTTTCCCCCATTTACTTCGCCTCTAGGATAATATATTTATTCAAATATCCATTTCCATCCGATACCGGAAACTTACCGCAATTCCATTTTCTATTCCAGTAAAGATTTAATTTAGATTAATAATTTAATTTTTTGCAGGAAATACATGGTATTAAGCGAATTTATATAACATTTAAATATTTTTAAGTAATTGGTTTTGGTAATTTCAAGGGGTGAGAAAGTGCTATCAAAACAATTAGTCAAGTTAAGCTTATTATTTATTGCATTTACTTTTACGGCGTTAGCTCAAGATGGTTTGCCGGAGATTGTTAAGAAAATCGAACCTTCAATTATTGTAGTCCTCACCTATGATCAGGATGGCAAATTATTAGGGCAGGGTAGCGGTTTTTTTATTAACAAAAAAGGCGAAGCCATCACCAGTCGCCATGTACTGGAAGGAGCGATCCGGGCCGAAGTTAAAACAATTGATGGCATGATTTATCCAATAGCTAAAATAATTTCCGAGGATCGGGATAGCGATATTATTAAAATAGAGGTCATCATACCCGAAAGCCGAATCTACTTTTTGGAGATAAACCCTAAATTTCCTGAAGTAGGTGAACGGATTGTAGTAATCGGAAGTCCCTTAGGGCTTGAACAAACTGTTTCCGACGGGATTGTATCGGCAGTAAGAAAAATACCGATTTTCGGTAGGATAATCCAAATTTCGGCGCCAATATCCCCGGGTTCTAGCGGTAGTCCGGTAACCAACCTCAAAGGAGAAGTAATTGGAGTCGCTACTTTTCAAATGGTAGAAGGACAAAATCTGAACTTTGCAATTCCCGGCAGTCGTATTTTAGAATTAGGCTCGGGAACTCCTCGTGATTTCTCCGAATGGGGAGACCTTCAAGCCCAACAAACTCTTCCTCCGGCAAAACAATATTATACTTCCGGAGTTTCACAGATGTTGACCAAAAAATATGCGAAAGCAATCACCTATTTTGAACAAGCGATCCGCGAGGATCCGAACTTTGCGGAAGCACACTTTAATATCGGTTACTGCCGTGATGAATTAGGCGAACATCAAAAAGCAGTGACAGCTTTTAAAAAAGCAATTCAAATAAAACCTGATTTTGTTGAAGCCCATTATAATTTGGGGATTGCCTTTGATGAGTTAAAACAATTTCAAGAATCAATTCCGGCTTACAGTCGGGCCGCTGAATTAAAACCTGATTTTTTTGAGGCTTTTTTTAATTTGGGAGTCGCTCTCGGCAAAGTGGACCGGCAGCAGGAGGCGGTGAATGCTTTTAAAGAAGCTATCAAAATAAGCCCCGATGACGCCGAGGCCCATCTAAACTTGGGTATTGCATACGGCCATCTTAATCTGTATCAGGAAGCCCTTGAAGCTCTTAAACAAGCAATTCGAATCAACCCGGACGATCCTCAAGCCCATTTTAGTATCGGTATTGTCTATTTAAGTTTAGATGATCGAAATTCCGCCTTGCAGGAATATAAAATTTTAAAAGAATTGGATTTAGATATGGCCAACCGCTTGTTTGATTTAATATATAAGTAGTCGTCTACGTCAGTGAAGAGAGCTTAGTGAGGAAAATATCATGAATCAGACCCCTAATCAATCAAACCAGCAGATGTTATTGGTTATTGGTATAGTAGTACTAATTATCGTTATTGCAACATCTTTAATCGTTGGAGGCCAAGTATTTTTGTGGCAAAAGACCATCGCCGAAAGGGAAAAAAAAGAATTGCAGCGCCAAATTAATTCTCTCCGCAATGAACTTGTTTTTTTACGAGAAGATTTAGGAAGATCCTTGTTGCAAAAAGCTAATCATAAAAATAACAAAAGTGAGTTGGCCGATGAAATTTATATTAATAGCCTATCCGGAATAGAACATCTAGTAATAACCGCCCTTAAAAACCGGGACATGGTTAATCTGGCTTCTTTAGTTCATCCGGACAAAGGCATCCGTTTTTCACCTTATGCCTATGTCGATACCCGCTCCGACCTTATTTTTACAACGGAGATGATTCGACACTTTTTCAATGATGCAAAGCATTATGTGTGGGGTTATAATGATAATAACGGTACGTCAATTAGGATGAATGCTCATGAATATTATGATAATTTTATCTTTGACTGTGATTATTCAACTGCTGATGAGGTTAATTATAACGCAACTGTCGGTCGGAGCTTGACGGTAAGTAATATTTTTGAAGTTTATCCCCGCTCAATTGTTGTCGAATATGGCAAATATCAACAGAGTTCTACTACTGAGAGCCGGGACTGGAAAAGCATCAGATTAGTTTTTGAGAAAAAAGAAGATGATAATTGGTACCTAGTAGGACTTCTGCATGACCAATGGAAGATTTAAAAAACTGATTTACAAGGTGTCGGGATATTTATGGAAAACAAAAACCCAGGGAAAGCCAGGTTTTTGTTTTTTTATAATAAAATCCCAAAAATTTCTATAGAAAATTTTAGAAAACATATAAAGTTTTAGAAATATTTTCCGATTAGTTATGTAGATGTTAATTACAGCAACTTTAGTTAAAATTAGCATTGTCTTACTTTATTTGTATGCTTAAAGGGAGGTGTGATCATGATTAGCATTTCTCAAGTTGCGGATCGAATTGGTGAACACATTTGCAAAATGGCCGACCTGGAATCTGAGGTTAAAAAGATCTGTTTCGGAGTCGAAGTAATTATGATGATGATGATCTCGATCTTATCCACCTTCGTTTTTGGAGGCGCTTTAGGCGTCTTCAGGGAAACTTTAATTGTTACATTTGCCGCATTCGTAATGAAGTTTATCATTGGCGGGTCTCATTTATCGGGATTTTTCCGTTGCTTTATTTATAGTATAATATTTGTTTTAAGTGGAGCATGGCTGTGTAGCATATATCAAATTTGGTTAAATCCCCCAACAGTTTTATTGTTGTTATTACTTAACATCTTAGTAATTCATTATGCTCAATTAGCCCCGTCTTACCGGACCTTCGATAATATCCAGGTCTTTAAAAGAAAATTAACGGCTACTGTTTTAGTCTTAATATCAGCAATACTATGTCTTGAGTTTTTTACCTTTTGGAGTTCGGGCGCTCTGATCGGGTTTTCAATCTCGATCTTAAATATATCCCCAGCGGGCGCCAATTTCGTCAAATGGCTCGAGCATATTACAAAACAAGGAGGTGCTGGTCAATGAAGAAACTGTATCTGTTGTTGGCGGCCTTGGTAGTAATGGTGGTCGCTCTCAGTTCCGGTTTTGCTTGCTATGGTTGGGGCTATGAACCCAAAATGCGATAGTCAGATCCTTAAAAATATGGTAAAATGTAATATAGTAATTTTCACTAAGGATAAACCTTAGTGATTTTTTTGGAGTGGTGCGTTTTGTGGCTAATGATTAATATGATTTTAGCTGTAACTACCAGCTATATCATTTACAATACGGCATTATCATTTCTCGGTTTATACATGCCTTTTAAACGGAATGTCTTCCCGATTCTCTTATTTACTGTTTTATTATATATATCAAAGGTAGTATTCAAGGCGCCACCAATAGTCCATACTATAATAATGGTAAATATCTGCGTTCTTATTATTTATTTATTTAATCGTGTCAATTTTATTTTGAACTTATGCGCATCACTTTCGATTGTTATTATAATAATTATTGGAAATTTGTTAATCGTATGTCCTATACTGAATAAATTGGGGATCAGCCTCACTAATATCAATTTTAATACTTTGGATTGGATTATTCTCAATATAGGAGAGCTTTCAATACCAACGATATTCTTAATAGTTAGTCGAACGAATAAACTCTCACTTATAAAACAAATACTTAATAAATAGGGGGTTGTATTTATGGAGATAATCAGTTATTTGTTATGTTTATTGCTGATTATTAATTATCAACTTGCCATAGCATATATTGGAGTTTCGATTAAATTTAATAATACAATCCTTCCCGCTTTTTTACTTGTTATTATTGTTTATATTTCTAAAAAAATTTTTCAGGCGCCTCCAATTCTGCATACGATAGTAATTGTACTCGCATGCGCTACCCTTCTTTATACTTTCAACAAAATCAATCCGATATTAAGTATCATTGGTTCGTTATTGAGTATGATTACGTTCGTAGTAGGTAGCCTCTTGATTGCCTGTCCTTTCATAATTAAAATCGGTTTCAAGATTCCAAACGAAACGACCGGTCTGCAATGGATTCTTTTAAATTTAGCCGAGTATTTTGTCCCAACTGCAGTTTTATTGATTTTAAAAATCCGGAAAATTGCTCCGCTAAAAAGCATTATCTAATTCGAATATCGGAAAGTGTGATATTTATGAAACAGCTCTATCTATTAAGGGCGTTTCTATTCATTTTAATCAGTGTCTTTGTCTTATTACTGTTAGAGATGTCCATTTTTGACATGCTCAATCACGCAATCAATCTATTTTTTTTATTCTCCGTTTTTTTTATCTTGGTTTTCTGGCTTTTGAGTATTCACTCTTTTTATAAATTCATTACTTTAATCAACCGAGAAAAAATCGCCCGTGAAGCAGACCGACTTCAGCTCGAGGAAAGCCAAAAACTAATCCAAATCCTCCGTTCCCAAAGGCATGATTTTAAAAATCAGCTCCAGGTCATCAGAGTAATGGCTCAATGTAAAAGGAACATTGAAATAGTAGAATATATCCAGGATTGCAATACAGTACTAGATTTTTCTAAAGAAATTCCTTCTCAAATTGATAATCCGGCCATTTCGGCAATGATTATTTTTTTTGCAACTCAAGCCAGAGAAAACGGGATTAAATTTGAAGTTGACTCAGACATTGACTTTGCCGTTTATAAACTCTCACCGGCAAAGACCACTCGAATTTTAGGAAATATAATTCAAAACGCGATTGAAAGCTTTCAAATATCCTCTCGAAAAGACAGAAATATTCAATTAACCATGTGGGAGAAAAACGATGCCTATCAATTTTTAATCTGGAATAATGGGCCGCTCATGCCTGAAGAAATACAGCGCTTGATTTTTCTATCCGGTTATTCCTTGAAAAACAGTACCGGTCTAGGGTTGGCAATTGTCAAACAATTGGTTGAAGAGATGAAAGGAAGGATTATCGTAAAAAGCAGTATCGAAGAAGGTACAGAATTCAGGATTAGAATTCCTAAACTTGTAACGGAAACGAGTTTTAATATTGCTGAGCGACCATTCTCCGATAAAACTGTTAAACCGGAAAAAATTTGATTTTACTACTCTTAACAGTATTTAATGCTTGAATAACACGCCAACAAAAAGGATCTAAATTCGAATTGTCGAAGTAATCGGGATAACCCGGTTTTTTTTATGAGGTGACCTTCTTGGCAAAAATTACTCCAATGATTCAACAATACTTGGATACTAAAAAAGAATATAATGAATGTATTCTTTTTTTCCGACTCGGTGATTTCTATGAGATGTTTTTTGATGATGCAGTGATTGCCTCTAAAGAACTAGAGATCGTCTTAACTTCACGCGAATCCGGTTCGGAACGGATTCCAATGTGTGGTATTCCTTATCACGCGGCCACCGGTTATTTAGCTAAACTCCTTACTAAAGGATATAAGGTGGCTATTTGTGAGCAAGTCGAAGATCCAAAGCTGGCTAAAGGAATCGTCAAAAGGGAAGTGATCAGGGTAATTACTCCCGGGACGATCATTGAAGAACAGCTGTTAAAGGAGAAAAGCAATAATTATTTAGCGGCCATCATTGAGGATGGGAATGCATATGGTTTAGCTTATGTCGATCTTTCCACCGGAGAATTTAAGGCCACCCAAATTTCTAAGTCTCAACCCCAGTTGTTATCGGCTGAGCTAACCAGGATTAAACCAGCTGAAATTTATTTAAGCGAAGGGCGTAAAGAAGAATTCTCCATAGACCGGACGGTTGAAACCACTTTCACTTTTGGCCCGGCGACTGATTTCAATTTTGATAATACCTATCGGAGTTTGACCGAACATTTTCAGGTCCGGAATTTACGAGGTTTCGGTTGTGAAGAACTACCGACCGCGATTAAGGCTGCCGGCGAATTGTTACGTTATTTAGAAACAACCCAAAAACACGCTCTCCTTCATCTCCGCAATCTTATTACTTATCAGACCGGCGAATTTATGGCCTTAGATCCTTCTACAAGAAGAAACTTGGAGTTGGCCAGGACTATCAGGAGTGAAGAGGTGAACGGGAGTCTCTTAGGTGTTCTTGATCTTACAGTGACATCGATGGGGGCTAGGTTACTACGTGCTTGGGTTGAACAACCTTTAACCAATTTGGAGGCTATTTTAGAACGTCAAAATGCAATAGCCGAATTTACCCTAAGCTTGGAAAAACGTGAAAGCGTTCGTGAATCTTTAAAACATACTTACGATTTACAACGGATCTTAAGCAAATTAGCGAGTGGTTCCTCAAATGCCAGAGACTTATTGGCTTTAAAACAATCGTTATTGATGATTCCCGTTTTGAAAGAGACTTTGAAAGACACCAATGAACCTAAGAACCGACTGATAGCTGAAACATTAGACCCCCTTCCGGAGATCACCAAAATTTTGGAAGCGGCTATTAAAGATGATCCTCCATTAACGATTAAAGACGGGGGCATGATTAAGCCGTCGTATCATCCGGAATTAGAAAAGTTGATTAAAGCCAGTACTCAAGGTAAACGATGGGTAGCCGAACTTGAACAGGAAGAACGGGAGCGGACCGGTATTAAATCGTTAAAGATCGGGTATAACCAGGTTTTTGGGTATTATATCGAAATTACCAAAGCAAACCTTAATCTGGCTCCCCCGGATTATATCCGGAAACAGACTTTAGCCAATGGTGAACGTTTCATCAATCAGAGATTAAAAGAATATGAGGACCAAATACTTAACGCTCATGAAAAAAGTGTCGCCTTGGAATATCAGATCTTCACGGAAATAAAAGAAACCGTTCTCAAAGCTATTGACCAAATTCAGGCTACTGCCGGCGCTTTAGCCGAGCTGGACGTGTTGGTAACTTTTGCCGAAGTAGCAGTCAGATATAATTATGTAAGGCCGACGTTATCCGATGGTGGAAAAACCGTAATCATTGACGGACGGCATCCGGTAGTTGAGCGGATGTATCCTGCCGGGGGGTTCGTACCTAACGATACTATACTGGACCAACAAGACAACCGCTCTCTAGTGATTACCGGGCCTAATATGGCTGGTAAGTCTACCTACATGCGCCAAGTTGCCCTAATTGTTATCCTGGCCCATTTGGGTAGTTTCGTTCCCGCTAAACAAGCGGAAATTTCTTTGGTGGATCGAGTTTTTACCCGGGTCGGCGCTTCGGATGATTTGGCTACCGGCCAGAGCACCTTCATGGTTGAAATGAATGAAGTAGCTTATATTTTGAACCACGCCACCGCCAATTCGCTGGTTATTCTAGATGAAATCGGCCGCGGCACGAGTACCTTCGATGGCTTAAGCATCGCTTGGGCGGTAGTGGAGTATATTAATAATGTTTATCGAGTCGGCTGTAAAACCTTGGTAGCAACTCATTATCATGAATTAACCGAGTTAGAAAGCAAGCTGCCGGGGATTAAAAACTATCATGTAGCAGTCCAAAGGTTAGGGGAAGAGATTAACTTCTTGCGCAAAATAATTCAAGGCAAAGCCAACCGCAGTTACGGCATTGAAGTAGCCAAACTTGCGGGACTGCCTGGAGAAGTACTGGATCGGGCTAAAGAAATTTTACAAAATCTAGAAAACGATGAATCGGCGGAATTTGGAAAACAAGCGCCACTTACCGAAAAGACCCAACAATTAGCGCTTTTCCCGTTAGAACAAGAGACAATCTTGAATGAACTTACAGCGGTTGATCTGGCATCAACAACTCCCTTGCAAGCCTTAAACTTGCTTTATGAATGGCAACGAAAATTGCGAGACCGAATTTCTAGAGAATAAATGCTTACGGTCGAGGACATTTAGACTAATTTTTATTACCTATTGGACGATAAAATTACTAGAAAGCTAAAAACTTAGGAGGAGATTTCTATCAACAAGGTCAGGCGTTTAGATGAAATAACCATCCAAAAAATTGCCGCCGGTGAGATTGTCGAACGTCCGGCTTCGGTTATCAAAGAATTAGTTGAAAATTCGATTGACGCTTCTCCAATGAGGATCGAGGTTGAAATTAAGAACGGCGGTCGTCAATTAATCCGGGTTACCGACGATGGTTCTGGAATGGAACGCGAAGATGCCGTGCTGGCCATTGAACGTCATACCACCAGTAAAATCAATTCCGCTGATGACCTTTGGCGGTTAAGCACTCTTGGTTTTCGGGGCGAAGCCTTGGCTACTATCGCCGCTGTTTCTCAATTTGAATTGATTTCCAAAACAAAGGATCAAGATTTTGGTGTTCAAATCGAAGTTAAAGGCGGCCTCCTTCAGAAGGTTAAAGATGTCGGAGCTCCGGATGGTACCACTGTCAAAGTCCAAGACCTTTTTTACAATACTCCGGCCCGTTTAAAATATTTAAAGACTATCCCTACGGAAACTAATTATATCAATGAAATCATCTCTCGATTGGCCCTGGGTTATCCGGAGATTAGTTTTCGGCTTCAACACCATGAATATGAATTATTATTTACCCCTGGAAAAGGCGACCTTTACGAAACCATGATTGCGGTTTTTGGAAACGAAATTGTCAAAGATATGATTCCGGTAAATTATCAAGAGAATTCATTTAAAATAAGCGGTTATATAGGTAAACCTTCGGTTGCTAAAAACAACCGGAATAATGAAATCTTCTTCGTAAACCGGCGTTATTTTCATAACCGTACGTTAAGCGCTGCAGTTGAGAAAGCATATCATACGCTATTGCCGATCGCCAGATATCCATTTGTGATCTTATTCTTAGAAATTGACCCCCAAGCGGTCGATATTAACGTGCATCCTACCAAAATGGAAGTCCGTTTTTCGAACGATTCCGATTTATTTAAAGCGTTTTACCATTCCATCAGGAAAACTTTGACTGATAATTCTTTGATTTCCGAATGGATTGCTCCTGATGAAGACCTTTTAGCCTTGAAATATCACACTTCAAACATTAATGCCAAAACCATTCAGCCGGTAGAAAATCTGGCTATTAACTATCAGGAAACCGGCGCCGGGCCGATTGAAGTGGCCTCCGTAAGTGAAGCGCCTTCAGCTGCGGACCAATACCAATCAAATCCGCAATTTATTGCGTCAACAATGCAATCGATAGTTGCTCCAAATTTTTACGTTTTTCCCAAAGCGGTTTTAAATACATATATAATTGCCCAAGATGAAAAAGGTCTATTATTCATCGACCAGCATGCCGCCCATGAGCGTATTTTGTTTGAACGATATATGCAACGGACTAAAGAATTTCTAGGAGCCCAAGCATTATTAATACCGGAAACGGTTAATCTAAATTATGCACAATTCAAAGTAGTTTCCGAACGTTTACCGGTATTTGCGGATCTTGGTTTTGAAATCGAAACTTTTGGGGGCCAGACCATCATTTTACGGAGTGTCCCTTTAACTCTTGTAAATCTGAACTACCAACAATTAATTGTTGATTTGATCGATCAATTTATCGAGTTTGAAACTTTTAAAAATCCAGCCGAGATTAAAGAGGCGTTCATCACCACCATGGCTTGCCGCACCGCCATCAAAGCCGGCGACACTCTCAATCTTCTAGAGATGGAAGCCTTGGTTAAAGATTTATTTAAATGTCAAAATCCTTATACTTGCCCCCATGGCCGACCCACAGTATTCCGGATTGGCCATGAAGAACTTGCCAAAAAATTTCTAAGGCGTTAAAGATGAATCCTTTAATCATCCTAGCCGGCCCAACTGCGGTTGGTAAAACCGAATTATCGTTAAAATTGGCGCAACGCCTCGATGCTGAAATCATCTCCGCCGATTCAATGCAAGTTTATAAACGAATGAATATTGGAACCGCTAAACCAAGTCGGGCAGAACAAGATACAGTACCCCATCATTTGATCGATTTGATCGAACCCGACCAAGCTTTTTCAGTCGCCGATTACCAAAGATGTTTTGAGCATACTGTGGCTTCAATTTACGCCAAAGGGAAGCTGCCTTTATTAACGGGCGGGACCGGGTTGTATATTAGAGCGTGTACCCAAGCCTATAATTTGGAACCCGGGGAACCATTACCGGATTTACGAAAGGAATTAAATGAACAAGCCAAAAAATACGGTTCGGATTATATTCACCGGAAACTTGCTAAAGTCGATCCGGTAGCGGCGGCAAAGATCCACCCCCATGATTTGCGCCGGATGATTAGGGCCCTTGAAGTATTTCAAATTACCGGAACGCCTATTTCTAAGTTGCAGCAAAAGAGGGGGGCCGGATTTAAATATGATGTGATCTATCTTTTTTTAAATCGGGAACGGGATGAGTTATACAACCGGATTGAATTACGGGCAGAACGGATGATTAATGAAGGATTGGTTGAAGAGGTCCGTTCTTTATTGAAAAGCGGGTTTTCACCCCAATTAAAGCCAATACAAAGTTTGGGTTACAAACAAATCTGCGGTTATTTACAGGGGAATGTGTCCCTTGAAGAAGCGATCGCGTCAATCAAACAAGAGACGCGCCGCTATGCTAAACGGCAGTTAACCTGGTTTAGAAAGGAGCCGATTAATTATTTAATAAATATTTCTGGAGATTCCCAGGAATTTTTTGGCGATATTTTAAACTATATTGAAGGTAGATTGGGTATGAACGTCGAATAAGATAAGGCGACGAGTTTCTGTGGCGGAGGTAAAAATGATGAATAAACCAATTATTAATCTACAAGACGCATTTTTAAACCAGGTTCGTAAGGAAGGAATTGCAGTCACAATTTATCTGGTAAATGGTTTTCAATTGCGCGGCAGTGTTAAAGGTTTTGATAATTTCACCATCATTCTAGATAGTGAAGGTAAGCAGCAAATGGTTTATAAACACGCTGTTTCCACCATAATTCCCGCTCGACCCATACCTGAATTATCACAGCAGGGAGAAAAGAAAGAAGAGTAAAGACGAATATTGGTCCTTTTTTTGATCAATAGTTAACCCAAAGATTAGTGGGCTTTAGAAGATACATAAGCAATGGAGCGTTTAATTTTTACTTCTAGGCTTCGGCTTAATGTTTTATTCTTACGTGGCAAGTGATTGTCTTGTCAATTTTGAATTACCCACTATAATGTATTAAAATGAGCTAAATTAGCTAAATAATAATTGTCGCCGCAATATGGCGACAATTATCGTTCGTGTTCTAAAAATTTTCTAACTTATTTCACTAGCACTCGGAGAGCTGAAATTGTATAATTGATCAGATAGTACTTGAATATTATTTCGAATACTTTCGATTCATCGGTAAATATTCTTTGTAATTAGCAGGAGAAAAATTATGAAATTTACGAAAATGCATGGTATTGGTAATGATTATATTTATATAAACGCTTTTGAAGAGGAAATAACCGCTCCGGAACGTTTGGCGGTTGCCGTTAGTCATCGACATTTTGGGGTCGGTGGCGATGGTTTGGTTTTAATCATGCCTTCTACAGTCGCTGACGCAAAAATGAGAATGTTTAATTCCGACGGCAGTGAAGCTGAGATGTGCGGCAATGCCATTCGATGTGTAGGCAAGTTCCTTTATGACCATGGAATTGTCACGAAAGAAACCCTTACAATTGAAACCTTGGCAGGGATTAAACAATTAAATCTTGAAATAAAGATGGGTAGGGTAAGCGCTGTTAAAGTCGATATGGGCGAACCAATACTTCAAAGCAACTTAATACCGGTCAGCGGAGAGCCCCGTATTATTATAAAAGAACCGATTAGCGCCAATGGCCGTGACTACCAGTTTACCGCTGTTTCCATGGGCAACCCCCATTGTGTTATCTTTGTCCCGGAAATTACTGATACTATGGTTTTGACCGACGGTCCCGCGCTAGAGGGTGATCGGTTATTTCCACGGAAAATGAATGTGGAGTTTGTGAAGGTCAACTCGGAAGCTTCATTGACCATGAGAGTTTGGGAACGGGGGAGCGGGGAGACTATGGCTTGCGGAACCGGCGCTTGCGCTTCGGTAGTAGCTGCAATCTTAAATAAATTGACCGAACGGGTTGTAACCGTAAAGCTATTAGGGGGAGAACTGTTAATTGAATGGGAACCGGTATCTAATCATGTTTTTATGACCGGTCCCGCAGTAACCGTATTTGAAGGTGTATGGTTGCTTTAAGATATGTCGCTATTTTATTATCTAAAAAGGAGTCAGGAGTCCTGCGGGCTAGTTTAACAGTTACTAGCCTTGATATTCTTGACTTCAACTATTCTTGAGCCACCAAAAAGGTTATCGCGAAAAGAGGGTTCTTTTTGAAAATCGCAACACTTGGTCCGCAGGGTACTTATTCACAGCAAGCAGCTTTATTATTTGCCAAACGGTTATCACCTTCCGCGAATGATACCGATATCGAGCTTGTTTTTACTACCATTAACAACTCGCTTCGTTTAGTCCAAAATTATCAAGCCGATTATGCGGTAGTACCGGCTGAAAATATGATCGACGGGCTGATTGGCTCTACTTTTGATGCTTTAATCGAGTTTCAGGATTTCGTTAAGGTTTGCGATGAAGTAAGTTTGTCGATTAAACATAGTTTAGGGGCTGCGCCCGGTGCTAATTGGAATAAGATCCAACATATTTATTCACATCCGTCAGCTCTCAACCAATGTCAAAATCAGCTTGAAGAGTTATTTCCGCAAGCTACTTTAATACCATTAGTATCAACTGCCGAGGCTGCGGAGCGCGTGCTCCACGATCAATCTCTGTCCAGCGCGGCGATTTGTAGTCCCGCTTCAATCAAAGCCCACGGCCTAGATGTTTTTCCGGAGGAAATTCAAGATTACCTCTTGAACGAAACTCGATTTTTGGCCTGTTCTTTGACTGATTCGGCGCCAACCGGCAACGACCGGACTTTACTCGCGGTCCGTTATGGCGAAAACCATCCCGGCCAACTCTATCAAACCGCTAAATATTTGGCAGACGTTCAAGTTGATTTGACTTTCATTCAATCCCGGCCATACAAAGTAAAACCTCAAGAATATGTCTTGATCTATGAATTTAAGGGCCACAAAGCCCAACCCCAGGTCCAAGCCGCTTTGCGAAATATTGAACTTCAAGTCCGAAATTCCGGCGGGTGGAAGAAGATTTTAGGCAGTTATCCTAAACGGGAGCGAGAAACTACTAATGGAATTATCAACTAAAGTTATCGAGCTAATTGAAGAATTAGAATTGGAATTACAGCCGGACTTTGCGAAAATCTCCCGGATTGCCTTTTATAATCAGCAAGTAATGCTGGACGCCTTTCAAACTGAAAGAATAGGAACTCATCATTTTCAAACTACTAATGGTTACGGCTATCATGACATAGGGCGAGACGCTTTGGAAAAGGTTTTTTCCCGGGTATTTAAAGCTGAAGCCTCCTTGGTCAGGCAACAACTGGTTTCCGGAACCCATGCTATTGCCTGCGCCATGTTAGGTAATTTAACTCATGACGATGAACTGGTTATCGCTTCAGGTTGCCCCTATGAAACTCTTTTGGGAGTTTTGGGAATCCAAGCTGATTGTAAAGAAATGACCAGTTTGACCGGTGGTTTTAAAGTAAATATTGTTCCGCTTACCCCAGATGGTTCACTCGATTTGGAAGGAATAGTTAAAGCGTTGACCCCTAAAACTAAAATGGTCTCTTTCCAACGTTCATGCGGTTATTCCGAACGCGATTCATTTTCCGTCGCCGAACTAAAAACAGTTTTCACGGCAATCAAAAAAATCCGACCGGAAATAATCATTTTTGTAGACAATTGTTATGGTGAATTTGTCGAAGATCGTGAACCATTAGAAGTCGGAGCAAATATCATAGCAGGCTCTTTAATTAAGAACCCCGGTGGATGTTTGGTCCCTTGCGGCGGCTATATATCCGGACGTTCCGACTTAGTAGAGAAGGCCGCAGAAAGACTCTTTGCTCCTAAAATTGGTTCGGCCATCGGCCCTTCATTAATTAACCTCCAACCTTTTTTTCAAGGTTTTTTCGAAGCGCCCCACCGTGTCAGCGAAATAATTAAAGGGGAGATTTTAGCGGCCAAATTGTTTCAATTGACTGGATACCGGGTTTCACCGCTGCCGAACGGTGAACGAACCGATATTATCCAAAAGATTTATTTTGAAAACCCTCGAGATTTAATCGCTTTCTGTCAAGCAGTGCAAAGAAACTCACCGGTTGAATCTTATTTAACTCCTGAACCGGCGCCGATGCCTGGTTATCAACATCATCTGATTATGGGAGGCGGCACTTTTACATCCGGCTCAACTAGTGAATTTTCGGCCGACGCTCCTCTGTTACCGCCTTTTATCGCATTTTTACAAGGGGGATTATCCTATACCCAGATTAAACTGTCGCTGGCAAGGATTTATCAAGAGATTTGTCTTTAATATGAAAAGTCAAGCGTTTATTTTAAAATAATTGGCAGGAATAGAAAAATTTTAGGTGAAATTAATTAATAGATAAGTAACACACGATCAGTTTTAATTTTTTTATATCAATTTACTTTTTGAGATATATAAAGAAATATATACTGGAGGATATCAATGGGAGTAGTGGAAATAGCAATAAAACTAGTTATCGCTTTAGTTTTAGGATTCTGGTTGTACCGCGATTCGAGAGCTCGGGATTTTGCTTGGACGATTTGGACCTTTTCACCTTTTATTCTTGTTTTTTCTCCATTACCAGCTTCAATCGTCTTAGCATTCGCTTTGTTGGCGATTTATTTTATTTCTCGCCCAAAAGGAAATCTGTTAGTCTGCCCTCATTGTAAAAAAAGAGTCCATGAAACTTTATTTGTCTGTCCTTTTTGTCAAAAGAACGCTAAACATGAATGTTTAAACTGCCATGAACCGGTTCCTTGGGAAGCCGAACAATGTCCCTATTGTAAATCAAGAAGAATCACTAAAGAATGAGTCATAGAAGATCCGCAAGGAGGCTATTTTGATGGTCTTGCAATCACAGCGGATTGATAATCTAATCGATTTTTTGGAACGGGTGGAGTCAACCGCTCTTAATTCTCACGATCAAAGTGAGGAAAATAAAAATATAGTCGAAGCATTGCGCCAAGAAGTAATCGAAGTCCTAAAAATCGCCTTTGCCGAAGGTGACCGGACTATTAGGCGGAGTGCCGTATATGGTTTGAGTAAAATTGGTTTAGATAAATCGCTCCCATTTTTTATTGAGGCTTTAAATGATCCCGATGAACATGTTCGAGGTTGGGCTGCCGAGGCATTGGGGCGTATCAGAGATCAACGCGCCATTAATCCGCTTATCAAAGCTTTGGCTGACGAGAACCATTATGTTTGTTTTAATGTATCAGCAGCTTTAAAGCGTTTTTCACCTAATTTAATCGTTAATCAACTCTTGAGTGCCCTTGAAGATCAGGATTCTCTCATTAGGCGAAGAGCGGCTAAACTTGTAGGCGAACTAGGTGATTCCCGGGTTTGCGACGCTTTAATCGTAAGTTTAAAGGACGAAGACCAAAACGTTAGGTATGAAGCGGCTGAGGCCCTTCGAAAATTAAAAAATCCAGTCAGTATTTTACCGTTAATCTCCGCTTTGCATGACCCTAGTCCTGATGTCAGAACTGTCGCAATTATGGCTTTAAATTGTTTTGGTGATGAAAGAGCGATAGAACCTTTGGTGGCGATGATGATCGAGCAAAAAGATCATCGTCATTTGTGCATCGAAGCCTTAAAGAGTATTTGTGGGAAGGATAATTTGGAGCCACTATTCGAATTAATCAGATCCTGCAAAAATATGATCGCTAATACATCAAATAATATTTTGGAGAAAATATATGAAAAGAAAGCCGATGATAACTCTGAAGGGAGTCAGCTATGGGCGCTGCCAATTGATCCGAAATAAACGCGCTCTTATTAATCTAAAATGCACATCTTAATCACTAATGACGACGGGTTCCATGCCGATGGTTTACAAACATTATATTCATTTTTAAAGGATAAAGCTCGAGTTAGTATAGTAGCTCCAGACCGGGAAAGAAGCGCTACCGGACATGCCATTACTATGCATCAACCTCTGAGAGTAACTAATAAAAATGAACCCCTGCCTCATTGGATGGTGAGTGGTACTCCGGCCGATTGTGTCAAATTAGCGGTTGAATATCTTTTACAAAAAACGCCTCCCGATCTGATCATTTCTGGAATTAACCGCGGTCCTAATCTTGGCAATGATGTTTTGTATTCCGGTACAGTTTCGGCTGCGATTGAAGGCTTTTTTTGCCAAATTCCAAGCCTAGCGGTTTCTCTGGCTGGTTATGGAAAAATGGATTTCACCCCCGTTGCCGTCTTTATTGCCGCTAAAATCGAACAACTCTCCTCCATGGCTAAAAATTCGGTGTTGAATCTTAATTTTCCTATAACACCAACAGGGGAGTATCGGGGAATCAGATTTACTACTCTTGGGAAAAGAATTTATCGAAACGTTTTTGAAGCCAGACAAGACCTCCGTGGGCAAACTTATTTTTGGTTGGGTGGTGACTTAGTAGATTACGAACAACCGGAAAATTCAGATATTAAAGCGATCGATGAGGGATATATATCAATTACACCTTTAAATCCGGATCTTACGGATTATCGTTATCTCAATAACAGCCTTGCTGATTTCCGGATAAACGGAAGTGAATTGAAATGAGGGATTGGTCGAACTCTGGGTTAGTTATCCTGAGAGACAATGTAATTAATCATACCATAAAGTCAGGAAATAGGATATTGGCAATTTGGAATAATTTACAATAGGGTAATTTGAGTTTTTCGGTAATAAATATATATAAATAAAGAGGATTTAATCTTCGCAAAGCGAATTTTTAAATAGGACTTAATAATCTTTGGGTAACTCAATAAAATAACTTAAGGGAGGGATTCCCCATGATTCAGATCGCTACGGACGATCTCTTGCGAGCGCTGAAAAGGTGCAAAGGGATTGCCAAGCAAGAACTGTTAATCAAAGAGCCAACCCAGTTCAATGAGGTCCGGAAAGCACACGCTGAAGCTAGACGTGAGATTTACACCAAGCTGATTGATTTGGTAGAAACGTCTGATATTGAAAATGCGTGTGCTTTCGCTTTTAAGGAGTATCAATCTTTAGCGGAGTCAAGCAGCGACCCGAACGTTAGAGGTCGTTCTCAAGCGCTAGAAATGTTCTTTAACATTTTAGGAATCGACCGTAATCAATTGAACGAGTATAAAACAAATGAATTCGATATTTTTCAGTTAATGAATACAGCTATTCAAGCTTCAACCGATTATTGTGTTCAGTAATTTTTTAAAATATATACTAATTGAATTAAAAAGATAGTTTTACATTTTAGGTGAACTTTTTACCATGAAGGCCACGAAGAGAAGGGGCTTGCCTTCTTTTTCTTCGTGGCCTTCATAATTTTTTTTTAAAACCTCTAATTTATTCTGCGAATTAGACCGATCACTTTTCCTAAAACTTGAACGTCCGGCGAGAAAATCGGTTCATACTTTTCATTTTCCGGTTGGAGTCTTACCTGGGTGGTTTCTTTATAAAATCTTTTAACAGTCGCTTCGTCGCCAAGTAGAGCGACGACAATATCCCCGTTTTTAGCAATCGGATCTTTATTCACAATCACCATGTCTCCATCAAAAATACCGGCATTGATCATACTGTCGCCCCGGACTTTAAGCATAAAAGTCTCTTCCGATCTGGAAAAATCCTTTGGAAGCGGGAAATACTCTTGAATGTTTTGCTCAGCCAGAATTGGCGCTCCGGCGGTAACTGCTCCGACAATCGGAACATACTGGAGGTTTTTAGTTGCATCGAAGTAATTCAAGGGAGCGTCATCCGTTAAAACCTCAATGGCCCTTGGTTTAGTAGGGTCTCTTCTTAGATAACCCATCTCCTCGAGTTTTTCTAAATGGGCATGCACCGATGAACTGGAACTCAAACCAACTGCTTCTCCAATTTCGCGGACCGAAGGAGGATATCCCTTTTTTTGAACTTCTTTTTTGATATAATCTAAAATCTCTTGTTGTCTGGCAGTTAACTCTTCCATTGTAACCACCTCTGTCCCAATTTTTTCTTATTATAACACATTATTAAAGCAAATACAAACATTTGTTCGTTTTCCGCTTGACAGTGAACACTTGTTCGTGTTACTATCAATATAGGCGAACATTTGTTTGCGAGAGGGAGTGAATTCAATGGTTTTTATTTTTAAAGGTACCAAGTTTCGTTGGTCGTTAAGGAAATTTCTAGTTAACTGTTTTGTATGTTTATTGATTTTATTGATTTCAGCATTGTATTTAACTAACGCCGTTAAGGCTACTACAGGCAATAGAGAAAGTACCACAATTGTCCGGCGGGGCCAAACTCTATGGTCAATCGCGCGACAAATCGCTCCGGAGAAAGACCCTCGCGAAGTTATCTCAATGCTAAAACAAACCAATCAACTGCAAAATTCCAGTTTGACGGCAGGTCAGACTTTAAAAATAGTTGAACTTGACTAATTCTAAGGAGAGTGTAAAGATGGATGGAGCGCTTTCGAAGAACCAACCTGTATTCAAAGATGAATCAAACGTTTCGCAAGAGTATCGTCAAGCTGAATTTATGTATTTGAAATCCTATGCAGTTTGGTTAACTATGAGGGAAAAGGAGAAATTATCTGCAGTAAAAAGGTCGGCCTAAACCGGCCTTAAATACATTCTAATAAAGTATTAAGAAATGGACAAACTAAGATGTCATGTAATATTTGTTGTTTATGACTTTTTTATGGAGTTTCACAATGGAACTAGCAACTTGCCAATGAACCGAAAACATTTATTAATGAAACTGAATTGGTTTTATAGCCTGGAGCTCAATCAAGTGGATCTTTATATGGCCCAAAGCAAGGCGTTTAAAGGCGCTTATGAAAGCATTGTCTTTGAGCGCACCGCTCATATTGAACAGGACCATGTTGAGAATATCGGGGATATCATTAAAGAATTGGGGGGGAGCCCCACCCGTTTTGGGAGCATCGTATCTCCGGCCCTCGGTAAGTTTGCCGGCAATCTGGTTTCTTTTTTCGGTGTCGAACACACCCTCAAAGCTAATATATTGATCGAACGTAAGGCGATGAAAGACTATACCGATCTGATTAATACCATCGGTGATGAATATGGTGAAGAATTAAAACGAATTTTACAACATAATTTGGTCGATGAGGATGTACATACGGCCTGGTTTTCGGAACGGCTTTACGATTATGATAATATTGATTTACGTGAATTATAGATAGATTAAACCGAGAGGGAAAAATTAACCTTTCGGTTTAATCTGTTTTAGTCTCGAATGTAATTCTCGGATCGAGATTATTCCAACTCCAGTGAAAAGCTATGTAGCCATTCATCAATATTATAGCTTGGTACAACCAAGGTACGGGTAGTCATTGGCGCAGTAGGATAACCGCCCACTTCATTTTGACTATTGACAAATTGGCCGGTGTTATTTAAAAACTGAGTAATAATCCGCTGATCAACACTGTCGCGGTCCTTCGGGCGGGCGCCTGAATGATTCACTACCTGATTAACAATCTGACTAGCCGGTAGTGGCGCTAAACCATTAGGCCATGTAGGTTTATTACTCAAAGTGACGACTCCGCCATAGGTGAGAGGCAAGGAGTTACCGGAACGGCCCAAAGCAATATTATCTTCGAGATAAGCTTTTCCGGCGGAAAAGCTTATCTCGAAGATAATATTGCTTTGGG
>ENA-UOOK01001323-UOOK01001323.1-fermentation-metagenome-genome-assembly--contig:-NODE-1323-length-32580-cov-12.892852_pt1 | contig 32580 bp, 19 predicted proteins | sample MGYA00245777_ERZ724023 | MGnify/ENA primary metagenome ERZ724023 (study PRJEB28704, sample SAMN03018312) | fermentation metagenome | biome: anthropogenic terrestrial biome; feature: soil...
GCAACACAGCTAATAATAACAACAACCACGGAATGGAAATCCATGGAAACAACGCGGCCATAACAAGCGACAATACATTCACAAATAATAAAAATGATGGACTTCGTCTTTTCGGGACGAATATCAGCCTCACCGGGTTTAATTTTAATAATAATGGAAGATACGGCTTATACATGGAAGGAATCAATGCTAATATCATAAACAACACCTTCTCAAATAACGGTAACACGGGATTATTAATATATAGTGACGGAGCAATCATCTCCGGCAACACAGCTAATAATAACAACAACCACGGAATGGAAATCCATGGAAACAACGCAATTATAACTCAAAATACAGTAAACAGTAACAAAAATGAGGGTCTTCGTATTTATGGAACTGGAACCACAATTCAACTAAACACAGCCACCCTCAATGGAAGATACGGCTTATACATGGAAGGAATCAACGCCAATATCACAAACAACACCTTCTCAAACAACACCAACACAGGCATGCGGGTTTACAGTGACGGGGGCGTTATTTCAAATAACACAGTAACTAATAATAAAAACACAGGAATGGAAATCCACGGAAACAATGTGCAAATTCTCCAGAATTCGATTATTCAAAATACTAAATATGGAATTTACATCTTTAGCTCTTTAGCCATTGTTAACTTTAATAGAATCATCGGAAATACCATGTATGGGCTTTATAGTACCACAAATGGAACATTAAATGTAACTAATAACTGGTGGGGTTCAAATAACGGTCCTTTATTTTCATCAACCACTCCTAGCGACATCTACATCACAACTGGAACTGTAATATATAACCCATGGTTAATTTTGAATATAACTGCCAACCCTGTAGCCACTTATAACAATTCTATAATCACGGCAGATTTAACTCATAATAACGCAGGAAATGACACATCTTCTCAAGGCAACATTCCTGATAACATTCCAATAAATTTCGTCACGAATTTAGGCAATATAACTGCCGTGGTTTATACAAGTAATGGGAAGGCTAGTGCCATATTTAGCCGTGGAACATTAACTTCAGGAACAGCAAACATCACAGCCACATTTGACAATCAAACCGTGCAAACCAATGTTATTTTCGATGAAACACCATTAGCTATATTTGCATTACCGATTGGTTATTATTATAACACAACTCAGAACGTGACATTATTCACAATAGACCCAGATTCCAACGCAAGCACCTATTACACTACAGATGGCTCAGATCCAAAAATAAACGGAACTGTATACTCAAATCCGATTACAATAACTAATACAACAACTCTTAGATACATTGCATTTAGCCCCACAATTAACTGGGGACCGGAATACACACAAAACTACATAATAGACACCACACCACCAACAGCAACTGTTAATATAATGGGCGGTGTTTATAATACCACACAGATTGTTAATATTACCGCAACGGATGATGCAGATCCGAATCCTGTAATATATTACACTTTAGATGGTAGTGATCCAACAATCTCAAGTACTATATATTCTGGTCCGATGACCCTTCAAATGAATCTCAATATGAGGACTATTTTCAATCTAAAATATATGGTAGTAGACCTCGCAGGTAACAAGGGACAGATTCAAAACGAAATTTACATTATATCCCTCCCCATAGTAAATATGAATAATAACAACAGCTATTCTGCTATTCAGGACGCTATAAATGATAACTCAACCCTCAACGGAGATGTTATCCAAATATATTCCGGAACATATGTAGAAACTGTTACCCTTAATAAAAAACTTACAATTGTACCGTTTTCGGGCAATAATGTTACAATTCAAGCAGCAGATCCAACTCATATTGTTTTCACAATAACAGATAGTGGAAGCGGTTCAATAATTCGAGAATTAATATTAAATGGAAGTATTAGTCTACAAGCGAATAATTGCCAGATCTGCTCAAACACAATAATTGGAAACGGAACTTCCGGAATAAGCGCTTCAAATACATTTAATAATACCATAGCATATAACACTATGACTTGTAACGATTCCAACGGAATTCAGAGTAATTCTAGTTCTAATATGATTTATGGTAACACAATATCAGGTTGTGAAAGTGGAATTTACTCAGAAAATTCCAATAATAATATCTTTAGCAACCTTTTGACCAATAATCTGTATGGAATTTGGACTTACAACTCGACAGATACCATTCAATTCAACAGAATAACACTGAATACATATGGACTTAGGAATGATATTGGTTCCGTAAATGCAACCAATAACTGGTGGGGAACCAACAATCCAAGCAATCCCAATGACATTTGGATCGTGAGTGGAAATGTTAACTATAATCCATGGTTAGTTTTAAGCGTAAATGCTTCATCAACCAATTCTGGTGGAAATTCAAGTGTGACAGCAGATTTAACCCATAATAACCAGGGCGAAGACACAACGCCCCAGGGTCATGTCCCCAATGGCATACCCGTGAATTTCACAACCAACTATGGAACCATAATCACTACAAGTTATACCGTTAAAGGAAGAGCGACCACTATCTTAAACTTAGGCAGCACACAGAACGCAACAGTTACCACCACAGCATCACTCGATAGTCAGAATATCTCCACAACCGGATTTATATCCACAGGAACAGCCATATTAACCATTAATAGCACAGCCATAGATAATTCCACGGGTCAACCACTAAACATCACATATGATATACCATTAAATAACTCCGTCACATGGTTAAGTGTTGTATGGATTAACACAGGCATGTTTACAGATGAACTGCAAATAATAGTGGACGGAATTGTAGTTCAGGATAAATACTTCAATAACATAGCCTACATAACATGGCAAAACAATTATTCAACATCAGTATTCAACGCAATCAAATATGCTAACCATCATTTACCATTTATTAACTCAGCAGAATTAATTACATTCTGGAATAACCTCACAACAACATATAACTTAACAAGCACAGAATTAGAATTCATCCAAAATCATAGACAAGAATTTATAGATAACTTGACGGTCAATATAGTTTATCCTGGAGTATCAGGTTTTAATTTAACTGTAACTGACCCACATTCAAATGTAATTAATCTAAACTTCCCTGGAAATACCATTCAGAGAACAAGCCAAGTTATATACATTGGTTCTCCAAGTGAGGGTGTCAAAAGTTTTGCAATAGCCACAACAGCCGTAAATGATGATGTTTTTCAATACTGGTGGGATCAATATTCCAGTTATCAAACTGGTGATGCCATGAATGTTGCTTACAATACTTTTATGACAGCTTTCATGGTAGAATATCTGCATGACAAAGTTGCAAACAATATTACATCCTCATTGAATGTAACTTGGAGTCGTACTAGTCCTATCATCGTTTCTGTAAGTGAGGACCCACACCAAATCTATGTGACTTTAGAATGTGATCATAGCATGGGAATGACAGTCATTGGCACAATCGAGAATATGAGAGTATTCAATTTTGTCAATTCTAATTTCATTCCATTTATCGAATACAATGTTATGAATAGTGCATTTAATTATACTTTTAGTTCTGTAACAATGGAATTACTATATATGTGCTTAAATCATGACACATGCGTGGATACTTTTAAACAGGATGGGTTTATCATATTAAAATCAATATTTAATGATAATTTCGTAGTTATTGATCTTGAAACGGGTATTGTAAGGGATATAGATACTGTTAATAATTTCAATGGGGGTATATGGGGATTCGGACCATTTTTCTTTAAGGAATCGACTAAATGTATTCGCATTATTACAATAATAGGACATAAATTATTTTATTGGCAGACATCAAACCCTTGGGATCTGGGAACTAAAGATTTTACATGGGATGGGAAAGGAAGAGTATTTATTTCCTCTTCTAGTCTCTATCTTGCTAATGTCGGGGCTGATAATATCTTAACTATTACTGGATCTAATGGTGTATCAAAAACCATTCGTGGGGTGCAACCTGCTTTGGATATTACAGATATCCTTGACATAAATGCAGGTGTTCAAAATATTTCCCTTTCACTTTTGGATACGGATCATGGCTGGATTATGACTAGTCCACTATATGTGCTCCAGAAGACTAGGGAGAGACAAGACTTGGCTTCAATTCCACTGTTTCCATGTCCAATACCTACGTGGCCCCCAATACCCGGGAATTGGACCCTGCCAACATATGCCCCATTTGCTTATCCTCCTTCAGAGATTCCGATTGATTTAAATAACCCATACGGTTATCCTCCTTTAGAGAAACCAATCACTTACCGAGATGTTTACGACTTCTTTAAAGAACATACTCCAACTCGGGAGGAATATACTGAGGATTATGCTGAAATACAAGAGAAAAAAATTGAAACAGTTATTTATGTTGGGGGAATTGCTGCAATAATATTATTATGGTTAGCAACTGGTGGAGCGATTGCATCATAACATAATAACCTCTTAATAAATATTTATAATATTGTGTAAATTATTAGTAAAATAAAAATTGTTGGTTGGGTAATTAAATGAAAACAGGTTCAATAATATTAATAATAATAGGTTGTATATTTGCAGTTATATCAATAATTGACATTATTTTATTTGATTTTTGGTTTCCGTACATATTTGGTATATTGGCAGCGATATTGCTGATCATCAGGGCAGTATTCCGCAACAAAGGTTATATAAATAAAAATTATTTTATGGCGACTTTTATTGTAATCGCGCTATGGGGATTTATGTTATTGTATATTTTCTTATTCAGAACTCAGGATTATTCAGAATTGATGGATTTATTTTATGTAATGATTGGACTTTTTATAGTTCTCATAATTTATGTTAGTGGACTTTATATATATAGGCTTAAGAAGGGTAATTTATAAAAAAACTTATGAAGAATTTTTAGAAATAGGATTAGGGTGAATTTATGGGATTTAGAGATTCATACCGCGTTTTAAATTCTCTTTTCCAAATGAATACTATGATGGAAATTTGGTTTACTATCAATATGTGAAATTTAACCCAAATAAGCCATAAATTTTCACGTCCAATCAAACCCTCTTTTAAAAAATCAGCTAAATTAAAGTAATTTAAATAAGTTTAATAAGTTCTTTAGATACAAATACGATTTAATAAAATATTTGAATATATAAAGTTAGGAATGGTTATATATGAGGCTTCATCCCGTTGTTTCAATTACATTAGGATTTATAGTATCTTATATTGTTTTTTATTTTGTTACTGATTTAACCTTATTAGGAGCTTTAGGAGTTTCAAGTTCTGTTTTAGAAGTGATATGGACAGTAGAAAGTCTTGCTTCAGCGACAATAGGTGGTTTTTTAGCTACTTATTTTGCTAAAGAAAACAAAATACTGTATGGAATTTGTGTTGGTATATGTTGGATGGTCTTTTTTTCAATATTGCCTGCCTTAATCTTTGTGGGCCCTCCTGAATCCCTATCAGTTCTCATGATTCCATTTTTAATGTACATAGGATTCATTATAGCCTCAACAATAGGAAGTTATCTGGCAATATTTATAGATAAACGTCAAAACCTAAACATATAATCAATTATGAGGACCTCATTATCAAGAAAGGTCCATGGAGTGAAAAATCATTGCAAATGTGACAACTATAACAACTACAACCCCATCTTATACTTCAACCCTTACACCAACTCAATTATTAATCAGTTTACTTGTTCTTTTAGTTTTTTTATTGATATTAATATGGTTAATCAAAAGATATGATAAAAAACGACAAATGAAATAAAAAAAGACTCCATCAGATATTTATTTACTGGAAAATAATTCTCCTACGTAATTTTAACATCCTTTACTAATTATAAAAAAATTATATAATTTAACCTTGAAATCAAGTGGAACGAAATGAAAATATTTTTATTACGAATAAAAAAAAACAGAACCAGAGTATTTCATATAATCAAAACACAAAAATAATTAGTTATATAAATGTGTCATGCACATAACTCATAAAGAATGTTTTAACCTACTCATTATAATAGGTTTTTATAAGGTTAGAGGGATCTTGTATGAGAAATATTATTGTTGAAAAACTTATTCAAAAACCCATTGAAGAGCAAGAAATAGAAATTGTGGAAAGGAAGGGTATTGGACATCCAGATAGTATCAGTGATGGAATAGCAGAATCGGTTAGTCGCAAGCTGTGCAACGCTTATATTGATTATTTTGGTGGTGTGCTCCACCACAACACTGATGAAGTGCAAATAACCGCTGGAGAATCCTCACCTGAATTTGGTGGGGGTGAAATAATAACCCCCATGGATATCCTCCTGACTGGCCGGGGTGTGCCTGAATATGAAGGTAAAAAAATAGGTATTGACAGAATAGCTATCAGTGCGGCTAAAGAATATCTTAATGAATCTTTGATCAATCTGGACGTGGAAACTTGCACCGTGGTAGAATGTAAGATAGGCCATGGATCGGGAGACTTGGTAAATGTTTTCGGAAGAGAAGGAATACCTGCTTCTAATGATACTTCCTTTGGAGTTGGTTTTGCCCCATTTTCTGAGACTGAAAGCATGGTTCTGGCCATTGAAGAACTTTTAAACTCCAAAAAATTCAAGAAAAAATACCCCCAAGTAGGTGAAGACATTAAAGTAATGGGTCTGAGGGACCATGATAAAATCACCCTCACTGTTGCAGTTGCCATGATATCTAAGCATATTGATTGTGTAGAAACTTATATGAACACCAAAACGGAACTTAACGATATTATCACTAACTTAGCCATGGACCACACCAACCGAGAAGTAAGCACCTACATAAACACTGGAGACAACTCAGGAAGTGAAACCGAAGAAGGTTATTACCTCACCGTAACTGGTACTTCGGCAGAAATGGGTGATGATGGCTCTGTAGGTCGAGGAAACCGAGCAAATGGACTTATAACTCCTAACAGGCCCATGTCAATGGAAGCCACATCTGGGAAAAATCCTATCAACCACGTAGGTAAAATATATAATCTTTTATCAAATGAAATGGCCAGCGCCATTGTAAAAGAAGTTGAAGGAGTTAACCAAGTTCATATGATGATTTTAAGCCAGATAGGATCCCCTATTGACAAACCCAGAGCTGCAAGTGCTCAACTGATTCTGGAAAAAGGTTATGAGATGAGCAAAGTAAAAAATGAAGTTCAGGGAGTTATGGATTCTTGGTTGGCTGATATCAACAAAATAACAGAAATGTTGATTCAGGGTAAACTTAGAACATTTTAAACCCCCTTATTTTTATTAAATATTTTTTTTAATATTAGTTTGCTATTCTGTTGGCGATTTATACTGTTTATTTAAAAGTATTTTCACCAGCACCCTTCCTTCGCCTCATCAGATCAATGATATAAAAGGATATAAAAGGCCGCAAACAAAGTTTGTTATGAGTTGATCATCAAGTTAATAATCATACTATCCGAGGAGAATAGAGATGGCAATAAAGGAAGCCCCACGATCATACCAGTCACTGGTCATTGAGGAAAAAATACAGAAATTCTGGGACCAAAACCAGATATATCAGCAGACTAAAGAGTTAAGGCAACACCAGCCTAAATTTTCTTTTTTAGATGGACCACCGTATTGCAGCGGCCGCATCCATTTGGGAACTGCATGGAACAAAATCATCAAAGACAGTTTCTTACGTTTCAAATCAATGTCAGGTTTCAATGTCCGTAGACAAGCCGGATGGGACACTCATGGATTGCCCATTGAGCATAAAGTAGAGGGAATTCTGGGTTTAAAAAGTAAAAAGGAAATCGAAACCAAGATAGGTATTGAAAATTTCGTTAATAAATGTAAAGAGTTTGCAGTAGCAAACCAAGCCCTCATGACTAAACAATTTGAAATGTTAGGTGTTTGGATGGATTGGGATAATCCCTACATAACCCTTGACACCAAGTACATGGAAAGTTGCTGGTGGACGCTTAAACGTGCTCATGAAAAAAAACTCCTTGTTAACGACCAACGAGTTATCACATGGTGCCCCCGCTGTGAAACTGCCCTGGCATTAGCTGAAATCGACTATGAAAACAAGGAAGACCCATCCATATATGTTAAATTCCCTCTAAAAGGTAAAAAAAATGAATTCATCATGGTATGGACCACCACCCCATGGACACTACCCGCCAATCTGGCAGTCTGTGTGCATCCTGATTTTGATTATAGTTATGTGAAACTTGAAGAAGGTGAAGAAATCTATCTTCTAGCCGAAGCATTAGTGGAATCCACATTCCCTGATCAGGACTACCAAATTTTAAAAAGAATTAAAGGAAGCGAGTTGGAAGGAACTGAATACGAACACCCACTTCCTGGAGAAATACCATTCCATAAAGATTTTGTGCATAGAGTTTTATCCGGTGACCACGTAACTCTAACAGAAGGAACCGGATGCGTTCACACCGCGCCAGGACACGGGCCTGACGACTTTGAAATAGGTAAAAAATATGGGCTACCAATATTCTGTCCTGTGGACGAGGCAGGAATATTTACAAGTGAAGCAGGAAAATATGAAGGAGAATTCGTTAAAGATGCTGATGAAAATATAATGGCCGATCTGGAAATTCATCAATTATTATATAAAAAAAGTACTATTAACCACCGTTATGGGTTTTGTTGGAGGTGTAAAACTCCCATAATCTATTTAGCCACCAAACAATGGTTTTTGAAGATCACCTCAATAAAAGATCAGATGCTAAGTGAACTGGACAATGTTGAGTGGATTCCATCCTGGGCTGGTGAAAACAGATTCCGGAACTGGATCGAAAATGCACGGGATTGGACCATCTCCAGACAACGCTACTGGGGAATACCCATACCAATTTGGCTTTGTCAAGATTGTGGGAAGATGGAGGTAGTTGGATCCATCCAGGAACTCCACGAAAAAATCGTAGAAGGAAAATTAGAGGGAGATTTCATTCATCGCCCCCACGTTGATGAAATAAAGCTGGGCTGCTCCTGTGGAGGAAAAATGCAGCGTACACCAGATGTTTTAGATGTGTGGATCGATTCAGGAGTGGCTGGATGGGCTGCGTTATACTATCCTCAGGAAAAAGAGATGTTTGAGGAGTGGTATCCCTACCAGTTCATCACTGAAGGACATGACCAGACTAGAGGATGGTTTTACTCCCAGATGGGCTGCGGAGTGATTGCTCTGGATAGTGTACCTTATCAAAGAGTCCTAATGCATGGTTTCACCCTGGATGAAGAGGGTAAGAAGATGAGCAAATCTTTGGGCAACGTGGTAGAACCTGATGAAGTTATTGAAAAATATGGAGCAGATGTTCTCCGTTTCTACTTGCTTTGGGGTAATAAACCATGGGACGACCTAAAATTTAACTGGGAAGAAATTGAAACCGTTAATAAAATGTTTAACATTCTTTGGAATGTTTACGTCTTCAGCACAACCTACATGTCACTTGATGAATTTAACCCCACCCTTTACAACCCTGATGATCTTAAATTCCGTGATGAGGACCGCTGGATCACGTCACGAATAAATTCAGTAGCTCTTGAAGTTACTGATGCACTTGATTCATTACACCTTCACAAAGCTACTCGCAGCCTCAACCATTTCATACTGGAAGATCTAAGTCGTTGGTATGTGCGCCTAATTAGAGGGCGAACATGGGTTGAAAAAGAAGACCCGGACAAATTGGGCGCCTATTTCACACTGTACCATGTTCTTCGGAAATTGATTACTAGTTTGGCACCTATAGCACCATATATAACTGAAGAAATCTATCAGAACTTGGTTTTTGGTGTGGAAGAAGATGCGCCTGAAAGTGTGCATATGCTGGACTGGGCAGTTGATGAGGAAGCTATAGATCAAGATCTTGAAGATAATATGGTTATTTTACGGGATATTATAGAAGCATGTGCTCATGCCCGGGATGTTGCCCGTTATAAATTGCGATGGCCAGTGCGTGAAATTATAATTGTCTCTGAGGATCCACAAGTCATGGAATCTGCATCAAAACTTCGAAATATTTTATTAGAACAAGCTAATGCTAAAAAATACACATCATCTACTGAATTCAAAGACTTAAAAATCATTGCTGCTCCAAATATGAAGACATTAGGACCTAAACTACGTGGAAATGTTTCAAAAGTCGTTTCTCACTTGTCAACCGCTAATGGTGCGGAAGTTATTGCTGAACTGGAGTCAAGTGGTGAATATCTGGTCGAACTTGATGATATTACAATCGTTCTGGAAGAAGGCGATGTAGTCTTTGAAACTGAGCTTCCAGATAATGTGGTGAGTGCTGAATTTAATGGAGGAAGTGTTTTTGTTGACACCGAACTTACTCCAGATATACTCTCTGAAGCAATGTCCCGGGAACTAATTAGAAGGATTCAAGACATGCGAAAAGATTTAGACTTAGATGTAGAGGCTAACATTAATGTTTATGTTGATTGTAGCCCAGAATTTAGAAAAATGGTAGAACCACACCTTAATTTTGTCTCTCACGAAGTTAGAGCCTCTAAATTATTGTTTGGTGCAGTGGATGGAGATTACAGTAAAAAATGGAATATAGAAGAACATGGATTATCTATCAGTATAGTAAAGTCCTGATGCATTATTTGTAAATATAGAAGAATTGGACTTTTATAAATTTTTATGGAAAAAATCCTGCAAAAAAGGTGAAAAAATGACTTTAACTGACATGGAAACGGAATTCATCGAAAAAGAGCTGGAAAGGAAACCCAATCCCCTGGAATCTGGTATGCTAGATATAATGTTCTCTGAACACTGTTCTTACAAAAGTAGCAGACCAGTTCTGAAATTATTCCCCACTGAGGGTGAAAAAGTCATAATAGGGCCTGGAGACGATGCAGGTATCGTGGATCTAACTGATGATCTGGCCCTAGTGATGGGTATGGAAAGTCACAACCACCCCTCAGCAATAGAACCTTATGGAGGGGCTGGAACTGGGATCGGAGGCATTATTAGAGACATAATATCTATGGGAGCTATGCCAGTTGCTCTGTTAGATTCGCTCCGTTTGGGCCCCATGGAAGATCAAAGGTCCCGTTACATTTTTGAATATGTGGTTAAAGGGATCTCAGACTATGGAAACAGAGTAGGAGTTCCCACTGTTGGTGGAGAAGTGGAATTTGACAATAATTTCAAATTCAACCCGCTGGTAAATGTGGTGTGTGCAGGAATTGTTCACAAAGATGATATTGTCCAAGGTATAGCCCCTAATGTTGGTGATGTCTTCGTTTTGATGGGAGGTCGCACTGGAAGAGACGGAATACATGGTGTTACTTTTGCTTCAGAAGAACTCACTTCTGAATCTGAATTGGAAAGCAGACCAGCAGTGCAAGTGGCTGATCCATTCACTAAAAAACAAGTCATGGAAGCCACTTGGGAGGCCCTGAAAAAGGTTAACGTGCAGGGATTGAAGGATTTAGGTGGGGGAGGACTCACTTGTTGTATTTCTGAAATGGCTGCTAAAGGGGGGAATGGTGCTTTAATGGAGTTGACCAAAGTACCATTAAGGGAGGAGGGAATGACCCCCTATGAAATTATGTTATCTGAGTCACAGGAAAGGATGGTTTTTGTGGTTCATCGTCAAGATGTGGATGGCCTGGTAGAAATATTTGACAAGCATGAGTTAACTTATTCAGTGATTGGTCAGGTGACCAACACCGGACGCATGGTAGTAACCCAGGAAGGAGAAGTATTAGCAGATTTACCCACCGAATTACTGGCAGATCCACCCATAATAAAACGTGAATCCAAAAAACCAGTTAAAGAAGAAAAATATGTGGAAGTGGAAGATGGACCAGTTGATAAAACCTTATTGAAATTAATTTCCAGCCCAAATATTGCCAGTAAGAATTGGGTGTATCGGCAGTACGACCATGAAGTACAGATCCGCACAGTCATTAAACCCGGAGATGATGCTGCAGTCTTACGAGTGGATGATGATAAAGCTTTCACCCTCACCAGTGACTGTAACAGCATACATTGCTATTTAGACCCATACCATGGAGGGGCCGGAGCTGTAGCTGAAGCAATACGCAATGTCGTGTCCATGGGCTCAGAACCACTCTGCATGGTTGACTGTCTTAATTTTGGTAATCCTGAAAAACCAGAAGTATTCTGGCAATTTTCCGAATGTGTTAAAGGAATGGCAGACGTTGCAAAACGGTTTAAATTACCTGTAACTAGTGGAAACGTGAGTTTCTATAATGAAACCGAAGGAGTAACTGTGAACCCCTCTCCAGTGGTGGGTGTGGCTGGGGTCATGGATCTGAATAATATCCGGACTATGGACTTCAAGAATGATAACGATAAGATCATCCTTATTGGAAACACTCATCCAGAAATGGATGGATCTGAATATCATCAAACTATTCATGGATTGGTACAGGGGAATGCCCCTAAAATTAATATTGAACAGGAGTATGCATCTGCCCAGGCTGTTCTTGACATCATTCGTGCTGACGAAAATGAATCAGTTACCGCTGTCCATGATCTTTCTACAGGAGGATTAGCTGTTGGTTTGTCAGAAATGGCAATTAAAGGAGATGTTGGTGCCACCGTAGATTTATTGAGTGTTCCTGGAGCAGAAAGCCTTTCAACATCTGAAACACTCTTTTCTGAAACCCATGCCCGTTATCTTATCACCGTAGCCGAAGAAAAATCAGAAGAAATTTTAGGCACTTTAAAAGAAAGGAGTGTTCCAGCAGCAGTCATAGGTTTTGTTGGTGGGGATTCTCTCAAAATATCAGGTGCTGAAAATGATGTTAAAATTAGTGTGTCAGAGCTTGCTAATTCTTATCAGGGAGTAATAGAAAAATTCATGGCATGATTATATGAAAAAAGAACTTTGGAGACAACTGATACATGCATCAGGTGTCTTCATCGTTGTTTTAAGTTATTTTTTACCCCCAAATCTCCTGATCATCCTTTGCATAGCTATTCTGGGCTTCGTGGAGATGGTTTTCCGATTGGATCGTCACTACAATATACCTCTCTTTTCGGCTATTCTAAGGGTTACTAAACGTGAACATGACGAAAGAGGATTTGTTTTCTTTTTCATTGGCATCATCATCACCCTCTATTTTTTCCAGTTCAACATGGCCATAGCCAATGCAGCCATACTAATACTCCTATTTGGGGATTCGGCATCAACCCTCATTGGTAAAAGGTTTGGTAAAAATAAACTACCCTTTCAGTCTCATAAAACATTAGAAGGGAGTTTAACCTTCTTGGTAGTGGGATTCATGGTTTCCCTCACCCAATTATCTGTTATTCCCGCATTTGTTGGTGTAATGGCTGGAACTTTGACTGAAGCTTACATTCCAGTTGATGATAACGTACCCATACCTCTTGTATCCGCATTTGTAATGAGTTTGGCAATATACATTCTATGAAATAAAAATTTTATAATCTTATAGCCCTTTCATGCTTAAACGATCTTACTGTTCCCAAAAAAATTAAAAAAGAGATTATAAGGGTTGGTAAGATGTAAAGCATGATTTCTGGTTTAATGGTGGGAGTTGATGCCAGTTTCACCATTAAAACCGTTGGAATAAAGTTGAAAATTCCCTGAAAAACGCCTGATTTAACGAAAAGTGGTACGAACAAGATAAAGGTTGCAAATACAAGTACCAATGTTATGGCAGAGTTGGCCTCTTTGGTGCTGTCCACCAACATGGATATTAAGATTCCAATACCTATAAAGCCCAAGCCCATGAAGAATAAAACTAAAGCTAGAAGGACCGGATTGTATATGGGAACCTTTAGAAGATTAAGAAATCCCATCCATGTGAGGCTTTGTATAAGTGAAAATAATAATATAGGAAATGTTTTCCCAATTATAACCATGTAACTAGACAGAGGAGTCATTAATAAGACTTCAAAGGTTTTTCTCTCTTTTTCACCAACCACACTATCAGTAACAATGTTACTGGCTAAGAAAAATGGTAATAGAAGAATGAATGGCATTATAAAACCATAAATTAATTCCACAAAGTATGCATTGTCCAGGATTAGTGGAACTTCTTTATCCTGATTGATCTTAATTATCCGGAAGTTCACTGGATTTTGAATGATTTTAACCTGGTTTTCATTTAATCCTGCTTTTTTTAATGCTGTTTCTGTGTTATAATTGTTCACAGCATTGTTTATCTTGCTGGATGTTACTGGATAAAACACGTTGGAATTATCAATTTGTACCACAACACTTCCTGAATCAGAAAGGTCAATTATTGCCACTAGTTCGTCCCCTAAAAATGGTTTGGCATCTTCAGTGGTTTTATAATATTTCAGGGCTATTTTCTCTTCTTCCAAGTATTTTGCCAAAGAAGATTCCTTTAAATCTGTTGGTAAACCTATAGTTAGGGCGGAGGTTATTCCAGACTGATCCATTAGTGCCGGGTCACTGGCAACAGCTGCCACCACCACCAGACCCACAGCACCCAGGATTATGAAAATCTGAACAAAAACAACCAAAAGGTAGATCTTGTTTTGGAGGATGTCCCGGGATTCTTTCCGGGCCAGAGCCACTATTTTTGTGATATTCTGTGGGATGTTCATATTCTTTTAATTATTTTTAGTTTATTTGGATTTTTCTATAATAATTTACTCATAAATCTTCCCATCCTGCATTTGAACGGTTTTTTGAGCAAATTTTGCTGCCATAGGGTCATGAGTAACTATAATTAGGGTCATGCCTCCCCTGTTAAGTTCAGTTAATAACTCCATGATCATCCTGCTGTTTTTGGTATCCAGTTCACCAGTGGGTTCGTCTGCCAGGATAAGAATTGGATCGTTAGCCAATGATCTGGCTATGGCCACTCTTTGTTCCTCCCCACCCGATAATTGTGAAGGTAAGCGATGGTATTTTCCTTCCAACCCCACTCGATCTAATATTTCCTTAGCTTTTTCTTTATCTGGTTTAATCATAGGCAGCATAACATTTTCCATGGCAGTTAACTGTGATAGCAAGTTAAAACGTTGAAATACGAATCCTATCTGGGATCTCCTTAGATGGGCTTGTTCGTTACCGGATAACTCACTAACTTTTTTCCCACCAAGAGTTACATCCCCTTTGGTTGGCAGGTCAAGTATGCCCGCCAGGTGAAGGAGGGTGGATTTACCCGATCCGGATGGCCCCATGACTGCCATGAAGCTACCTTCCCCAACTTTAAAGTTTACTCCCTGAAGGGCGTTTATTTCCTCCTCACCCATCTTATATGTTTTCCATGCGTCTTTAATATCCACTATATCAGTCATAACGTAACGCCTCCACAACATTTAATCTTGAGGCCCTCCATGCAGGATAAAGACCGGCTAAAACACTTAATAGTGTTGCACCCCCCACTACAGCCAAAACAAGCCAAGTTGGAAGCATGTATGCTAGATTAACATCTTGTAATGGGCCTAAGAAAATGATGCCCAACTGCAGGAGGATTGCCGCCACAATCAAACCAATCAATGCACCTATAAAACCTAAAAGGCCTGCTTCCATGAGTATACTTCCAAGGACTTCACGGTTGGTGAAGCCTATGGCTTTTAAAACACCAATTTCCCTGGTTCTCTCGGTCACATTCACTAACATTATATTCACAATACTGATAACACCCACTAAGAGTCCTATGCTGGCAATGGCACCGATGAAGAGCATTATACCGCTCATCATATCATCGATCTGTTTGGTGAAGTCAGACTGAGTCATGGCCTTGGTTCCTGGGACCTGACTTTCCACATCTTTTTTAGCAGATTCTGGGTCTCCCTTTGCACTAGCAGTAATGCTGGTCACCTTATTTTCATTTAAGGGAATGGCCTTACCTACATCTAAAAACAATAATCCCATCCCCATTCCAGTAGTTTCTTTTGTTATTCCGGTTACAGTGAAGTCTTTATCTTTAATGTTGATTTTGCTGCCAATTTTGTAACCAAACTTATCAACCAGAGACTGATCAACTACCACGCCAGGAGTTCCATTAAATTTAACCTGATCCCAATTATTAATTCCTAAAACGTATATAGGGGTTCTGTTGATTTCGGTGGTGAACTGAGTTTCTTCCTTAATATCGTAAAGTTGAGACATGTTTTTTATCATCGATACTGTTTTGTTGTTAATATAGGCATCCCCACTGGATCCCATGAATGCTCCGCCGGTGCTGTTGTATATGGAAATATCTCCCATCATGGTTTCGGTCTGTTCCTTCATGTAGGATTGCATTCCGGTACCCGCACCTATTAGAAGGACCAGTGTGGCCACCCCAATTACTATGCCCAGCATGGTCAGGGCACTCCTGAGCTTTCTTCTTTTTAGGTTTTTGAATGATAGCTTGTAAATGCTCATAAATTTTTCTCCATTAAAACTTTAACAATTCACAAATATGACTTTATGCACAATATATAAAAAATTCTTGTCGTTATTTTATTCTCATTAACTTGGTATTTTTTAACTGGATTAAATTCCATCCTTATTTTATCAATTCCAGTGTGGTTAATGGTGTTATTAATATCTCCGATGCTTCCAATGATCTACACAGCCTTTTCATCATGGTCCATATTAAGATTTAACCATCCCCGATTGATGGAAGCTCTGAATGTTTTTGCGATTGGACTTAGTGTGCTGGTATTTTTAAGTTCTGGGACGATTGTAGAGTCTATTGCCAGTGGACATGTTGTAAACTGGCTAATTCTAGGTTATAGCATCATGGGGCTTGTTCTAGCAGCATTATTGGTTCTATTTTTAATATACAAATTGGACAAAGAGAAAGTAACATTAACCCAGATTTAATCGAGAATAAACATTGAACTATCTTTTTTTAATACCCAAAATTTGGAGTATGAGTGTTATAGGTCCAGGGCGAGGGCCGAATAAAATATCATCACGTTTGAAAAGCAATGTGGCAATCCAGAATGTTAATATACTCATTATAATTACAAAAATCACCGACATGAGTAGTTCCGGTAAGGCAATGGTTTCACCTGTAAATAACCTCATCACTGTAGTCATAGGAGAGAAATTGGCAGAATAACTTGTTCTGGAAATGTAAACCAGAGCAGGAACAATTAAAATCCCAACCACCACAATATAAGCAAAACTGATCCCTATACCTGCTTCTTTGTAGTTTTTAGCGTAGGCAGCGATAATGGATGTGAGTCCCACGATCGGTACTGCAGTTAGCACCACCAAAAGGTAAACCAGAATTACATTTTGAATAATAAACCCAGCCCCAATAAGAACAATGATCCACATGGCCACTTGCAGGGCAGATATAGCCACCACCGCCAATCCTTTGCCTAAAAGTATCTCACCCGTTGATATGGGCATGGCAACAAGTATTTCACCAGTTTTGCGCTCCTTCTCCCCCACCACACTATCGATGATTATGTTTCCGAATAGGAAAAGGGGCAAAAAAAGTAGAACAGATAGCATGACCTTTTTAATGAGCTGAATAGGCAATGATTCACTTGTTTTTACTTCTGTAATGCTCGTATTTTTTGTGTTTTCAGTGTTAGTTGACGGAAGGTATGCCCGAGTTAAAACAGTAGACAGGGATTGTATGGTGGAGTTTACTTCATCCTTAATAACGCTCCTCCTAGGATCTGAATAATCCAGATATAGAACAATATCCACAACCTCCCCTTTTTGTATGCGCTCTATTGAATCCGGTGAAACCTTAAGCCAACCCCCAATTTCGCCCTTTTCAATTCGTGACAAAGAATTGTTATCATTATAAGAGGTTATGTCGATTATTTCTGGATTAACGTACTTTTTAAATAATCCACCACGATCATCAATATCTAAAGCCGCAAAATCAACAAGGGATGGTGTTAAGGATATACCTTCCTCTGATTCCATTTTAACTGCAAAGGAGTTGAACAATATAATTAACATGAATAGAACAGATAACTGCATCAAAAATATTAAAAGAAATTTCTTGCTCTTAAGAGTGTTTTTAAACTCCCATCGAGTGATAGTCAAGAAATTCGTGTTAAAATTCATTTTTTACTACCCTTATCATGTTTTACTGAGAAGTAATCGCTTCAGATTTAAATAATAATTATTGTTTTAGATCAAACTGATTGAATGAAAACATCGTCAAGTGTGGGCTCTTTAGTGTTAACTGAATACGCCTGACTGCCGAATACATCAATTATGGTCGAAATATCTTCACGAGTGTTTAAAGATATTAAAAATTGATTTCCCTCAAGGTTAAGAGCTTCAACCGAATTTAATGCAGTTATTCGGTTGGTGTCTATTTTTTGAGGCTGGTGAACTTTTACCTTAAGAATTATATCACCGTGAACTTGTTCTTTTAAAGTTTTAGGAGTTCCAATATCGCGAATTCGGCCCTGATTTAATATAGCCACCCGATCACATAGCAAATCTGCTTCATCCATGTAGTGTGTGCAAAGTATAACCGTCTTATCCCCTTTAAGTTCTTTGATGAAGTTTCTTACGGTTCTGGAAGTGGCAGGATCCAGACCCATAGTCGGCTCATCAAAGATTATTAATTCCGGATCATGGATGAGTGCCCTGGCAATCCCAATCCGTTGGCGCAACCCCTTGGAAAATGTGTTGATACGGTCTTCGGCACGTTCACTCATCCCCACCAATTCCAGAAGCTCGTCAATACGACCATCAAGCTGGTTTTTAGGGACCCCATATAATTCACCAAAGTATTTTAAAAGATTTCTGGCTTTAAACCTCTCGTATAAATTGGGTTCCTCTGGTAAGTATCCGATCATGGATTTTATCTTAATCTGATCATTATATATGCTATATCCCCCCACCATTACTTCTCCAGAGTTGGGTTGGAGTATACAACAGATTATTCTAATTGCAGTGGTTTTTCCGGCACCATTAGGTCCTATAATTCCCAAAAGCTCGCCCTTTTTAATATCCAGATTCATATTGTCGAGTGCCTTTATATGCCCAAAAGACTTCGTTAAAGAGCCAATTTTCACCATTACATCATCTGAGTTCAAGTTGTAACTCCCCATTCGTGAATGTAAAAAAATACATGTACTTATTTAATTCTAAATACATCTTGTTTATCTATTTAACCGAAACCCTAAACAAGTACTATTTGGAAATATTTCAAAAACATCATTTTAAGATAATCACTGATATCATAAGTATCATTGAAAAAAAGAATAATATGATGACTATATTAATTTATCTCACCTAACTTAATGCTATTGTTGCTGATAGACACCATTACCACACCCAGATGTAGTGAAGGAATGTTAATAATCTAATAATCCACCTTGAACATGATACGATGAAAACAAGATTAATGATTATCCAAACACCCTTAATAGGTGAACTTCTTCAGATTTGTTTTATTAATCTAAATTACATGGGTTAAGATTTTTATCACTTTTTGAAGTGAATATTTTAGTATATGTTATATTCCATGGGTGATTAAATAAAGAATTACAACATTGTAAATACATTTTTATATTCTGTAAAATAAACCATTGAATTCTACTACTTAACTTCAATCATATTAATAGTGTAGATATCCAAGAGATCATAAAATGTTTTTATCAAAACTCATCCCACCAGAGGATGCTAAAAAAATAATTTTTAATCACTTGAAAGCACCTTCTACAGAAATTGTTGACTTGGAAAAAGCGTATCAGAGAGTTATTGCTCAAGATGTGACTTCTAATCTAAATTCACCTCCTTTCGATCGTGCCGCTATGGATGGTTATGCTGTTAAAGCTGAAGATACCTTTGGACATTCTGAAAAGAATCCAGCTCAATTAAAAATTATAGATATTATCGGTGCGGGAGAAAAGTCGAGAGTTCTGCTTAAAAAGGGTGAAGCGATTAAAATAGCCACTGGTGCTCCCTTACCATCCGGTGCCAATGCTGTGGTGATGGAAGAATTCACATACTCTGAAGGAAAACATTTAGATGTTGAAACATCACTGGTTCCTTGGGAAAATGTTTCCCCAGTTGGAGAGGATTTCCATAAGGGAGATCTGATATTGGAAAAAGGAAAAATTTTAAACCCAGCAGAATTGGGGCTTGTGGCTTCTTCTGGTTTGGACCGTGTTTCAGTATTCAAAAAACCAAAAATAGGAGTTATTATCACAGGCAGTGAGTTGGTAATGCCTAAAACTAATCTTGAAGGAGCAGAGGTAATAAATTCCAATTTTTTTACAATTAAATCCATGATAAAAAGTTGTCTGGCTGTTCCTGACATGTTCCATGCTATTGATGATGCTAGTCTGATGAAAGATATGCTTACCAAGCTGTTAAATGATTATGATGCAGTGATCACAACCGGTGGTACTGCAATTAGCAAAGGAGATGTTGTGGTGGATGTTGCCAATGAAATGGGAGATGTATTAATGCATGGCGTTTCTTTACGCCCAGGTAAACCATTTGCATTTGCAAAAATCCATGGAAAACCTGTTTTTATGTTGTCTGGTTTCCCAGTGGCAGCCATGGTACAGTTCGATGCTTTTGTGAGAGAGTCTCTTCACAAAATGCAGGGACTTCAGATGAAACCTTTAACTATCCAGAAAAAGGCAACCAGACAAATAGCGTCGACTTTAGGTAGGACAGACTATATTCGTGCGGTAATTGAAGGAGATGTGGTTCGTCCCTTGAAAATTAAGGGTTCAGGGATCATAAAGTCAATGGTTGAATCGAATTCTTACATCATAATACCAGAAAATACGGAAGGAATTTTTGAAGGAGAATACTGCTTGGTTCTTCCTTATCAATCGTTAAAGGCTTAAATCAAAGGGAATATCATTAATGAAAAGGTGATCTTGTTTGAATGTGTTATTGTATTATGTCATTTTAATTGTCGCCATCTATATATTGGCCATCTTATTCAGAGATAGGTTGAAAATAGATATTTATGGGCCTATTCTCATGAAAAGGACCCAAAAAATGAGAGGATGGATAGATTTCATAGCGAACCTCAGCCCTAGATTTTGGCGATGGAGTATGAATATAGGCATCCCAATAGCTATTTTGGGCATGATTTTTATGGTTTACACCATTATAATGTCCCTGATGATTATGATTCAATCATACATGGTTCAGACTTCTTCAGCTCCTGCTGCAGCATTATTATTGCCTGGAGTCGATGTTCCTGGATCTCCAGTGTTCATTCCCATTGTTTCTGGAATTATCGCCCTGGTTCTGCTCATGGTGGTTCATGAATTTGGGCACGGAATTCTGGCCAGAGCGGAAGGTGTTAAGATCAAATCAATTGGCGTTATCTTAGCAGCAATACTGCCCGGGGCCTTTGTGGAACTTGATGAAGAAGATGTGGAAAAGGCAAAAAAATCTGCGAAACTCCGCATATATGCTGCTGGTTCAATTTTTAACATTGCACTGGCAGGACTTGCATTTGTTGTTGTGCTTATTTTATCGTCATCTTTCATACCCTACGCTTTCCAAGAAAATGGGGTTACCATTACCAGTATCACCCATAATGGTCCTGCTGAAGGTGTACTTAAAGAAGGAATGGTTGTAACCAATATTAATGGTTTTCAAGTAAATAGCCGGACAGATTATACTGACTTGATTATGAATAAAACTAAACCCGGAGACAAGTTGACTTTCGTCACTGATCAGGGGACATATACCATCACTTCAACTGGGCAACCACATAATGCTTCTATAACTTATCCAGGAACACGTAGTGAAACACATCTAGTGGTTAAACCTGAAGTTTCCTCTAAATATGGTGAAATACTTCCTTGGTTTTTATACTACCTATCTGATGTAGGTTACTGGGTTTTTGCATTGAACCTGATGGTGGCCCTGTTTAACCTTCTTCCTTTTAAACCACTGGATGGGGGAATAATATTTGAAGAACTTTTGGGATATAAATTGTCAAAAGAATGGGTAGATAAAATTGTTTCCAGTGTTACGGCGGTCATGGTTTCAATTGTGGCATTTTTAATAATCTACAGCATTGTTCCAGGAATAATCAGCATGGTAACATAACTTCCAACTAGGTATTCACCCCAGTTGAGCAATCAATGACAATGCTGAGAAAAAATATTTTTTTTAAAATTATCTTTTTTTATATCGAAAATGTAGATTAAATTATCTACCTTTTTTGCAGTGCAAACAAATATACTGGCCTTCTTTGTTTAATCGATTGGTTTTCAAAACTTTACCACAGTTTTTACATTGCACTTTCACCAGAAGAGATGGTGGCGGGGGAACGGCTGGTTTTTGACAATTGCATTTTACTCCAACCATGATCTTATTATTCTTGATTTTCATTTGACCCAATTAATTAAGCTGCAATTATTTCGATTTTAATAACAACAATATTAGTTCTGCAGTATACGAACGTATGGTTATATACGAAGCACAATTATATAAAAGTTACTGTTCGTAGTGAACCGAACGTACTTATATACCCGAACGAATATAATAGGTGAATGTACTATACTTTAATAACACACGTGATCATTACCTTGAGGAGAATAATTATAATAAATTGAGGAGTTACATTGGCCCCAGTTAAAACTAAAAGTAGTGCGAAAATATTTTCCACAAAAACAGGGATTAATATTATTCAAAGCCCGATTAAGGCACAAATACTGTCACTTTTAAAAGAAGGCGGTATGAACGGATCCCAGATCGTTTCATCCACACAAAGATCTAAATCTACTATATCCGCACATTTACAAGATTTAGAAAATGCGGGGATAATAGATTGGGTGATAGACCCCGAAGACCGTCGTCGTAAAATATATTATATTAATTCCAAATTTTTAGGAGATTTTTCATCAGAAAAAGAAATTGAAGATGATGACGACCAATATTTGCAAAATTTTGTCGCAGACTCGGATGACCCTTTGAAATTCTTCAGATTCATGTTCAGATCTATCCGAGTAGCACTTCTGGATGAAGGTATAAACATTGACCCCATACTACGCAACGCAGGTGTCAAAGTAGGAAATACATTTTACCAAAAATTAAAAACCACTGATCAAAATGAATTTATTGATAATCTAACAAAATTCTGGGAAACCAATCAATTAGGCCAAATAGAACTTAAAAGCATTGACCCCCTTATTATCCAGTTATATGACTGTTTCGAATGTGAAGATCTGCCAAAAATTGGTAGAACCGTCTGTTCCTTTGATTCGGGTGTGCTCGAAGCCTTTTTCTCGAAATATTTCCAGGAACATGTGGAAGTGTCAGAAGTTAAATGTTACGCTCAAGGAGATGAGTGTTGTCAATTTATTGTGAAACCCAGTTCATGATTAGTCAAAACTCGCTAAAAATCTCTTTATTGCACTTGAAGCTTTTAAAACGTCTCTTATACAACCATAGTGTCCCCATATCGAATCATATAGAAATATTTCTGAATTTTTAAGACTTTCCTTCAAAGGCATTACACTGAATTTTTCATCTACTATCTGATCTTGGTGTATTCCAATCACCAGGGAAGGAACATTGATCTGGGATAGATCATGAGCTAGATCATGGTTAAACATTGCTTTATTTCTCCAAACTAAATCATTAGCATCCCAATTAATCGAATCAGCCTTTCTTTCATTGACACTCTTAAGAAATTCATTTTTAGATTCAAAACAATGCTCGTAGTTTTCTGGGGAAAGTGACCACAGGTAACTCAGGTATGCTACATGTTCCATGACTTTCACTGGGTTCTGGACGTATTTTCCATTATTGTATTCATGATCTCCTTCTATGATCTGGTTCATGAGATGATAAACACCAAACATCCTGTTGGATAAATGATGGCTGGTTGCGTGAAGTATTATGAAATTCATAAAATCAGGATATTCCAAAGCCCAATGAAGGACTTGAAATCCCCCCATGGAAGTGCCCATAATGCCCTGCAAATGTTCAATCCCCAACCCCTGACTGATCAATTCATGTTGAGCTACAGCCATGTCTTTAACAGTATATTCCGGGAAATTTATACCCATGCCAGTGCTAGATGGGCAAGATGATCCTGGAGTCCCCAATGCAGTTGGACTTATCACATAGAACTTGTTGGTGTCGATAACCTTTCCAGGGCCAATAACGCTGCTAAGGTTTTCCACTGACGCGTAATCTCCACTCCAACCGTGAAGATATAAAAAAGCATTGGTTACTTTCCCCTGTTCATCAAACTTTTTAATCCCCTGAACTGCGTATTCAATTGATAAATCAGAGATAACCTTTCCGGATTCAAATTTAAAGTCATGAATGATGTGATTTTTTGGTTCAAGCAAGAATAAACCTCCCACACGATGGTTTTGACACTATGGAAACTATTAGATTTCCGGTTATTTGTTTTTTTCAAATTTAACTATGGTTGTTGAAAGATACTTTCCCTTTTTTGCAAAGCCATTGAAGATTTTTTCATCATCCATCCCACAATTTTGAACAGAAATAATTTTTTTAACCCTTGAATCTTTATTTATAATTTCTTCAAGCATTTCAGAGTGGCGAGAAGTCTTCATTATCACTGCAGTATCTGCGTGCTCCAATATCTCTTCCAGTCTCTGGTCCACCTTGGGAACTATTATTACTATCTCATCTTTCTCACTCAAAGTGATGCCTGCACTGGCAGCACAACTGGTGAACGATGTAATTCCGGGAATCATCTCCACATCATATCCTTCGTCCCGAATTATCTGTGCAATGTAGGAAAAAGTGCTGTATATTGAAGGATCTCCTAAAGTTATAAATGATACGTCTTTGCCTTCTTCAAGTTCATCCATTACAAGTTGAGCTGCACCTTTCCAATAATTTTCCAATGCTTTTTTATCCTCTATCATGGGAAAAAGAGGTTCGATTAGAACATAGTCATCTTTTCGTTCATTTAAAATATTTTGAACTATTGAAAGGGCTAAACTAGGTTTATCCTTTGAAGATTTAGGGGCACAGATGACTGGCACAGATTTTAATGTTTTTATTCCCTTAACTGTGAGTAGTTCAGAGTCTCCCGGACCCACCCCTAAACCAATAAGTTTTCCTTTATCCATAGTAAACACCGCTTAACAAACATTTAAATTAATTCTAAATTTAGTCCTTAGATTAATTAGTTATCGATTAAGGTTTAAAAAATGCATTATTTTCCCTAAAATTTATAATAAATAAATTATAAAAAGTAATATATGATAGTTCTTCACAAGAGCTTTTAAATTACATTATAGAAGAAAAATTTGATAAAAATTCTCAAAAATATGTAATATCCACGATATATATAAATGAACTAACTTGCAGTTATAATCAGAATTCAATCCGGATTAAACATGTTATAAAGGTTTCAAAACTTCATGTATTTATACCACTACCAAAATATAAGTCCCTATGGAAAACAGCTTTTTCTGTAACAAATGTGGGATGATAAAAAGCCGCTGCATTTGTACATCAGACAAATCAAAGCAAATTAAAACTGCTAAAATATCAACACCACAGCTAGAAACACTTAAAAATCAATTTCCGGATATTTCCGAAAATATATTAGAAAAATTCCCATTTCAAACTCCTCGAAAAGGACAATTAGAAATAATATCCGAGATTGTCGATGCTATTGACCGTGGTTATTCCAATATTATCCTTGAAGCAGGTACCGGTACCGGAAAATCGGCTGTGGCCACAACCCTAGCCAGAATATTTCAACCAGCTTATATTTTAACCATGACTAAACAACTTCAAGCCCAATATGCTGTAGAGTTTGATTACCCCTTAGTTAAAGGTCGGGGTAACTTTTTATGCAAAAATGAAAGTCTGGAGTACAGTTGTGACCAGGGTACATGTCAGACCATTCCCAGCACCCAAAAATTTGTTTGTGATTTCGGTATAAGCAAATCCCCATTTAATAGCGAGATGCGTGCATTTGAAGATGCCTTTGGAACCCCAGTCTACTTCCGTTCCAATGATAGATGCAGTTACTGGGATCAAAAAGCAGTGGCAGTGGAAAGTCCTATTACCTTAATGAATTATGATTATGCATTACTTGAACTTAACTATGTAAAACACTTTGGAAAAAGGCATTTAATGGTTTTAGATGAGGCGCATAACATAGAAGATAAGTTAATGCAGCGTTTGGAAGTTAATCTTTACAACCGTCGTTTGGAACGAGAAATCAAAAAGACCATACCTCCAAGTATGGCTAAATACAAGGACCCACAGGAATGGATTCTTTTTGTTGAATCCCTTTATGAGGATTACCGAGACATTGACATTAAAAATATCCCTAAAAAGTCAGCTGACCGTGTCAATCGAATGAAAATGAATCTCAGTGAGCTTTCACGTAACTTAGAGAATAATCCAGAAAACTGGGTAGTTGATACCAGTCCCGGTGGTGTGTCATTTAAACCTCTCCGAGTAAACACCTATGCCAGAGATCGGCTCTTCAACCATGCTGATATTAGGCTTTTTATGAGTGCCACCATCCTGGATCAGGATTTGTTCTCCCAGTGGCTAGGGATAGATCCTGATGAAACCTATTACATGGAAATTAAAAGTATTTTCCCACAATCATCACGCCCTGTATACTTAAAACTAGTGGGAAACATGTCACAACGCCTTATTAAACGTACCGCCCCAAAAACAATTCCAATTCTGGAAAAAATCTTAGATCATCATAAAAATGAAAAAGGACTCATTCACACCCATAACTACAAATGCCAGCAATACATAATGAAACATCTTAAAAATCCTCGTTTAATGGGCCATACCCCTAAAAACAGGGAACAAGTTCTAAACAGGTTCGAACACTCCAAAGAGAAACGAGTACTTGTCAGCCCTTCCATGAGTGAAGGAGTGGATTTACCTTATGAAAAGTGCCAGTTTCAGGTTATTTATAAAATACCCTTCCCGTACCTTGGAGATCCCCAAATAAACCAAAGAAAACATTTGGATCCCCCATGGTATGCCTATAAAACAATCATGACCTTGCTCCAAGCGTATGGGAGAGGTATGCGAGCTGAAGATGATTACTGTGAAACTTATATTCTGGATGGCAACTTTCGCATGTTACTGCGCAACCGCCTATACCGTAACTTGGTGCCAAACTTCTTCAAAGAAGCAATACAGAGAGAATGAAAGCCGTGTGATTACAAACAGAGAGATAGTTTTAATATAAAGTTTTAATAAACCATGAATATTAAATTGAATGTTATAATTATTTACCAGCCTAATCAAGTAATGAGAGGTATTGATAAATGTCCGAACTCTCCAAAGTGGACATATACAGACAAATTGATGTTTTAAGGCAAAGTTTACTGGACCTTACCATGCGAAACCAGCTCTTGAACTTTCGCCCGCGCACCATGACCGTGGAAGTTAAAGATGCCGAATTAGCAGAGATTTATGACCGATTGGTACTTAAACAAACTAAAACAAAACTTTTACAGTTCATACCACGTGGAGAAGCAGTTTTATCTAGTTTTGATGAAGACGAAGAAGATACTAATTCTGAAAAAAAAGAAAATGAAATTTTGACATCAACTGATGACGAAGGCGTATCTGATGGAGAATCCGAATTTGGTGTTGATAAAAATATTAAAATATCAGATTTATCTTTAAAAACAGATGAAGATGTTTTTAATGATGATCAGGCAATGATGAGCGGTGAAATTGAAGAAGAATTGTCTGAAAATGTTTCTAAAGATATCCCTTCCAATTCTGATAATGCCATTTCCCCTGATTTATCAGAAGAGTCTTCCCCACCCAATGACAGTGTAGAAGAACTAACTGGCGAGCAAACCTCTCTGCTTTGGGAATCACCGCCTTTAGATCAGGACACCCTGGAAAAAAATAAAGAAATCTTCTTATCCACTGATCTAACTCCATCAGAACTCCAACGCCGATTGTTTTACATAAACCAACGCGCCAGATCAGTTATGGAAGAACAGGGGTACAACATCCTGTATCTGGCCATTGGTTTCTTAAAATGGAAAGAAGAAAATGGCAGTAATGGATTCAGAGAAGCCCCCTTACTACTAATTCCAGTTGAACTGGAAAGAAAGCGAGTAAAAGGTTCTTTTAAACTTCGCTGGACTGGAGAAGACATAATAACCAACATTTCCTTACAAGCCAAATTAGTGGATAATGGTGTCGAAATACCTGATTTTGAAATGCCAAGAACAAAAGAGGGTGTAGATGAATATTTAAACCAAATTACTGAATCAATTTCCCATGAAAAAGGATGGGAAGTTATTCCCAAAGTTTTCCTGGGCTTCTTTAGTTTCACGAAGTTTGTGATGTACAAAGACCTAGATCCAGAAAGCTGGCCTGAAGACATGCCATTGGAAGAAAACCCACTAATAAAATCAATATTCGATCCATCAGAAGAAGAATTTGGTGTAGGATTCCAAGAAGATCAAGTGGATGCGAAACTCTCATCTGAAAATGTTTATCATGTGTTAGATGCAGATTCATCCCAAATATCAGTAATAGAAGAAGCAAAACGTGGTCGTGACTTGGTAGTGGAGGGTCCACCAGGAACTGGGAAATCACAGACCATAGTAAACCTCATTGCCGAACTCCTGGCACTTGGAAACACTGTACTCTTTGTAAGTGAAAAAATGGCGGCCCTTGAAGTAGTAAAAGGTCGACTAGACCGTGTAGGTTTGGGAGAGTTCTGTTTAGAGTTGCACAGTAAAAAATCGAATAAAAAAGATGTCCTTGAAAAACTTGAACACGTCCTACGAAACCCTAAACCCCCAGAATTAATGTTAAAAGAAGATTTAAGCACCATAGAAGAGTTAAAATCTGATTTAAATGAATATGTCAATTTAATACACTCACCCTACGGAGAAATTAAATGGACACCCTACCAGCTTTTCGGTGCAAAAGAAAAATCCCTGCATCATTTTGAAAAATCAGGACATCGAATGCCACGTTTCATAATGGAAGAAATTGAAAATTGCACTCTAAGAGAATGGCATCGAACCCTAAATAAATTCAAAGAACTCGGTGAATTATACAAACTGGTAAAACCAGTAGTTTCTAATCCCTGGAATTTAACTAAACCAGACCCAATACTGCCTGCTGAGGAAGAAGAAATAGAATATCTTCTAAGTGAAACTATTGAAAACCTAAATAACATTGAAGATGAAGCCCATAGGCTTTCAAAAATCTCTGGAATCAAAATCCCAGCCACCTTGGAAGAAATGGAACACTTAATAGCTGCAGTGGAAATAATCTCCTCCTTCCCTTCGCTGGAAAGAGATATTCTTCTAAACACCAAATGGGACTATGACAAACTCCAAGTCTACAACCTAATTAAAATTCTGGAAGAATTCCAATCAAAAGAAAAAAACTTGAAAAGATTTAAAACCGATGTTCTGGATGAGGACCTCATATCACTTTTAATGGATTTCCAGGCACAGAAACCTAAACTTCTGAAATTTTTAAGCGGAGACTTCAAAAAAGTCAAGAAAAGAATAAGAAAACTATACCTTGACAAAACACCAGATGATGACGAAATAATAGCCCAAGACTTGGAAGAACTCATAAAATATCAAAAAATGAGGAATGAAATTAGAGAACAAGATGAACTAGCCAGATCCCTCTTTGGATCCCACTGGAAAAGAGAAAAAAGTGAATCTGAGAACTTGAGGAACATATCAGAATGGATCCTCAAATTCCGAAAATCACTTGAAGAAGGGCATATAACTGAAAAAATTGTTATAATTCTGGATTCAGTGGAACAAAATGATGTCAAACGGATCAGCAAACAAATACACCAAGATTACCATCAGATCATCGCCAACATTAAACGTTTGGATAGTTTCCTCCATTTTGACCTTGATTCAGCACTGGGAAAAAATCTGATAAAAAGCCCCATTGACTATTTAATATCCCATATTACCATTTTAAAATCTAATCTCTCCAATTTACAGAACTGGTCTCGTTTTAGCTCATCAAGATCCGAATGCTTAGAAACTATAGGTTTTAACTTGATAAAATTAGTTGATAACGATGAAATCGAATCAGAAGACATAATACACTGTTTGGAAGGTAACTTCGCAGATTCCATGTTACGCAGCTTTTTTTTAAAGGAATCTTCACTCTCTCGCTTCGTTGGGGAAGTGCACGAAAAAAAAATAAATGAATTCATAGAACTTGACAGTAAAATAATAAAACTCAACCGCTACCGAATAGCAGAGAAACTTTACGAAAACCGGCCTTCACTATCCCGCACTGCTTCTCCACGTTCAGAACTGGGAGTTCTCAAAAGCGAATTTTCACGTAAAAGGGGACATATGCCCATTAGAAAATTGTTATCCATCTGTGGAAGCTTGATCCAGAATATAAATCCCTGTTTCATGATGAGTCCCCTGTCCATAGCCCAATACTTGGATCCATATAGTGTTAAAAACTTACGCTTTGATTACGTAATTTTTGATGAAGCCAGCCAAGTTAAACCAGAAGATGCCCTAGGAGCACTATTAAGAGCCAAATATGCAGTTATTATGGGTGACACACGACAATTACCACCCACTACCTTCTTCGATATATTGATTGATGTGGAAAGTGATGACTACGACCTAGCTGTTCTGGCAGATATGGAAAGTATACTTCACCTGTGCAAACGTAGCTTCCCCTCGAAAATGCTTCGTTGGCACTACCGTAGCCGACATGAATCCCTGATAGCAGTCAGTAACCAAGAATTTTATGACAATCATCTGCTAATATACCCTTCTCCCAACCAGGATTCAGAAGAATTAGGATTGAAGTTGGTACACCTACCTGATACTGTTTACGATAGGGGAAAAACTGCAACTAACCGTGCCGAAGCTAAAAAAGTCATCGAAGCAGTTTTCAAACATTTCAAGAAGTATGGAGACAGCAAAAGTCTGGGTGTCGGGACGTTCAACGTCCGTCAGCAGCAAGCACTCCTTGAAGAATTGGAATTACAGTTGAAACTCAACCCTAGAATGGAAAAATATTTCAACCCACATATAGAAGAGCATTTCTTCATTAAAAATCTGGAAACCATCCAAGGAGATGAAAGAGATGTCATTATGGTCAGTGCTGGTTATGGATTTGATTCAGAAGGACGATTAAGTCAAAATTTCGGACCGATGAACCAGGATGGAGGAGAACGACGTTTAAATGTTCTTTTAACACGTGCACGTGAAAAATGTGTGATATTCTCCAACTTCCGAGGTCAAGACTTGCATTTAAGCAATACTGCACCTTTTGGTCTGCGGGCATTTAAAGAATTTTTGGAATATGCAGAAAAGAAAACTCTGCGAATGTCTGACTTGGATCAGGAGTCCAATGATGCTGCATTTGAAGATGCGGTTTACGAATTTCTATGTGAAGAGGGATATCAGATCCACCGTCGGGTGGGTTGTGCTGGTTTCCGGGTAGATCTGGCAATTGTAAACCCTGATTATCCTGGACGATACCTCCTGGGAATTGCCTTCGACGGACCCATGTACCAGACCAGTAGAGTGGCACGGGATCGAGACCGCTTAAGGCAGCAGATCTTGGAGGGGCTCGGATGGAGATTCCATCGATTATGGTCCACTGACTGGTATAGGAATCGTTCGGAAGTTCAAAAAAACTTATTAAATACTATTAAATTACTTCTGGGCGAGGAACGTGACCGGGAAGAGATCATACCCCCAGTAGTTGAGGATGATGTTGAAGAAATTGAACACTTAGAAGAGGAAATTTTGGAAAATGAGGAAATTATCCCTGAAAATGAATTTGAAGAGAAACCCATGGATAAAATTCCTGAATACACTGTTTGTGAAGATCCTGGTGTGGCCGTGTCAGGAGATTTACACAGCCAACCGGTGGGAGATGTTGCTCACGCAGTGATGAAAGTGGTTGAAGAAGAAGGACCCATCCACTATGACGAAGTTGTGCGGAGAGTGCGCACTTTCTGGGGACTTAGTCGGGCTGGGAGACGTGTACATAGTGTTATGAAAGAAGCAATTCATCTTGGAGTTTTAGATGGTAAGATAATCCAGAAAAATGACTTTTTATATTCTAAAGACTCACAAATAGTTGTACGCCGACGGACAGGGACCCCTCCAGCACGAATGGATCTTATCAGTGCAGAAGAAATAGCTATTGCGGTGAGGATGGTTTTAGAATCCCAATATGCCACAGAAACTGATGAGTTGGTGCGTGAAGTTTCAAGACTCTTCGGGGGCAAAGTAACCCGTGGCCCAGCAATGAAGAGAATAAAAGGAGTAATTAAGGATTTAATACGAGATAAGAAGGTTGAAGAACGTCCTGATGAGATGATAGACTTGGTTAGAAATTGAAATACTTTGATTTCGTTTATTGTTTGTTTTTTTGCCTTGAAAATTAATATATTTTAAAATATTATGAGGTTGTAAAGTCGAAATGTGAATCAACAGTTAAATTTATTGGAAAATAACCATTTTGAATTTATATTAATGCTATTTGCCCAATATACCATTCAAAACATGTGATTAAACAGGAATACCAGGAAAAGAAACCCGGTATTAGGAGAATTCGGTCCCCAGAAGATTTATTTAAGAAGATACAAATGCAAATCCTGTTGGTAAAAAAAATTCGTAACAAGCCTTAATTCAATCATTAAACCTCATCACAGATACGCAAA
>ENA-UOOK01001325-UOOK01001325.1-fermentation-metagenome-genome-assembly--contig:-NODE-1325-length-32544-cov-4.452215_pt1 | contig 32544 bp, 24 predicted proteins | sample MGYA00245777_ERZ724023 | MGnify/ENA primary metagenome ERZ724023 (study PRJEB28704, sample SAMN03018312) | fermentation metagenome | biome: anthropogenic terrestrial biome; feature: soil; material...
ATGCCATCACGCCGCGAAATTGGGGGCAAGCGGTTTGGGAAAAACTGGTGGAACCTTCCGACAATATATTCATGGTGATCTGTGGTCACACCGGAAAACCCGGCGATTTTGATGATTCAGTGGCATACCGGGTCGATAAGAACTCAGCCGGGAAAAATGTCCACCAGATGATGTTTAATGTGCAAATTCTCGGTGGAGGTTGGGAAGGAAACGGCGGCGACGGATGGCTCCGTATGAATTAAAATTCCCGTTAAGCTGTAAAACATTTATGTGATTCCTCCCGCCAGCATCGCGCGGCGCAGCGCCGACCCCGCCGCCTGCCCGTGGCAGATCGCCATGGCCAGCGCGTCGGCGGTGTCGTCCGGCTTCGGCATTTCGGCAAGACAAAGGAGCCGGCGGGTCATCTCCATCACCTGCGGCTTCTTCGCCTGTCCGTATCCGGTCACCGCCTGTTTCACCTGAAGCGGCGTATATTCGTAAATGGCCGTGCCGGCCCGCCGCGCGGCAAGCAGGATGACCCCCCGCGCTTCCGCCACGCCGATCGCCGTGGTTTTGTTGTTCTTGAAATAAAGCTTTTCAATGGAGACCGCATCCGGCCTGCAGTGGGCGATCACCGCCGAAATCGTGTCGTAGATGCTGAGCAGCCGGTCCTCGAAAGGCTCACCAGCCTTGGTGACGACCGCGCCGTACTCCAGCGGCTGGTAACGGCTGCCACGCACGCGCACCGCGCCGTATCCCACAATCGCGTATCCCGGGTCTATCCCTAAAATCACCATGATACCGCTCCGTTTCCGCCCGTGCTCCTTTTTCGAATCGTTCTATTATATCATATATTTCCGGAAGAAGGAAGGGGTTCGCGGCGCTTCCCTGCTCCGCCTTTTCGCTTTTCCGGGCCAGGCGCAAATTTTCCGCGCTTTTCTTTCAGAAATTTCCTTTTCCCCGCGGCCCCGTTTGAAAAATCAACGCTTTTTTATTCTTCAGACAAGGCCCGGGCCTTTTCGTATAAAACATCGGAACGGCGGCAAAAATAGGGGCATGCAGAAGGAGGAAAAAGCCATGACCCGAAAAAGAAAAATTCAGGTGATCACCCTGACGGCGGCCGTAATCCTGATTCTGGGCGGAACGACGGCCAGCGGATATCTGCTGGCGGCCAAATACCGGACGAATCTCGAGTATAGCTACCGGCGCGCCTTAAGCGACCTGGGCGACTACGTTTCCGGCATGGAAACGACGCTGAACAAAGCGGTTTACGCGAACACCGCCCCGCAGCAGAACGGCATCGCCGCACGCCTGATGCGCGATTCCAGCGGGGCTAAAGCGGCCCTTTCGGCGCTCCCCCTGAAAGGGGACGAATTCGACAATATGAGCAAATTCATCGCGCAGGTGGGCGATTTTTCCACAGCGCTCTGCAATAAAGTGAGCTCGGGCGGAAAAATCAGCACAGATGAGTTCAAAACGATCCGCGGCCTAGGCGAATACGCGAAAAACCTGGAGCAGGGGCTCTCGGATGTGCAGCAGGAGTTCAGCGACGGGACCGTCAGGATCGGGGAGACCGAATCGCTCGTCAAGAATATGAAATCCACCCAGCCGGTTTTCAGCGACCGGATGGAAACGGTCGCGAAGGATTTTGAGAATTATCCGAAGCTGATCTACGACGGACCGTTCTCCGACCACATCGGTCAGAAAACGCCGAAGCTGACCGAGGGCAAGGCCGAGGTGAAGCAGGGCAACGCCCAGAACACCGCGGCGCAGTTCCTCGGCGTAAAGGAATCCGGCCTGAAGCACGCCGGCGACACGGGCGGCGGCCTGCCGACCTATAACTTCACCTCCGGCGACATCTGGATCTCCGTCACGAAAAAAGCGGGGTTCCCCGTGAAGCTGACGGACCCCAGACAGATCGGCGAAGCAAAGCTGGGATATCAGGATGCGCTTCAGAAATCCAAGGAATTCCTGAACGCGCACAACCTCCCCGATATGAAGGAAAGCTATTACGTGATCCACGACGGGAAATGCACGATCAACTACGCCTATACGAAGGACGGCGTCATCTATTACCCCGACCTGATCAAGGTCTCCGTCGCGCTCGACAACGGCGGCATCGTGGATTTCGACGCGACGGGCTATGTGATGAACCATATCGACCGGAAGAAGCCGGCGGTGAAGCTGACGCAGGCCGAGGCCCAGAAAAGCGTAAGCCCTTACCTGACGGTAAAAAAAGGGGAGCTGGCAGTCATACCAACCCCCGGGCTTACCGAAGTGACCTGCTATGAGTTCCTGTGCGAAAGCAAAGTGGAGAAGAATCAGCAGGTGCTGGTTTATATCAACGCCGCGACCGGCTACGAGCAGGATATCCTGATCCTCCTCTTCTCGGACAACGGAGTGCTGACAAAATGAGCCTACTCTTTTCCGCCGGATGCCGGGCCAGAAGGGGAATCGCCGCCGCCCGGCTCGTCGTTCTCAGCTTTCTGCTTCAGGCCGAGCGCCTTGCGTTTCTTGGCCCGCACAAGACGCCTGAAAAATAGGATAGCCGCGATCACCGCCGCCGCGAGAACCAGAATCGGCAGGCTGCCCAGGACGAACACCAAAAGCCCCTCGCCCGCCTCGGCAACCACGCGGAGCGACCGCCGGAACTGGAACGAGATTTTTTCCCCCAGCGTTACGGGCGTCTTGTCGATCAGGGTGGACTTTGCGACCTCGCGCAGGTCGACCGTGACAGTGGCGTAGCTGATGAGGGAATCGTACTGGCGCAGCGCGCCGGTCATCTGCTCGATCTGGTACACCACGTCGGCAAGGGCCTTTTCAAGCTCCACGACGTCGGACATCTTGTCGGCCTTCTTCATCAGCTCCAGCAGGCGTTCCTGCTGCGCTTTCAGGCTTTTCAAGCGCGACTCGGTGTCGTAATACTGTTCGGTCACGTTTTCGCTGGAGGTCGCGACGTTCAGGACCGCCCCGATTTTGGATGCGCCGGCCTTCCATTTGGAAAGGTTCTGCTGCGGCAGTCGCAGAACGTAATGCGCGCTGCGCATCGTGTTTTTGTTCAGCGCGCCGTCCCCGTCGATCGCGGATTCCTGCACATAGCCGCCGAGCCCGGTGCAGAGCGACTGGATTCCGGCGACGGATTCGTCAAACTTCAGCGTTTCGATCTGGTAGGTAAGGCGCTCGATGATCTTCTGCTCGGACAGCGCCTTCTGAAGGCCGCTGCTCAAAGCGGATCCATCCGCTTTCGACCCGGATGCCGCGGAGGCGGCCTCCGCCGTTTTCTGGGCTGCTCCGACGGCCATATCTGCAGTGGTGCGGCTCGCCGCCGCATTCGTGCCGCTTTTTCCTGCCGAGGAAGCGGAGCATGCGGCAAGGACAAGGGAAAACGCAGCCGCTGCGGCAATCGCCGCGGCAAAAAACCTGTGCTTTTTTCTTTGGTTCAAGGCTGGCAGCTCCTTTCGCGGGGAATCCCCCACAGCGCCCCGGCGGTTTTCCGCCGGGGTACCTTTTTTCCGCGTGCAGCCGGCGGCCGCACCGTTTTTTTCATTATATCAAACCGCCGCCCTGAAATCCAGTAACAACCCGGTAACCATTCTATCAAAACCGATTCCTTTTCCCGTCTCTGCCGCAAGGCCCGCGACGCGCTTACAGGTTTGGTCGTGGTTGACCCGCAAAAAACGGGGCATCCGTCACCATTCGGCACGGCTGCCCCGCTTGTTATCAGGAAGGGAGGGCGGGATCTTCCCGCTGAAGCTGCTGTCCGCCGCCGTCCGGGTGGGCGGGAAAAATCATTTCGACGCTGAGCCCGTATCCGTACTCGTTGGTGATGTGAAAGGAGCTTTTCCCGGGATAGAGCAGCTCCAGCCGTTCCTTGATGTTCCGGATGCCGATCCGTGTGCTGCTCTTCCGGGGCGCGGAATCGTTCATGATCTGGCGGAACAGCTCCGGCTCGATCCCATCTCCGTTGTCGATGATCTCGCAATGCAGACAGTCCCCCTTCTGTTTGTCCATCGTGAGGAACAGAAGGATCTTCCCTCTTTTGCTGTTTTGGAACCCGTGGAAAAACGCGTTTTCCACCAGGGGCTGCAACAGCAGATTGGGAATTTCACAGGAGAAGGTCTCCGGCTCGGCATGGATTTTCAGGACGACCTGATAGCCGTAGCGCGGCTCGATGATATTGGCGTAATAGCGGATGTTTTCGATCTCCTTCTCCACCGGAATGAACGTCTGGTCGCAGTGCAGGGTGCTGCGGAGCAGCTCCACCAGCGAATCCATGCTCTGGATCGCCAGATCCTTTTCGTTCTGGATGATCAGGTGCTTGACGCTCCCCAAAGTATTGTATAAAAAATGGGGATTGATCTGCATTTGCAGCAGATCCTGTTCATACCGGCGGATCTTCTCGTTTTTTTCCGCCAGCCGGTCCAGGTAGTCGCTTGTGTTTTGCACCATGTGATTATAAGAGGCCAGCAGGGGCGACAGCTCCGTGACGGCGGTTTCATCCACTGGGGTGGGCGGCCCGGTGCTGCTCTGCATATGATCGGAAAGATGATGAAGGGGACTGAGCACCTTTTTGATCACTTTGGCGAGAACGACGATCAGCGAAAGATAGATGAGGAGCCACAGGAACAGGACGACCCTCTGGGCGTGATGAAACTCGCCGAGCAGAACCGGCAGGTTCATTTCCGCCAGAAGGTAGGAATCGGTGGAAACGCAGTAGGTGCTCAGGACCGCGGTTTCTTTTTCAAAATGGACCGCTCCGTTTTCGCCGTTTTCCTGCCGTCGGGCGGCGGCCAGCAGATCCGGGCGGGAAACGCCGATATTCCTGCCGTACGAGCCGGAAAAGATCACGCCGTTTTGGGAGATGACCTGTATGGTGTTGTAAGGGGAGGAAAGGTTCTCGTAAAAGCGGCGGAAATCCGCTTCCCGAAAGCTGATGAAGACGCCGGCGTAGGGCTTCCCCGCATTGTCCTTCAGGGCCAGACAGCCCGCTATCACGGCGGCGTCCTTTGTGGAGTAAGTATAGCCTTTGGCGAAAGCGGTGTAACACACCCGCCCGGTTTTCAGGGCCTGTGAGAACAGGGGGGAATGGATGGCGATAGAGCCGTTGTCCGGAATGCCGCCGTTCCCCGACGTGACCTCAAGACCGTTGATCCCCAGGATCGTGATTTCATAGTCGATCAAGCCGATGCTGAGATTTTTCAGCTGCTGCTCCAGGATATAGCGGGCCTTCCACTCATCCAGGGGCTTGTCCAGCGTCGTCGTCAGGGAGTTCCGGAGAGCGGGCCCCCCGAACGCAAGGGATGCGGCCACCTTGGAAAGATGGTTGTTGATCTCTTCCAGATTGGTGGCGGTCTGGGAGAGAATGGCGGAGTTCATCTGAACGGAGGTGCGGACAAACTGCTGATAATAGGAATAGTAAGCAGCGGCGCCGCCCAGCGTCAGGGAGAGGATCACCATGGCCGAGATGGGAATCATCAGCTTGTCGTACAGGGATTTCAGTCTGGGTTTACGGATTTTCACAGCTCATCCCCCCTTTGGCAGGAATTCCGGTAATGCAGCGGCGTTGTTCCCGCCAGGCGTTTGAACACCTTGCCGAAGTAGCCCTGATCCCTGTAGCCGATCGCGTCGCTGATCTCTCCAACGGTCATTTCGGTTTCCTTCAGCAGCCTCTTCGCCTCTTTGATACGGACCGCATTCAGGTGCTCGATAAAGCTCTTTCCGGTATTCTGGGTCACGCAGGAGGAAAGGTAGGTATAATTCAGGTGAAGAGCGGCGGCGGCATCCTGAAGGGTGACGGGCTCCCGGTAATGGTCCGCGATGTACCGCATCACATCCCGGACTGCCGTGCCCTGCTTCTGGGAAAGGAACGGAAGCTGCCGGTGAACCCCCTCAAACAGCGATTCCACAATCCCGGTGATCTGTTCCCTGGAATAGGCGTAATCCAGCTCTTTCAAAAGCTTGATCTGCAACCGGGTCATCGCCATGGATTCCTGAAAGAAGGGCTTCAGCTCCTGTATGGTCTGAAAGAGGACATCCTCCAGCTGCCGTTTGAAGGCGGCCGGTTCCATGGCCTGCCCCGCGGTGGTTTGCTCCCAGAAGGACATCAGCGTTTCCCGCGCGCCGGCCAGATCCTGCTCTTTTACAAGAGACAGGAACCGCTCCTTGGGGAAGGGCTCCGACGGGTGAGAGGGCGGGATCTCCTCTTCTGAAAAGAAGAGCGGAGGCGATCTGTAGATCGCATAGGCGGCGGCCTCGTGCAGGCGCTCACAGCCGGCCCGGAAATCCGAAAGGCTCGTAAGCGCCCGGGACAAGACGCCGCAGGTATGGGGAAACGATTTTTGGAGATTTTCAAAAATCGCCTGCAATTCTTTCCGCTCCAAAGGGAGCGCCGTATGAACCAGCACAATGCCGTGATGCTGTGTCGTGATTGCGGAAAACACGATGTGATCCCGGAAAATTTCACACATCGTGTCGAACAGGTCTTTTTCGCCGGAGAGATCCTTCTGCGGCATGTCCAGATAGAGAAGGCGGAAAGAGCTTCCGGAAACGCGGCTCTGCACATATTGGGAAAGAGCGGAAAACGGCGGGGAGGAATAGCCGTCCAAAGCTTCCCTGACCAGGCTCTGAAAATTGTAGGTTTCATCCGGCATTTCCCGGTTCCGGCAGTATTCCTCCAACAAGCGGAGCAGGGAGCCGCCCGTCGCGGAGTCCTTTAAAATGTAATCCCTGGCTCCCAGCTTAAACGCCTGCCGCACTTTATCGTATTCATCGAAATTGCTGAGCATGATCACCGGGGCCTTCAGGTTCCGCTTCCGGTATTCCCGCAGGAATGCAATTCCATCCATCACAGGCATCACGACGTCGCACAGGACAAGATCAAACGTTTCCTTTTCCAAAGCTCCCAGGGCTTCCTGACCGTTGGACGCTTCAAAGCCGATGACAAAGGAAGACTGTTCCCGATTAATCATATATTTGATGCCTTGCCGGAAAATAAATTCATCATCGATCAGCAGTATCTTTGTGATAAGGCTTCCCTCCCCCGTTTTTCACCGCAGAGGCGCCCGCCGGGTTCTCCGCCGTTTTCCGTTCTCTTTCCTAGTTTTTCAAGGGGAGAGAATGGAAAAATTAAGGTTTGTCGATAAACTTTTTAAGAATAAGTTAAAAAAGAAGAAATATTTTTGAAAATATCCGAAATATCTTCTACCGTACTTCACTTTTTTCATGATACACTGAATACAGACATTTTGTAAAGAGGAATGTGGCATCTTGCAAAATCAGTAAATTTTGGCAGGCCTTGCTCGAACGAGGCCTAAGTAAGAAAGGGGTTTTTTCAATGAAACGTGTCAAATGGCTTTCCCTTGTCATGGCCGTCGTCATGATGCTGTCCACCATGGCGTCCTGTAAATCTTCCGGCGGCGGGAGTGCAGACTCCTCCTCCGGCAGCGCCCAGGGAGGGACAAAAGAGCTCAACGTCTGGGCCTGGGACGTGGAGTACAATATTCCGGTCATGAAAGAAGCGGCCAAGCGTTACGAGGCAACTCATCCGGATGTCAAAATCAACGTGACGGAATATTCCTACGACGATATCATCCAGAAGCTGAACACCAACCTGGCTTCCGGCATTACCGACGGCCTGCCGGACATCATCCTCAGTGAAGACGGCAGCGTGCAGAAATACCTGAACTCTTTTCCCGGCGCTTTTTACGATATGACAAAGAAGATAGATTTCTCCAAGTTTGCCGAGTACAAGGTGAAAAACCTGACTCTGAACGGCAAAGTGTACGGCGTCCCCTTCGATACGGGGACGGAAGCCCTGTTCTACCGCAAGGACTACATGGACAAGGCCGGGGTCACGGAGAGCGACCTGAAAGAGATCACCTGGGATCAGTATATCCAGATCGCGAAAAAAGTAAAGCAGAAAACCGGCAAGAATATGCTGACTCTGGACCCGAACAGCGCGAACTTCATGGGCGACGCTATGCGGTCCTCGGGCACATGGTATTTTACGGAGGACGGCAAGCCCAATATGGCCGGCAACCCCGCTTTGCTGGAAAGCCTTCGCGTTTATAAGGATCTGATGAACAGCGGCACGGTAAAGCAGACCACCAGCTGGGGGGAACTGGCCGCCGCCCTGAATAACGGGGACGTCGCCACGATCACCTCGGGTTGCTGGATCGTCCCCACCATCACCGCGGAGAAAAGCCAGTCAGGCCTGTGGCGCATCACCCAGATGCCCCGCCTGAACATCTCCGGCGGGGGCAACTACGGCAACCGGGGCGGCTCCAACTGGATGATCCTGTCCGCTTCCAAAAATGCGGATACGGCCGCCGATTTCCTCACTCAGATTTTTGCGGGGGACGTCGATTTCTATGACACCATTCTGACCAAGATCGGCGCCGTCGGCACTTATCTGCCCGCTTCCACCAGCAAAGCTTACGAGCAGGATGTGGAATTCTTCGGCGGACAGAAGATCTGGAAGACCTTTTCAGACTGGAGCAAAAAGGTTCCCCCCATCTATCTCGGCGTTTACACCGACGTGGCCGACTCCGTGATGGTCACCTCGCTCGCCTCCTATATGGACGGCAGCACCAATGCGGAAGAAACCCTGAAGAAAGCGCAGGAGCTGCTGAAACAGCAGATCGGCTGATCCCTTTACAAAAATGCCCCATAACTTCTTATGAGGGCATTTTTGCCGGCTAGAACGACGACCCGCATCCGGCGGGCATCCTGCGGCAAAATCAACTGGAAAAGGACTGGGTGAAATGAAGATAAAACGGCGGCCGGCAATCTCCCTGAACGGCTGGGGGTTTGTCATCCCTTCCATCGTGTTTTTCCTTTGGCTGACGTTTCTGCCGATGATTCAGGCCCTTCTGCTCTCTTTTCAAAAGGGAAAGGGCAACAACACCAGCTTCGGGGGGCTCAGCAACTATCAGCGGCTGTTTCAGGACCCCATGTTTATCACGGCGGTTAAAAATACCTTTCTGTATCTGATCATTCAGGTGCCGATCATGCTGTTCCTGGCATTGATCGTCTCCTCCATGCTGAATAATCCCAAGCTGAAATTCCGGGGGCTGTTCCGTACCGCCATCTTTGTCCCCTGCATTACTTCCCTGGTGGCTTATTCGCTGCTGTTCAAGAGCATGTTCGCCGTGGACGGCGTGGTGAACCGTACCCTGATGGGGCTTCACCTGATTTCGGACCCCGTCCGCTGGCTGCTGGACCCCTTCTGGGCCAAGGTGGTGATCATCGTCGCCATCACCTGGAGGTGGATGGGCTACAACATGATCTTTTATCTTTCCAGCCTGCAGAACATCGATTACAGCATGTACGAGGCCGCCAGCATCGACGGCGCCAGCGCGGCGCAGCAGTTTTTCCGCATCACCGTTCCCCAGCTGAAGCCGGTGATCCTGCTGACCGCCATCATGTCCACCTCAGGCACGCTTCAGATTTTCGACGAGATCGTGAACATAACCAACGGCGGGCCCAACAACACCACCATTTCCATCGCGTACTATATTTATCAGCTCTCTTTCAAATTCATGCCGGACTTCGGCTATGCCGCGACGGTATCTTACGCGGTGTTCCTGATGGTGGCTGTTTTGTCCCTGATTCAAATCAAAGTGAGTGGTGACAGCAATGAAGATTAAGCAGAGCAGGTTCTGGTCGCGCGGATTTCAGTACGTCATTCTGATTCTCGTCTCGTTTCTCTCGGTTTTTCCCTTTTACTGGATGATCGTCAGCGCCACAAACGTGAGCAAGGATATCACCATGGGCAAGCTCTCTTTCGGCTCCGCCCTGGAAGCCAACCTCACGAAGCTGATGAAAGCGGGCGATCTCGTCACCAGCCTGACAAACACCGTCATCCTGACCGTGTGCATCGTGGGGCTCAGCCTGCTGCTCTGCTCCATGGCCGGATACGGCTATGTGGTGTTTCAAAGCAAGCTGAAGAACCGGTGGTTCTATTTCATCCTGACCTCCATGATGATCCCCACCGCCACCCTGGTCATTCCCCTGTTCCGCATGTTCAGCAAGCTGGGGCTTCTCAACACCAAGCTGGGGGTGATCCTGCCCGCGGTTTCCACCGCTTTCCTGATTTTCTTTTTCCGTCAGAATACCAAGAACTTTCCGATGGAAACCATTCAGGCGGCCCGCATCGACGGCCTGAACGAAGCGGGGATTTTCTTCCAGATCTATTTTCCCATGATGAAGCCGACCTATGCGGCCGCGACCATCATCACGTTCATGTCGGCCTGGAATAACTACATGTGGCCCCTGATCGCCCTGCAGACCCCCGACCAGCGCACGCTGCCCCTGATGATCAGCTCGCTGGGGTCCTCCTATACGCCCGATTTCGGGATGATCATGGTCGGGATCATTATCTCCACGCTGCCTTCCGCAGTGATCTTCTTTCTCCTGCAGAAGCACTTCGTCAGCGGCATGGTCGGCTCGATCAAGTAGCGCTCCCGCGATTTCGGGTGATTCTGCTCCGCCGCCCGCAGCGGGCGGAAAAATTCATTGAATGGGGGAATCCTTTTGAATACAGAAGAAAAGCTCCGTCATCTGGAAGATCCGCAGTTTGTGATGGAAAACCGCCTGCCGCCTCATTCCGACCACTCTTTTTATCAGGAAGGGGAAACGCCCGGCGGGGACATGGGGCTGAAAATCAGCCTGAACGGCGTCTGGAAGTTTCATCTGACCCCCAATCCCCGGTCCGTGCCGCAGTCTTATCAGGAGCCGGGCTTTTCCTGCGCCGGGTGGGGTGATATCCGCGTGCCCGGCCACATGGAGCTGCAGGGCTATGGCAAACCGCAGTATGTGGATACCTGCTATCCCTGGGACGGCGTACAGCCGGTCAGGCCGCACGAAGTGCCTGCGGAATCGAACCCCACCGGCTGCTACGTCCGCAGCTTTTCCGTCCCGGAAGCATGGAACGGAAAAGAAATCCATATCACCTTCGACGGGGTGGAGACCGCATTCCATCTCTGGTGCAACGGCGGCTATGTGGGTTACAGCGAGGACAGCTACACCCCGAGCGAATTTGATCTGACCCCCTTTCTGAAAGCGAGGGAAAACAAGCTCGCGGTGGAGGTGTACCGCTTCTGCACCGGCACATGGCTGGAGGATCAGGACTTCTGGCGGATGGGCGGCATCATGCGAAGCGTGTCCCTCACGGCCCTGCCGGCGGTTCATCTGGAGGATTTGAAGATCGACGCGGGCCTGGAGGAGGATGGCACCGGCACCCTGCGCTTTCGCGGGAAGCTGCGCCAATCGGCCGCGGCGGAAGTAGAGGTCCGATGGGCCCTTCTCGACCCGGAAGGAAAAAAGGCGCTGGAAAGCTCCGTTCCCGCGGAGCAGGAAGCTTTTTCCGTTGATTCCGCCCTGGCGGATGCCCTTCCCTGGAGCGCCGAGCGGCCCCATCTGTATTCCCTGCGTCTGACCCTCTGCAGCCGGGAAACCGGGAGCGTTTACGAAATCGTGCCCTACCGGGTGGGATTCCGCCGCGTGGAAATCAAAAATCAAACGCTTCTGCTCAATGGAAAGCGCCTGGTTTTCCGGGGCGTCAACCGCCACGAGTTCAGCGCGGAAAAAGGCAGGGCCATCGGCAGGGAAGAGATGGAATGGGACATCCGCTTCCTGAAACAGAACAATTTCAACGCGGTGCGCACCAGCCACTACCCCAACCAGAGCGACTGGTATGAGCTCTGCGACAGTTACGGCATCTACCTGATCGACGAAACCAACCTGGAGACCCACGGGACCTGGCACATGGGCGCCGACGAGAACACGCTGCCGGGGGATGACCCCGCCTGGCTCCCCGCCGTGCTGAACAGGGCCGAAGCCATGGTGGAGCGGGACAGAAACCACGCCAGCGTTCTGGTGTGGAGCTGCGGAAACGAATCCTGGGGAGGCAGAAACCTGTATGAGATGAGCCAGAGGATCCGTGCGCTGGATCCCACCCGGCCGGTCCATTACGAGGGGGTCTGCCACGACCGCAGGTACCAGAACACCACCGACTTTGAAAGCCGCATGTACACCACCGCGGCGCAGGCGGCGGAATATCTGGAAAACAAGCCGGCCATGCCCTACCTGCACTGCGAATATTCCCACGCCATGGGGAATTCCTGCGGCGGGCTGTTCAAGTACACGGAGCTGGCCGGCCGCTACCCCCAGTACGCGGGAGGGTTTATCTGGGACTATATCGACCAGGCCCTCTCCTATACGAATCCGCTGGGGCAAAGGGACCTCGCGTTCGGCGGCGACTTCGACGACCGCCCCTCGAACTACTGCTTCTGCACGGATGGGCTTCTTTTCGCCGACCGCACCCCTTCGCCCAAAATGCAGGAGGTCAAGTTCCTGTATCAGGATTTCCGGCTGGAGCCGGACCGCAGAGGCGTGACGGTGCGGAACAAAAGCCCCTTCTCCGACGGCGGGGAGTACCGGATGGAATGGCTGCTGTTCCAGGATGGAGTTCCGGTGAAAAAAGGGGAGTCCGGCTTCTGCCAGCCCCCCCTGAGCAGCCGCTATTACCCCCTGTTTCCCCAAGAGATCGATCTCGAGGGGGAAGTGACGCTGGAGGTCCGCCTGGTGCTCCGGGAGGACACCCTCTATGCGGAAAAAGGCCATGAAGCGGCGTTCGGGCAGGCCGTCTGGAACGGACGCCCGAGGAAAAAGGAAAAGAAGCTTCCGGCGCCTTCCGCGTTCCGAGTGGTGGACGGCGACGATACTTATGGAATCCACGGGGATGATTTTTCGGTCCTGTTCTGCAAAACGACCGGCAGAATGGTCTCCCTGAAGTCGGCGGGCAGAGAGTTCATCGGCAGCCCCCTGCGCACGGTCGCCCCGAATTTCTGGCGGGCACCCACGCCCAACGACGAAGGCTTTCAGATGGAATTCAAATATTCGACCTGGAAGACGGCTTCCCTGTACGGCAAACCGGTGGACATTTCCTTTGACAAAGGAGACGCCTGGGCCTGGGCCGCCGCGAAGTACGACCTCGGGAACGGAGCCTTCTGCACACTGCGGTACACCGTTTCCGCAAGCGGCGAAATCGCCGTCCGGGAGGAATATCAGGGAGCCTCCGGCCTTTCGGAAATGCCCGCGTTCGGCTTTTCGCTGAGCATTCCGGCCGAATACCGTTTCGTCAAATATTACGGTCTCGGGCCGGAAGAAAATTATATCGATCGCTGCAAGGGGGCCCGACTGGGGCTGTTTCAAACGACGCCGCAGCGGAACATGACCCCTTACCTGATCCCGCAGGAATGCGGCAACCGGACGGGGGTGCGCTGGGCCTGTGTCTGCAACGGGCAGGGGCGCGGGCTTCGGATCGAGGGGGAGCATCCCTTTGAGCTGTCGGTGCTCCCTTACACTTCCCACGAGCTGGAAAACGCCTATCACCGCTATGAGCTGCCGCCCGTGTCGAAGACCGTGCTCTGCGTCAATCAAAAGCAGATGGGCGTCGGGGGGGACGACTCCTGGAAATCCATGCCGCACCCGGAATTCCGGATCCCGTCGGATGGGAAGATGGCTTTCCAGGTCACCCTCCGCCTGCTTTAGAGAAAGCGGGAAAACGGTCCCACATAAAAGCAAATTTACATTCTTCGACGACCTAAAACCTCCCGCCGCAGTTTTATCCTGCGGCGGGAGGTTTTTTGATGCAAGCAATATTCTTTTCTGTTCTTATTCGCCCAGCAGGGTGACCAGCACGGCCTTCTGCGCGTGAAGGCGGTTTTCCGCCTCCTCAAAAATTTCCGCCGCGTGGCCCTCAAAAACCTCTTCAGTGATCTCCTCCCCACGGTGCGCGGGCAGACAGTGGAGCACGACGGCATCCCCGGCGGCAAGAGCCAGGTTTTCGGCGTTCACCTGATACCCGGCGAATGCCTTTTTCCGCTCCTTCTTTTCGCTTTCCATGCCCATGGAGGCCCACACATCCGTGACCACCACGTCCGCGCCCTCGATCGCTTCCTGCGGGTTGTGCGTCAGGAAGAAATCCGGGTTCCCGGAAGCAAAATCGAGCACCTCTTTCGCCGGCTCGTACCCCTCGGGGCAGGCTGCGGAGACCTTCATCCCCATTTTCAGGCCGCCCACCGTCAGGGAGTTGAGCATGTTGTTCCCGTCCCCGATAAAGCACATCTTCAGGCCGTCCAGCTGCCCCTTGTACTCGCGCACCGTCATCAGATCCGCCAGCACCTGGCAGGGATGCGAAAAATCCGTCAGGCCGTTGATGATGGGAATCGAGCCGTACTCCGCCAGATCCTCGACTTCCTTCTGGGCGTAGGTGCGGATCATGATGCCGTCCAGATAGCGGGAAAGCACGCGCGCGGTGTCCTGCACCGGCTCGCCGCGGCCGATCTGCATGTCGGAGGCGGAAAGGAAAATCGGCAGCCCGCCGAGCTGGTACATGCCGGCTTCGAACGAAACGCGCGTGCGGGTCGAGGCCTTCTGGAAAATCATTCCGAGCGTTTTTCCGGCAAGGCGCGGATGCGCGATGCCGTGTTTCTTTTCATATTTGAGCTGGTCCGCTAGGTTCAGAATTTCGGTGATCTCCTGCGCGGACAGATCCAGCATCTTCAAAAGGTGTTTCATGCGTTTTCCTCCTGCAGGGTCTGCCGCAGAACGGCGAGCCCCTTGTCGATTTCTTCCCGGGTGATGGTGAGCGGCGGCAGAAGGCGCAGGACATCCTTCGCGGTCAGGATCAGAAGCCCGTTTTTCACGCAGGCTGTCGCGATTTTCCCGGCATCCCCGCTTTTCAGCGCGGCACCCAGCATCATGCCGATCCCGCGCACCCCGGAGATTTCCGGGGTCGAGAGGAGCCCCTTCTTCAGGTATTCTCCCTTTTCGCGGACTTCCGCGAGGAAAGCCGGCTGCTCCAGCCGGGAAAGCACGGCGAGCGCCCCGGCGCAGACGACCGGGTTCCCGCCGAAGGTGGTGCCGTGGGCGCCGGCGCCCAGCACCGCGCCGAGCTTTTCGGTACACAGCACCGCGCCGATCGGAAGGCCGCCGCCCAGCCCCTTAGCGCAGGAGACCACATCCGGGCGGATACCGTAATGCTCGAAGCAGAACAGCTTTCCGGTGTGGCCGATTCCCGTCTGCACCTCATCCACGATCAGAAGAAGATCCTTCTCTTTGCAGAACTGCGCAAGGCCCGAAACGAACTCCTTTTCCATGGGCAGGACGCCGCCCTCGCCCTGGATCAGCTCGAGCATGACGGCGCACGTCTTGTCGGAGACCGTGTCCTTCACGTTCTGAAGGTCGTTCGCTTTCGCATAGGCGAAGCCCCCGGTAAACGGGGCGAAATACTGGTGGAATTTCTCCTGCCCGGTGGCCGCCAGCGTCGTGACGGTGCGCCCATGGAACGAGTTCACCAGCGTGACGATCTCTCCGCGCCCTTCCCCGTAATGGTCGAAGCTGTATTTTCTGGCGAGCTTGATGGCCCCTTCGTTCGCCTCGGCCCCGGAATTGCCGAGGAACACCCTGTCGAAGCCGCTCATTTTGCACAGCTTTTCCCCGAGCGACGCCGTCACGGGGTTGTAATAAAGGTTCGACGTATGCTGCAGCGACGCCGCCTGCGCGCTGACTGCCCTGACCCACTCCGGGTCGCAGTAGCCGAGCGAGTTGACGCCGATGCCGCTGCCGAAATCGATGTATTGCTTTCCCTCGGTGTCCACGGCCGTGGCGCCGCTTCCGCCCGCAAGCGCGACGGGAAAGCGGTTGTAGGTGGACATCAGGTACCGGTCTTCTTTCTGTTTGACCTGCCCGAAATTCAATTGGTTCCCCTCCCTTTATAAAAACATCGTGCCGATGCCCTCATCCGAGAAAAGCTCGATGAGGATGGAATGCGGCGTGCGCCCGTCGATGATGTGCGCGCGGGTCACGCCGCGCCGCACCGCTTCGACGCAGCAGTCGATCTTCGGGATCATGCCGCCGCTGATGATGCCCTCACGCTTCAGGCGAGGGACATCGCTGACGTTGACGACCGGAATCAGCGTATCCTCGTCGTTTTTGTCGCGCAGAAGGCCGCGGATGTCCGTCATCAGGATCAGCTTTTCCGCCCCCAGCGCGGCCGCGACGTGCGAGGCCGCGATGTCGGCGTTGATGTTGTAGACGCTCCCGTCGCCGCCGGTGCCCACCGTCGCGACGACCGGGATATACCCGCATTTCGCGGCGTCCTCGATGACGTCGGTGTTCACCTTCGTGATCCGGCCGACATAGCCCAGGTCCTCCTGCGCCTCCATCTTTTCCACATGGATCATGCCGCCGTCCATTCCGCACAGGCCGACCGCGCGGCCGCCGTGGCTTTCCAGCATCTGGACCAGATCCTTGTTCACCTTGCCCGCCAGAACCATCTGGACGATCTCCACGGTCTCGGCGTCGGTATAGCGCATCCCCTGCACGAACCGGCTTTCTTTGCCGATCTTCTTGAGCATGGCGTTGATCTCCGGCCCGCCGCCGTGAACCAGCACCACGTGGATGCCAACGAGCTGCATCAGCACGATATCGCTCATCACGGCGTCTTTCAGCTCTTCGTTGATCATCGCGTTCCCGCCGTACTTCACCACGACGGTCCTGCCCTTGTGCTGCTGAATATACGGCAGCGCCTTGACCAGCACCTGGGCCCTGTCGTTGTTGGAAATCTTCATCCGAATCACTTCCCTCTCTTCCTTCCGTATGGGACTTTATCGCAAAAATAAATCCGGGTGGAATTGCCGCAGGCAAACGAGGCCTTAAGTGCGGTAATCCCCGTTGATCTTGACATAGCCGTAGGTCAGGTCGCATCCGTAAGCCACCGCCCGGGCGGCTCCGTCGTGCAGCCCGACCAGAATTTCGATCTCGTCCTCGAGCAGGATCTTCTTCGCGAGCTCCTCGCTGAACGCGACCCCGGCGCCGTTTTTGCACACGACGATCTCCCCGGCCTTCGACCGGAACGAGACGTCCACCCCGCGGATGTCCGTCTTCGCGCCGGAATAGCCGATGGCGCACAGCACGCGGCCCCAGTTCGCGTCCGCGCCGAACATCGCCGTTTTCACCAGGCTGGAGCAGATGACGCTTTTCGCCACGGTGCGCGCGGCCGCGTCGTCCAGCGCGCCGCCGACCTCGCAGACCAAAAGCTTCGTGGCCCCTTCCCCGTCCTTCGCCACCAGGCGCGCGAGCGCGGTGCAGACCTGCTTCAGGCCCGCCGCGAACCGGGCGTACGCCTCTCCGCCTTCTTCGATCGGCCCGTTTTCCGCCCTGCCGGAGGCCAGGACCGCAACCATGTCGTTCGTGGAGGTGTCGCCGTCCACGCTCACCATATTGAACGTGTCGTTCACCGCTTCGTGGAGCGCCTTCGACAGAACGTCAGGTGCGATCTTCGCGTCGGTGGTCAAAAAGCCCAGCATCGTGGCCATATTGGGATGGATCATACCGGAGCCTTTCGCGATGCCGCCGATAACGACGTTTTTTCCGTTGACCCCGCCGACCGAAACGGCGGCCTCCTTGAGGATCGTATCCGTCGTCATGATCGCCCGGGCTGCCTGTTCGGAGCCGTCCGCGGTCAGGGAATCCGCCAGCGCCTGCGCCGCGTTTTCAATCGGCGAAAGCGGCAGCGTCTGGCCGATCACGCCGGTGGATGCCACGATCACATCCTCCGGCCGGATCCCGAGCGCCCCGGCCGCGATCCGGCACATGGCGTCCGCCTTTTCCTCGCCGTCCGCATTGCAGGTGTTCGCGTTTCCGCTGTTGCAGATGACCGCCTGCGCCACGCCGTTTTCCAGATGCTTCTTCGTCACCTGGATCGGTGCCCCCTTGACCAGGTTCTGCGTGTAGGAAGCGGCCGCGGAACACGGCGTGCCGCTGTAAATCATCGCAAGATCCGGCTTGCTTTTGCCTTCGCGGATCCCGCAGTGGATGCCGGACGCGGTAAAGCCCTTCGCGGCCGTCACGCCGCCTTCGGTCCATGGATAAGCCATTAGTTGCCCCTCTTTTCTCGCTCTGTGAAAAACCGTTAAAACGCGGGCGGCATTTTCATCAGGCCCGCCGTCTCATCCAGCCCGAAGGCCAGATTCATGTTCTGAACCGCCTGCCCGGCGGCCCCCTTGCCCATGTTGTCGATCGCGGAAATCGCGATCAGCATGCCGCAGCGCTCGTCGAAATGGAGCGACAGGTCGCAGAAGTTCGAGCACCGGACATTTTTAATGTCGGCGATGCGGCCTTTCGGAAGAAGCCGGATAAACGGCTCGCCGTTATACTGCTCCCGATAGGCCGAAAGCACCTGCTCCTGCGTCGCGCCGGGCTTCAGCTTCGCGTAGCAGGTCGCCAGAATGCCGCGGTTGATCGGCAGCAGGTGCGGCACGAACGTCAGCCTGATCGTTTCGCCCGCCAGTCGCGACAGCGTCTGCTCCATTTCGGGCGTATGGCGGTGGGCCGCGACCTTATAGGCGGAAAAGCTCTCGTTCAGGTCCGGGTAATGCGTGTTCTGGGTGGGCTTTCTGCCCGCGCCCGTCACGCCGGATTTGCAGTCCGCCACAATACCGGTCAGCTCGACAAGGCCGTTCCGCACGGCGGGAGCGAGCGCGAGCGGCACCGCCGTGGTGTAGCAGCCCGGATTCGAGACGATCTTCGCGCCGCGGATCTTCTCGCGGAACAGCTCCGGAAGGCCGTACACAGCAAGCTCGTGCAGCCTTTTGTTCTGGAAAACGCCGCCGTACCACCGGGTGTATTCGGCCTCGTCCTCCAGGCGGAAATCCGCGCCCAGGTCGATGAAGACCTTCCTTTTGTCGAAGCACTCCTGCGCCAGCTCTTGCGAAAGGCCGTGCGGCAGAGCCGCGAACACCACGTCGCTTTTTTCCACGGCGTCTTCCTGAGACGTGCAGACCATGTCGCAGAAACCGGCATAAGCGGGGTAGATCTCGCTCAGCGCTTTCCCTTCAAAGCTGACGGAACTGACTGCGGCGAGCTTTACCTGCGGGTGCTCCGTCAGAACCCTCACGAGCTCCGCGCCGGCGTATCCCGTCGCGCCGATCACTCCTGCCTGAATCATTTGGTGATTCCTCCTGTTTTTTGAATTTTACTTTGATTGTGAACCTGCTTTATTCTTTCCCCGCCTTGGGGAAAAGCCAAAAATTCTGTCTCTTAGCCGATTCTGCCGTTCAAAATAATTTTGCATTTCCGGCGAAAGAATGGAGCCGCCGTCAGGATTTATGAATCAGCTTCAAAACGCGGTTCGCCTGTTCTTCCACATTGCCCGGGGCCGGCCCGCCGACGACGGTTCTGTCCCGCACGCATTTTTCCAGCGAGATCGCCTCAAAAACGCCCTCGTCGAACTGCGGGCAGATCTTTTGGTATTCGGCGAGCGGAAGGGTCTCGAGCGTGCATCCTTTTTGGAGGCACAGGGCCACCAGCGTGCCGGTGACCTTATACGCATCCCGGAACGGAATTCCCTTGCCGACGAGATAGTCCGCGCAGTCGGTCGCGTTGATAAATCCCTTCGCCGCCGCGGCGCGCATGTTGTCCGGAAGCACCTTCATCGTGTCGATCATCGGGATAAAGGCAGTCAGGCACAGCTTCAGCGTATCCACCGCGTCGAAAACGGCCTCCTTGTCCTCCTGCATATCCTTGTTGTACGCAAGCGGCAGGCCCTTCATCATCGTGAGCAGCGCCATCAGATCGCCGAACACGCGGCCGGATTTCCCGCGCACCAGCTCGGCGATATCCGGGTTCTTCTTCTGCGGCATGATGCTGGAGCCCGTGGAAAACGCGTCGTCCAGCTCCACAAACTTGAATTCCCACGAGCACCAGAGGATGATCTCCTCCGAAAAGCGGGAGAGATGCACCATGACGAGCGCGACCGCCTCCGCCACGTCCACGCAGAAATCCCGGTCGGCCACGCCGTCCAGGCTGTTCTGGCTGACGCCGGAAAACCCGAGCAGGCGGGCCGTCAGCGAGCGGTCCAGCGGATAGGTGGTTCCGGCCAGCGCGCAGGAGCCGAGCGGCAGCACATCCATGCGCTTTTTCGCCGCCTGAAGGCGGTCCAGGTCCCGCAGCAGCATTTCGGCGTAGGCCATCAGATGGTGGCCGAACGTCACCGGCTGCGCGCGCTGCATGTGCGTGTAGCCCGGCATGACATCCAACTTGTGCTGGACCGCGCGTTTGCACAGCACCTGGATCAGCTCGGTGATCTGCCCGCAGAGCGAATCACATTCCTTTTTCAGGTAGCAGCGCAGATCCAGCGCCACCTGGTCGTTGCGGCTGCGGGCGGTATGCAGGCGCTTTCCGGCGTCCCCGATGCGAGAAGTGAGCTCCCCCTCCACAAACGTGTGGATGTCCTCCGCGTTTGGGTCGATCTTCAGCGCGCCGCTCTCCAGGTCCGCTAGGATCTGCTTCAGCCCGGCGCAGATCGCGTCGGCCTCATCCTGCCCGATGATCCCGCAGGCCCCCAGCATCGTGGCGTGGGCGATGCTTCCCTCGATATCCTCCCGGCACATACGGCTGTCGAATGAAATGGATGAATTGAAATCGTTTGTTTTCGGGTCGATTTCTTTTTGAAAACGTCCAGCCCAAAGCTTCAATATCGTTTTCCTCCGTTATTCTGAAATCGAAATAGCAGTCGGGGGCGAACAGTCCGTCCGCCCCCGATGCCCGTTTCCGCTTTTGCAAGGGCCGTTACTGGTTCTTCTTCTGCGCGTGCGCGGCGACCTTCGCCTGAAGGCCGAACAGGTTGATGAAGCCCGTCGCGTCCGCCTGGTTGTAAACCTCTTCCTCGCCAAACGTGGCGATCTCACTGTCGTACAGCGAATACGGAGAGGTGACGCCGGCGTCGACGATGTTCCCCTTGTAAAGCTTCAGCTTCACGTCGCCCGTCACATACTGCTGGGTGCTGTCCACAAACGCGGAAAGCGCCTCGCGCAGCGGGGTGAACCACTGGCCGTAATACACCAGCTCCGCGAATTTCAGCGCGACGCTCTGCTTGTAGTGATAGGTGTCGCGGTCCAGGCAAAGCTCCTCGAGCTTGTTGTGCGCGTGGTAGAGGATGGTTCCGCCGGGGGTTTCGTACACGCCGCGGGATTTCATGCCCACCAGCCGGTTCTCCACCAGGTCGGCGATGCCGATGCCGTTCTCGCCGCCCAGCTTGTTCAGCTTTTGGATCAGGCTGACGCCGTCCGTTTTCTCCCCGTTCAGCTTCACGGGGATGCCCTTTTCAAAGGAAAGGGTCACGTAAACCGGCTTTTCCGGCGCCTGCTCGGGCGAAACGCCCAGCTCCAGAAAACCGGGCTCGTTGTATTTCGGCTCGTTCGCGGGGTCCTCCAGGTCCATCCCTTCGTGCGAAAGGTGCCACAGGTTCTTATCCTTGGAATAGTTGGTTTCGCGGGTGATGTTCAGCGGGATCTTCCGCGCTTCCGCGTACTCGATCTCCTCTTCCCTGGATTTGATGTTCCAGATCCGCCACGGGGCGATGATGGTCATCTCCGGCGCGAGCGCCTTGACCGTAAGCTCGAACCGCACCTGGTCGTTGCCCTTTCCGGTGCAGCCGTGGCAGATGGCGTCCGCCCCCTCGGCCTTCGCGATCTCGACCAGCCTTTTCGCGATGATCGGCCTTGCGAAGGAAGTGCCCAGCAGATATTTGTTCTCATACACCGCATCCGCCTTCAGCGTGGGCCAGATGTAATCCTCGACGAAGGTCTTTTTCAGGTCCGCGATGTAAAGCTTGGAAGCGCCCGTCTTTTTCGCCTTTTCTTCCAGGCCGTCCAGTTCCTTGCCCTGGCCGACATCCGCGGCGACCGCGATCACCTCGCACCCCTCGTAATTTTCTTTCAGCCACGGAATGATCACGGATGTATCCAAGCCGCCGGAATACGCCAGCACGATTTTTTTGATTTGCTTTGCCATAATGCTTCCTCCCAGAATTTCTTCTTTTTCCTTTTCGGTTTCGGTTTCGTTGTGTTTAATTATACACCGTTTATACAATAAATCAAGTATTATTTGCATAAATATTCGTATTATCCGTTCTTCCCAAATTTTTTATCATTATGCCCTCCCGATTGGCCAATATGAATAAACCGCCCGCCGATTTTTTTGCAAAATTCGCTTGCAAAAAAAAGCGGCGCGGGATAAGATGGAAGAGAGCAAGAAATACGGATGTGCGGAGGTACTGATGATGCTAAAACAAATCAAGCTGAATGAACTGAGTTTAAACCCGTTTACCATGATCGGCGACGAATGGATGCTGATTTCGGCCGGTGACGAGCAGAAATACAACATGATGACGGCAGCCTGGGGCGGCCTGGGCGTGATGTGGGGGAAAAGCGTCGCGGCCGTGGTGATTCGCCCCACGCGCTACACGCTGGATTTCGTGAAAGCCAAGGACTACTTTGCGCTTAACTTTTTCGACAGCAGCTTCAAGCCGGTGCTTTCCTACTGCGGGTCGCACTCCGGCCGCGACGTGGACAAAGAGAAAGGGACCGGGCTTACGCCCGTCTTCACCGCGCAGGCGCCCTATTTCGCACAGGCGAAGCTGGTGATGGTCTGCCGCAAGCTGTATCAGCAGAAGCTGAACCCGGGCTGCTTCCTCGACGGTTCGCTGGATGCGAAGTGGTATCCGGAAAAGGACTATCACGAATGCTTCGTCGGGGAGATCGCCGGCGTATGGAAGGCGGAGTGATTCCGCCGTTCCTTCCCGGTTTGATCCGTATCGTGCAAAAAAGGCATGGACGATTTCGTCCATGCCTTTTCTATTTCCCGGTCAGGCCGGGGACTGATTGACTTGAATTTTGCCCAGGATTTCCCCGACGCTTCCGCTCAGCACCAGGTCCGCCCGGGAATCGAGCGGCGTTGGGGAGCGGTTGATGAGCACGAGGCGCTTGCCCCGGTAGTAATTGACCAGGCCCGCCGCCGGGTAAACGGCGAGCGAGGTCCCCGCGACGATCATCATGTCCGAGTGGCGGATGGCTTCGACCGCCCCCATGATCGTCCCCTGGTCGAGCCCTTCCTCGTACAGCACAACATCCGGCTTGATGACGCCGCCGCAATCGCACCTCGGCACGCCAATGCTGTCGCGCATGAACTCCGCGCTGTACATCTTGTGGCATTTCAGGCAGTAATTGCGGTGCACCGAGCCGTGCAGCTCGTAAACGGTTTTGCTGCCCGCTTTCTGGTGCAGGCCGTCGATGTTCTGGGTGACCACCGCCGACAGCTTTCCGGCGCGTTCCAGCTCCGCCAGCTTTTTGTGGGCGGCGTTCGGCTCCGCGTCAAGGCAGAGCATCTTCTTCCGGTAAAAATCGAAAAATTCCTCCTGATGGCTCACAAAAAAGCCGTGGCTCAGCATGACCTCCGGCGGATATTTGAAGTGCTGGCGGTACAGGCCGTCCACACTGCGGAAATCCGGAATCCCGCTTTCGGTGGAAACCCCCGCGCCCCCGAAAAATACGATGCTCCGGCTTTGATCCGTCATTTCCTGAAGCTGTTCCAGTTCCGTCATATTGATTCCTCCCTTGCAAAAGACGGTCCATCCGCTGCTGCGGCGGCCGCCCGTTCCGGGCTTCCGCCGTTTTTCGTCCGACACATGACCGAATCCGGGCCGTTGCGGCCCTTCTGTTACAGGAATCATTATACAACACCGCGCGGCGCATATGCAAGCGGATCGCCGCTTCAGTCCGCCGAAAAAGGCTGGGATATTTCAGCGAGCTGCAGAAACAGGTAACGCCGCGCCTCATGACCCGAAAATCCATGTGGTTATGTAAATCTTGACAACGACGTCAACAAGTGATAAATTAAAGAAAAATCAATGGTGGCGACTGCAAAGGTACTTGTTGGAAAAAACAGAATAATTGTGGGGGGACTCATTTGAGTTGAGAAGGCTAAAACCTGACCCTTTGAACCTGTTTGGTTAAGACCTGCGTAGGGAAGCAAAAATGAGAAGATTAAGATGCTTGCTGAAATCGGCAGGCATCTTTTTATGATTTCCAGGAAGAAAAACGCGACGGAAAAAATGAAGTATCCACCAGAAGGCGTATCGGATATGCCGGCAGACCGGATACCGTCCGGCTTAGATATAACGAAAAGAAAGATGCCTGAAATGACAGACGATGGATTCGTACAAATACTTTTTCGGCATCGGCGATCTTTTGTGTGGCTGTATGCTTACTTACGACGTTTTGAGCATGCGGTTCCGAAAAGTTAAACTTTTTAAGCGGGATGATTGTCAAGTCTGCGGAAATCACTTATCATGACGTCTGCATGCTGAATCTCATCACTGCCAGTAAAAGTCGCAGATACTTAAGGACTGGCGCTGCGGCAGACCGCGTCATAGCTCTGCCCCAAAAAGGAGAAAACAATATGAATCGGAACGATAATACTGCAAACCGGCTGGTAATCACCGCTTTATTTTGCGGGATCATCCTTGTTCTGAATTTCACTCCGATCGGATACATCCAATTGCCTTTCATCAAAGCAACCATCATCCATATCCCCGTCATTATCGGCGCTCTCCTCCTTGGTCCAAAAATCGGCGCCGGCCTCGGTTTTGTTTTCGGGCTCACAAGCCTTTACAACAACACATTTGCCCCTGCCCTTTTATCTTTTGCATTTTCGCCATTCATACCCCTCCCGGGAACCGGCAGGGGAAACCCGACGGCGCTGCTGATTGCCTTCCTCCCCCGCATCCTGGTCGGCGTTGTCCCTTATTATTTTTACCGGTTCATGAAGCGGATCCTGAAGGAAAAATACAACGTCCTGTCGCTTTTTCTCAGCGGACTGATCGGTTCTATGACCAATACGATTCTGGTCATGCATTTGATCTATTTTCTTTTCCGAGACGCCTATGGGAAAGCAATGAACATCGCTGCAAATATCGTCTATCACGCGGTCCTGACGGTCATACTGACAAGCGGCTTGCCGGAAGCCATCCTGGCGGCCGTCCTTACGGCGGCGGTCTGCCGCGTGCTGATGAAATTTGCACCGGGGAAGGCATAAAGCCGCCTTGGGTGGGGAGAAACAAATCCATTCGCAATCATTAAGTAGAACTTCTGTAAATCGGAACCGTTCCGGCGGTTCCGATTGGGCCTTGTTTGAGAAATAAAAAACGACGGATTTTCGGAATAAATTGCGCCGAACAAGGAAAAAAGAGCAGGAACCCCTTCCGGATTCCGAGCATTTTTGACGCCGGGCGGCACAATTTTAGCCGAATAGACTAGTTCCTTGATTTTTCAAACGAGGCCTAATTGAAACAGCTTAAATTTTATATTTAATAAGAAGAATGGATAAAGTTCTCAATCGTGGCCTGATGCGAAATTTCGATGTGCTTCTTCAGCTTTGCGCACGCCCCCTTGACGTCGTTGTTCAAAATGGCGTCGATGATGCCGACATGCTCCAGGTTGCTGGCATTATAGCGCTGCTCGTCCGATGTCGTCGCGATGCGGATCATAGTCAGATAGTCGAGGAAGCCGTCCATGATCTCCAGCGCGTACTGATTGCCGATGCACGAGATCAGCGTGTTGTGGAACTCGTCGTCCAGCCGCACGCATTCCAGAATCCCGCCCGGCTGCTTCGTCAGGCGCCGGCCCGCCGTGTCGAGGAATTTCTGCCGCATCTTCACCAGCCACTCCCGGTCGATATTCTGCATCCCCTTCGCGAGCACGCTCGGCTCGAGCAGCTCGCGCAGCTCGAAAATATCGTGGATCTTCTTCGGGGAAATATGGGAAATCTCGATGCCCTTGCGCGGGTGGATCGTCACGAGCTGGTCGCGCGCCAGCTCCTGAAACGCCTCGCGGATCGGGGTGCGGCCGATTCCAAGCAGCTCCTGCATGCCCGCCTCGTTGATGATTTCGCCGGGCTTGAGCCGGTTGTTGATGATCATATCCTTGATTTGCTCATATGCTTTCTGGCTCAGGCGCTGTTTTTTCATAGGTTCCTCCCGCGGCCGCCTCCGGCCGGCAGATCTTTCATTTCAGCTTTTTATTGTAACAGTTTTTAAAATTTCCGTCAATATGGCTGAATTTCCAAATACGAATTGACATCCGCAAAGAAATATGGTAGTTTAGATATATCAGTAGTATATCAATAAAATTTCCAAGAATCAGTCGAAAAAAGGAACGGGCCCGGTTTCTCCAAAAGATCCGGGTACAAGGAGCTGCAAAGGCAGCTCCACGACGGAGGAAAAGGTGATAACATTGCTAACATTGACAAGGGACGGCCTGAAGGAAAAACAGCAGTGGGAAAAAGCCGGGATCCGGCTGCCGCGGTACGGCGCCGCACAGACGGCGCAAAAAACGGAGCAGGCCCCGCGCTGGGTGCATTTCGGCGCGGGCAACATCTTCAGGGGCTTCATTGCGGGGCTTCAGCAGCGGCTTCTGAACGCCGGGCTGTGCGACACGGGAATCCTCGCGGCGGAGACGTACGATCATGAGATCATCGACAAAATCTACGACCCGCACGACAGCCTTTCCATTCTGGTGCTGATGAGACCGGACGGGACGCTGGACAAAGAGGTCGTTGCCAGCATCGCGAAAGGGCTGCGCGCCGACCGCACGTCGGAAGAGGACTGGGAGGCTCTGAAAAAGATCTTCGTCAGCCCCACGCTTCAGATGGTCAGCTTCACGATCACGGAAAAGGGATACAGCCTGCGCAACATGAGCGGCGAGCTTCTTCCGGCGGCGCGCGCGGACATGGAAAACGGGCCCGAGGCGCCGAAGCACGCCATGGCGGTCGTCGCCTCGCTCGCGTACGACCGGTTCCGGGCCGGGGAGCTTCCCGTGGCGTTCGTCAGCATGGACAATTGCTCGCACAACGGGGAGAAGCTTTCACGTTCCGTCCTCGAAATCGCGCGGGCGTGGGAAAAGAACGGCTTTGTGCCCGCCGCGTTTGTGGAATACCTGCAGAACCCGGAAAAAGTCTCGTTCCCGTGGTCGATGATCGACAAGATCACCCCGCGCCCCTCCGAATTCGTGCAGAAGGCGCTGGAGAAGGACGGCCTTTCCGGAATGGCGCCCGTCGTCACGGCGAAGAAAACCTTCATCGCCCCGTTCGTCAACGCGGAGGTTCCGCAGTACCTGGTGGTGGAGGACCGGTTCCCGAACGGCCGCCCCCCGCTGGAGAAAGCCGGCGTTTACTTTGCCGACCGCGAGACGGTGGAAAAGACCGAGCGCATGAAGGTGACCACCTGCCTGAACCCGCTTCACACGGCGCTCGCCGTTTACGGATGCCTTTTGGGCTACGAATCCATCGCGGCGGAGATGAAGGATGACGAGCTGAAGAAGCTCGTTGAAAAAATCGGCTATCAGGAGGGCATGCCGGTGGTCGTCAACCCGGGCATCCTGAACCCCGAAGACTTCATCCACGAGGTGGTCGACCAGCGCCTGCCCAACCCGTTCATCCCCGACACCCCCCAGCGCATCGCGACCGACACCTCCCAAAAGATCCCGGTGCGCTTCGGAGAGACCATCAAATCCTACCGGAGCCGCCCCGGCCTCGATCCGTCGTCGCTGCGGTACATCCCGCTGGCGCTGGCCGGGTGGTGCCGCTATCTTCTGGGCGTGGACGACGAGGGCAATCCCATGGCGGTCAGCGCCGACCCGATGCTCGGCGAGCTTCAGGAAAAGCTTTCCGGCGTCGCCGTCGGGGATTCCGGCTCTTACCGCGGCCAGCTGCGGCCGATTCTGAGCAACCCCGTGCTGTTCGGCGTAGACCTTTACGACGCCGGCCTGGGCGAAAGGGTAGAAAGCTATTTCAGGGAGCTGATCGCGGGGAAACACGCGGTGCGCGCGACCTTGAAGAAATATCTGGACTGATCGAAAGAGGAGGCTATCCAATATGAAAATGACGTTTCGCTGGTACGGCAGCGGATTCGACCCTATCCCGCTGCGCTACATCCGCCAGATTCCGGGCGTGACCGGCGTGGTCGGCACCCTGATGGACATCCCCGCAGGCGAGGTATGGCCGCTGGACAAAATCATGGCCCTGAAAAAAGAGGTCAACGACGCCGGTCTGGAGCTGGAGGTCATCGAGAGCGTGAACGTCCACGAGGACATCAAGCTCGGCCTGCCCACCCGCGACCGCTACATCGAAAACTACAAGCAGACCCTGCGCAACCTGAAGCCCGCGGGGGTAAAGGTGGTCTGCTACAATTTCATGCCCGTGTTCGACTGGACCCGCTCCGACCTGGCAAAGCCGCTGCCGGACGGCTCCACCGTCCTTTCCTACGACCAGTCCGTCATGGACCGCGTCACCGACCCCCAGAAACTGGCGGATGAGATCCAGAAAGGCTCCAGCTTCGAGATGCCCGGCTGGGAGCCGGAACGCATGACCCAATTGAAAACGCTGTTTGAAAAGTACAAGCACGTCAGCCACGACGACCTGTTCGACAACCTGAAGTATTTTCTGGAGCAGATCATTCCCGTGTGTGAGGAATGCGACATCAAAATGGCCATTCACCCGGATGATCCGCCGTGGGATATCTTCGGCCTGCCGAGGATCACCACCTGCAGGGAGAACCTGGACCGCATCCTCGGCTTGGCGGACAGCGAATACAACGGCCTGACCCTGTGCTCCGGCTCGCTCGGCTCCAACCCGGAAAACAACATCCCCGAGCTGGTCCGCTATTTCGGCGCGAAAAAGCGCATCCATTTCGCCCACGTCCGCAACATCAAGATCCACGAGCCGGGCAAATTCGACGAAGCCTCCCACCTGAGCCGCGACGGAAGCTTCGACATGTACGAGATCATGAAGGCCTACCACGACGTCGGATTCGACGGATACATGCGCCCCGACCACGGCAGAATGATCTGGGATGAAAAGGGGCGCGCCGGGTACGGCCTTTACGACCGCGCGCTCGGCATCGCCTATCTGAACGGGCTGTGGGAAGCGATCGAAAAGTCCTCGAAATAAGCCGCCCCGCCTTTTATCCCCAATCCTTTGCTTTTTTCATAAATCCCATATAAACGGCGAAACCCCGGAAGTCTTCCCTTGGATTTCCGGGGTTTCGTCCGTGCCGGGCCTTTCTCCGCGTGTGAACAATATTCCCATATTTCGGCGGGAACCGGCCAGTATTTTATACCGGAAAAAAATATTTTCCCCGATATTTCCAGGACATTTTCCAGAATATAAGATATAATTGATGATGGAAAGAAATGCGCGGTTTTTTATGGATCCGGGAAATTTTCAGCTGTTTTGATCCTGTAGTCAGTTTCCTTCCCAGCAGAGGAACCGATTCTTTTTGACAATAGATGCAGGCGGATATGATCCGGCGAAGGCAAGGGCTCCGCTTTTCGCGGCCGGATCAGTCAAACCATACTTTCAAGCCTTTTCTTCGGGCGTCAGGAGATCATGATGGAACTGGAAATCATCGAAAGAGACTTCTCCATTTGCAAGATCAAAAGAATCGGGCAGGCGGATTTCCGCGACGAATTCTGCTTCGTCGGGAAAACGGATGAAGAAATCTCTCTGGTATGCTCCACGGAGCTTGTCCCCGCGGAAATTCTCGAAAGGGAAGACGGATGGAAATGCTTCCGGATTTCCGGCATCCTCGATTTTTCCCTGATCGGGATCCTTTCCAGGATATCCGCCGTTCTGGCGGAGCACCAGATCGGCATTTTCGCGGTGTCCACTTATAACACAGACTACGTCTTTACCAAACGGGACGCTTTCCCGCGCGCCGTCTCCCTTTTAAAAGAAAAGGGCTATCGGATCGTGCCGGAAAGCCCTCATGTCTAAAAGCAAACCAAAATAGGACGGGAAGCAAAGCGGTTCTTTGCTTCCCGTTTTTCTGTTTTCCGTCTCGTCCGCGGGGCTGTGGGAAATTTCTCAGCGCCGCAGGCAGCAGCTGTTTCCCTTCTGCATCTTGCTCTGCTTTTTCACTTTGGCAAGCTCTTCCATCAGCTTGTCCAGGCAGGAAAACCGATGGTCCCGGTCGCAGATCCCCGCGACGGAAAGGGAAACCATGGGGAACCGCTCCACATCCCCATGCCGGTTCTTCGAAACGATATAGCCCCTCTGAACGTCCTCTTCCTTGTAATACTGCACCACGCCGCACGCGAATTCGGAGATCACCTCGTCGCAGTATTTCTCTTCTTCCCCATTCGTCAATACCGCGACAAAGTCGTCGCCGCCGACATGCCCGACGAACTGGCCCTTCGGCAGGTGGGAAGTCATGCAGCTCGCGAGCAGCTTGATGATGCAGTCGCCCTTTTCAAACCCGTAGGCGTCGTTATAGGCCTTGAAATTATCCATATCGAAATACAGGACGCTGTACGGCTGCATGGAAGCGATGCAGTGGCTGATTTTCTGCTCGATCACCACGTTGCCCGGAAGGCCGGTCAGCGGGTTCTGGAACTTCGCGTTCATCACTTCAATCTCCGTCGTCCTCTGCAGCAGGTCCTTGATGGTGACGGTCCCAAAATACTTGTCGTGCTTTGTGACCACGATGAAATCATACAGCTTGTCCATCTGCCTCTGCATCGCAAGATTGGAAACGGCGCTGATCGGCATCTGATAATCGACCGACATAAAATTCGGGTCCATCAGAACCGAAACCGGCTTTTTCTGATTCAGGCTGAACCCGTACTGCCCGCTGAGCTGAAGGATCAGGTTCGCCTTCGTGATGATTCCCAGAACGGCGCCATCCTTTACGACGCAGAAGCCGAAAGAATCCGGGTCCTGCTTCAGCATCTCGAACGCTTTCACCACTTTCATATCCGGCGGAAGCGTCTCTGTGGAGGTGCAGATGTTCGCGATGTAAATGTTGTCGACCTGATTTCCGTAAACCTGATTTCTTCTGCGGTTCAGCTCCACGATCAGGCCTCTCGTCCTCTCGTCGATATCGGCAAATTCCGGGTTGGGCCTGCGCAAAAAATAACCCTGCGCATACTGCACGCCGATCTCGATCAGCGTCATCAGCTCTTCCCGCGTTTCCACGCCCTCGGCGATCAAAGCGACGTTTGTGGTTTTCGAAAAATCGGCGAGGCTCTTGACCAGGGCGATCCTCATGGCGTCCTTGTTGATATTCCGGATCAGATTCATATCGAGCTTGATGAAGTGGGGATGAAGGTCGCTGATCATGTTCAGGCCGGAAAAGCCCGACCCCACGTCGTCGATCGCGATATGGTAGTTCTGGTTCTTGTAATGCTCCACCGTTCCGCAGAACTCCGCCATATTCTCTACGGCGTTCCGCTCCGTAATCTCAAAAATGACGTTCTCCGGCAAAGCCCCGTACCGCTGAAGATATTCCCTGGTAAAGCCTCTCTGGAACTTTTCGTCGTGCATGATATTGGGATTCACGTTCAGAAAAAGCTTGATCCCGGTACCCACGCTGTCTTTCTGAAAGGCCGCCTGCAGCGCCGTCGTGCGGCAGAGCAGCTCCAGGTCCCACAGGCGGTCGCTCTCGCTTGCCAGCTGGAACAGCTGCTCCGGGTTTTGAATGGCCGTCTCACAGGTCATCCGGCTGAGCGCCTCATAACCGAGCACCGACCCGTCACGAAGGGAAACGACCGGCTGAAAGACCGTGCGGATGTATTTCCCGTCGATAATCCTGCTGAGCTGTTCCTTCAGTTCATTTTCCATTGGGATTCCCTTCCTCAGTTGAAATACGATTCCATTCTTATTCCACTCGTCTTTCCGGTGCGGCCGGAATACCATGTCCCTGCTTTCCCCTCGGCCGCTCCGTCAGATTTTCCCATCCAGTTTGGCATGTATGACAAAACGTATGTCGCGGTTGTCGCTGACACACGTGGAAAGGGTCACGACCCGGTCCGCCGGGCCGGCTTTCACCCCGGTATCGTACAGGGAAAGCTTCGTCATTTTTTTCAGGTAGGCGGAAAAGGCGTTTTGATCGGCGAAGGAACGGGTATATGCGTCGCTGTCCGGCGCGGCTTCATGGACGGAAAAAATTTCGCCGGCGGCTTTTCCGTTTTTGCCGTACAGCTCCAGAACCGGATGCGCCTCGTAATACTCTTTCGACCGGAATTTGCAGAGGGCGGCGAACATGGAGCCGTCGTTCATATTGTGGCCGTAAAGGATGGAGTGGCTGGCGGAAAAGCCCTCCCGGATCCGGGAATCCATGAAAATCGCGCCGACGATGTTCTTGCTTTTGTAAAAAGTATGGTCCAGATAATAGGCGTTGTCTCTTCCCTGCACAATAGGGTAGCTCAATTGGGTATCCGGCAGGCGCACCCAGCCGACCGCGTCGCCGTTCTGGGCGGCCAGCTTCCGGTAATCGAAGGAAAACGGCTTTTCCGCAGCGCTTGCGCTCTTCTGCGCCATATCCTTCACGGGGGCGGAAGCCACCGTTTGGGCGGCCTTCCGATATTCCCTGCCGGCGCTTTGATAACGGGCGTATGCCGAATAAAACCTCACGCAGCAGACGGTGAGCACGATCAGGCAGACGGCCGCCGTCACCAGCTTCCAGCGCCGGCGGAGCATCCGCCACAGCCCTCTGACAGCGGGCGGAAATTTTGCGGCATAGAAGGATATCGCGGCGCCAAGCGCACCCTGCGGGCCGCCTCCTTCCGCCGGCGCAAGCGGGGAAACCGGAGCCGCGGCGGGCGCCGCCGTTTCCGCAGCCGGAACGGCCCCGGGGCCCGCTCCGTCCTGTTGCGCCCCGGGCGG
>ENA-UOOK01001326-UOOK01001326.1-fermentation-metagenome-genome-assembly--contig:-NODE-1326-length-32521-cov-12.484445_pt1 | contig 32521 bp, 32 predicted proteins | sample MGYA00245777_ERZ724023 | MGnify/ENA primary metagenome ERZ724023 (study PRJEB28704, sample SAMN03018312) | fermentation metagenome | biome: anthropogenic terrestrial biome; feature: soil...
GTATTGTTAGAAAAGAGAAAGATATTGATATTGGTGAATTAATTAAGAAAGTGATTAAAGAGTAATGATAGAGTCAAGTAAGGAGAAGCTACAAAAGAAAAAAAGTACTCAGGTTAAAAAAGGTCGTAAGGAGGGGGATAATGTTAAGTATGAGGAAAGAATTAGACCGAGTAAGCTTGATGAGATAATTGGTAGGGGGACTGAGAAAGAAACCCTTAAGATTATGATTAAGTCTGCAAACAGAAGAAAGGAAGTAATTGATCACATCCTCTTTTACGGTCCTCCGGGTTTAGGTAAAACAACATTTGCTGTTGCCATTGCTAATGAGATAGGGGCAAATATTAAGGTTACATCAGGTCCAGCGATTGAAAGACAGGGTGATTTAGCAGCTATTTTAACTGGATTAAAGCCAAATGATGTACTTTTCATTGATGAAATACATAGATTATCTAAGGTTGTGGAAGAGATTTTGTATCCAGCTATGGAGGATAGGATGTTGGATATTGTAATGGGTAAAGGTCCAACTGCTAAGACAATTAGGCTTAATTTGGAGCCATTTACACTAATTGGTGCAACAACACAGATTGGGAAAATTAGTTCTCCTATGAGAGATAGGTTTGGTTTGATTCAGAGGTTGGATTTCTTTTCTGACAATGATTTAGTACAGATACTTCAGAGGGCTTGTAGATTGTGGGATTTGGAGATAGAAAAAGATGCTGTACAAGCACTTTCTGAGGCTTCAAGAGGTACTGCTAGAGTAGGGTTGAGGCTTCTGAGAAGATGTAGGGATTATGCACAAAGTCATGGAGGGGATAAGATAACGGTTGATGTTGTAGAGAAGACATTGAAACTTTTGGGTACAGATAAGCAGGGTCTTGAGAAGATAGATAGGGTAATACTTTCTACAATGCTAAATCATTTTTCAGGTGGTCCTATTGGTCTTTCAACCTTAGCTGCATCAATATCTGAAGATGAGAGTACAGTAGCAGATGTGTATGAGCCTTATCTTATGAAGTGTGGTTTTATTAAAAGAACAAGCAGGGGGAGAGTCCTTACACAGAAAGGATTAAAATATTTAGAATCATTAAATGGTTAAAAGAGATGATACAAATGTAGATAATGAGAAGAGAGGTAAGCTATTACTTATAGCTGCTTTCATATCTCTTGCAATGTTTGTTTTTAAGGTTTCTCAAATGCAAACACAAACATTGATATGGAGGGTATATATGCATGCTGGTATTTATGCAGTTATAACCTTTGTAGGTCTTCTGTGGGCATTTAGCATACAGGTTAAGAAGAAATCTTTTCTTTATCTTTTTCAAGCCTCTTTATTTGTTTTTGCAGAGGTGCTTTTTGTCGAACTTTTCTTCTTCCAGAAGTTTAGTCGTATATATGAAGCAATTATCCTCTTGGCTTTGATACTTTTGGTCTTTTTAGGAAACTATTTTGTTTTTCTCATGGCAAATGTATTTAATGTAAATCTGTTTAGGAGTATTCCACTTATGCAGGTTGGAAGAACTGTGTCATATCTAGCATCTATATTTATGATCTATTTCTTTACGTTTAGCCTCTTGGCAAGTAGTTTTGTACCGTATATTACATTTCCTTTAATTCTTCTTGCATACTCTGTTGTTGTCTTGTTGCACTATATTAATATTGATGTAGTAGGGGTGGAGCTTGCAAGAAAGACTGGTATAACGGTGTTAATCATGATAGTTCTTCTCCTTCCAGTTATGCTGTTTGGTAATGTTCATGAAATAATTTCTTTTGCACCGGTAGTGGGGTACTTCTTTTCTGTTAATATTGTTACTCACGAAAGAATATCAAATGGTTATGTTAAAAACATCCCTTTATATTCTGCAATTCTTACTATTGTTATGATTTTAATTTTACTGCTTAATAGGTAGTAGCATAGGGGAGTAGGGGTTGCTAGCTCTAACGTCCTGTAGTGTTTCACATCCTGTAGTAATTTGTGTGGATAAGTATTTCTCTGTTAGAATCATTTTTTTATATACATACCTAGATTCATAAAAGAGATAAATACTGTTGCTTAATTGTGATGTGTTGTTACTTGGTGAGAGGGGCTTCTACTCTGGAGATAGATGTGTTACAATTTTGGAATATGTAACCGAGTATAATTGCCCTTATGTGCGGTTCTGCACATCTAAATTAACAAAAACCTTTATAATGCCTAATTACTTAAACATTCAGTTCATCAGGATCTCTGTCTATATATCCTTCTTTTCTTATTTATTATCTAAAAATTACCCTTTTAGAGATTCTTCTTGGGTTTTCAAAAAAATGACCCCCTACTCTGAATTTTTAAATTTTATTTTATGCTAATATATTAAAATATGGAGATACCAAAACTAAATGATCAAGATGATTTCTTAATTGATTTGCAGAATAACAATTACAGTTCCCTAACTATTACTAACTATGCTCGAGACCTTTCAATCTTTGCTGTGTTTTTGCACTTTAGAAATGTCAATTTTATGAATGTGTCTAAAAAAGACATTAGTGCATACAAAGGGTATTTGGTAGCTGGTGAACATATTAAAGATTTGGATAAAATTAGGGATGGATATGCAAAAGATGTTGATATAACAAGGTTAAACAAGGGCAAAGCTCTAGGAGGCTCTCTAAGGTATGGGAAAGAAATGGCTGGTGTGAATACACCTAGTTTTGAGCATGGATTTCTTTCTGATATATACAAGAAGGTCTACGGGAGCCTTGGGGTGTCTCGTCCTCCTAAAATTACTAAAAATAAGAGTAAGGGTTTGGATCCTAACAGTATTAATAGAATGTTGTCTGCTTTGAGATCGTTTTTGAAATTTAGGATTGAATGGGATTTGGATATTCCGTTGCCACCTGATGCAATTGGTATGATGAAGGCTGAGAAGAAGATGAAGAAGATTCCACCAATGGATGAGATGATTCGATTGATTGAATCACCAATGGAGTTTGAGAAGGATGAGAAGGTTGCATTGAGGAATAGATGTATGTTGGAGATGTTATTTGCTACTGGTATGCGTATTTCTGAGTTAATTGGACTTGATTTAGAGCAGATTAATACTGAGGGTCATATGTATATTTTAGGTAAAGGAAAGAAAGAGAGATCGGTGTATATGACACCGAGGAGTTTGCAATGGTTGAATAATTACCTTAAGGTAAGGCTGAATTATGCATTTACTGATACTGATGAGCAAAAAGAACAGGAAAGTTTCACAACAGAGCGTGAAACTTCTGATGGTGATGATATGGAGTCTTCAGCTCTTAATCTTGAGATGTTTGATGATTCTTTGAAATACATACAGATAGTTGAGAAGTACAGGGAAACAGGTTACTTGAAAAAATTTGACTCCCCTGCCCTGTTCATTCCTTTTTCGGGTGGTAGATATGGGAAGCCAGGTTCTAGGATATCTACAAACTATTTTCAAGAGAAAATAGCGGAGTATAGGCGAAAGTTAGGGATTCAGATGAGAACTTCTGCTCATAGTTTGCGACATGGGTTTGCTACGTATATGGCTGAGAAAGGTGCTAGTCCAGCGGCTTTACAGATACTTTTGGGCCACTCAAGTCTAAATACGACTACAAAATATGTACATGCTAGTGAAAAGTTTGCTGAGGATACGGTAAAACAGTATCATCCATTGAGGTGATGTTTATGATCCAATTAGTAGTTTTGTGTTGGAACTGGTTGTGGGAAGGGTTCCGGAGTTACATTTGAGTTTTCTGTTTCTCCACCGCTATTTGTTACGTTGTTGTTACTTTGTTCTTCTACCAGTTTAAGAACTTCTTGCACATCTGGGTGGTCCTTACTACTTTCAATTGTAGCAATAGCAGTTGGATCTCCTGCTTGATATCGTTCGATAAGATCTTTTGTAGTAATTGTTTGTTGAATAGTTGTATTCAAGTATTCCATTAACATTTCTTGTCTTTTTAGCTCTGCTTGCTCTCCGTATGCACTCACGAATATTAGCTCTATATTTTTATTTGCCTCTTCAATATTAGTGGGTTCTGCGACTAGGTTTTTCTCTAGTTCTTCAAGCAGTGGTAAATCTTTTTCTTGTAAGTCTATTAGAGCTCTATCTATTAATTCTTCTGCGGCTAATTCTAATAATTGGTTGTACTTCTCTTCTGTAAACCCTAATTGCAAGAGCTTTTGTTTTGCATTTTCTAATTCAGTATTATAATCCATTCTTATTTAAGTATTAATTTATTTTATGGCAAGGCTTGTATTGCCTGTATTGCCTGATTTGCGGCTTGTTCAACTCCCATACTTCCACTAACTGCTGCTCTAAGGAATGGGTTGTATGCCTTTGCTGCATCAAATCCTTGCATTAGCGATGTGTTGTTTCCTAAAGCATTGTTAATCCTGTTAAAGAATTCCCCCTGTATCAAACCGTGACTTCCTCCAGCTTCTGTTAGTGATAGATTTGTTCCTCTCCAACCAAGTTCTGAAGCTTGTTGATAAGAGAGTCCAGAATTAAAAGTATTTCCTAAATCCGATGGTATTGATTGGCCTCCTTCAATTGTGGGAGGGGTTTTTATTGTTCCTGATACAACCTCTTGCTCGATTACATGTCCAGTAGTTGTAGGTTCGGAGATTTGTCCTGTGGCAACCTCATTGCCACTACTAGCAACATTCTCACCTCCAGGTAGGTTTCCAGTGGCCATTTGATTCCCTGCTTGTCCAGCTTTAATCGTCTCAACTAGTCCCCTTCCCCCCATGAACAAACCATTAATCAAGCTTCCTCCGAGTAATCCTAAGCCACCACCAGTAAAGAATGAACGGATGTGTTGTAATTTCAGTATTCTTTTTTCTATTTCCTGTAGCTTGTTTGCGATTTCTTCCCTTCTTGCTTTACTTCTTTGATCATCCTTGCCTTTTATAGTAGCAAATTCAGTTGCTAATTTCCTTGCTGTTCCCATACTGATTCTTTCAATTACCGCACTACCAAGGGTACCAACTACGGCAACACCAGCAGCAGCAGTGATTACAGGACCGGTAGCGAATACCCCTATAGCTACTCCTGTTCCAAATCCTGTCCAGAAAAGAATTTTCTTTAGATCTCTTTTCTTTGCTCTTTCCATGAAAACCTTTTCTCTTTCTTCTATGTTAGTAAGAATCTTTTTTTCATCTTCGGGTTTTACTTCTCCCTCTTTGTTTACTTCAGGTTTTACATCATCTTCTTTTTCAACCTCTTTCTTCTCATCAGCTTCCCTGTATAGGTCTCTTTCTCTTGTTAGAAGGTTTTTATCTTGTAGTAATCTTTCTGCTTGAACAGACCAAGGGATTCCATGCTCTTCCTCAAAATCCTTTTTGTATTGCTCTTCTCTCTCTCTTCTGTTTCGATCTCTACTTTCTTCTTGCCTTGCACTCCTATCTTGGTAGTGTAGAGAGGATATTTTGTCTTTCTCTGCATCTTTTAGTATTTGTAGCTGTTCGATTGTACAGTTAGAAGAATTATAATTGCCATTCTCATCCTTGATAGAATTGTCAAATTCAGTTATGGTCTTTTCGAAATGTGTTTTCATTAAAACATCCCTGTCATCTTTTGATAGACCTAGTTTGTCATAATAGTTTTCTTTGTCGGTGTATGCGCGGAAACTTCTCAAATGATAATTTTTGAGCATATTGTATTCCTCTTCTGTAAGATTCTTTCCTTGTCTAAGTGATAAATCGTATTCTTTTATTGCTTCTTTCATATTAACTAACTCAGCAACATTATGTGAGCGAGCTTGGTCATTTTGTCTAATACCAAATAGATCTGCTTCATCAAGATTTTTTCTGTCTTTTTTCCTCTCTTCAGTATTTACATTATTTAAGTAAGGTTCTGCTATGCTCTTAGGGGCTTTCTGACCTCCAACAATATCTTTGTAATTTGGTTCGGTAACTCTGCTATGATTTTCGGGTTTTGGGGATGGTTGTCTATCCTCCTCTTTGAGAATCTCATATTCTGCTCCAGCTAGATGTGTTGCACCACTTACAGATGAAGAGGATTCGAAGGATTTAGTACTACCATCAGCATTATAAATGGTTGTATTGGGTCTACTATCTCTTTCTATTATCTGTGGAATATTCTTTGTCTCTTCAGGAGTACTTCCTACATCTACGTTATTGCTATTTTCTGTTACAGGAGGAGTATTTGTAGCTTGTTTTTCCTCTGCCTGTTGTGTGTCATTACCCTCTGTTGGTACTGTTTCATTAGGTTCAACCTTTGTAGCAGTACTGTCAATTATCACTTCGGAAGGATCCATAAAAAAACATTAACAGTTTATATAAATCTGCTCAGAATATATGTAGACAGATTCTTAAGTACAGATTAATAGTTTCTAAGCTTTATGTCAAATATTTCTAGAACTGTCTCTTAACTTTCTTCCCATTTAAGACCTCTTCAACTGTAAATGGTGAGGTATTGAAATAAAATATTTCTAAAAGGGCTTCACTACCATGTTTAAACCACAACATTTTCTTCCCCTCTGAAAGAGTTCTTGGTTTATAGTAGATATCTATCTGTTCAAAGTTCAGCCTTTTTCCGTTTGAATATCTATATCTGGCTAGCTTTGCAGTTAATTCAGGCTCTAGACCAAAATTACTCTTCGCTTCAGACACACTAAACAAAGTCCTCATAATATCTCCCCTAACCATCTTGTAACAGGTTTCCATATCATGTGGTGCAAACCCTCTTGGTCTAGTAAATAGATTTGAAATAGAGGTTAAAAATTGATTCCCTCCACTATGAACAATATTTGAAAACTGATTGTTTTTGTTGAATCTATTCCCATATATTACATCAACATTAGGATTCTCGATAAATCTATCAATAAATAATTTCAATTCAGAAGGTTTATATTCTAAATCAGCATCTTGAGTTACAACAAAATCACCTGTACTATGCAACACACCGTGCTTAACAGTTCTTGATTTACCTAAGTTTTTTTTGTTGTTTAGTATAATATATTTATTTCCATCATTTTTCCTTTCCTTGACATACTCTTCCATTATCTGAAGTGAATTATCAGTAGATTTATCATTAACAATAATGATCTCCTTCTCTACATCTTTTGGAAGCTTAAATACAGAAACCTTTTTAAGAAGTTTGGTTAAAGTTCTTTCCTCATTGTATACAGGAATAACGATGGATAATGTTAATTTACTCTTTTTCGTATTGTAATGTTTTGTTAACAATCGTTTGTAATACTCCTCAATCATTCTTTCTTGTGAGAAATACTTACTATTTAATGTCATTAAGCTTTTTACAAATTTCTTATCTTTACTCTTGATTATTGCTTTCTCTATTAGCTTTGCAAGCTTCCTATATCCACCTCTAGTAAATAAGAGTTCTGTTGTTTTGAGTTTTTTAGCAACTTCAACATTACTCTTTGCATCTGAAAGTACAGGGATATTTCCTAATGAAACTGCTTCAACTATTCCTAATGCTAGTCCCTCACTAAGCGATGAGTTAATATATATCTTTGATTTCTTTAATAGTTTGAATAATTCTTTCTGTTTTAGTAGTTTGTTTTTAATTATTAGATTCTTCGGATATCTTTCTATATTCTCATACTCTAGATTTTTTCCACTTCCATATATATGGAAGTGCCATTCTGGATATTTAGTTGTCAGAAGTTCATATGCTTTTAATGTCGTTTGTGGATCTTTCACTTTAATCCACTTGCTTGCAAAAAGAACAATATTTTCTTTTTCAGAAAGTTTCTTTGGATTGTAGGTAGTATCAACTCCATTGTATATGACGCTTATCCTATCTTGTTGGATTCCAAAGTTTTTGGAGATCCATTCTTTACCAGTATTGGAAACAGCAAAAATATCTTCTGCTTTGTCTAAAACAAATCTGAATATGTACCTGTCAGCATTATTTACTAGCTTTGAGGTGAATTTTGAACTTAGAAATACTTGCCCGGCATTATGTTCAATTATGGTATATGGGTGTTTAAGAATAGAACATGCAATTGATGTTAGAAGGCTACTTGTGAGGTGTCTGCTATGAACAACTACTTTTGCATCAGGGTTGTTTTTCAGAATGAAGAATACTTTAATGAAGAAAGGTATTCCAAATATCGGATATGTACCATCAAATATCTTAACTGGATTAAAACTGATTCGGTCAAAATCAGAATTAGTTTCGGTATATTTTTTATCTGAACCATATATCGCCAAGCTTTTGATTCCTTTTTTTGAAATACCTTCTAGGAGATTGTATGCCATATTCTCTAAACCTCCAATTACAGGTGGGAAGAAATGTGTTATTGATATGAAATCATAATTATTCTTTTTTTTGATATTGTTTCTCATTTTAGGCAGTTATCTGTTATTTGAAAAGGCGATAGTGATCAGAAATAAATATATCTTTTTTACTTATTGTACTTAAATATCCTTTAAGTTTATTATCAATCTCATCAATTTTTTCATCACTATTAATATCTAGTGAGTATATATTATTAATCCATGCAGTACTATCATACTTTAATGACCTGTGAAGTCTTGAAGAGTAAATTAAGTCAAAATCATTATTTTGAAGCAAGCTTTTAGAGTTTAGTAATGCTTCATGAGTTCTTGTAATTGGATTTTTTAAGAATTTGTACAAATCTTCTCTTGTTTCTAATTGCATATATTGTGCTTGTGCAGTATCAATATTTGCCAATGAGGCAACTACAAGTTGCGTATATGGATCTGAGAGTACTATTTTGTTTGGCTTCTCTGTTTTAAGGTAGCTAACAAGTTCCTTATCTTCTTTTGTTATGGCGCTAACAGTACCATTAGATTGTGTGTAAAAAGAGAGATAATTTTTATACTGAATGTAGAAGTTGATGATAAATACGGATGGAAGAATTATTAATAACAGAAGCTTAAATATGTTGTTAAATCTAAGTTTAAGGATAAATGGAATTATTAACATTACTGCATAAACACCAATTCCTGTTGTAAACTTATTAGCATATGTTGGTGCTAAGAAATATGCAATGCTACAAAGAGCAATAAAAGAGATGCTTATTAAAGATGATTTACTACTCTCCCCCTCTATACTGTTTGTAATATATGCAAGTATAACTATTATCCAAATAGGACCTAAAACTTCTCCAAAAGCTTTTATATTATTAGGATAATATGGATTAGTTAGGCTTCCAATTACTTTGGTAGCATCACTTTGTATAAATTTTTCAACACTAAACCCTGCAATATTTGCAAGAGCAAAGAAAACAACTGTTAATCCTAGAATTAAATAGAAGATTCTAATTTCTTTTTTCTTATTTAGATTCTCTATGATTAAGAACTTAAACCATAGAAAACCAGCTAACATAGTGCCAATTACAAAGTGTATGGATATAAGTAGAATAGATGAGAAGATTAGTCCTGATATACTTAAGTTTCTGTCCTTTAGGATCATTAAAAAAAGTAGTAATGCAAATGTTTGAGGAATAAAGAAAATGAAGTCATATCCTCCCATAACAAATACTAACAATGAGAGGAGTACTCCTAGTTGTGACCAGAGAGTACTACGTGTATATTTCTTGAAAAGATAGTATAGCGGAATACTGGCAATGACAGGATAGAGAATATCAATGACATAGAATGTCCGAATTGGATCGTTTTGCAAGAAGGTTGTAATATTACCTAATATTGTATGGTAGAAGGTAGTATATCCGTGTTGTAAAAATAGATTGGAACATTGTCCTGGTAGCAGACAGGTTATATTATTGAAAAACATCTTGTTAGGAACAGTTGAGTGTTGTAGGTAGTCTAAAGCTACTATTGAATCTTTTTGTCTAATGAATATTGCAGTAATAACAGTTACTATTATTCCGGGAATGATGGCACATAATATATTCTTTATTATAACTTCAGAATAATCACCTCTTTTCTCATCAAAAAGTATTAGGAAAGCAAAGAGTATATTCCACAAAAGCATATTAAAAATTGTAACAAACGGTAATATCTCACCCATTGACATACCAGATATTTTTGTAAATAGACTTATGATTACGATTTGTAGAGGGTATATTAAGTAGCTTAATGCACTTAATAATCCAACAACTCTGGATTTGAGTATGACTTTGGATATAAGCATAGGGAGTGTAAGGATTGTAATTACCAAATATCCGATAAAAATATAATCTGAAGAAAAAGCTGTTGGGCCTCCTTTGAAGAGTGTAAATATTAGATAACCTATTACACCAATATTTGTTATTATTGCAATACTGTCAAACATACCTATTTACTATTACATTTAATACCAATATTAAATCTAAAGATATTTTGCAAGCTGTATTTTTGTACTAGTACAATACTCTGTTCATTACCAAAATCTCTAATCTTCGTATCATCAGAGTTTACAGTAACTTCTACATAGCATCCATTGTTTTCAAAAAACACCTTGTTTTTATCAAAGTGAAAGTCTGTTTTTTCTGAATAATCAATTTGCATCTTATATGCCAAATTATCAACATATCTATAACTAGTATTTGTAGTCATCTCCACCTGTATGACTTCACTGTTAAGAGGTGTTAACTGTATGTTCCTATTCATTTTTTCATTTTCAATATGCTCAATACTTGTACCGCTACTTGCAAGTGTACTTTCAAGGTTTGAATTCTTTTTTACATCAGTATTTGTCAGAAAAGGTCTTTCACTTATCTGAGAATTAGCAACGGAGTCGTTTCTTGATGTTATTTCTATATATTTAGTATTAGGTAATTGTATTATTACAGACTGTCTTTCATTAATAATTTGGAAGTTTTTTGTTTCTGTGAATGCTTTGTATTTAGAAATTGAAAAGATTACTCCAAAAATGAGTATGATAAAAAGAAGGATTCTTAAATAGAAGTTTTTCATACATACAATATATATGGATTGTGAAAAAAATGAAAGCTTGCTTTCTAGATTTAGCTCTTTTCTTTGGGATAAAAAAAAAGATAACCCTGTGGTTATCTATATGTAATATGTTTATAAGTAACCCCCTCCTCGTAGAATATTGAAATGATCATAGCATAAATGCTAATGAAAATTTCTCTACGAGGAGAGGTGCCACCTACATTAGGTGAAGGTGGGCTTTTTGCTGGATGGGTTGGTTTAAGGTCGTGTGTTTCCCCAATAGGAGAAAAACATGCTTTGAGCATCAACGCAAGCGTTGTCGCCTTCTAAAATCCACACTACCTCATCAGAGGCGGAGGTTGTATAGGTCTCTCCGACCAAAATTGGTCGTCCCCAGTCAATATCTCGATTGGGTTTAGCAAATGCGGGACCAGTAATCTCTGTACCTGCTTTAACAACCTTGCCTTTGGAATCAAAACCATCTGCATATTTGCAGATTTTTTCTTCTCCTCCGGAGGGTATCGTAGCAGGAACAACAGGTGGGTCAAGCTTCCCTTTTGGTTGTTGAACCACAGGACACTCTACAACACACCTTGGGCATTCCTCAGAAACCACTGGTTTCTCAAAGATCTTTTTTCCTAGCCATAAGCTGGCAAGTACCATAAGTAGGATAATGCCTACCGTTAACAGAACCCACAAGGGGTTTCGTCGAGGCGTGGCCTCGATTACAACATTTTTTTCTTGCTTCTTTGTAGCCATGATGACTCCTTATCTTAAATTGTTTTTTTTGATTTGGGTTTAGTACCCAATCCAGCAATATAGAATCAATAATACTTAATTACATATTGCTAGACTGGTTCCAAATCAAAATCCCATCCAGTTTGTTAAAGAACTTTGTCCTTTTATTAAATAAAAGAGACATTAAAAAGATATATGCGTAATCTCTCTGAATGTTCCTTTTATTTGAAAATATATTTTTAATGAGCAGGTCTTTAATCTATGTTACATTGTATCATGTTTAGCCCTTTTATTCAAGACTATGGGATTGAAGGCTTAAGTATGAGGGGAGGTTACCCTCCCCTATACTTCAGATCTATTTCTCTGCTTTGTTCTTGATAAACTTGGAAGCAGCAATTAATGTTAAACCTAATGTATAAGCAATAATTGCAACTATAATAAACATTTTAGCATCTGCAATTCCTGTATCCTCTGGAATGTGAGGGCCGTATGGATTATATCCACCATCAGCAAAAACAGAAGTATTAAATGCATTTAAGATTACAAGAGAAAGAAAAGATAATAGAACAGATTTGTTTATCTTTTTCATGATAAATTGTAAAGAACAACTTAACTATGAAAACATTATACCCTATAGTTGAGAAAAAGGCAAATACCCTAGTTGATACGTCTAAGGTATCTAAACACCCTTATTGGAGAATTATACATTCGACATGTGTAGAGGATTAAGTCTGCACCGTAATCTGTTATCTGTTTATCATCCTCTGCTTTATATATTTCATATTGATACTCTCGTTGTCCCCAGATTATTTGTACCCTATCTCCAACTTTTAATTTAGGGAGGTTGTAAAAGGAACTTTTTGTTCTAAACTCAGCGGTCCAATATACATAACCAAATCTATGTGCAGCTATAATGATAGGTAGTTCGTTATGCTCAGGGGTACCATATCCAGGTACAATCCATATACCTTTGTCAAGTTCTGCTTTAGCATTTTCACCTTGGTGAACTTCTCCATCAACCCCTATATTGTTAATCTTTAATGTTGGAGTTGTTGAAAGTGCTGGATTAATTGGTGGGAGATTTTCTACTATCTCCTTTTCTTTCTTTATATCTTCTTTCTCTTTTTCTTCTAATATCGTTATTTCCTTTTGAATAGATGATGCATCTGTTTCAGTTGCATTGCTATCGATTGAGTACCATATGTTTGGATAGAAGGTCATCCCAAGAAGAATGAAACCAGCGAATAGTAGGAATAATCCAATTACGAGGTATATTTTAGATAGTTTCTTTAGAAATGGTTTTTTCATCTAGCTCTAGTTTAGCATATTTGAGATTAATTTAATAAAGTAATTCAATGTTAATTTTTGCCTCTAAGATATATCTCTAATATATCTCCCCTACTCCTCATCTCTTGTGCATTAGCTCTACCAATATATCTATAATGCCAACTTTCATAACTATACCCTGTTGTACTCTCATACCCTTTTGGAAAAGATATTACAAACCCATACTTCCAAGCATTCTCTGCCAACCATGCAGATGCCTTTGTTGTATGGAATCGCCCCCCTATCCCATCCTGTATCTCCGCACTACTAAAATCAACAGCTGTTCCCAACTGATGCTGACTATGCCCTGCTCTAGCGGAAATCTTATCTGCATCATCTGTACTATTTTTATTAACTCTTACCCAATGGTTGTATGTAGTTAATTGATCTTGATATGAACGATATCCTGACCTTATACTCAAATCTATCCCATCATTTTTTGCCTGTTCTACAAGCTCTTTCAAATCTCCAATTATTATATTTCGAAGTTTAAAACCTGCTCCTCTTCTAATACCAGAGTTACTAGCTGGCACTAAATCATTAGGAGCGTACTTTTCACTTAATCTATATTCCTTATTCACTAAAACTAAAAGGTCATCTCCATTCCTTTTTGTTAATTTAATTTCATTTGGATATGTCCACCATCCAGTAGTTGAGGTGTAGTTTGGTTGGATAATTCTATTTCTTCCTATCTTTATATCCTCTAAAACAATGACTTCTTCACCCTTTGGAGTTTTATTAATAATGTGCTTTTTATTATCTAAATCATCATTATTCCATATGTTTAAGGAAATGCTAGCACCTACAAAAAAGAAGATTATTTTTTTTATTATATTTGGCATCCCTAATTCTACTATATATATCTGATGTTCAATAGTATCTGTTATACAAGATGGACTTAGCGTTCTCTAGGTGAGGAAGTATATTTGGACTCAGTATAGAATGTATATATTAAGTTTAGTGGGTAAAAATATGAGACTTTCAAAAGAAGATTTTGCTATGATTTCAACCCTTTTGGCATGTGAGTTTAAGAGGTATGATATGCAGATTAAGAGTTTAGAAAAGATTGTTAAACAGTATGTAAAGAAGAACAGGAGGGTTGATGATAGTTGGATGAGTTATGAAGAGCTTTCTAAGAATATTATTGCCCTTACAGGAGATGAGTTTAATAGAGATTTTAATATTGTAAGGATAAATGAGTAGCTATCTTATTTTTTTTGCTTCAACCTTCGACCTGGTCGGTAGATTTATGCTTATCAGGAAAGGACTGAGGGGCTGTTTTTTGGTTTTTTTAATCTTACTATGGGAGTTACAAAATAGCTACTGCTGCGACCTTATCTCCACTATTTATATTCATCATCTTTACACCGGAAGTCTGTCTTTTTAGTTTAGGAACATCTTTAAGATCTGCCCTAATAACTTTGGACTTCTCTGATATCACCACAATCTCTGTATCTTCCTCTTTTAATATCCTTGCAGAAGCAATATTGCCTGTCTTTTGAGTAACTCTAAATGTAAAGATACCTGTCCCACCTCTCTTTTGAGTTGCATACTCTTTAAGTTTTGTCATTTTCCCAAAACCGTATTCTGAAAGTGTAAGCAACTGTTGATCATCATTCTCCACAATTCCCATTCCTACTACCCTATCCTCTGCACTCCTAAACTTAATCCCTGTAACTCCTCTTGTACTCCTTCCCATAGGTCTAACATCTGTTTCTTTAAATCTAACAGACTTGCCTTCTTTTGTTAGAATTATCGCCTCATCACTACCTGTTGTTGCTTTTACCCAAATTAATTCATCCTCCTCATCAAGCTTAATAGCGGTCAATCCATTTGCTCTAATTTTCGTAAATTCGGACAATGCCGTTTTCTTAATTACACCTTTTTGTGTTGCCATTAATAGGTATTTATACACTCTTGCAGTTTCTTTCTCCTTAGCCTCTTCTGTACTCTTTCCTTCTGCAATTTTCCCTTTAGGATCTCTTGTTAATACTGAGGTTACAAGCTCATCAGGTCCTAATTGTACTAGATTTACAAGAGGTAGTCCTTTAGCAGTTCTTCCTAAATCAGGAATTTCAAATATTCGTAGTGTAAATGCTTTCCCTTTATTTGTGAAAAGCATTAACTCATCATGAGTATTGCATAGGAATGCATGCTCTATGAAGTCTCCCTCTTTTGTATCACCTCCAGAAACACCTTTACCTCCCCTGTTCTGTGCCTTGTATGTATTAGGATTCAATCGTTTAATATACCCAGAGTTTGTGATTGTAACTAAAGTATCTTCAGAAGCAACCATATCCTCTTCAGAAATTTCATCAATGTCACCCTTAATTATCTTAGTTCTTCTTGCATCTCCATACTTCTCTTTAATCTCTTGAAGGTCTGAGGAGATAACCTCAAGCACCTTTGTAGGATCTTCAAGAAGAGCATTGTATTCTTTAATCTTTTCTTCCAACTCCTTAAACTCATTCTGCAATTTCATCCTTTCAAGTGCAGCTAATCTTCTTAATTGCATGTCTAAAATTGCTTGCGCCTGTACCTCTGTGAATTCAAACTTATCCATTAAGTTTGTCTTTGCACTTTCTTGTGTTTTGGAACCTCTAATTGTAGCGATGACCTCATCAAGCATATCAATTGCTTTTAGGAGTCCCTCTAAAATGTGTGCTCTAAATCTTGATGAAGCTAAATCATATTCAAATCTTCGAATTGTCACAATTAATCTAAATGAAAGGAATAGTTCTAACATTCTTTTAATTGGAAGTGTTTTTGGTTCTTGGTTTACTAGTGCAATCATATTTGCATTGAAAACCTTTTGCATCTCTGTGTATTTGTAGAGTTTGTTTAGGACTGCTTTTGGCTGTGCATCTCTCTTGAGGTGTATTACAACTCTCATTCCTTCGATGTTTGATTCATCTATGATGTCTGCAATTCCTTTAATCTTTTTGTCCTTAACAAGGTCTGCAATCTTCTCAATCATGTGTGCTTTGTTTACCTGGAATGGTATCTCTGTGATTACAATTTGATATCTTCCCTGTTTGCCTTCCACGATTGATGCTTTGGCTCTTTGGATAATTCTTCCCCTACCTGTTGCATATACGTTAAGAATTTCTTGTTGATTGTAGACAGTTGCTCCTGTTGGGAAGTCTGGTCCTGGCATAATCTTTACTAACTCTTCTGGAGTTATCTCCGATTTAAATTCAGGATACAAAACCTCCTCTTTTGTCCCTATCTCTGCTTTTAATTTCTCAATTTCTTCAATATAGTTGAGTCCTTTAGTATCTACATAGTTTTCAAAATAGTCAGCTGGTTTGTCATTTAAGGTTTGTGGTATTAACTCTTTTGCTTCTTTTGCTTTTCTTAATTCATTGTATACTGCTTTACCTACCCATGAGTTTCCTCTTGAGATCATATTTTGTAATGCATCGATTAGCTCTGTTAGGTTGAATGGTGGGATTTTTGTTGCCATTCCTACTGCAATACCATCTCCACCGTTGGCTAATACGTTTGGGAAACCTGCAGGAAGTACTGTTGGTTCTAATCTTGTACCATCATAGTTTGGGATGAATGTAACAGTTCCTTTGTTTAAATCTTTCATTAGTTCTGGGGTGATTTTGCCCATTCTAGCCTCTGTGTATCTCATTGCTGCTGCTTCATCTCCATCTATTGAACCGAAGTTACCCTGTCCATCTACTAGTGGATATCTTATGGAGAAGTCTTGAGCCATTTTTACTAAAGTTGGGTATACAACAGCTTCACCGTGTGGGTGGTAGTTACCGGAGGTATCACCTGCAATCTTTGCACATTTTCTGTAGTGTGAAGAGGGTGTTAATCCAAGGTCATTTATTGCAACAAGAATTCTTCTTTGAGATGGTTTAAGGCCATCACTAACCTCAGGAAGAGCTCTAGAAACAATTACCGACATAGAGTAGTCAAGGTAGTTGTTCTTCATTTCATCAACAATTGATCTAGGAGCTACTTCACCCGGGTGGTATGACAGAGCTTGTTCCAATTCGTTTGTATTCTCTTGTATTGTTTTTACCTCTTCTTCCATTTTTTTAATATGTGGTTTTGACTAATTCGTTAAGATTGTATTCGTAATCTACTCTTTGTGAGTCAATATGTTCATCAAGTTTCTCCTTTCTTCCTTCATCAAGAGTAATGTTTTCATCTCCCTCCTCTGCGTTTAGAACATCTACTTCAAAAGGTTTATTATGCTCTTTATCAAACCTTACCATTCTATATGTACTATCTGGATTTGCAAGAATCATAACTCTTCTTGAAGAACTGGATAGATGTTTCCTTCTTTCAACGAGAAGGTTGTTTTCTCCCTCTTCTAATCCCAAATACTTTTTAATTGATTCGCCAGTTTGGGTACCACTCAATATTTCTAAAACATCTTTACTTGATTTACCATTGTCATCAAGTAGTTTTGTAACGGCTAACTCTTCTGTACTTGTGGGGTCACTACTGGCTCTTGAACCACTAGCTATTTCAGCAGAATTAGGACTTATTGCTCTGCTAACATCTAGTAATGTACGAATTTCTGGTCTGTTTTCACTCTCAAATGTTTCTGTCATCTTTATTAATGTAAAAAATTAAATATCTAAAGTTGCTTTCTTAGCATATGTTTGTATAAATCTTCTTCTTGGTGGAACCTCATTGCCCATTAACATTTCAAACACCTTCTCTGCCTCTTCTGCATCTTCAATATGCACCTTCTTTAGCACCCTCTTTGTTATATCCATAGTTGTTTCTCTTAGTTGCTCTGGATTCATTTCTCCCAACCCTTTAAACCTATTAGAAACAGGGCTTTTACCAGCCAATTTTGCTTTAGCTACAAACTCATCCTTCTCTTCATCGTTTAGGAAGTAGTATTTCTTTTTACCAATTTCAACTTTATGAAGAGGTGGTTGTGCTACATATACATATCCGTTTTCAATTAATGGTCTAAAGAATCTGAAAAGTAATGTGAGTACAAGGGTTGTGATATGTAAACCATCAACATCCGCGTCGCTCATGATTATAATCTTATGATATCTCAATTTTGAGATATCTAATGTATCTCCAATTCCTACACCCAATGCTGTTGTGATATCGTTAAACTCGCTATTCTCCAACACCCTATCCACTCTGTATTTATGTGTATTAATAATTTTACCTCTAAGTGGCAAGATAGCCTGAGTATGCCTATCTCTTCCCTGCTTTGCTGAACCACCTGCAGAGTTACCCTCTACTATGAAAAGCTCACTCTCTGCTGGATCTTTGCTAGTACAATCTGCTAGCTTACCCGGTAGAGTTGTTGTCTCTAAGGCACTTTTTCTAATGACAGCATCTCTTGCTGCTTTAGCTGCTGCTTTGGCCTTGTTTGCTAAAACTGCTTTACCAATGATATCTTTTGCAACCTGTGGGTTTTCTGTGAAGAATGTCAAAAGCTCATCTCTTACAACCTTTCCTACAATACTTTTAACCTCTGGATTGTTAAGCTTAATCTTTGTCTGCCCTTCAAACTGAGGACTTGGAACCTTAACGGAAACAATCGCTGTCAAACCTTCTCTAACATCATCACCACTAAGCGTACCACTTAACCCCTTTAGAAGCTCTGCTTTTGTTGCGTAGGTATTAATGGCACTGGTAATTGCAGTTCTAAAACCCGCTAAGTGTGTTCCTCCTTCTGGGTTGATAATGTTGTTGGTATAGCATCTAACATCCTCATCCATATTGTCCGTATATTGCAAAGATACTTCAACAACAACATCATCTTCCTGCTTATTCATATAGAACGGGTCTCTCCCAATGACTTTCTCATCAATATTAAGGAACTGTACATATGATTTAATTCCATCCTCAAAATACAGGTCGTATTGTTGATTTGCACCTTTACTATTATCAATAACGGAAATTCTTAATCCTGCTGTAAGGTATGCATGTTGCCTACACTTTTTTACTATTGTTTGGAAATCAAATTCTGTGGCACTAAAAATCTCACTATCAGGCATAAAGGTATGTTCTGTCCCAGTCTCCTTAGAATCATCGATCTGTTTAACTGGAGCTGTTGGAACACCTCTTTCATACTTTTGTTGATATACTCCTCCATCTCTTCGAACGGTAGTAATCATCCACTTTGAAAGAGCATTTGTACATTTCATACCGACACCGTGCAAACCACCAGAAACCTTGTATGCTCCGGATTCGAACTTACCTCCTGCGTGAAGATTTGTCATTACTGTTTCTAATGTAGAAACTTTTGTTTCTGCATGAATCTCCACAGGAATACCTCTACCATTATCCTTTACAGTCAAAGAACCATCCTCATTTAAGGTTACCCAGATATGGTCGCAATATCCTGCAATTGCCTCATCAACAGAGTTGTCTAAAATCTCTGTGAAAATATGGTGAAGGCCATGAACATCAGTAGAGCCAATGTACATAGCGGGTCTTTTTCTGACTGCCTCTAAACCTTTTAATACTTGAATATTTGATGCACCGTAATTTTCAACTTTTGCCATATTAAACTAGTACTATTTTCAGTAAGTTAATTCATTTTGAAGTTCTATATCTCTACTTCATTATATCATTTTTAGGCCCAAAATGCTAAGGTTTTAATTGCATTAACATTGCTTCTAAAGTCAATCTGCGATTGCAATTTCCTGCTATCTTCTCTCTGCTGTTCTGTACTATTTTTAGAGCCTCTAGATTTTTTCTAGAACCATCTATATTACCATTTTTTATGTTTGTTTCAAACTTGATCCTTATTCCATTCTCTACGGCATTTATGAATTCATTTGTAGAATCTCTATCTTCAGAGAACTTTTCAATTTGGGAAAATTGGGTAACCAAATCCTTTTCAAAAATATCTGTTAGGTTGTCTATATCTTCACTGGATTCATACTGTACGTATATTATTCTAGATCTGGATCTTATTGTTGGTAAAAGATTTTTTTCATTGTCTACAGAGAGGATATATATGGAGTGGTCTTTGCTTTCTTCTAGGGCTTTTAGGAGAGAGTTTTGTGCTTCGTGTGTTAATTTTTGGGCATTGTGGATGATTGCAACCTGTTTTTTTTCTTGGAATGGTTTGTATACCATTTCTTTTTGCAGGTCCTTTACCTCCTCTATACCGATGCTGTTCTTCTCTGTGTTTTCTAGATTGTGTATGTCGGGGTTTGTTTCTAATTCATCCATAGATATCTCCTTCTTGAAGATGTCGCTGAGGAATTTTCGGAGGTTCTTCTTCTCTAGATCGTTTCTTTTTTCAACTAGGATGTATGTCATATGTCCCATTCTACCACATCCTTTCCTTTTAGGGTCTGTCCCAGGTCTGTCTCGGTTTTTCAAAACCTTTCTGCCTACCTAAAGCGGTTTCTTTGCTTGGATACTTCTGATTTCGGTTTAGAAAAAGAAGCCGCAATGCGGCGTTTCGGACTCGGCAACCGTTGTAGAACAAGAAAACCGTATGGATTTAGGGTCTGACCTAGATCTGTCCCCAGTGGCTAATTGACTAATTTCCCTAGTTATCATAAACTGAATGAAGAATTAAATAACATACTGCCCAGATGGCGAATCAGACATCTATTTTAAAACATTTACAAGCTAAAGGTGTAATTAATGAGGAAGGAGCAAGGAAGGTCTTGCTTGAGCGAAGTCGTACTAACAAAACGGAAGAGGCAATAGTTAGAGAGTTAAGCGTTGCTTCTGATAAAGATATTGCACAAGCAAAATCTGAAATATTTGGAATCCCATTCATAGACCTTTCCACAATCTCTGTTCCTGAAAGTGCCTTGGCTGAAGTTCCCATAGACAACCTTTCTAGATACAGAGCTGTTCCTTTTGAACGAGGTGATGGTTATGTTAAGGTAGCAATGGAAGATCCCTTTGATATTCAGGCTACACAAGCTTTACAAGGAAGATACCCTCAGGGCACAAGAGTGCAGGTATTCATCTCAACACATGACAGTATTGGTTCAATTCTAGACAGAAGAGTTGGTGACATGATGAGCTCTCAAGTAACAGAAGCTCTTGAAGATGCAAATGTTCCAGTAACAGAATTGGCGGATGATACTTCTGGAGATTCTTTAAGCGGTTCTGACTTGGCCGCAGCTCCTGTGGCTAGAATAGTTAATTCAATATTGCAGTATGCAGTTAAGTCTAAGACTTCAGATATCCATATTGAAACGATGGAGAATCGAGTTAGAGTTAGATTCAGAATTAATGGTGTAATGACAGAGAGGTTAGCACTACCTAAATCATTGAGTTCGGCTGTTGTTTCGAGGGTAAAGATTCTTTCAAATTTGAAGATTGATGAAAAAAGAGTGCCTCAAGATGGTAGATTTCAGGTCAAAATGGGTACAAACAAGGTTGATATCAGGGTCTCAATTATGCCGATGATATATGGTGAAAAGGCTGTTATGAGGCTGTTGGAATCTGAAAGTGAGAATATTACTCTAGAACAGACAGGTCTGAGGGGTAATGCTTTTAAAGTGTTTTTGGATGCCCTGACAGTTACTAACGGTATCGTTTTAGTCACTGGTCCAACAGGTAGTGGTAAAACGAGAACTTTGGCATGTTCGCTGATGAAGATTAATGATCCGAAGGTAAATATTATTTCTTTGGAAGATCCTGTTGAAATTAGAGTTCCTGGTGTGACTCAGGTCCAAATTAATCCTAATGTTGGTCTTACCTTTGCATTTGGATTAAGGGCAGTTTTAAGACAAGACCCAGATGTAGTAATGGTCGGTGAGATTCGTGATGAAGAAACGGCTCAGCTTGCTGTCCAAGCTTCTTTAACTGGTCACTTAGTGCTTTCCACTTTGCATACTAATAGCTCCGCTACTGCAATACCTAGACTCTTAGATATGGGTATTGAGCCTTATCTCTTATCTTCAACCATTAGAGCAATTGCGGCACAGAGGTTACCAAGAAAGATTTGTCCTCATTGTATTGAGGCTTATCCTGTCACTCCTGAAGTTTTACGCAATATAAATGAGACAATGGGAGGGATAAAAGATTTTGATTTGATATCATATATTAACAGACTTTACGCTTCCAAAAATGTTGGTGAGAACAAGGAGAAGAATGTAATGAAGCCTGTGGAGAATGGTCCAGATGGAACTCCTGTAATATATCTGTACAAAGGTAAGGGTTGTGATAGATGTAATGGAACAGGATATACAGGAAGAATTGGTATTTTTGAAGTTTTGAATGTTTCTGACAAAATTAGCAGAATGGTTATGGAAGATGTAACAGATTCTGACATTAAAAATACAGCGGTTGAGGAAGGGATGATTACAATGATACAAGATGGATACCTAAAGGCTTTAGAGGGGATTACAACCATAGAAGAAGTCTTAAGGGTTTCAAAAGAATAATTTTTTTTGATACAATATACATATGGATACTGCCCAAAACCAAGTAAATACAACTGGAGGTCAATTTGCGTACCCAGATTTTTCACAAAATAGTGGTAATCTGACACCTCCTGTACAACCTACTCCTGCTCCAATCCCTTCTTCCCCTCCACCTACGCAGCCAGTAGCAAATAATGTGTCAGCACCTCCACCACCTGTACCTCAAGCTCAACAACCAGTTCCACCTACCCCACCATCTCCACCTGCAATGCCACAACAAGAACATGTAGATCAGCAGAAACTCGATGAGTTAAAGAAAGATATAGATGCCTTGTTGGATTCCCCAACACCTGCACCTGTATCTCCAAAGGTAGATGAAGTAAAAACAGAAAGTTATGTACAGGAACCTACGGAGTTACCTAATATAAGTACTCCTCCATCGACTCCTCAGAACCAACAGGTATGGAATGATTCTCTAACAACTATTATGCCTGGTGAGAAAGTTGCCAAGGCAATGGAGAGAGAGGAGAAACCTAATAATCTGGCTACTCCTGTGGATGTAATAGATCCTAATAAGCAGGAAGTAATTACAATTGAAGGAATGCAGGAAGGATTTAGTATGGATGCGCTGCTATCAGAGGTTATTAAAAGAAACGCTTCTGACTTGCATATTACTTCTGGCTATCCCCCAGTTATTAGAATAGATGGAGAATTAGTTGATGTTGGTGAAAAAATTATTACTCCAAAAGATGCTGAAGATTTGGTTCTCTCTATACTCCCCGATGATAAGAAAGAGTTGCTTGATGTTAATAGAGAGATTGACTTTGCATATTCGTACGAAGGTAAGGATGGTTTGTCTGGTAGATTTAGGGTTAATGCATTCCATGCAATGAAACATATTTCTGCTGCACTAAGACTTATTCCAACAAGGGTTAAAACAATTGCAGAGTTACAACTACCTCAGGTCTATCATCAAATTACAAAGCTCAAGCAGGGTTTGGTCTTAGTTACTGGTCCAACAGGACACGGTAAGAGTACAACTCTCGCTGCTATGTTGGAGGATATTAATAGAAATAGGTTTGTTCATATTGTTACAATTGAAGATCCTGTTGAGTATATATTTGAAGGTAAAAAGGCCCTTATCGATCAAAGAGAGATGAATGATGATACAAACTCTTGGTCAATTGCTCTAAGAAGTGCTATGCGACAAGACCCTGATGTAATTCTAGTTGGAGAGATGAGAGATTATGAAACCATAGCTGCTGCGATTACTTTAGCTGAAACAGGTCACTTAGTATTTGCAACACTCCACACTAACAACGCAGCGCAGACAATAGATAGAGTCATTGATGTGTTCCCTGAGAATCAGCAACCTCAGGTTAGATCTCAGCTCTCAAATATTCTCCGAGTAGTAATTGCCCAGAGATTAATTCCTCTTGATAAGGGCGGTAGAAGAGCTGTATCTGAAATTATGTTCAATACTCCTGCTATTGCAAACCTTATTCGAGAAGGTAAGACTCATCAAATTGACAATGTAATTAGAACAGGTGCTGATGTAGGTATGACATACTTAGAGCGTAACCTTGTATCTTTGGTTAGAGAGGGAGCAATCTCAACCCAGAAAGCTCAAGAGTATGCAGTACATCCTGAAGAGGTTTTAAGATTACTTAAAAGCTAATAAAGTATGAAAAAATTTAAATACTCAGCAAGAGATAAAACAGGAAAAGCAGTAGATGGCGAGATAGAAGCAAGAGATATGTCAGCTGTTACAGACATTTTGCATGACAGAGGGTTAATAGTTGTTTCAGTAAAGGAAAGCTCAGGGTTGGATTTAAATAGACTACAAGAGATAAATATTGGTGGTGTTCCAATGCAAGATAAGGTTGTTTTCATGAGACAGATGGCTACTATGATTAGTGCAGGTCTACCTTTAACAAGAGCACTAGAAATTATGGTAGATCAAGCAACCAATCCTCTCTTCAAAAGAGTTCTACGAGATGTTCTTTCCTCTGTTCAGGCTGGTAAGCCTCTCTCAACATCCTTTAGAGAGCAAGAAGGAGTTTTTGACAATATTACCTTAAATCTACTAGAGGCTGGTGAGGAAAGTGGTAATCTAGAAGTAATTTTAGGCAAGCTTGCTACTGAGCTTGAAGAGAGAAGTTCTTTAACTAAAAAGGTTAGATCGGCAATGATTTATCCTGCAATAGTTTTGGTCGTTATTATTGCAGTTATACTAATGATGTTGTTTGTTTTAATCCCTTCAATGTCAGATATATATAAAGATTTTGGAGCTGATTTGCCTTGGATTACGAAGAGTCTTGTTACGATGAGTAACTTCTTCATTAAGTATTGGTGGGTAGTTGTATTACTGATAGTTTTGTTGATAGCTGGGTGGAAGTATTTTAGGAGTCAAGAGAAAGGTCTGCGCACGACTGACAAACTAATGGTTAAGTTGCCTATTGTCGGTAATCTGATTTCTAAGATTCAGATAGCCCAATTCACAAGAATCCTTGCCCTACTTTTAAGTAGTGGTTTGTCTATTGTAAAGGCGCTAGAGCTTACAGCTCAGTCGTTGAGTAATAGTATTTTCAAAGATGTTGTTATGGATGCTAGAGATGAAGTTGAAAAAGGAGGTCCTTTAGCCCTACCTATTGCTAGGAGTGAGTATTTCCCATTGCTTGTGAGTAGTATGATTTCTGTTGGTGAGGAAACTGGTGAGATTGATGCTGTTTTAGCTAAGGTTTCTGATTATTACAAGGAAGAGGTTGATACTGCAACAAATAATCTTTCTACAACATTAGAACCGCTACTTTTGATTGTGATGGGTTTGGCTGTTGGGTTTATAGCGTTGGGTGTTTACATGCCTATGTTTGGTCTAGCAAAAGTAATGGGTTAATCTATTGACAGGAGTCTTGATTTCGAGTAGTTTATATATAATTAAATTAATATACTGTCTAATTTTATGGATAGAAAGTCATATAAAGCATTTACATTAATAGAAATGCTTATCGTTATGGGTATTTTAGTAATACTCATGGTTGTTGGTATTGCAGCAGGTAGGTTTGCAACCCAGAGAGCTCAGGATATTGCACACCAGAATGCAGCAGCACAGATTTATCAAGCATTACAATCATATTATGTTGATTTTGGTAAGTATCCTGGAGCAGATGCGACGTCAGGAGGTGATATTTCCCCCAGAGGCTTGTTGGGTACTTCAACAAACCCTGGGATTGTTGGTAAATATATGGATTTAGGTGCTTTTGATGGAGGTAATGATGCAACATTCTGGTATTTTGTTAATACTGGTACTCATCAAAGTGTAGTAGTATGTGTTTCGCTGGGTGGTTACAATGATGTCTCTGAAAGAGGTGTATATTGTGATGGAAATGGTTTTGGAGATGAGGGTCTTAATATAGGAAGTACAAATGCAGCAACAATGCCTAAGGGTCGACTGGAATATCATCCTTCTGAAACATACTACAATGCGGTAAAAGGAGGAGAAAACTCTAGTAACTGGAATGGTGGAACTAACGCTTGGGAATAGTCTTTAGTTATACTTGTTTCCAAACCCCTCTTAGGAGGGGTTTTCCTTTCTTAATACATATACATAATATATAATGTGACAATATGATAATTATATATATCTGTATATTCTTTTTAGGTTCTGCAATAGCTAGTTATATTAACGCAACGATATATAGAATAGAGAAAGGAGTTAAATATCCAGAGATATTAACTAGGAGTTCTCAATGTGAAAAATGTAAAAAGAAATTAACATGGTATGAACTAATACCTATATTTGGATATATTCTCATAGGTGGTAGATGTAGTAAGTGTAAAGATAGAGTTAGTATATACTACCCTATCTCAGAAGCTTTCTTAGGCATATCCTTTCTTCTTCTCTATCTATTCAGTTCTACTTTTTACATATGGATTATTCTAATACTCCTTTTTATCCTCTCATACTACGATGTACTCTACAGAGAAGTTCCTAAATCACTCGTGCATATATTAATACTTTTATCCTTACCAATATTCATATTCTTTAATTTCAATGTAATATCTTTGGTTTTAACAGGATCTATCCTCTTACTACTTTTCCTTCTTACATTAATCCTTAAGAAATCATTTGGTCTTGGTGATATGTTAATACTTCTTGCTCTTGGTTTGATACTTCCATACAAAGCATATGTAACGATGTTTTGGTTTAGTATATTTACTGCCCTACTCTATGCAGTATTAGTAGGTATTATGAAAAGAAAAAGTATGAAAAAGGTAAAGATACCTATGATACCCTTCTTTATGGTTTCATTTTTAATTTCTGCAATATGGGGAGCGGAGATATTTGACTACATTATTTCTAAGATATTGTTGTAGTCATATGGGTATTGTGATAAATTAGAAGTAGTAAATTGAATAATCTGCCTGATGGATAAAAGAAAGTATTCAGCTTTCACATTGATAGAAATGCTTGTGGTTATGATTATCCTCATTGTTCTTGGTGCTCTTTCTTATGCTGCATATCAAGATATGCACACAACTATACGTATTAATGAATATGCAAGTGTATTAGAGGAAAATATTAGGAGAGTACAACGGGAAGCTATGTTGTTAAAGAGAGAGCCAGGAGAGAACTGGATATATGGCTTAGGGATTGATTTTAGCAAGATAGATAAAAAAGATACATTTGGTGAATACAAGGTGTTTAAGTGGTGTGCAGAGGATATGGATTATGGTGGACCTAAGACAATCTCTGATATACCAGGGTATGATTCTTCCCAAGGATATCATTGGAGTTATAATGGGGGACTGCCATATAAACTAGATCCGCAAGGTAAGTGTTTAGGTACGAATAGTAGAAAAGAATTAAAGGGATATGATATCGGCTTGAAACCTCCTAAGGGGGAAATTGGATTAAGTCAGAATCTAGCAAATATGAACGGAGCTATGAACTATATGTCTTTAAGTACGCAGTATATCCTGTTTGAATCTGTTACTGGTAGGGCTTTTTTCTACAATATAGGTGGAGTATTAGCAGGATATATGCCTAGTAAAGAAGGAAACAAGCCGGTACTAGAAGAAGCAGGTGTAAAACCTTTTGAAATGACAATAATCCCATTGACCTCAGGTAGAAGTGCTAGAAAGAAAGTAATTAGTATAGATATGTTTTCAGGAAAGGTTACAGTTAGAGCTGGAGCTACTGGCTTAGAAACTCCACCACCAAAAGGAGAGGAAAAAACCACTACCAGTAGAGGAAAAACCACTACCAGTAGAGGAAAAACCACCACCAGGTTACGGTATTGATCCAATAAAGGATCCCATTCTAAATTTGTAGAATAACATAATTGTAATAAAAATAAATGCTAGTAACAAAGACAAAAACATATAAGGCAATGGGTTTTGTAGAAGCATTAATAGCAATAATGATTGCTGGTATTGCATCTGTTGTGCTTATGAATATTGCAGCAAGTGCACTTAAGGAAGCAGTACAAAATGAAAGAATAGATAAGATGACAGAGTATGCTGTTGAAGGTGCAAATATCGTCCGTTCAGCGGTTGCTAGCACCAATATAACCTTCTCTTCTTCGGAAAATTGTTATATCCCTGTTAAAGATAGTTCCGAAGGTTATACCTTTCATAAACAGGGAGGACAGTATTGGTCTTCATCACCTTCTTCTATAATACCCAATAATAGTATTGTAAGAAATAATATAGGAAAACTTCCTAAAATAGGAGATAACTCCGATTTCTTCAGAATTGCATGTATTCGTCAAAATGCTACCCCTGCTCAATATCTAATAGTTAGAATAGGTATTGCACATATCCCTAGTACTGGGAAAATAACAAATGATAAAGAGATGAAAGATTACTTCTATACTACAACAATAAATCTATGAGGACATATAAAAGAGAAACAAAATATGAGGCTTTTAGTTTAATAGAAATGTTAATAACTATAATTATTCTTGGCTTCATTCTAATAACCTGTGCTCTTGTATTAACAACATTAATTAAAGTCTCAACAGTATCAACTAACAAAACAAGAGTAAGAACAGAGTCTGAGTATATGCAGGAGCTTCTCAAACGAACAATACGGACAACCGATCCAGCCAATGCAAGGTTATATAATTCTCTAGGTTCTAGGCAATACAATCCATCTACATCAAAAATTGTCCCTACTGTGCTGTCACCATCTAATCCCTATGAAACACATTTAGGTGAAAATCAAATAGGCAATGAAATCCATCTCAAGCCGTTTGGCTCGAATAAATGGCTTTGTGTTGGTTTTTTCTATGAAGTAGGAAATGCAATGGAATCTGATGGGAAAACGCCGAAGGGATATGTTATAAAAACAACAATGGATGATACAAATTCTTCAGCTGCTGATTGTTTTGATTCGAATAAGAATAAACCACACAACTATATAGTTCTTAACTCGAGATTTGTTAATGTGTCAAACATGGAAGTGATGTATACAATGACAGAAGATAAGAATAAGGAGTTTATATTAAATCTACGCTCAGATGCTATATATTGGTATTTCGCGAAAGGAGCCCCACTAAGCAGGGATATATTAAGACAATCTATAGTTAAAACCGAAGGGGTTATGTGGTAGTATATAAACTAGAAAGCTAAAAACATGTCTGATATAAAAAGGATACTAATAGTTGAAGATGAAAAAGACTTACTAGATTCATATAAAGAGCTAGTAGAAACAGCTGGATATGAAGCTCTTGCCGTATCTGATGGATATCAAGCACTTGATTCGTTAGATAAAAATAAAGGGAAAATAGATTTGGTAATCTTAGATTTAATGATGCCAGGAATAGATGGCTTGGAGGTCTTAAGGGCAATGAAAACAAATACCGGGAAATATGGTGATATGCCTGTTATTGTCCTTACTAACATGACAAGTGAATCCATTATTCGAGAAACATTTGAATTAGGTGCTTCTTCATACTTGGTTAAAACAGATTTAGATTATGATGGATTGGTAAAAGAGTTAGGTAAATATCTTGGAGGGTCCTTATAGCTATTTGAAAGGCTTCCTCTTTTTGGTATTATTTAATAACAATTAATTTAGTGTTTTGCTAACATGGCTAAACTGCCCGAACATGTTGGAATAGATTTTGGTACACACTCAGTTAAAGCTGTTGAGCTTTCCAATATTACGACAAACAAACCTAGACTAGTTAATCTAGGTTCGCAAGCAACTCCTAAAGGTGTCATAAATAGTGAAGACAAGATGGATCAGAAGAAATTAGCTGATGTCTTAAAGAAACTCTATGATGCTTCTGGAATAAGAAATAACAAAGTAGTGATGGCATTGCCAGAGTTCTCAGTATTTACAAGATTCTTAGAGCTCCCAGGTGTTAAAAGTGAGGAGTTGAAGGATACGGTATATTATGAGGCAAAACAGTACATCCCCCTACCCCTTAATGAGGTTCAGTTAGATTACATTCCAATTGGTTTTAATACTGAAAAGAATGCTCCAAGAGTTTTAGTTGTAGCTGCGGCAAGAAAAGTAATAGATATATATGTAAACATTGCCGTGGAGGCAAACCTAGACCTTGTTGCAATAGAAACAGAATCTGTCGCTATGGGAAGGGCTATGTATAGATCTACAAGTAAAAAAGATCTCGTGATCCTAGACTTTGGTGCAAACAATACAGATATGAGTATTCTCTCTGAGGGGAATCTAGTCTTCTCACAGAGTATTGCTATTGGTTCTGACTCACTAACCCAAGCTATTGTAAACAAGTTTAATTTTGATTCTAGTAGAGCTGAAGAGTTTAAGAGGAATTACGGTTTAGTAGCGAATGTCTTAGAAGGTAAAATTGCAAAAGTACTTGCTCCTATTATGGATTCAATTATGGTGGAAGTTAGAAGAGGTGTTGAATTCTATAAAAGCAGAACACTCTCAATCGCACCAGTAGACTATATATTAAGTGGTGATGGTGCACTACTCCCAGGTCTTAAAGAATATGTGTCTAAAGCCCTAAATGTAAGTGCAACTTTAGCAATGCCGTGGAATAATATAGTAATTGATCCTAAGTTTAATGATATTGCAATGAAAGGTGCCCCGTCATACTCTGTTGCAATAGGTTTAGCCTTAAAAGATGAGTAAAGAAGAAGAGAAAAACATTAAAAAAACAGATACTCCTAAACAGGAATTACCTCCTATTATAGATGATGATGGGATTAATCTTGTTCCTATAATGACCAAAAAGGAGGTTGTTGCAGAGAAAAGAAAAGCAAAGGTAAATCTCGGTGCTGTACTAAGTATTGTTCTATTTCTATTTATAACAATAGCTGTTGTCGCCTTCTCCACTATATCAAAGCTTCAACTCAACAATGAAAAAGAGAAACTGTTTGCCTTAGAAAATGACATAAAAGGATTGTCTACTAAAGTATTGGACAATCAAGAGGTCTTAAAAAGAGTTTATTTATATAAAAACATCTCATCTTCACAATTTTCGGCAAGAAAAATATTTGACTATTTCTCTGAAGTGGCTAAAAAACAGGGAGATGTAAGCTTTAAATCCTTCATATTTGGTTCTGACAAACAGCATGCTTTTGAGGGTAGTGCTGATTCTTTAGATACAGCTTCTAAACTTTGGTATTTGTTACAAAAAGATAAAAATGTAGAGTCTGTTGTTATGGACAATCTCTCTAAGAGGTCCGATAGTGTAGATTTCTCATTTAAAGTTACCCTTATTCCAGATGCTTTTAAGAGTTTGGATGAAGATCAGGTCGATGTTGTTAAACAACCTCAACAGTCTCAAGGACCTTCCACCAATGATTCTGATAGCTCATGGGAGGATTATAAGGAATAGAAGGATTATATAAATAATTAATAAATCTTATGATAGGAAATACATCACAATCTCGAACAAAAAAAGAATTAGAGGCTATAAGTAAGAAGATAGAAGACACGAAGTTAAAATTAAAGGACTTTGTATTTCCCATAATTATTGTCGTTGTACTCTTGTTAGTAGCATTTCTCGTTTTTGTCCCTATGATAAATAATGCAATTAACTTTAGAAAAGAACTTAAAGAAGTTAAAGCCAAAGAAAAGAAATTAGAAGATCTTAAGGTTGCTGTTGAGAAGATAGAAGAAGGCCAGTTAAACAGAGATTTGATTGATGTAAAGTCTGTAATACCCAAAACATTGAAAGTCTCAAGCTTCATTTATTATATTGATGAACTTGCAAAGGAAAAAGATTTAACATCAGAATCTATCTCTGCAGGTGATGTAAAAGTCATTGCAGGGGCAGATAAGGAAGCACCGGAAGATTATAAAGGAGTTAATGGTCCACTCTCCTACTCTGGCTCTTTAGAGAATGTTTTGTCCTTCCTGGATAGCTTCTATACATCCTCACCATATATTGTATCACCTAAGAACATTAATCTAGAATCAAAATCAGATGATGAATGGGAGGTTGCTCTTAATCTTACGGGTTATTATATAGATGATGCTGAAGTCACAAGATTTGATATGTACAGACCATTCAAACCCTACACAGACTTCTCATCTGAAATTCAAATGTTGCGGGAGAAAGCTAACAAGCTTAAAGCTGAAAACTAAATTTCATCATCAAAAATATTTTCAGAGTCCTCATCTCTTTGTTTTTCTTCTCTACTATCTCCGTCTTTTCTCTCATCATCTTTTATTAAGACTTTTACTCTTCTATTATTTCTAATAGCGTTTATTGTTATGAGGTCTCTAATAGCATTGATTGTTCTTCCTTTTCTTCCAATAACAATACCTTTATCCTCTTCGCTCACGTCAACAGAAAGGATAGTTAAGCCTGGAAAATCCACACTCTCCTTCTCCTCAATAGTGACAGCCTCAGGATTATTAACAATTGATTTAACTACATACTCTAGTAATTCCTTCATTCTTCTAAGTGTAATATATTATATAAATTAATTATACTACTCTTCCGATTTTTCTGCTTTCTTTTCTGTACTTGGTTTTGTAGAACCTCTTTTTAGCTTCTTGAGAAGTCCAACCTTTACAAAGTATTGAGCTACGGTATCAGTTGGTTGTGCTCCACTCTTAAGCCACTTCTCTGCCTTTTCTTTGTCAACATCGAACTGGTTAATTCTAGGATTGTACACACCAATCTCATCCTTTGTTTTACCATCTCTTGGCTGAGAAGATTCCATTACTACAATTCTGTAATATGGATCTTTACTTCTACCTACTCTTTTTAATCTTATTTTTAACATAGAGCTGATTCTATCAAAACAATTTATCTAATTCAAGCTT
>ENA-UOOK01001330-UOOK01001330.1-fermentation-metagenome-genome-assembly--contig:-NODE-1330-length-32407-cov-21.548498_pt1 | contig 32407 bp, 34 predicted proteins | sample MGYA00245777_ERZ724023 | MGnify/ENA primary metagenome ERZ724023 (study PRJEB28704, sample SAMN03018312) | fermentation metagenome | biome: anthropogenic terrestrial biome; feature: soil...
CTTTTTTAAAAACTACTTCCGGTTCATATTTATTTACTATTTTTTCTGCTATTCTCGTTATTTCAGGCATTTTTTCCTCGTCGCCCTCAATAAAAAGCTTTGTGGTCATTAAGTTAACTGAAGCACTGTCAACTCCATTTAGTTCGCTAATTTCTCTTTCAATTTTTGCCGCACAGTTTGCGCAGTCCAATCCTTCAAGTATAAATTTCTTTTTCATCTTATCCTCCAAATAATTAATTTCTATTCCTGAATATATTTTTCTTTAATATGTTCCATACCCTTTTCGAATATATCCTTAACGTGGTCATCCTTCAGCGAATAATAAACGACCTTGCCATCTCTTCTGTGCTTAACCAGATCCGCCTGCTTCAATGTTCTAAGCTGATGAGAAATAGCTGATTTTGACATATTAAGCAAAGCCGCTATATCGCATACACACATTTCCTGCTCATCCAATGCCCAAATTATTTTAACTCGGGTGGAGTCACCGAATATTTTGAAGAAATCAGCTAAATCATAAAGCTCATCCTCATCAGGCATTTTTGCTCTTGCACTTTCAACCACATCCTCATGTATCATTTCACAGTCACAAAATAATTCATCCTTTGCCAATTTATATCCTCCTTTCAGTTGAATGGTTGTTCAATCGTTAAACTAATTATAGTTGAACAACTGTTCAACTGTCAATATATATTTTATTACGAATATTTAACATCTTAACAATTTCCCATAATTAAACAGGGCGCAAATGCGCCCTGATATATATCATTTTATTATTTTATTCCGAATCTGTTCCATGGGAGAAGTCTATTATTTCGGACTGAGAAAGAATCGCATGAGTTTCTGAGAATTCTTCTATTTCATCATTATCAAGCCCTTCTCCTTCCGGCATTTCATCTAATCCGGGGCTGGTAGTGTCATCATGATGATTTTTAATTCCTGAGCTTCCGTTTCTATCCACAATTTCATACCTGCTGAAGGGTGATATTTTCCCTTCTGCTAAATTGTATTTTTCAATAAGTTTTTCATCAATTGGTTTAAGTCCGTTGGCTGTCTTTAAAAATAGTTCCTTCATTTTTGCCTCCTCCGCTAAAAAATATGTTATTAGTATTGCCCCTTAAAGGCAAAATAATTAATATCATTGCGAAGATATAAAAAATTTATTTACACTATAGGCTCTCCGTTATATACTTCCCCTCCTGCTTCAGGCATATATCCGTATCTTCTTGTCCACAGGGTTTTGTATTTCACGGCCTGAGCATGAATTCGATCCGTATTTTCCGGAAGACGTTTAATAACCTTTCCCGGCACTCCAACAACCATTGAATATGGTGGTATAACTTCATTTTCTTTAACAAGGGCACCTGCGCCAATAATGCTTCCCTTTCCTATTACCGCTCCGTTCAGTATAGTTGCTCCCATTCCTATGAGACAATGGTCTTCTATACGGCATCCATGAATTACTGCTCCATGACCCACCGTAACATAATCTCCTATGGTTGCAGGCAAATCATCCTCCACATGAACCACTGCATTATCCTGAATATTCGTATACTTTCCAATTTTAATTACATTTATATCGGCTCTTGCCACAACATTGAACCAAATGCTGCTGTAATCTTCCATTATAACATTTCCGATTAATTGAGCCCCTTCTGCCACAAATGATTTTTCGCTGATTATAGGCAGTTTTCCTTCAAATTCTTTTATCATAAATTAAATTCCTCCAAATCTTTTCATTATTATATCATAAATTCAGAATATTGAAAGGTAGAAACACTACATGAAGCATAAATTAAAGTTAGTTAATATGTGCAGTCATTGCTATGAATAAAATGCGGAGAAATGGCTAACACACTTATATTTCAATAATTAGACTTTTGTCTGTAAATAATATTAAGTATTTTGCTATGTAAAAATATATGATATAATATAGAAAAACATATAAGGAGTAAAAATTGAATACTGAAAACTATAAATTTTTTCAAAATACTAAATGTGAATACTTTCCATGCCACAAAACCACTGATGAAGAAAATTTTAACTGTCTTTTTTGCTACTGTCCTCTGTACATGCTAAAAGAGGACTGCGGAGGAAACTATGTAAAAAACCATGGCATCAAAGATTGTACCAACTGCCTTCTGCCTCATTCCAAAGGAAGCTACGAAAGAATCATGTCCAGGATGAAAGAAGTTGTTAAAAGAGGAAGTGATTTTTGACAAAGACCGCAATTTAATGCCTTGGATTTATTATTGCATTTATATCCCCGACACGCATGGGTTTGCCCAACAGGTACCCCTGACCGCACTCACATTTGATGCTTTTAAGATAATCAAGCTGCCCATGTGTTTCAATACCTTCCGCAACAACCTTAAACCCTAAGTCATGGGAAAGCATGACAATGAATTTAACTATTGAAAAATCTTTAATGTCATTATTCTTTGAATTAATGTAACTTTTGTCAAGTTTGACTATATCTATAGGAAGCATCTTCAAATAAGTAATGGATGAATACCCGGTTCCAAAGTCATCCAAAGCTATTTTAACCCCCTTATTTTTTAACACATTCAGCCTTTCAATTACTGTTTCTATATTTGAAATTACCGCTGTCTCCGTAATTTCTACAACAATATCTGCATAATCAACCTTATACTCAGATAATATAATCTCTATTCTTTTGAAGTTTAGACTGCTTATCAGTGACTTGCTGGACAAATTTACGGAAACTTCTAAGTCACTTATACCCTGCCGCTCCCATTCTCTTTTTTGAACCAGAACGTTTTCAATTATACGCCTGTCCAAATCATATATCTGACCTGTAATTTCAGCCACAGGTATAAATTCTTCAGGAGAAATAAATCCATACTCAGAACTGTTCCATCTTACAAGAGCTTCAAGTCCAGTTATTCTGCCTGTGGAAAGCTCTATCTGGGGCTGGTAATATAATTCAAACTCCTTTTTTTCCAAACCCTTTTGCAATTTATTAGCCATTTTAAAATGCATTAAAATTTCTTCTTGTATTTCCTCCTCATAGAATAATATCTTATTTTTACCTTCTTTCTTTGCAGCGTACATTGCAATGTCCGAATGTTTAAACAATGTATCAAAATCACTGCCATCATATGGATATACCGCCACTCCAATGCTCATGGAAATAAAGAACTCCCTGTTTCCTGAATTCCATGTACTGCCGATGCTGTTTAAAATGTTTTCTAATTTATTTATAACTTTTTCCTTTGATTCAAAGTTCTTAATCAAAATTGCAAATTCATCTCCGCCAATATGTGCAACTAAATTTGGTGCTCTAATATCCGCTGATATTTTGTTACCTACGAATTTTAGAAAATCATCACCTGCATAATGACCTATGGTGTCATTGATATATTTAAAATTATCTATGTCTATAAATGCAATTGCAAATTCTTCCTTTGATTTATCAATAAGGTTCTTTATTTTGCTTACGAACATAACTCTGTTGGGTAATCCCGTCAGTGTATCATAATACGCCATATGCCTTAAATCCTTTATAGCCTTGGAGGATTCATCTAAGGCATTCTGCGCCTTTTTAACCCTGCTGTTTACTAAAATATAAACCAGAACCATGGTTATCAGAACAAATAGTCCGCCCTTGTACGTCTGCAGGTGTTTGTAAATAATAAAATCACCTGCAAACATCTCCAGTAAAGTATCTGACAACAAAATCCAAAGTACCCCAAAAACGCCGTATTTAACCACCACATTTACAGCTTCTTTGCTCCTGTATGAATTTACTGCCCTTTTTAAAAAAGAAATGTTTTCCCCATTTCCATTCTTTACCTTTATCTTATCCTCTTCCAACAGACTGCTCCAAATAATTATATTTTTAGATATATACCCATAAAATTACATTATAAACAGTAAAACTTAAAAGATAAATATTTTTTTATATAATTGTATTGTATTTATTTATGCTGTATTGTAAAATAATTTGCAGAACCATACAAACTAACGCGAAGGGAGTGTTGTATTATGATATACGATATTGCAATAAAAGCGGAGGTATATAATTTATAAACTTATGCCTCCTAAAATCATTTTAGTATTTATTTCAGGAGGATGTATTGATTAAAATTGATATGAAAAATTACGGGCTCAGTGAAAGATTCATTAGCGAGTCTAATTTGTATGAAAAATATACAGTAGGAAGAGTAACTTCACAAGATAAGGGATTATACAAAGTTGTAACAGAAAACGGCGAGAAGAAAGCCGAGGTTTCAGGAAAGTTTCGTTACAATTCCATAAACTTAACCGCTTACCCTGCTGTAGGTGATTTCGTAATGCTGGATGAAAATGAAAGTGGAAATTCTATTATTCATCAAGTACTTACAAGAAAAAGTGTATTTATTAGAAAAGCCGCTGGAACATCCAAGGAAAGCCAGGTAGTTGCAGCAAATATTGATACAATTTTTATTTGCATGTCTCTTAATAATGATTTCAATTTAAGAAGACTTGAACGATATATAGGAGTAGCCTGGGACAGCGGTGCCACACCGGTTGTTGTTCTTACAAAAGCAGATTTGTGCCATAACCTGAATGATATAATGCAGAAGCTTGAAGAAGTTGCTTTAAGCGTTGACATTATTGTAACATCAAGCATGGAGAAGGACGGCTATTCAGAATTGATAAAATATATAAAAAGTGACAACACAATTGCTTTTATGGGATCATCAGGTGTGGGTAAAACCACCCTAATCAATAAATTAATGGGAGATAATATATTTGAAACACAGGAAATAAGAGATGATGACAAGGGCAGACATACCACAACAAAAAGAGAGCTTATTGCGCTTCCCATGGGAGGTATTGTCATAGATACTCCGGGAATGAGAGAATTGGGAATTGAGAGTGCTGATTTATCCAGGACATTTGCGGATATTGATGAGTTATCAAAACAGTGCCGTTTCAATGACTGCAGCCATAAATCCGAGCCCGGATGTGCTATAAGAGAAGCAATAAATAGCGGTCAATTGTCAGAAGAAAGACTTTCAAGCTACTTTAAGCTGCAAAAAGAAGCTAAGTATAACAGCTTAAATTCAAAACAAATTGAAAATAAGAAATTAGATGAAATGTTTAAAGATTTCGGCGGAATGAAAAATGCAAAAAAATATTTAAAGAGTAAAAACAAAAAAAACCGTCCATAATTATCCCCCCAATGGAAGTCCTGACTTCCATTGGGGGATATACGTAATAGTCAAAACAGACTATGACATATGCTGTACAAATACTTCTTTATATGATGAATGTTTTAATGAGAACCTTTTTTCTAGTCCAAATCCTTTTTAATAACTTAGTTTGTAAAACATTTGTAATCTTCTTTTCAAACCATACCATTAGGTGACATTAAGTTACATTCACAATCGAACCTTTCATACCTGCTGCCACATTAAAAAAACATTACTATTATTATTAAAGCTATAAATGTTACTATAAGCGGTATTACTGTACTAGTCCAGAATACATGTTTGTATGCTTGCTTGTGAGTGAGCCCAAGTACCGAAAACATCAGGAATAATCCCGGTGAATGAGGCAATGTATCTAAAGCATCTGCTGATATACATACCAAACGATGCAATAGTTCCAAGTTTGCACTGGAGGCCAGAAAGTCTTCCGTAAATGCGGTGAACATTATTTTTAATCCGCCTGAAGAAGAACCTGTTACCGCTGATACGACCATTGTGGCAAATACACCCTGTACATATGGATTCATTTTCATACTTAAAACCCATTCAACGATTGACGCAAAAGCTGCAGAATTTGATACAACCGAACCAAATGCAACAACTCCTGCATATCCTCCGATACCGTCAATTCCTCCTTCTAATCCCTCCGCAATAATCTTCTTCATATTTTTGCCCTTGAATTTACCGGTGTTAAGAATATACGTAGCCAGTGTACCTGCCAACATGGCGCCGGTAGCAAGCATTGTAGAATTTAACCCAAACCTGCTTCCTATAATTATAATCGACATTAATATTATCATAGGTAAAAAGGCTTTCAAAGATGATGGTAATAAACTACGGTCTTCAATTTCATAAATTGTAGGATCTACTCCCTCCGGATAAGTCCAATATTCATTATTTGCCCTTGCTTTTTTCTCACAATGATTCAGGTAAATCATAACCATAACAAATATTGCAATTGAAGCTAAAATTCCAAAAACCGGAGCCGCCGTTAAAGTTGTACCCAAAAACTCAGTAGGTATTACATTCGTAAGTGATGGTGTACCAGGCAGAGCTGTCATAGTGAATGTTGCAGAACCAGCAATTATTATAGCCATTGTTAAATGTCTCGGCAGGTTAGCTTCTTTGAACAACGTAAACATTATTGGAGCAACCGCATAAACAACTACAAATAAGCTTACACCTCCATATGTCAGTACCGATGTTATTATAAAGCAAACAAGTAAAACCTTCTTTTTCCCGAACCAGTCAATAAATTGGTAAGCAATAGAAGCGGCACTGCCTGAAACATTCATAAAATTTGCATACAAGCTTGAGCAGCAGAACATAAGGAAAAAACTTGCATATGCTCCTGTATAGCCTTGCATATAAAGGCTGGAAAACCCTTCCCATATATCCATACCACTTGTAAGCACCACTACTAAAGATGCTAAAAGAGTTGCGGTAAGCGCTCCCAAGCCTTTATAAGCTCCCACGCCAAGTACTAATACCCCTAAAATAAGTCCAATAACAGCTATTGCGTTCATTTTATTCCTCCCTTGATTTTTATATTATATAATGATCACTCAAAATATAATTTCATCTGTTAATTTTAATTAGTAAAGACTTGATTTATTTAAATTCCGGTAAATTAAAGAATCTCAGATTATCCATACTTAAAGGAAGCTCTTTATTCTCTATTCCCTTGATAATTTTAACTACAATATCATTATATGGTGTTAAAATTCCGAAATTTTTCCCCTGTTCCACAACAAAACCATTTATCATATCAACTTCGGTTTTCTTTCCTTTCTCCAAGTCTTGAAGCATACTTGCCTTAGCTGTTAATTTATCGGCATAGAATCTTCTAAAACAATTTTGGGATTTTATAAAATTTTCTAAAGTGTTAACTTTGCCGAAATCTCTCATATCCATTCCCATGACATCTTCCAATTCAACATTTGCTTTTTCACAAACATTTATTATATCACTTGCAATAAAGCTTAAAAGTGCACATGACTTAGGATTATTAAGTACATCTCCGAAAACAGAGCCTGTTACTGCTGACAACCCGCTCATACAACTGTTCAGTATTAATTTAGACCATCGTGCTCCCATAAGGTTTTTTACTATATTTACAGATCCCATATATTCAAGAACACTGGCAACTCTTTTAATTCTGTCAGTTATTTTCCCGTCAATTTCTCCTATATCAAACAAAATATCTCCCGAAGTAACATCTTGAGTAACTTCAGATACGCCGGGGCTTATAAATGTCGCCCCCCAAAGCACTGTACCTCCAACTGTTCTGTTACCCCTTAAATATTCCTCAATACCGTATTCAGGAACACCATTTTGCAATGTACATACTATACTGTCATCATTAAGAAATTGTTTAAGATGCGGAAGTACAGTAGAATTTGCTGTCTGTTTTGTAAAAAGAAATACTATGTCATATTTTTCTTTCATTTGTTCAGGTGTTATTGCACTAACAGGTACAGTAAAATCTGCACATCCCACTATGTGTGCTCCTTTTTCATTTAAAGCTTTCACATGATCTGCGTAACTATCAATTAATGTAACTTCAATGCCATTCTTATTTAAAAAAGCACCTAGTACAGTACCCATTGCACCGCAACCATAAATTGCTATTTTCATTAAGATTTCCTCCATAATAAGATTTGTACCTACTATGAAGCAAATCCTGTGCCAAGAAATATTAACCGCTGTTTTCATTAGTTTTTAATGATTCACCCATTATTTATGTAGATAATTTCTACAGATTTACACAAAATATGATTAAATATTCTACATAATGTTTTTAATAAAAAATATATACTTCAGAAATATTCTACGCTTATTTATATATCGTGATTAGAACCTCTACAAATTTAGCGCCTATTTTAAGTTTATTTTAATTAAATTTAAATTTATACTAAGCATATTAAAACACTATAAAACTTGGCATATGTATTGCTAATATATATTTTAAGCAAAAGTAAATAATAAAAGCTTAAATATTAATTTGGAGGGAAAAATGAATACCTTAAAGAATAAAAGAGTAATTTCTTGTGCTATTACAGGTTCATGGCCAACTAAAGAAAATAATCCAAATCTATCGATTACACCTCAGGAAATTGCAGACGATGCATATGAAGCTTGGAAGGCAGGTGCCGCTATAGTGCATATACACGTACGTAATGATGACGGCTCTCCATCAACGGATTTTGCTAAGTACAAAGAAACCGTTGATTTAATCAGAGCGAAAAAGGACTGCGATGTATGTATTAATATCACCAGCTCAGGAAGTGTAGATTTTGGAGACGAAGAAAGAATATATCCTTTACAGCAACTGTTGCCTGAAATGGCATCATATGATGCGGGAACATTGAACTGGCAGCACAGAACAATATTTGAAAACCATCCGAGATTCTTGGAGAAACTAGGAATCGCACTTCAAAAGTCTAATATTAAACCTGAAATAGAAATATTCGATGGTGGCATGGTTCATAATGCATTATACTATTTGAAGAAAGGCATATTAAAGGCACCATTGCATTTCCAATTTGTTTTAGGCGCTCCCGGGGGACTGCCAAATTCAATAGAGAACTTAGTATTTCTTAAAAATATGATTCCAGAAGATTCAACATGGGCAGCTTGCGGAATCGGAAAAGGCCACTTGCCCATAATGTATGCAACTATAGCCATGGGTGGTCATCTTCGCGTTGGCATGGAAGATAATGTTATGTATAAGAAGGGTGTGCTTGCAAAATCAAACGCTCAATTTGTTGCAAGGGCAAAAAGGCTTATCGAGGAAGCAGACTTAGAGGTTGCCACTCCAGATGAAGCAAGGGAAATATTTGGATTGACAAAAAAAGTATTTTAATCTTCTTGCTCCCACTAATATTCAAAAAGACAGGAGAGTTGCTTTATTTAAAATTACAAATATAGGAGGAAATAATGACAGTCCATACGATTAACGATTTAAAAATAGGACAGAAATCATCTTTTACCAAATCCATCACAGAAACAGATGTTTATTTATTTGCAGGTATCAGCGGTGATATTAATCCTGCACATATAAATGAAGAATATGCTAAAAATACTTTTTTTAAACACAGGATAGCTCATGGTATTTTATCCGGTGCTTTAATATCGGCGGTTATCGGAGTTCAGCTTCCCGGCCCTGGAACAATATATGAATCCCAATCATTAAGATTTTTGGCTCCTGTTTACTTTGGTGATACAATAACATCGACAGTAGAGGTTAAAGAAGTTTTAGAAGAAAAAAATAGGGTAGTTCTTACCACGTTCTGTACCAATCAAAGCGGCATTGTGGTTACAACAGGTGAAGCTGTTGCTTTGCCGCCAAAAGCCAAAAAATAAGAATATATTTTATCGGCAATCTGTAAAGAACGGTTAAAAAAGTTTATTTTTATGTTATAATGATACAAAGGTATACTACCGAAATGGTTATAAAATCCGGGAGGCTGTATAAATGGATATAAGGGGTGCTCATAAATACAATTTTTTATATAAAGTTCTTAAATCACTGTACTATACAGTAATAACCGATAACGAAGGGGAAATTATTTTATTAAGCACAAACTATGAAGAATTATTGGGTTTAAAGGATGAAGATTATGTTAGAAAGCCTATTTCCGACATTATTCCTAACTCTGAAATACCTCATGTTTTAGAATCAAAAAAGGAGGATATCGGTCATCTTTTTACTTTAAAAAACGGTAAGACTGTTGTTTGCAACAGAATACCCATAATTGACAACGGCGAATTTTTAGGTGTTATTAGCTCTGCAACATTTTATAAATTAGATGAGGTATCAATATTAAATCAACAAATCAAAAAGTTACAGGAGGAAAATTTAAATTACAAAAAACAGATTACAGAATTATCCTCTTCTTTTAATAAGGAAAGCCCCTTAAACAAAATTATTGGCGATTCATTGGCGATTAAGACAATTAAAGAAACTATCCAAAGATTTGCAGAATCTGATTTAACTTTTTTGATTACCGGCGATACAGGTACAGGAAAGGAAGTTTTTGCAAACGCAATACATGAATTAAGCAAAAGAAGAAATAAGAATTTTGTTAAAATAAATTGTGCTGCAATTCCTAAAGGTTCCGGTCAATTAAATATTGAGCATTTTGATTTTCTGTTATCAAGAATGTATAAAAACAGCGATATAAAAAAATCAAATACAGATGGTAACTCTTTATACGACGTTACAAGCGAGGTAGAAAAAGAAAAAATTATCAGAGCACTTGTTAAAACCAACGGTAATAAATCTGCAGCAGCAAAATTGCTAAAAATAGACCGCAGCAGCTTATATAATAAAATTCAAAAATATAATATTGATAATTAAGAGCCGGTTAACCGGCTCTTAATTAATTGTTACTTAAACTCTGCCATATTTTTTCTGTATCTGGCAGGGACAAACTGGAACTGGAGGTTCAAATTTGTTCTTTCCTTAATTGCCAAGTCGGTGAAGTATTGCTTCCATAAATCTTGTATTAATTTTTCGTTTTCAGAGTATTCAATATTTTCAATATTGATATTTTCTTTTATCTCCCACAGCTCATCTGTATATACCAGAGCCTTTTTCCTTTTTTCGTCATAAATAATGAATCTTTCAAACTTATACCTGTCTGCAAAATGGTCCGCAAGCAGTATTAAAATGTCATTGTCAGGAGAAAATTTTGAAAATAATACTCCACCTGCTTCTGAAAAACGCAGTATTCCAAGAAATTTATGGACCTCCCTCGATACCTTCAAGGATGCCTCGTTTAATGGGAGCACCTTTTCGTGAGTGTAAAAATTCATGGTTTTTCTTCCATATCTGAATGCAAATATCAGGAATTCAAGGATAATATTTTCCCTTTGTTCATTATTTGACAAATAGCAATAATAAATATCCACGTAGGCTTCCCTTGAAATCTTCCTAATTATTGCATCAGAAACAATCCGTGCCTTTTCTATGTCTGTTTCAATTACTTTGCAGGCTTTAAGCATGGACTGCTGATAATATGATGCATCATAAATTCCTGATGCTTTTTCTGCTTTGTAATGATAATAAATGCAGGTAAGAAACCCTTCAAATGTTCCGTCGTATAAATAATCCATTTCATCCTCTACAATACATCAAAAATAGAAAGCTGCTTTTGAATCTCCTGCTGTTTTAACTCTCTTTTTATAATCTCAGGTTCAATTTTCACATTTCCGTAGTATCTTCCCTTTACTGTTATAAAGTATTTTGCTCTTTTTAAAACTGTCTTCATTTTCTTTAATGAGTCATAGGATAGCTCTGCATTTTTTCTTTCCCTTATTATTCTCCGGGCGCTGGTTACTCCAAGACCCGGAATCCTCAGAAGCTCCTCATAGGATGCCTTGTTTATTTCTATGGGAAACTTGTCAATATTTCTCAGTGCATACATTATCTTAGGGTCAAATTCTAAATCAAGATTCTGCTCAATTTCAGTGAATAACTCATCTGAATGAAAATAATAAAAGCGCATGAGCCAGTCCGCCTGGTACAGCCTGTGCTCTCTCAATAAGGGAGGCATTGTGCTGATTGCCGGCAGATTAGGAGAAGAAATAACAGGCACATATGCTGAAAAAAACACACGTTTCATATTAAATCTTTCATATAAGTTTTGTGACAAACCAAGAATTGTTTTATCACTATCCGGGGTTGCCCCTATAATCATCTGGGTTGACTGTCCTCCTGGAACAAATCTCGGAGTGCTTGTAAAATGACTTTTATCCTCGATTGTCCTGGTTATTTCGTTATTAATCAGGGACATGGGATTTATGATACTTTCTATTTTCTTCTGGGGCGCAAGCATTCTTAAACTTTCCCTTGTGGGGAGCTCAATATTCACGCTCATTCTGTCAGCAAGCATTCCTGTTTTTTGAATAATCTCCGGGCTTGCTCCCGGAATAACTTTCACATGAACATAACCCCAGAAATTATATTTATACCTTAATAGCTCAAGAACCCTGTATATGTTCTCCATGGTATTATCAGGACTTTTTTCCACCGCAGAGCTCAAGAACAATCCTTCTATGTAGTTTCTTCTGTAAAACTGAATTGTAAGCTCCGCAACCTCTTCAGGAGTAAATGTAGCCCTTTCAACCGGGTTGGTTACTCTGTTCAGGCAATAGCTGCAATCATAAATGCAGTCATTTGTCAGCAGAATTTTCAAAAGTGAAATGCACCTGCCGTCTGCCGCCCATGTGTGGCAGATTCCCGCAGAGGAAGCATTCCCTATTCCGCCAACGGTGTTGTTTTTTCTTTCTACACCGCTGGAAACGCAGGATACATCATATTTTGCAGCATCCGATAATATTTTCAGTTTCTTAAATACATTGTCATTCATAATACACCGCTTTTTCTAAATATTAATTTGTAAATATATATTATCATAAAGCAATATATTTGTCAAACATATGTTCGGATTTTTCTGTGTTTTTATTAGTAATCAATTATGACTCTACCTCAATCAATGATACTTCAACCCATAATTTCATCACATCGGTAAGAATCAGCTTATTGACAGTCAGCTGATATTCGGCACCGTCAAATTTTAAAATTCTTTTTTCTATAATCTGCAGAAGAATATCCGGGTCAAGACCTTTTACCTCCTTACCTAACAGAGGTCTGAACTTTTCTTTAATTGTCTTTTCAATTTCAATATTGTCAATTTGATTAATTTGTTCCGGACTTAATCCTCCAAATTCTAATTCAATTTGAATATCCTTAAGAATAATATTTGAATTGTTTATTGACTTTTCAAGCCTGGCAAGTTTTTCATCCTTGTCGGTTATGGTATTTTCAAGATATGCTATTCTTTCGTAAAACGAATCCATTCTGTAGCTCACAAGCATGCTTATTGATACAGCCCCAATAATTACGCCCCATAGAATACCGGATATAAAACATATAATAGAAGGACAGACGGTTTTCACTTTCCCCATATTTCACCGCACCTTTGAAGAAGACTGATAAATTCATATCCCACGTTTGCTCCGGTAAGAGAAATCAGAATATACAGAGCCTGTTTTATCAGTGTCCTGATTTCTCCTTCAAAAATCCCTTTTTCTATGACAGTAAATGACGAAAAGGTTCCTCCAAGAGATGCAGCTATCGCCCATATTTTCATTGAATTAGCAACTTCCATCATAACCTTGTAGGGGGGATTGCCGGTTATTATTGCCCCTACTCCCGAAAACAGGCTTGCTCCTATAACCACGCCAAATGCTGTTAAAAAATTATGAATGATACTAATATAAAAAGAAGACATTTCATCACCAAACCTTTTTATTTCTTTTTAAAGGTTATGAGCAATAAAACGTCTTTATGTATAGCCCCTCATTTCTGCTTAAGCTTGAAACGAATTATTAGATTTGTTCTTTGATCAATCCTACTCTGTACGCATCTAAAAGCATCTGTAAATCTTTGATTTGTTCCCTGAACTGTTCTCCGATATCCGTATCTCCCACTCTTTTCCTTTCAACCTCTTTTTCCAGTACAATTGTTGTTGAATGAATATCTTTTTCTTCCTCAATAGCTTTCTGAGCAGATTCAAATGGGTCATGTGATGCTAATATCAGGCCGTAGGAATTATATATCAGTGTATATCCTGCAATTCCTGTTGTACCCTGATATGCTCTTGAAAAGCCTCCGTCGATAACCAACAGTTTTCCATTTGCCTTTATAGGGCTTTCTCCATTCTTGCTTTTTACAGGAACATGCCCGTTTATGATGTGAGAGGTTTCAGGGTTTAATCCAAATTCCTCAAATATTAAATTGCACATTTCTTCGCTGTCCTCAAGTTTGAAGTAATAGCTTTTATTTTCCCTGTGAGTTTCCTTATCATCAATAAAATACCTTTCAAAGGTAGTCATCCTGTCCTTGCCAAACAAGGGCGAATCCGGTCCGGTCCACAAGTACCAAGTAATATCCATCCCATAAAGCTTTCCTTCCGGATTATTTTTATGAAAATACCCTTCCCTCACTAAAATTTCAAGTCTGTCAAAATATGCTTTTCCACTGTATTCTTTCCCGGATGAACCTATTTTAACATTTTTAAATGTACCGTCCTCATTTACAGGAACGCATCCGTGATAAAGAAGGTTTGAATTTACTTTCAGGTACATACTTCCATTTGATAATAAAAACCTTATGTGACTTTGAAGCCTTTCGCTGTTTATAAAAGAAGATTTCAGTTTGTCAATTACTTCTCTTTCTTCCTTATTCAAGGCATAAGGATTTTTAGGATCAATTGTAGGAAAATTAGTGTCATTTAACTTATAGATCCTGCCGTACAGGTCAATGGTGCCTTCCTCATAATTTATTTTATCCAGTAAAAGTCTGTCCTCCATGTTAAAGTGGGGTCGCCTTCTAATTACTTCACCCTCCAGCTTAAACTGTATGATTGAAATAGCCTTGTGCATCTTTGCAATAAGTTTCAGGTCATTATCGTTATATATAATATCACTTTCAACCTTTGGTTTAAATTGCACACAGTCGTCATCACCGTAAAACTCCAATGCAAATGTGGCAAGAGGAAGCATATTTATTCCATAGCCATCTTCAATGGTGTCTAAATTCGCATATCTTGTGCAAATTCGCAGTACAGTGGCTATACATGCTTCACTGCCGGAAGCAGCACCCATCCAAAGCACATCATGATTTCCCCACTGTATATCCACAGAATGATAGTTCATAAGTGTATCCATTACCTTGTCTGCACCGGGTCCTCTGTCAAATATGTCCCCCACAATGTGGAGCCGGTCTATTACAAGTCTTTGAATAAGTTTAGCCATAGCAATTATAAATTCATCTGCCCTGCCCACCTTGATAATGGAGTTTATTATCTCGCTGTAATACTCCTCCTTATCGTACTCCTCAGATCCCTTGTGCATTAATTCTTCAATTATATAGGCAAATTCCGGAGGAAGAGCCTTTCTCACTTTCATGCGGGTATATTTAAAAGCTGCTTTTCTGCTTACAACCACAAGTCTGTAAATTGTCACCTTGTACCATTCCTCCATGTTTTCTTCCTGTTTATGAATTATTTCAAGCTTCTGCTCCGGATAATAAATTAAGGTGGCAAGGCTCTTTATTTCTTTTTCGCTCAGAACTTCTCCAAAAACTTCCGTTATCTTCCGCTTTATATTTCCAGATCCATTCTTAAGCACATGATTAAAGGATTCGTATTCACCATGAATGTCAGACATAAAATGCTCAGTCCCCTTGGGAAGGTTTAAAATCGCCTGCAAATTAATTATTTCCGTACAGCAGGAAGCAATCGTAGGAAATTGCTTTGATAAAAGCTTTATATAACGCAGTTCACTGTTAAAATCATGAACTGCATCCTCATTTGAATATTGCATGACACACTCCTTAATCAGATATTTTAATTACCGCTATTATTGATAGCAATATTATACCATAAATAATATAAATGTCATACTATTAGTTGTATTTTACAAAAAAGAGAAAACCAAGTTTTATCTGATTTTCTCTTTTATCACTGATTAAGGCTGCTTTCTACCTTTTCGGTATGTGAATTGCATTGCCATGAACTGCGTGAGCCGCTTCATGAAGGACTTCACCTATGGTTGGGTGTGCATGTATGGTCGAGGTAATTTCATCCACAGTTGCCTCCAATCTTATGGCAAGCGACCCTTCAACAATTAAGTCAGTAGCTCTCGGTCCTGCCATATGAAGCCCCAATATTTCACCAGTACCTGCATCTGTAACATATTTTGCAATTCCTTCAGTTTCACCCTCTATCATTGCTTTTCCATTAATATACATTGGAGCAGAGCCGATCCTGACTTCATATCCTTTTTCTATTGCCTGCTCTTCTGTCAGACCCACACCGGCAAGCTCCGGCTTTGTATAAACACAGTAAGGTGTCGTCCTGAAATCAATTTGAGATTTTTTACCCATTATAGCTTCAACCGCAACTGTTCCTTCGGCCGAAGCTGTATGAGCCAGCATTACCCCACCTGTGCAATCACCTGCGGCGTATATGTTATCTATGTTTGTCTGCATATTCTTGTTTACAAGTATCCTTCCCCTGTCTGTTCTTATACCTATTTCATCTAAGGAAAGATTGCAGGTTACAGGCTTTCTCCCAATTGACAAAAGTATTTTTTCAGCAGGAACAGACAATTCTCCCTGAGGTGAAATTGCATTCAGGCTTAGACCTTGACCTTCCGGAGATTCAGAAATAGAAACGACCTTTGTATTCAGATAAATATCTATGCCGCTTTTAATCAGTTTTTCCTTTAACGGCCGGACTATATCCTTATCCATATTTGATACTATGTCCGGGAGCATTTCAATTATTGATACCTTGCATCCCAATGTTGAATAAACGCTGGCTATTTCAGTACCTATCACACCTCCGCCTATTATCGCCATACTTTTTGGAACTTCATGTAAAGAGAGAACCTCATCGCTTGTTATAACCCCCGGCAGATCTACTCCCGGAAGTGGAATTATTACAGGCTCTGAGCCTGTTGCAATTACAGCATAATCAAAGCTTACTATAGTTTCTCCCAATGCATTTTTAACCATAATTTCGTTTGCGCTTTTAAACCTGCCTTCCCCGGTTATCTTTTCAATTTTATTGCTTTTTAATAAACCTTCGACTCCCCCCACCAGTTTACTGACTGTTTTTTCTTTTCTTCTCTGCAACTGCTGCCAGTTCACTTCAACTCCGGCAATGTTAATACCCATTTCTTTAAAATCATTATTTATGTTCTCAATCTCAACTGTTGTGTGAAGCAGAACCTTAGTAGGTATACATCCTCTGTTCAGGCATGTTCCTCCCACCTTATCCTTTTCAACAAGGATTACATCCGCCCCTAACTGGGCGGCTCTTATGGCAGCAACATAGCCTGCCGGTCCTCCTCCTAATATTAATATTCTCACAGCATCCTCCTATAATAAAAGAAGTCCCGGCTTCTCTGTATATTCCTTCAGTCTTGCCAAAAATGCCGCCGCAACCGCACCGTCAACAACTCTGTGGTCTGCCGTTAAGCTTAAATTCATCATTGGCCTTATGGTTATTTCTCCGTTTACCACCTTAACTTCATCATTAATTGCATTGACTCCGAGTATTGCCACCTCCGGCTGATTAACTATAGGAGTAAAGGATTCCACTCCGTACATGCCTACATTGCTGATTGTAAATGTTCCCCCGGACAGGTCATCCGGTGTCAATTCATTAGTTTTCGCTTTCCCTGCCAGGTCTTTTATTTCTTCTGAAATTTCCTTAAGCCCTTTAACATTGGCATACTTTATTACAGGAACAAGCAAGCCTTCGGGCAAAGCTACCGCAACACCCATATTTACATAATTTCTTGTGATTATTTCACCGTTATCAACCGAGCTGTTTAAGAGCGGAAATTCGAGCAATACTTTTGACACAATCTTTACCAGGATATCGGTATATGAAACCTTTGCCACATCTCTTATTTCATCTCTTAACTGTTTCATCCCTGTAGTATCAACCTTTAAATTATATGAGACCGTGGGTGATATCTGCTTGCTTTCAAGCATTCTCCTGGCAATTACCTTTCTCATGCCGCTCATTGGCTTTCTCAACTCCTGAGGCTCTGCGTACCTGGTCAGATCTCCTGCAAGCTTATATTTTATAACATCATCTTTCATTATCCGTGTGGATTTTTCTATTTCATTTGTATCTACTCCCAATTGATTTGCAACTACTGCTGCTGTCGGGGAAACTTTTTTCCTTTCATCTCCTGATTGCTCGGCAAAATCCTTGATATCCCTTTCAGTGACAGAACCCTCCGGACCTGTTCCTTTAATTAGCGATATGTCAACCCCTAATTCCTGTGCAATTTTCTTTGCTCTTGGGGACGCTTTAATTCTTCCGCTTTTTGCCGGGACAAAAGCTTCAGATGTCTCTTCTTTTATTCCTTTTATGTTTGTTTGTTCTTTTATTTCCGGATTTGATGCCGTGCCTGCCTGATTTAACAAATCTGTTATGTCTTCGTTCCTGCCTCCTATTACCGCAACGGGGGCCAGAACCGGTACGGTTCCTTCTTTTACAAGTATTTTTCTCAAAACACCCTCTGCCTTTGAATCGTATTCGTTTGTTAATTTATCGGTTTCAACGTCAAAAATGATTTCTCCCTTTTTAATTTCATCCCCTTCCTGCTTTCTCCAATTTGAAATGGTGCCTTCCGTCATGGTCAGACCCATTTTAGGCATTACTATATAATTTGCCATATTATCCTCCTGTCTTTGTTAAATTTTAAAGTGATCCTATACAACACACCTTCCTAACATCTATTTTAAGGATCTGTTCTTATATCCTGAAAAAGCCATTTAACTGGGCTGTCTCCAAAGCCTTTTTCACATCAACGTGATAAGGACCGTTTCTGGTAATCTTAAAGATATATCTTTGATTTTCCGCAAACTGTATTTCTCTTTCACCATCAAGCGCAATGGTTCCCTTGTAATGGGTTATGTACTCGCTTTCTTCATTCAAACTCAGTATGATCGGTTCAGAAACCGAAACAGGGATTACAACTCCTGCCGCCACTGCAGCAATATTATTGCACTCTTGGCTGTTGATGCTTACACAGGCTCCAAAATCGTCCCATGGAGAAATAATCTTTCTGCTTCCTATTATTGCTGAAAACCCTATGGAAGCCGGATGGCTCCTGGAAACAAATATTTTTTCGATACTGTCCATGTCCCATATAGCTTTTGAGCCTACGAATATATCTCTGGAAATAACCGCATCAATGAGAGCAATGTCTTTAAGTTCATTGTCCTTATAAATTTCTATGCGCTTATCTCTGTGAATAAACAAACTTTTATTGAAACGCCCGGAGGCAACTGCTGCTGCAGCCATACCCGCAACAGTTCCCTCCATCATGACAGGGTAAGCATTATTTGTTCCGGTAGATATAGTTATAACAGGTGTATTTTTTAAAACCTTTGCAACCGCCCGATTTGTACCGTCTCCACCAAGCGTGACAATACATCCCACATTTACACTCTCCATATACTCCGCAGCTTTCAGCGTGTCTTCTATGCCGTCAAAACGCTGTATATTTATTACATTTATTTCGCACTTTAATTCATCACATGTATTTAGCTTGTCTTCAACTCTGTAGCCCATGTTGTAGGAATCAGGCATCATATAAACCCTTTCAACGCCTAACGCCTGTGAGCCAAGTACAATTCTTTCCACTATATTTATTTTTTCATTATTATCTATCACGGTAGCATGAGAAACAAGCCTCCTGATATCCTTGCCTGAAGCAGGGTTTGCAATAATTCCTATGGAAATCATGGCTCTTATAATAATGATTTAACTGCTATAACAATGTCCTGTTCATTAGGCAGCACATAGTTCTCCAAATTTGTAGCAAATGGTACAGGAGTATTCAGTGCCCCTATCCTCCTTACAGGTGCGTCCAGTTCAAAGAAACATTCCTCAGCAATCAATGATGCAATTTCTCCTGTAAATGCACCTCGTTTAGCTTCTTCACTGACTATCACAACCTTATGGGTTTTTGACAGTGATTTGAAAATTGTCTCTTTATCAAGTGGGAACAGAGTTCTGATATCAATTACTTCTACACTTATTCCATCTTTCGACAATATGTCCGCTGCCTTCATGGAATCCAGAACCTGTCTTCCATAGCTGACCACGGTCACATCAGTTCCTTCTTTTTTAATCGCAGCTTTTCCGAAAGATATTGGTTTTACTTCATCCTCCACATCACTCTTTACCGAATATAATATTTTATTTTCCATAAACATTACAGGATTATCATCCTCTATTGCGGTAAGCATTAAGCCGTATGCATCCTGAGCATTTGACGGATATACAACCTTCAGCCCGGGAACATGGGCAACCCACGCTTCAAGAGACTGGGAATGCTGAGCCGCAGCACTGGCGCCGCCGCCGCCCGGAAGACGAACAACCATGGGAAGTTTAATTTTGCCCCCAAACATATACCTCATTTTAGCCGCTTGATTTACTAACTGATCCATGCCCACGGTAAGAAAATCCACGAACATTAATTCTGCTATAGGCCTAAGTCCGCATGCTGCCGAACCTACCGCCGCTCCTATTATTACACCTTCAGATATGGGCGTGTCTCTCACCCTCATTTCTCCGAATTCATCAAACATACCGGCTGATACGCCAAAACAGCCTCCAAATTTTCCAACATCCTCTCCAAAAAGGAATACGTCAGGATTTTCCCTCATTTTGACACTCATTCCCTCTCTTATTCCTTCAGCATAAGTCATTTTTCTCATCTTACTCTGCCCTCCTCAACTATATCAGTATAAACATCTTCAAGTGCTGATTCCAATGCCGGCATGCTGCTTTCCTCCGCAAAAACCTCCGCCTCTTTAATCATGTTATCCACATCAGCATTTTCCTTGTCTATTTCCGCTTTTGTTATCACACCATTTTCCAGCATATATTTTTCCATTCTCGGTATGGGGTCTTTTTTAATCCATGTTTCTAATTCACCTTCGGGTCTATAAACTGTCGGGTCTCCTTCAAAATGTCCCCTCCATCTGTAGGTCTTGCATTCTATTAAGGTAGGACCTTGTCCTTTTCTGGCTTTTGAAACAGCCTCGCCTACGGCTTCATATACTGCAAACACATCATTGCCGTCAACCGTAACTCCCGGCATGTTATATGCAGAGGCTCTCACTGAAACATCAGTTATAGCCTGATGCCTTGCCTGGCTCACAGAAATGCCATATCCGTTGTTTTCACAAACAAATATAACAGGAAGCTTCCATACACTTGCCAGGTTCAGAGCTTCGTGAAATGTGCTTTGATTTGTTGAGGCATCACCGAAGAAGCATACACAAACCTGGTCTGTTTTTTTGTATTGAATTGCCAATCCTGCTCCAACCGCAATATTATGACCTGCGCCTACAATGCCGTTAGCCCCTAATATACCCTTAGTTGCATCAGCTATATGCATTGAACCGCCTTTGCCTTTACAGTAACCTGTCTCCTTTTGAAACAGCTCTGCCATCATATACTTCAGATCTCCACCCTTGGCAATTATATGGCCATGTCCTCTGTGGGTGCTGGTAATGTAATCATCATCCCTCAGATTAGCACATGCACCTGTTGCAACAGCTTCCTCGCCTATGTACAGATGCACAAAGCCTCCAACCTTGCCTTCGGCAAATAAGTCCTTTGCCCTTGTTTCAAATTTACGAATCTTTAACATTGTTTCATACATGTTATTTACCTGTTCGTTTGTAATTTTCAAAATACTACCTCCTATCAATTTTTAATTTCAACCTTAACACCTGCTACCGCAACTTCAATTGAGTCATCCTTATCTCCAAACTTTGTGAAATAAAGCCCCTCTGTTTTTAAGCCTCCCTTTACAGCTTCTACGGTTACTTTTCCAACAGGAAAGCATTTTGACACTTCTTCGGTATCCACTTCCTCCGGTCTCGTAACAGCAACCGTAACATTTACAAATACTTTTTCATTAATATTGTCCTGGGTAAATCCGCAAATCTCATTCAGCCCGACCAGACAGCTTTTAGATATGGCATCTTTTGCAGCCTTAACAGCAGCCTTTGTAACATCTTGTCCGTGAAAATCAATTCCCATTCCGAATTCAATTATAAATCTGTCCGTATATATCACCTCCCGAAACTTATACTTATGTAGAGCAATTTATATGCCAATTTGATAAAAAAAATCATTATTAATTATAATGTTGAAATTCAGCCATCATATAGTATAAAAAATGTGAGTTAGGCTTATTTATCTCATGAAAAAAGTATCAATATGAGACTGTTTTCTCAAATTGATACTTTTGTACAAACAAATTAATATGTCAGCAACATTAGGGTCTTAATTAGAGTCTCATTTTGAGACTTACACCTTCATCTATTGCGCCAATTCTTCAATATTGTCCAAATCAATGGAATATGCTTTTATTTTCCTGTATATTGTAGCCTTGCTGATATTCAAATCTCTTGCCGCCTTCAAAACATTCTTTTTATTTAAGGACAGTGCCTGTACTATACTTTCTCTTTCTATATCCTTTAGATTTAATGATATTATTTCTTTAGTTCCCTTTGAAGCATTGCTTGCAGGAAGTGCTACATTTCTTATCACTTCTCCTTCTGTCATATAGTAGGCTCTTTGTATTATGTTTTTCAATTCTCTGACATTTCCGGTCCACTCATACTCCATTAGCTTATATTCAAATGCTTCACTGAAGACTTTAGCCTTGTTTATTCCCTTGTTTTCATTATTCAGACCCTTAAGAAAATAGCCGGCAAGCTCCAGAATATCTTCTTTTCTGTCTCTTAAAGGAGGTATTCTCAAATTTATGACATTAAGCCTGAAGTATAAATCCTGTCTGAATGAACCCTTTGTTATCTCATCAAGTAAATTTCTGTTGGTTGCGGAAATAACCCGGACGTCTAAATCTTTTTCATAGGTTCCGCCGATTCTTACTATTTTATTATTATCCAGCACTCTCAAAAGCTTTGGCTGAACCTCCAGAGGTATTTCGCCAATTTCATCCAGAAAAATAGTTCCGCCCCTTGCAAGCTCAAATTTTCCCGGTCTTCCGCCCTTCATTGCACCTGTAAAGGAACCGCTTTCGTAACCGAACAGCTCGCTTTCAAATAATTCTTTCGGAATTGCAGAGCAGTTTATAGCTATGAAGGGACCATTTTTCCGCGTGCTTTCATTATGTATGGACTGAGCATACAGTTCCTTTCCAACACCGCTTTCACCTTCTATTAAAACCGAGCAGTTAGTTTTGGAAACTTTCTTTGCCATATTGATAATTTCCTGCATTTTATCATTCACGGTTATAATGCTGTCAAAAGTATAGTTTGCTTTGAATCCCGCCAATTTGCTGACTTCCTTTATGACCTGCTTAGCCTCTTTCATTAATATAACTGCACCCGTAACCACATTTCCTTCTATTAATGGAGAAATATTTAAAGAACACTCAATTTTTTTGTTATCAACGGAAATAGTTAAATCCGAAAAGCTCAGCTTATTCTTTTGTACAAAAATATTTTTTTCAATTTCCACACCTCCGAATATTCTGCCGATATCAATGTTAAATACATCGCTTTCCTTCATATGGAAAAGCTCCGGTATTCTGTCGTTAATCTTTACTATTTTCAGCTTATTGTCAATAACCATAATACCGTCAAGCAGTGAATTGAAGGTGGTATCCACAAGATTGTAGGATTCTGAAATAACAAGCTGCTTTTCAATACAATTTGCACTGGATGCAGCTATGCCTAATGTGTGGGTTTGCACATCCTCCGCACGTCCGGATATATCAAAAGACCCTATTATTTCTCCCTTACTGTTATGTATGGGGGCTGCAGAGCAAGTCCATTTATGATGATATTCGCAGTAATGTTCAGCCCCTATTACCTGAATAGGCTTATTTATTGCAAGACATGTTCCTATTGCATTTGTACCCACGCTTTTTTCATCCCACAAGGAGCCTGTGACAAAGTTCAGGCTGCTGTGAATGTCCATAATATCCTTGTTAATAATTAAATCGATAATTATACCGTTTTCATCTGTTAATACTACGCTGTGGCTTGTATTTTTAACCATCTCAAACACATTTTCCATTATAGGTCTTGAAAGCTCAATCAGTTCCTGCCGCTTTAAAATACTTTCTTTAAGAACTGATTCTCTTGCTGTTGTACCATAGCCTGCCATGTGATTCACTTTCATTTTTCTGCATCTTTCCCACGAATCCAATATATCCTGATTTATCTCCTTTGAAACTGTACCATCGTTTACATATGCTTGCCATAATTCTTTAATTTCACTTAACACTACATCACCCCATAATTTTTTATTACCTGCATTATGTCTTTTATATTCTATCATAGGAAGCAAATGTTTGCATTATTTAATCTGAAAATTTTATGCAACTGATTTCTTACACTAAAAAAGAGAACACGAATTATTAATCGATGTTCTCTTTTCAAAACATACTACTTGCTTATTTTTTGCTAAATACTTCATTAAACATATCTGCCAATTTGTCAACAGCTTCAGTTACCTCTTGACACATACTAAAGCCTTGTTCTGTATTTTCAGGCTGAATTCCGATACACATAACCCGGCAATTTAGTTCAAGTTCAAGATATTTAAGCATAATCGGCAGAGGAAGCATGTGCGTAGAAAAAGACAAGCCGCCTATTTCATCAGATTCCAGTAATCTAATCTCTCCCGGAGAAGCACCCATATGGGCAGCATCAACAATTATCAGTTCATCCGGTTTAAAGTCCTTGATAACGCCGGTGAAATTTTCCGGAGCAGTTCCTCCTACTATGAAAATTACATTCTCCCGATTTATTGATTTACGAAGTTTTTCAATCAGGCGCATTCCTGCAGCGTCATCATTTCTTAATTCTGAACCCACTCCCATGACTGCAATTCTCTTGTCCTGAGAAAGTACAGAATTTAGACAGCAAGGAAGTTCTTTCATAGCTCCACCGTCAGATCTTCCTTGTTAAGGCTGGCAAAATCCACGTCCTGTGAAAAAGTGAGACTTCCTTTATTACATGAGTCCACACACTGACAGCAGAAAATACAGTGACCGACATTTAAGACAGCCTTCATTTTCTTTTCCTCTTTAGTTCCTTCATTGATGATAGTTATGGCACCTGTGGGGCAATCTTTCATACAAAGTCTGCAATTTATACATTTTGAAGGGTCGTACTGAAGCCTGCCTCTATATCCTCTTTCAACCTTTATCGTTCCCTTACCCGCATAAGATGTGGTGGCAGGATCTTTAAACAAGTTTTTCAACGCATCCCTGGCTATTTTCCCCGGACCTTTCTTTTCCATACTATAATACACCTCCTGCAATAATATTTATTATAAGCTGTGCAAAGGCCACCGGCGACAAATACTTCCAGCAGAAACGCACAGTGCTGTTAATTTCAAGTCTTGCCATTGTAGCTCTCATAAGCACAAGAATAAAGAGAGTCAATAATGTCTTTACAAAATACAAAATAAAGTCAACCCATGCTATTCCGGTAAAAAACGGAAGAAATATCGCCGAATAAAATGATATTACCAGCACAAGTTCACAATGCACTGCCAATTTAAACATGGCTAAAAGCTTTCCGCCATATTCAACAAGTACTCCTGAAACAATTTCAGTTTCAGCTTCAGGTGTATCAAAAGGAGCACGCTCAAGCTTACACTGAATTGAAATAATTCCTACAACTAATGCAGGTATGTTAATTAAAGCATGCATAGGATGTGCCGCATAATAAGCCGCCATTTCGGTAATTGACCAGGTATCTGCAATCAGAGCAGGTGCAAGAATGGACATAAACAGGGGAACTTCATAAGCAAACATCTGAGTTAAAACACGTGTAGCCCCTATTGTGGCATATGCATTCCTTGAATACCATCCTGCCAGAAAACTTGTCAAAGGTACCATTGTAAGAAAGTACAGTACTATAACTATGTCTCCGCTAAAAGAGGAGGTAGCTTTTAAACCGTATATCGGAATGTAAGTGAATGCTGTTGCTACAGAAGCCAAAGCAATCAGCGGTAAAAGCCTGAACATCAGCGGATTAGCATCTTCGGGAATAATTTCACTTTTTCCCATAAGCTTAAAAAAATCCGCCATAGGCTGGTACCAGGGAGGTCCAACTCGGTTTTGCATACGTGCATATATTTTACGATCTAAATATTCCACCAGGAAGCTGTATGCGCTCATAAACAAAAAACCCGGGAAAATAAATACTTTTAATAACATTTCCAAAACCATTATCTTATCCGCCTTCCGTTAAAGCTTTAATGCCGTTATATCAATGCCTTCTTTTTTATACCAGTCAATTGAGTACTGCCTTAGCTGTTTCCAGTCCATAACATTAATATTATCACCGCTGTTAACAACAATAGCACGATCTGTACAGGAATAACATGGGTCTATTGCAGCTATTGTAATAGGTACATCCGCCAGCCTACCGCTCTTCAGCATGTGCTGAACCCCATGCCAATTAGCTTCTGTAGGAGCCTTGACACGAACCCTGTCAGGCATATCCGTTCCGTTGGAACGTACAAAATGTATATTTTCTCCCCTGGGTGCCTCAACACGAGTCAAAATTTCTCCTGCCGGTATCCTCCTGGGTACCTTTACCGCAATATCTCCCCCAGGCATATTTTTAATGGCATATCGTATTATTTTAACACTTTCCTGCATCTCCAAAATACGAACCACCGTTCGTCCGTAAACATCTGCACGGTCATCTGTAATTAATTTAACCGGTATTTCCTTATATGCTCCGTAGGGTTCAGCCACACGAATATCATAGCCAATACCTGCAGCCTTAGCAACAGGACCAACAGCACCAAAGTTAAGAGCATCCTCGTGAGATAGCATTCCTACACCCTTAAGCCTTGAAACAAGAGTAGTTTCAGTCAGGGCTATCTCCATATAACGTTTTAAATGTTCATCTAATTCATCTATTGTTTTAATAATATCAGAGCTTGTTGTTTCATCAAACTCTCTTCTTACTCCTCCAAATGTATTTACACCGTAATTGATTCGGTTTCCGCCGTAAGAAGCCATAAGGTCCAGAATTTTTTCACGATCTCTCCAGGTATACATGAACATGGTGTCATAGCCTATTTCATGGCAGGCAGTGCCAAGCCACAGAAGGTGGCTGTGCAGTCGCTCCAGTTCTGCAACTATAACTCTTATATATTCTGCACGCATAGGCACTTTTACACCTGTCAGCTCTTCTATTGCCATGCAGAATGCTGTGCTGTGAGCATGAGAGCAAATTCCGCAGACACGTTCTATAATATATAAATCCTGTATATACGTCCTGCTTTCACATGCCTTTTCAAGGCCTCTATGATTGTAACCCACGCCTATAACCGCATTTACAACTTTTTCACCTTCAAGGGTAATTGTAAATGTTGCAGGTTCATCCAGTGAAGGATGCTGCGGTCCTATGGGAATAACAACTTTATTTTTATCTGTTTCACTCATTTTCTGCCTCCTTTTCCTGTGGCGGTTCATAAGTCATGGTATCCTTATTAAGGTACTTTGGATTCCATTCTTTACGCATAGGATAGTTTCCTTTTGGCCAGTTGTCGGGAAGGGGATACGAAGGACCTTCGGGGAGCCCCTCCACAACAGCTCCGAACAGATCTACAAGCTCCCTTTCATGAAGAACTATGGATGGATACAGCTTACATATGCTGTTTATCACCGGATTGGACTTCGGAGCTATTTCCCTTAATATCAACAGTATGTTATCACTTCCGGAAACAATGTAGAGGAAACCAAGGTTGTCACCTTCATCTGTTCCAATCACATGGTGTGAACGGTAAAAGCCCATTTCATCATGAACAAATGCAATAACTTGTTCAAATTCCTCTTTTGACAGCTCCTTTGTAAATATTCGTTTTTCTTTCTGTACATAAATTCTGTCCTGCAGAAATGGAAATCTGTCACAGAGTTCCTTTACAATTTCTTCTTCACGACTCATTTCGCTCCTCCTTTATCATCCTTAAGGCTGCTGAGAAGTTTCTCCACAGCGCTGATTATTGCTTCGGGACGTACAGCACAACCTGGCAGATAAACATCTACGGGAATAACCGTATCAATCCCGCCTGTAACACAGTAGCAGCCGTCAAAAATACCGCCTGTACACGCACAGGTGCCCACTGCTATTACAAACTTCGGTTCTGCCATCTGATCGTATATCTGAATCAGACGGTCACGGGTTTGCAGTGTTACCGCTCCGGTACATACAAGAATATCTGCCTGACGGGGAGTTCCGTGTTTCAAGACGCCCACACGCTCAAGATCGAATCTTGGCGTCAGGGAATCCACCACCTCAATGTCACATCCGTTGCAAGCTCCGGCATTAAAATGTAATATCCATGGGGATTTACTTGTACCCCAGTCAATTGCTTTTTTTATCAGATCCAATTTATTCACCTCTTAAATGAAATCAATATTGACAGTATGCCTGCAACAACATAAACCACCGGGAGCAAGACTGCATCCGAAGGAGCCGTTGCAACAACAAGAATCAAAACATGCACAACAGTAAACACAAAAGCATACGGGAAAAAATGGCTGTAGTCAGGATTAACGTAATTTTCCACATCCCTTTGACCGCATGCGTATGGCTCGTAGGTATGTTCGCCTGCCTTACCGTCTGCCGAATACTTCGAAAACCATTTATACATTAAAGCAAAACCCATAAGGAACAATGCAAATATAATCGGAGGAGAATATAAAACTTCCTTCATAATATCCTATCCTTTCAACTGAATTAAATTACGGATATCCATATTTCCGTACTTCTTATAAAGATTCATTGTCACGCCTGCAAGTACCACCGCAACGATAACTTCTATTACTATTGCAGTAACCACATAAGACTGAGCAAGACCCATATGTCCGTTCATATAACCACCCATAATTATAAACATGGTTACAGCTTTCATGGCCACTTCTATTCCGATTATTATTTTTACCATGTGATATGTCCTGATAATACAATAGCACCCAGCAACAATCATCATTAGACCAGCAATAAGCATTATTATTTTCAAATCAAGTATTTCCATTTATTACACCATCCTTTACTTACCTTTACTTACCTTTACTTAAATTGACCGCTTCTGAATAAAACATCCACCGCAATTCCTCCAACCAGTATTGCGACTATCTGTCCTAAAACATCAATTTGTCTTTCGTTCCATAAAACCTCGCGAAAATCCTCCGCAATCCCAACCGCACTGCCTGTAACCGTAAAATCCGTTGTCAAAGCCACTACAACAAGTATTACTCCGGCTACAATCAGTGTTATTGGCAGGTATGCCATACGTTTCTTATCATTATAATGTCTTTGTATCTGATCCTTCTTCATACTTGACAGGCTTATTGCACTGATAAATATGACCGTAACAAGACCGGAGCAAACAGAAACTTCTATTACAGCTGCCCATTTAGCACCTAAGACATACATTATGATACCCAGTGTGGCACTGGCAAATCCAAGATATATGGCCGATTTTAACAAACTGTGTGACATAACTGCCATAATACAGAATACTAACAGAAATAATAAACTGATAAATATAATTGTCTCCATGTGTCCACTCCTTTCCTATATTGTTCCCGCATTTTGCAGATATACAAGAATCATTGGGAATAATACTCCCACTGTTATCGTAACTGCCGTAAGCAGAATTTCAATAAATTTGATACTGCCCGTAACCTCTTTAACCTCTGACAGGCGGTCAGGCAGCGGTCCGAAAAAGACTTTCTTCTGAAGCCTTAAAAAATATGCTGAAGTAAAAATACTTGCAGTCAGAGCTGCTCCTGCCATCACCGGATTACCTGAGGTCCAAAGAGCCATAACAATCAAAAGCTTGCTCCAGAATCCTGTAAAAGGAGGAATACCTGCAGTTGATAAAAATGCAATAATTGAGGAAAATGCCGTAACAGGCATGCGGCTTTGCAGCCCTCCCATTTCATTAATATCAAGAGACTCAAAATGCTCATGAAGCGCACCTGCATTGGTAAATAAGGTTGTTTTAAATACGGCATGGCTAAACACATGAGCAACTGAACCAATCAACCCCAATGTTGTTCCCGTACTCAGCCCCAACAAAATATATCCCATTTGGCTGACACTGGAATAAGCAATAATACGCTTGAAGTGATTCTGTTTAGCAGCAAGCAGTGCTCCTGTAACAATCGAAAGAATCCCAATTGTGGCCAGGGTTACATGTACGGCTTCAATACCGCTGAACAGTCTCGTGAGAACAATAAGACTGTAGACACCTGCTATTTTAATAACTATACCACTCAACAGTACAGATATGGCTGTATCCGCACTTTGATGGGCATCAGGCAGCCAGCTGTGAAACGGAACCGCACCTGTCTTGATCGCAAAGGCAGATATCAGCAATATAACAGAAAAATAAATCATCATTTTCTGTGATGAAGCAGCACCATCCAGTAAGAAACTTCCCACCGCATCGTAAGACAGACTGCCTGTTTGCATAAAAATCAAAGCAAGAGCCGTAAGAATAAATATGGATGCAAATTCTGACATCACGAGGTATTTTACAGAACCTTCCAGTCCTTTTTTAGACTGAAACATAGCAATCATAACAAAGCTCGAAAGTCCCACAATTTCAAGAAAAACATATAGAGAAAACAAATCTTTCACTAAAATCATTCCGTTCATACCTGTAATCAGCGTCATAAGAAGATTGACATAGTGAGTTTTTTTAGCATCTATTGTATGCATGGCAATCATTACTGATGCAAAAGAAACCAATCCAATGCAAAACAGAAATACCGGTGAAAAATAAGTTATACACAATGAACCCATGCCGGACTTACCTAGCACTTTCAGAAAAATAAAATTATGCTCACGCATATGCAAAACATTCATCAGGTAAAACATCGATACCGAAGCAATAATCTGAATGATTGCAACTGCTGCCGCAAATACATAGAAGTATTTTTCCGAAAGTTTTTTGGGACATATATTATATATGATGATTGTAGCAAGAGGAACAAGTAGGAATGCCTCCGCTGATAAATCTAAATAATTCATAACACCCTCCATTAGGCCATAAACTTATGACCTTGTAACAATATATCCATAATATTTATAAAAGCATTATCAGGAATATCACAACAATTAAAAACACACCTGCAACCACAAGAGACAAATACCTTGTAAGACTTCCCGTATTGAAGTCCTGAAGAACCGTTCCGGCTTTATTAACCAGTCCGGGTATACCCTTGTCGTAAATCCAGCTTATACCATGCTCAATGGTGGTGCATATATCTGAAAAAACTCCTATAAATGCCATCAGCCAGTTGTACGGGTCAAGCCAGCCCTTATCTGCAATATTGTATATTCCTTTCAGTAAAAAAGTATTTCGTACTTTATCAGCCACACCATATGTTTCTTCAAAATCAGGTTTAGCTTCAGAACCGGATTTACCGTTCCCAGTGAACAGCAAAACCATATTCAGGAGGATCAACAGCCCAAGGACTGTTACAATAACCACTGAGGATACTCCGTTTACCATGCAAAGCACTATTAGCCCCAACAATGAGGTAGATATATATGCCATAAGCCGGCTCATATTTTTCTGAACTAATGCCATTGCTCCTCCAAACACTAAGGACAATGCACCAAGCGCAATTAAAATCGTAGCTGCATTGCTTCCTGGTATAAGACCATAAACTTCAAGCAACCTGACTGAAATATACACTCCAAGTATTTTTAATAGACTGCCAGGAAAAGCTGCCGTAAATACTGCTGAAGAATCCTCGGCAGCATCAATGGTCCAGCCATGAAACGGCATAAGACCGGCAATACCCAGAGCTCCAATCATAATACATAAAAAGCCTGCGGCATTTTCGCCTTCAGCAGGAAGTCTTTGTATTTCTTCCATAAGTCCTGTGTGAGCCATGTGTACTGTTAATACAATTCCAAACATAAATGTCAGAACTGCCACACCCAAGGTACCTATAGCTTTAGTGGCCGCCTTGGGATTTTCACTGTTTCCAAGAAGCAGAATTCCGAAAATAACTGCAAGCAAGCCTTCGGCGAAGAAAAGCATTATCCCAAGGTCTTCTGAAAGCAACGTTCCGTTTATCATTCCAAGGCTCAGGAACATATAAAACAAGTACCACTGCCTGTGACCGGAATCCTTCATTGCATTCAAAATATATATGATAATCAATGAGAACACAGCCGCAACCAGCAAAAGAAATAAAGTCGAAAGACTATAGCTTCTCAGCACAAATTCAAACCCATAGGATGTGTATGGAATTTCCGTAAAAAATTCTCCATACCCGTGCAGAGCTGTTGCGAATAAAAGATTTAACACCGCAAAAGCGCCGGATATTACCGTCGAAAAAGCCTTGTGCTTTCCTAAGGCAAGCAGCAATATACTGCAGATGACGGGAAATATAATCATAAATATCAGCAGGTTACTCCCGTGACATAAAAGTTCTCCAATAAATGTCAACATACTACATACCTCCCCACGCAATGGCTGCCAGCTGAGACGGCCAATAAATAAATATACCTAAAAGCAGTGACATTACGGCTAAAATCA